>WNEW01000203.1_pt1 | contig 27587 bp, 26 predicted proteins | sample 5399891 | NCBI WGS metagenome assembly WNEW01 (sample SAMN13153336, study PRJNA577476) | soil metagenome | isolation source: 40 cm grassland meadow soil pre-rain plot 5 | place: USA:California | collected 2015-09-08 | reverse complement strand
GGACGCTTGTTCAAAAGATGAACGATCTTGCAGCACAGACACGGTTCGAAGAGGCTGAAATAGTTCGCCGGAAGCTGGATAAAATCCGTCGCGCCCGTCAGGAATACAAAGACACGTTTTTCTCGGTCTGGAATTTCAACTACATCGCCGTTCTCGCGTCGGATTCTGTGTTTCGCTGCAAAATTGCTTTTATCCGGGAAAGCCGGATTATCGGCTTTGAGCAATACGAGGTCGAAACTCTCGATGAACATCTCGCTTCCGATCTCCGACGCTTCTTCGAGATGCCAATCGCCCGCGATTCCAATCGAAGCCAGTACGACGAGTTCTGCCTCGTGAGTAACTTCATCATCGATCCTTTACAAAGCGTGGACCTGCTGCCGGTACGCGATGTCGCGCAACTGCCCGAACGCGTTGCCGAACGCATCCAACAACGCAAACGAAAGCGAAAGCCGACTCATGTTGATACTGTCGCGGGATGATATGCGGCGCGTGCTGGACGCTGCCGAACTTTTTGAAGCGATGACGGAAGGTTTCCGGCAACTCGCGAAAGGTGAATGGACAGTTCCGCTGCGAGTCGCAATCGAAATGCCGGCCCACCAGGGGGTCGGGTTGTTCATGCCGTCGTATTGCGAAAGCCTCGCTGCGGCCGGCATGAAGCTGGTTACTGTGATGAACGGAAATCCCGCTAAGAACTTGCCGCTTATTCATTCCAAGTACCTGTACGTCAGTGCGGAGACCGGCGAAATTTTGAGCCTGATGGACGCAGAGTTCCTGACGGGCCTCCGCACTGCTGTCGTATCTGCCCTGGTGACTGATCTGCTGGGAAAATCGGGCGCAAGGACCATGGCTGTATTCGGAACCGGCGCCCAGGCGTGGTCTCACGTGGAAGTATTCGCCAAACTGTTCGCGATTGGTGAGGTTCTTGTTTTCGGCCAGACACCAGAGCTCGGGGAAGAGTTTGCGGAGCGTGTCGAGCGGCAACTCCGAAAGCCATCACGCCGCGCGATCCTGAACGAATTGAAACGCGCGGAAATCATCTGCACTTGCACGACAAACGCGACGCCATTGTTCGAATTGAAAGATGTCGCAAGGAACGCGCACGTCAATGCCACCGGGGCGTACCGGCCCAACACGCGTGAGATTGCTTCCGATGTCGTCGCTCACGCGACCATCGTCGTTGACTCCTATGAAAGCGCGCTCAAGGAGGCGGGTGACATCGTGATACCTCTGAACGAGGGTGTTATCCAGCGCAGCAGCATTTATGCTTCGATCGATGAACTGGTTTCAGAAGCTAAACCGATCCCTGCGGTCGACGATTGCATCACGATATTCAAGTCGGTCGGTATGGCGCTGGAAGATCTTGTCGCCGCCGATCTTGCCTATAGAAAAGCTGTCGAACTCGGAATCGGCACCAATGTTGCCTGACGCCGCGAAGCGGCGTAAGAGCCATAGGCCAGGAGCCCTGGTTTGGACTTCGTGGCTAAGACAAGCCGCGAAGCGGCGGCAGCTTTATCCCTTCCGCCCCTCTGGGGCTGCGACGTAGACAAACACCCAGACCCAGCGCTTATGCGCTGGGCTATCTTCTCGCGCCGCTTCGCGGCTCGGCGGCCCTCGGGGACCCTTGCTTTAGGTCTCTAATTACCGATGTCCATTTAATTTGTACTGCACGATTTTGCGATTGAGCGTATTGCGGTGGACGCCAAGAACCTGGGCGGCCTTGGTTTGATTTCCACGGGTTTTGGTCAGCGCAGTCTGGATGAATCTCTTTTCGAATTCATCAAGAGCTTCGTCCAGATATATCCGGCGGTCAATCATCTCTGCAACAAGGGATTCCAACTTCTCTTTCACAATATTTTCCTTGGAGGATGGATTATTTTTCTCGCCACCAGCGCTCAATCGCGCGGTAGCCAACCAAAAATTTCGCTTTCATTTCGTAGGGAGTCATTACAGCGATGACTCTCGACCCGGGCAGGAAATACGGCGCCAGCTCCGAGTTCTTCAGCCTCTCCGTTTGCACGTCGAACGCCGTCAACGCCAGCAAGACCACCGCGCCAATCATCCATCCGCGAATAAACCCGAAGGCTGCTCCAAGCATTCGGTCGGCCCATTGCAGCTTCGCGAACTTCACGAATTTAGTGACTAGCCAGATGATCACAAATCCGGCAACGAGTGTTGCCAGGAAGATGACGGAGAAAGCGAAGAATAGAGCAAGGTCTTCCGTTCTGACAACATCTTTAAACATGCTCGCAAAGCCCCGGTAGAACCATGCTGCGAGAAGCAGGCCGGCTAGAACCGTGATCAGTCCTAGGACTTCGCGGACGAAGCCTTTAAGCCAGCTCATCACAATAGAAAAAACGAGAATCGCGATGAGAAGCCAGTCCAGTAGCGTCACTGCAGTTCGCGGCCCGTCAAAATCCGCAGCGCCTCGACATATTTGGCGCTCGTCGCGGTGACGATATCTTCAGGAAGCGGCGGCGCCGGAGGCCGCTTGTTCCAGTTGATGCGTTCGAGGTAGTCGCGGACAAATTGCTTGTCGAAGGAGGGTTGAGGTTTTCCGGGAGAATATTGACCGGCAGGCCAGAACCGGGAAGAATCGGGGGTGAGCATTTCATCGACAATCCTGACCTGGCCGTCAATCGTTCCGAATTCAAATTTCGTGTCGCAAATGATGATGCCGCGCTTCAAAGCGAAATCGACGGCGCGGGTATAAATCGATAAGGTCAGGTCCTTCAACTTGCGGATATTATCGTGACCGATGATCCTGGCCGCTTGTTCTTCCGAAATGTTCTCGTCGTGTCCGCTTTCCGCCTTCGTCGCGGGAGTGAAGATCGGCTGCGGCAGCCTGTCGGAGTCGCGCATGCCCGATGGTAAGGCGATTCCGCAAACCTGCCCGGTTCTGATGTAGTCTTTCAATCCCGAGCCGGTAAGAAAGCCGCGCGCCACACACTCGATCGGAAATACCTTGGCTTTTTTCGCCAGCATCGACCGGCCTTCGAGTTGTTCGCGGAACTGACGGAGTTCCTTAGGATATTCATCGACTTTAGTGGACACGACGTGATTTGGCACGAAATCCTTGAAGTGATCGAACCAGAACACCGACATTTGAGTCAGCACTTTGCCCTTATTCGGAATCGGCGTCGGCAATACGACATCAAAAGCCGAAAGACGGTCGGTGGCGACGATCAACAGGTGCTCGCCAAGGTCGTAAATATCGCGGACCTTTCCGCGCCCGTGAAGCTTCACGCCGGGAAGATCGGTTTTCATCAGTGTCATAAAAGCATTGGCCACAAAAAGGCACAAAATTTGGTGTCTTTTGTGCCTTTTTGTGGCTAAGTTCCCATCAGTTCAATTTCACAGAGACAATCTTCGAGATACCCGGCTCTTCCATGGTAACTCCGTACAAGTGGGATGCTGTTTCCATTGTACGCTTGCTGTGGGTGATAACGATGAACTGCGTCGTCGTGCTCATTTCGCGAACCATCTGCGCGAATCGATCGACATTGGCGTCATCGAGCGGAGCATCGACTTCGTCCAGAATGCAAAAAGGACTCGGCTTGTAACGGAAAAGCGCGATGAGCAGCGCCAACGCCGTCAGTGCTTTTTCCCCGCCCGATAGCAACAAGACATTCTGAAGCTTCTTGCCTGGTGGTTGCGCCACGACCTCCACACCTGCATCGTCCTGCCGCCGTTCACCTTCTTCAGCATTTTCCAACAACCTCAACTCGCCGTGACCTCCGCCAAACAGCGAAACGAATGATTGTCGAAACCCGGCGTTAATGGCTTCGAACGCTTCTTTGAATTGGCGCCGGCAAACGGAGTCGATTTCTTCGATTGCCTGAGTGGTGTCTCGAATCGAGTCGAGCAGGTCCTGGCGTTGTGTCGTGAGAAACTGGAAACGTTCCTCTGCTTCTTGATGTTCCTCAACCGCCATCATGTTCACAGCACCCATGGACTCGAGCTTCTCGCGGAGGTCACGATACTCGTTTTCACGCGCTTCCAGCTCCGTCGGCGGTAACGCTTCAAAATAATTCAGACACACCGACTCGATCGTCTCGTTCAATTCGTTATTGCAGGTCTCGGACAGGTGTTTCAGATCCGAGTCGACTTCGGCTCTCTGAATTTCCAGCGCGTTGTGCCGGTCTTTCCAGGAATCCAGGAGCGCACGATTCTCGTCCCATTGGGTCTCGGCACCGTGGAGTTCGCGTCGAAGTTCTTCCAGAGCAGCCATATTTTCAGCAATGACTGCGTCAAGTCTGCCGCGTTCTTCGATCAGTTCCGCGCACGCGACTTCCAGGGATTGAATCGTGGCGCGGGTCTCGTCCTGCTGCTCTCCAGCGTATTGAATCTGCAACTCCGCGTGCTTCGTGCGGCCATCGAGATCGATTTCCTGCTCCTCGAGCACCGTCATTTCTCGCAACCCGGCCAACCGGCGCTCTTCGAGCACGGCCAGTTGGGATTGAAGTCCAGCGAGGTCACGCAGCAGTCTATCGGCTTCGAACCGCAATTTTTCGCTTTGGCGGCTGTACTCCTCGATATTTGCTTCGATAGCTTTCCTGGCGCCGGCGATCTCGACCAGTTCGGTTTCGGCTTTGGCCAGCTCCCGCTGCAACTGATCGCGCTCATCGGCAAGTCGGCCGGCTTCCGATTCCGTCACGTTGAACCGTTGTTTGGCGCGGTCGAAATCCGTCGCAATCGAGCGAACGTGATGATCCATACTGAGCATCGCCTTCTCGGCTTCTTGAAGCTCGATTCCGAGGCGCGATTTCAGCATCTCGGTCTTAGCGGCCAATTCGCCAACTCGAAAAGCTTCGTTTTCAAGCGCGGCCGTTTGACGCCTAGCCAGATCCATGTTGCGGTCGAGCTCGCGTATCTCGCGTTTGAGTGAAAGCGGGCCGAGTTCCTCGTGCTCCCCCCAACTGATCACATATCCACGCACCATCTCGCCGGTGCGCGCGACAAACTCGAACGAGGGATACTTCTCGGATAATTCCCACGCGCGTTCGACGGAATCGACGATGTACGCATCGCGAATGTATTCAGCGAAGTGACGGACGCGCTCGTCGAAGCGAACAACACTCGATACCGGCATCGCGCCTTCGATCGGTACGACCGGTTCAGGCCGCGTATTGCCGTCCAGGAGAAAGCAATCCAGGCGTCCCTTGCTGACGTTTTTGACCAGTTCGAGCGCGCGCCGCGCCTGGTTGCGGTCTTCGATGACGACATACTGGAGCTTCCATCGTAAAAAATCTTCCACCAATGATTCGTATTCGGGATCGACTTCGATGAAATCCGCCAGTATGCCGAGCGGAGCCCAGTCCTGCGCGCGAACGGCGTTGAAGAACTGCTGCACCGATTCCGTGCTGTAGGCGCGGTGGATAGCCAGTTCACCAATCGTCTGAAGACGGTTTCGAATGCTTTCTTCACGAGTTTTTGCTTCAGCGGCCGCGGTCATGGCATTTGCATGTTCGACTTTATATCGGGAGTGCGTTTCTTCGGCCTCCCTCAAGTCGGCCTGAAGAGCTCCGAATCCCGTCTGTTGTCCGGCGTACTCTTCGCGCGCCGCATTCAATTGCCTCTCTAAAACCGATGCTTGTTCGCGCGCTTCGCTCTGTTCCTGCTCAAGACGTTCAATCTGCACCGTCAAGCGGCGGTTGATTTCATTGCGGCTGGAGACTTCGTTGCGCAGTCTCGCTTCGCGCCCGACGGTTTCAAATTGTTGCTGCCGGAGCTGCTCAACCGCGCGTTCTTCTGTATTGCGGCGATCGGACAGGTCGCTCAAGCCGGCAGTGGTTCGGTCGAGATCAAGCCGGACGATCTCTTTCTCAGCATCGATACTGGCCAACTGGAGCTTCTTTCCCTCACGCTGTCTCGCATTCTTCTCGAGTTCTTCTACGGCCCGGGTTCGATCGGCCGTCAGCGAGCGCTTGCGTTCTTCCAGCGACGTGATCTGATCCTGGAGGCGTTCAACGCGTTGAGCGGTTTTCTGATGCTCCAGCTCGATGCCGGACCGTCGTTCTTTCATCTCTTCCAGATTCCGTTCCAGCGAACCGGCATCCGTCCGCCGCTGGTGAACCAGAGCGTTGAGATGTTCGATCTCCTGCTCCAGGCGTTTGCCTTCAGCACTCATCAATACGACCGAAATTTCCAGTTTTTCCTGCTGGTCGATCAGCATTTCGGCTCGCGTCGAAAAGACAGCGGACAAAATCTGCCGCATTCGACGCCGCAATTCGATATATCGGCGCGCTTTTCCGGCTTGGCGTTTGAGCGAGTTCCGGTGCCGGTCGACTTCAGCGAGAATGTCATTCACGCGCGAGAGGTTTTGTCTGGCGGCTTCCAGACGCGACTCGGCGAGCTTGCGTTTCGCCTTGAACTTCGTGATGCCCGCGGCTTCTTCGATCAATGCGCGGCGATCCGACGGCTTCGAGCTGAGCAATTGGCCGATCCTTCCCTGCTCGATAATGGCGTAGCTGTTCGGGCCCAAACCCGTACCGAGGAAGATTTCCTGAATATCGCGGAGGCGGCAAGGCTTCCCGTCGATGAGATACGTGCTTTCGCCTGACCGATACAGCCGGCGCTGTACGACAACGTCTTTTGGAGCGACGCCGTTCCCGCTGCCGTTGCCATTCCCGTTCCCGTTTCCATTCGCGATTTCGGTGAGCGTAATCGTGACTTCGGCCATCCCCATAGGCGGACGATTTCGCGTTCCGTTAAAGATGACGTCTTCCATCTTTTCGCCGCGCAGTGATTTCGCGCTCTGCTCCCCGAGTACCCAGGCGATGGCATCGGACACGTTGCTCTTTCCGCACCCATTCGGACCCACGATGGCGGTCACCCCGGTATCGTGAACCGTGATCTCACCTCGATCCGAAAATGACTTGAAACCAATAAGTTCGATACGACGCAGTTTCAGCATGTGGTTCTTGTTTTATCAGAAGTCTGGTACTTCTGTCGTGTTCTAGCTTCCAGTGTAGGAGTGACAGATTGGGTCCACATAAGGTATCGTCGCAGCTAGAGGCCTGATGAAAATTTCGGCAAGAGACGAATATGCGTGTTCGGCCGTCTTGGAGCTTGCGCTGAACTACGACAGCGAAGCGCCAATCCGGGTCCAGGATATCGCCCAACGGCAGGGCATTCCTATGAAGTTTCTCTTTCAGATCATGCAAATCTTAAAGAGGGTGGATATCGTGAGGAGCCGCCGCGGAACCGAAGGCGGCTACGTCCTGAGCCGACCGCCAAGCCAGATCACCTTGGGGGACGTCATTCGCGCGATGAGTGGGCCCTTCGTTCAGCTGTCCTGCCTGGAATCTGGGAATTTGGCCGACAATTGCGGGAAACAGGACGTCTGTCAATTCAAGCCGATCTGGGCGGAAGTCGATCGCGCCATCGCCAGCATTCTGAATAACGTCACGTTCGAGGAGTTGGTTCGCCGCTCGCGCATCAGCCAGCGGCAGTTGATGTATCACATCTAATTCGCTGAAACGTTAGCGAGTTGAAAAAGGGGCATGCGCTCCATACTCCACGTCGACATGGATGCGTTTTACGCGTCCATCGAGCAGCTCGATCATCCCGAATACAAAGGCAAGCCCGTCATTGTCGGCGCCGATCCCAAAGCCGGAAAGGGTCGCGGCGTCGTCGCAGCGTGTTCCTATGAAGCGCGAAAGTTCGGCGTTCGTTCCGCCCTGCCGATCAGCCGGGCCTGGAAACTTTGTCCGCAGGGTGTATACGTCCGGCCTCGCATGAACCGATACATCGAACTATCGCATCACGTGATGGAGGTATTCCGGCGGTATACGGATCTGGTCGAACCGCTCAGTATTGATGAGGCATTTCTCGACATTACCGGATCGGTTGCCCTGTTGGGATCACCGGACGAGATCGCCCGGTCTATAAAGAAGGATATCCGGAAGGCGACAGGTCTGACGGCGTCGGTGGGCCTGGCTCCGAATAAATTTCTCGCGAAGATCGCCTCGGATTTGAAGAAACCCGACGGTCTGGTTGTGCTCGAAGAAGAAAGCGTCGAACAGTTTCTGCGGGACCTGCCGATCTCGCGCCTGTGGGGCGTCGGTCCAAAAACCGAAGGCCGCCTGCACGAGATGGGATTTCGAACCATCGGCCAGCTTGCCTCCGCCCCGCGCGAATCGCTTGTTCGAGCGCTAGGAAGCTTAGGGGAGCACTTGTATCGACTGTCGCACGGTAAAGATGACCGCCCGGTGGTGCCGGACTGGAAACGCAAATCCGTCGGGACTGAAACAACATTTGATGAGGACACCGCCGACCGGGACCTTCTGCTGCGCACGATTCTGGAATTGTCGGACCATGTGGCCGAGCGCTTGCGCAAGGACGACTACCGCGCGCGCAAAGTGACGCTGAAGCTTCGATATTCGAACTTTTCCACGCATACCAAGCAACACTCGCTGGATAAACTCATTCAGAGCGGCGAGGAGATCGCTACGGTTGCGCGTCAGCTCTTTTCGCAATTCCCATTGGATCGCAACATCCGCTTGCTGGGTGTTTCCGCGGGGGATCTCCATCGCGACGGCGACGATCCGCAACAACTGACGCTTTTCGCCGCCTCGAATCAGAAGGAGAAGCTGGGGCACACGGTTGACGAGATCAAGGAGAAATTTGGTGCCGACGCTCTCCGCCGAGGTTCACAGTTGCTATAGAATTGCAGATCATTTTGGAGCGTCCATGTCCCTATTACTTGTCGCAGCTCTTCTGTTTTCGCCTCAAGAGGACCTGAAGCAGCTTCAGGCCGTCCTGGAGACGACAGTCGGAAATTTCATCATCGAGTTCTATCCCGATCAGGCGCCAAATCACGTGCGGCGTTTCATCGAACTGGCGCGCCAAGGGTTCTACAACGGGACGATCTTTCACAGCATGGTGCCGCACGGCATCCTGCAGGGTGGAGATCCCAAAACCAAGAGTCCGCAGGCGCGCGCAAAGTACGGGACAGGCGGGTTCAATCTCGGCCTGAAGCCGGAGTTCAGCGATATCCCCTTCTCTCAGGGAACCATTGCCGCGACGCTGCTCCCCAATGAGCCGAACAGCGCGGGATCAGAATTCCTTGTGATCATAGCGGATCAGCCTCAGTTCACCGGAAAATTTACAGCCTTCGGGCACATCGTGGAGGGAATCGAGATCGCGGACAAGATTTCAACCACTCCGGTGGATGACAAGCAGATCGCCAAAGAGCGCATAGAGATTCGAACTATCACGATGCGGCCTCGGCCTGTGCCGCCGCCTCCCACCCTGCCTCCGTTCAGCACGGAAACCACGGAGGAACTCTCGCAATACCGGATCGTGATGGAGACGTCAAAGGGAAACATCAGTCTCGAACTGTTTCCCGACAAGGCGCCGAATCACGTACGGCATATCCTGCGGTTGGCATCGCTGGGGGCTTACGATAAAACGGCTTTTCACCGCATCGCCCCTGGATTCGTCATCCAGGCGGGCGATCTCAACACGCGCTCGGAACCAATCCCTCAACCGGCGCAAAAATACGTTGTGAAAATTCGAGCGGAAATGAACGACATCAAGCACAAGGCCGGCATCGTGTCGATGGCGCGGGGAGAGGAAATCGACAGCGCCCTTACGTCTTTTTTTATTGTGCTGGCGGACCAACCGGTTTTGGACGGGACGTACACCGTTTTCGGCCGTGTCTTTGAAGGAATGGACATCGTGGAGAAAATCGCCGCGGTGCCGGCCGAGAACGAGCGTCCCAAAGAGCGGGTCGATATCTATGCGATGAGAATCGAACGCAAGAAGTAATCGCGGCCCTGGTCGAAATCGGGAATGGTGAGATTTGCGCCCGAATCGCGCAGCTGTTCCACAGAGTAACTTCCGGTAGCAACACCCACCGTATTGAATCCAGCTCGTTTGCCGGCATCGATGTCGAGTGGTGTGTCGCCGATGACAAAAATGTCAGAAGCCAAAATCGTTTTGCCGCATCGGAACGCCGCCTTCTCCGCCGCTTTCCGTACCAACTCCGTACGATCTTCCGAATCCGATCCAAATCCTCCGAAGGCAAAATAGCGATTCAGCCCTCCTCGATCGAGCTTGATACGGGCCCCCGCTTCGAGATTACCGGTCGCCAAGCCCAGCACTACATCTTTTCTCGGCAACATTTCGGCAAGTATCGAGCTAACACCCGGCAGCACGCGGTATTTTGGAGAAGTCTCAACTTCTTCTTTCAAGAAGGAAAGATACGCATCGAGAATGGAACGAATCTCGCCGTTAAGTTCCGGCGCCTGTTGATTAAATCGCACACGCAGAATTTCACGCGCGATGGCGGGATCGGTTTTCCCGTGCGGAGAAATCCCCTGCATGGCATTCGATATCCCGAAGAGTTGGAGACAAGCGCGATCCAGCGCGCGAAGCCCGGCTCCGCCGGTGTTAATGAGGGTCTGATCGAGGTCGAAGAGAAGAAGTTTCACCCTTTAACAACACACCAATTCTTCCTCTGTTTCAAGAATTTCATGTGCTTCTGATCGACCCATTTCCAATTCGAATCCGCATCCGCGCTCGAGACAAATCAAGCTATTCGACAGAACGGAGTAGGCCATTTCGTTTTCCCTTCCACATCCGGGGCAGATCATGGATTTTTCCTCCAAAAAATGCTAAGCACTTCAGATTCCATTGATGAAATTTTCAGGTATCAGGACCCATTTTTTTAAACCGATAAAATTTGGGTCTGACCCGAATTTCCTTTAGACGGCGGTTACAAAATTTGTTTATGCTTTCGGGTTTGTTGTCACCGGGAGGACGCCGATGTTAGCCGCTGCGAGGCACAACGCCACCCACCTTTCAGAAATCACCCTGGAAAAGTTGCAACGGTTCACCGGCTGCTCAAACACGCTGATCACTATTGACGCGCCACTGTTCGGCAGCCTGATGATTTTCAACGGGCGCGTGCTCCACAAGAGCGCGTCATATGTTGAGCCCGAGAAGATCGGGAACGCCATCGGTTTCCCTGCATACGGACAGATCCTGGCGGAAGCTTCGCGATTCTGGATCGTCGATGAAAATGGTATCCGGCGGCGCAAATGCCGCGAGGACATGGCGAAGCTACTCGAAGAAGTCTGACGTTGGATCGTTTTAAATTTTGGCTTATCGGCTGGATCGGTTACTGGGTCATCAGGATCGTGGGCCGAACGATGCGCTGGGAATCCGAAGGCGATTCCTACCTCGATGAGATCTATAAATCCGGAAACCGTGCGATCTTCACCTTCTGGCACGGCCGGATTTTCTCGGCGACATACTACTGGCGGAATCGTGGAATCGTCGTCATGACCAGTATGAATCGCGACGGCGAGCCGATTGCGCGATGCATTCAACGCTTCGGTTATGGCGCCGCGCGCGGCTCCAGCTCGCGCGGAGGTTTTCGCGCGCTGGCGGAAATGGCGCGTGAAATCCGGAACGGCCGCGATACCGCTTTTACAATCGATGGCCCTCGCGGGCCGCGCTACGTCGCCAAGCAAGGCCCGGTGCTGCTGGCGCTCAAAACGGGAGCGGCGATTTTCTGCTTTCACATTTCGGCGAAGCACAAGATCCAGCTCAACAGTTGGGATCAGTTTCAGATCCCTTTACCGTTCACCACCGCCCTCGTACTGAAGGCACCCCCCATCTGGGTACCGCCGGATGCCTCCGAGGCGCACCTTCGCGCCCTCCACGAGAAAATGCAGACCACACTTGACGATTTGCGAAAAAGAGGCGATGCCCGGTGGTAGTCGACAGCCCCTGCCAGTTGGCGTATACCAGCCAGTTGGCGTATATTGGAGAGGGATTAGCCACAGTAAGGTGAAAAACTCTCAAAATTTGTGAACCTCTGTGCCTTTTGTGGATAAAAACTAACCTTAAATAACATGAGCGACTTTAAAGACCTTCTCAACGACGCAAAAAAGCAAATTAAGGAAGTATCCGCTCAGGAAGTTCGCGATAAATTGAATCCCGACAATGGCTTTACTCTTCTCGACGTACGCGAGGGCGACGAATGGGAACAGGGTCATCTGGACCAGGCCATTTTTCTTCCTCGTGGCTTTCTGGAAGTCAAAGCCGACAAGACTTTGACCGACAAAAATCAGCCTGTCGTCGTCTATTGCGCCGGCGGGGTCCGGTCGGCTCTGGCAGCCAAAACTCTACAGGATCTCGGGTATTCCAACGTTTACTCAATGCGTGGCGGCTTCAACGAGTGGAAAAACAACGGTTTCCCGTTCGTCACACCTGAGAAAGTCGGGAAGGATCAGATGGCGCGCTACAGCCGGCATCTGCGAATTCCCGAAGTCGGCGAAAAAGGCCAACTCAAGCTCCTCAAGAGCAAAGTCTTGTTGGTCGGCGCCGGTGGGCTCGGCTCACCTGCGGGTGTGTATTTGGCTGCGTCCGGTGTTGGGACGATCGGTCTGGTCGATTACGATGTCGTTGATGAATCGAATCTACAGCGGCAGATTCTCCACTGGACATCGTCGGTCGGGATCCCGAAAGTCGATTCCGCGCGGCGGACACTGTTTGAAATCAACCCGGACGTGAAGGTCCGTACGTACCCCGTCCATCTCGATGCGTCGAATATCCTCGACATCATGCAAGACTACGACGTTATCGTCAGCGGCTCCGACAACTTTACGACCGCCTATATGGTGAACGACGCAGCCGTGCTTCTGAAGAAACCTGTGGTGTACGGAAGTATTCTTCGGTTCGACGGACAGGCCTCCACGTTTATTCCTTACGAAGGTCCGTGCTATCGCTGCCTGTATCCCGAAGCGACTCCGCCGGAACTGGCCCCGAGTTGCGATGAGGCCGGCGTGCTCGGCGTTTTGCCGGGAATTGTCGGACTGATCCAGGCAACTGAAGCGATCAAGCTCCTGTTGAACATTGGTACGACGCTTTGCGGGTATTTGTTGTTATACGACGCGCTGGAAATGTCCTTTCGGAAATTCAAAATCCGCCGAAATCCTGCGTGCGCGACGTGCGGTCCCAATGCGCACATCGATCTGAAATCTATCCCCGAATTCGTCTGCTCGGTGCAAACAGCCTCAGTTCGAGGGTGAAGGCGAGTCCAATCCACGTCGGCGATTTCGTATACTGCCGATCCAAATATCATCGAGACCAGCTTCAACTTCCCGAAGAGTTGGGGCTGGTCATCGAAATCAAGCGCAGCAATTTCAAGGTCCTTTATCCCAACGATAAACGCTGCTGGCTCCCCCGCGAAGCCATAGTCCGCGTCCGCCCCGAACAACCGACCTACGGTACCTTTCTTGAACGCCTCCACTACCTTATTAAGAAGGTGCACGCTCTGGAATGCGAACTGGTCTCCGAAGACGGCATCCACCGCCTCACCCTGCGCATCGATAAGATCAATCACGACCTCATCGAGGATCTGCGTGCCTTCCTGGGCGACGATTTCGTCTCTCTTACCGTCGTGCCTGAAGGCATGGCCTTCATGCAGCTAGAAATCCGCTTTCGGTAATTCGGGGACGAAAATGCCGGCTAACGACCGGGAAAAGAACACCATACGGGCTTTAGGAAAGCGTAAGACTTTTGCAGATTGCGGTTTTCGATTACCGTGTAGAATGTAATGACTGGGGCATGAGAGTTCCGGCCGCGAAGAGCTACGATGTTGCCGCTCAGACGGCACTCCACTATCTAAAGAAGAGGCCCTGTCTCTTTCCGGCGGAAATCATACAAGTCCTTGTAAACACGTGCCGGCTGTCGTCGTCCATTCTTGAGGTGGGTTTGGAGGAAGCGCTTGCCCAATCGGGAATTCGTCGAGCTGGACTGACAAAACGGCCTTTCATCGAGGTCTGCGACACCATCGTGGAGCACTTCACCCATACCGTCAGGGAAGAACTTCGCGAATGCGTTAAGAAATCTCTGTGCGAGGCGTATATTTATTTTGCCGGCCCTAAATACGTCTTCGAGGTCACAGGCAAAACGCGGTTCCTTCGGACCTTAAAGCACCGCGGAAGCAGAAACTTCGCCGCCTTGTTCCTCTCGCTTTACCTGTTCAACCTTATCTGTGCTGAAATCAACAGCGTCCTTCCGCTCGAAACTGAATTCGCCGCGATGACATCCGATGGCTTGCATGTATTCCATCTCGACGCCGTGAGCCGGGACATCGTGAGCGCCGCGGTGAGAGATTCGGAAGACAAATCGGACGGCAAATTAGGTGACAGATGGGCCGCCCTCGTCTGCCGGACCATTGAAGCCCGCTTGAAGAAAAATTAACCAGAACAGAAAGCGCGTCGGAGAAAAGACGGGGGTTAGGACAGAAAAGGTAGGCTTTAAATAGACTTGCGAAGGCGCGAGTCTCGCGAATCCGAAAGAGATGTCATTCGGTTGTCGATGCAGGCGAGCCGCGTAGCAAGTTCTGAGATTGCGGTGCTCCAGAACTCAATTTCCTGTCTTGCTTCGGGACTCAGGACGTGCTGTTCTTCGAGCTGGGCAAGGCCGATGTCGACTTCCTTCTCGATCTCAGCCAGTTCCTCCATGGGTCTGGCGAGAACCGGCCAGAAGTTCTCGAAGACGTCGGTATCGCCGCCTTCCATCAGCTTCAGGTGATGTTCTGAGATTGAAATGATCTTTTGCAGAAGGTCTCGCTCACGCTTAAGCGCCAGCACCACCTGCTCGTAACGCATAGGCACTCTCGTTAGGACACAGCGTATCATTTCGATATACGACGAAGCAATCGCCATACCGAAACCCTGCGAGAGTCGCGCGAACGGGAATGTGTTTAATTAGTGCGAGTTAGCGTCGTTCCGAGGGCGTGGTTTCCGTTTAAAGTGATCAAACCTTGACCCTGGGATTCAACAGAACTCGGTGGGACCGTCAAAGTTTTGTCGGCAGCCATTCCGATGGAAAGCTATCTCGCCAACTGAAACCAGGAACTGCCGGATTGCAGGACGAAGCGGAAAATTAAGCAGTGCTTTGATCTTGACTAGATCGATTCGTCAGTTCGCCGTTAGCTCTGTTGCTCTGCGAATCTTTATCAATTTGCTTGATGACTTGCGTGATAACTCGGCTAAGTTCGCCCATGCTGTGCGTTAATTGAGAAATAACCTCCATTGACCTTCTCGAATTCGTAAATTCGTCGGGCTGCATGGACGTGACGAGGACGTTCCGGAGAGCAGTTCGAGCGAAATCCGAAATACTCCGCGCCCTCTGTGCAACGCTCAGGCTTCGAAGGCTTTCATATTCTTCTTGCGATAGCCTGAAACTAACAAGACGATCTCGACGATTTAACATAACAATTGCTCTGGCTCCCCCCGGTACCTGGGCCACTCAGCACTTCTTGCTGGCCGGCCTCGTATGAATGAAAGCAAACGCGTCCTTTCGGTTGCATACATTTTTAATGTTCTTAGGAAAAATGGCTTAAGAAGCGACTACCTCTCTCTGGTTCTCCGAAACTGGAACGACACAATCCCTGTCAATCTCGACAGCGACCGAGCGTTGCAACATGCTTACAGAGATGATCAGTTGATAGTTTTTCTTGACCTCTACGACGACTCCCTCTACGCCGCGTAACGGACCTTACTTCACCTGGACCGGCTGGCCGACCGACATTCTGGGCCAAGGTCCATATTTCATGCCAGAGTTGACGACGTGTTCGATCGCAGCGATCTCCCGTTCCGGAACAGGCATTGGCGTGCCTCCGAAACTCACGATGGACATCACGCCCGGAATCACCAGCAGCGGTAGCCTATCCGTAACGTCAAATTTGCAAAAAATGTAACCCGGAAAAAGAGGTAATTCGATTTCCCTCACCCGATCCGACCAATGTCTGCGGCTTGTATACGTGGGAAGAAACTCTTCGTAGCCCTTCCCCCGGAGATGCATGCCCACTACCTTCTCAAAACGCGTTCGCAACTGCAGAGCGTACCACTGTGTTCGATTCCTTCCCTGATACATACTAACCCCTATCGCTTTGCTCAAGCGTTTACGTCGCCGCGGCAGCCCTGGTTAACCGCGAACATGCCAATCAATACTTTCACGATGAACGGAGTTTTATTTTTGCGAACGATGGACATTTGTCAACAAAAGAGATTTTTGGAATTCCTCACAATCAAACCCTGTGTTTGGGTTGAAAAGCTTAAGCTACCGCACTCAGAGTTCCGGCCGAAACTCTCACGCGCCACCTGTGTCGATCCTAGTGTCTTTTCGCTTGCACAAATGTCAACATAAAAAAATCGTCAATGAAATTTTAAGAAGTACGAACTTCGATCCGCCGCTTTAGTAGACAGCCATTCGGGGTAATGGTACGACAAACCGGCCACCCCACTCTCGTATGTATTGCAGCTGCTCGGTGATTTCTTCCCGGAGATTCCACGGTAGGATCACGATGTAGTCGGGTTTCGTCTCGGCGATCCGATCAGGATGATAAATTGGAATGTGACTGCCCGGCAAAAAACGTCCTTGCTTGTGAGGATTTCGATCCACGGTGTACTCGATGAAATCCTTGCTGATCCCGCAATAGTGCAGCAGTGTGGCGCTTTTTCCCGGCGCACCATATCCTGCGACCTTCTTCTCCTCATGGGCAGCCGTGAGCAGAAAATCCAGGAGGTCGAGCTTGGCTTGCTTGACCTGCCTCCCATAATGCTCATAGCCCTTCACCGAGGAGAGACCGGCATGTTCTTCTTCTGCCACCAAGCGTTCCACACTCAGCCCAACCCCGTATGCCGGATTCTCCGCCCTGCAAGCATAAACGCGCAGCGAACCGCCGTGAGACTTTAACTCCTCGATGTCAAACACCTTCAAACCATGCGCGTCCAAAATACGTTTAGCGGCGATCATCGAAAAATACGAAAGGTGCTCGTGATGTATTGTGTCGAACTCGCGAAGTTCCATCAGTCTCAGAAGGTGGGGAAACTCCAGCGTAAGGACACCGTTGGGCTTTAGCAGAGTCTTCAGGCCCTCGACAAAGTCATTGAGGTCGGGGACCTCTGACAAGACATTATTGGCAATGACCAGATCGGCACACCCCCGGTCCCTTGCAAGTCGTTCCGCGAGTTTCGTGCCGAAGAAATCCGCAACCGCGGGGATTCCCTTTTCGAAGGCAACTTCTGTTACATTGGCGGCAGGCTCAATACCCAGCACGGGAACGTTTCGCATAACAAAGTACTGCAACAGGTATCCATCGTTACTGCCCACCTCAACGACAGAACTGTCCGTGCCCAGGTTGAACCGCGCGATTACGTGCTTGCAGTAATTTTCGCAATGTTTAAGCCATGAATCCGAGTACGAGGAGAAATATGGGTACTCGCTAAAAATGTTCTGTGGGCTTTCGTACTGTTCAAGTTGCACCAGGAAACAGTTCTCGCATACGTATGCGTGCAGCGGATAATAACTTTCCCCTCGATTGAGATCATTAGGTCCAGGATAGGTTTCGCAAAGCGGAGACATCCCCAGGTCTACAAATGTGTGGCACAACTCCGCACTGCAAAATCGGCAGGGTCTAATAGGCAATAAGTGAGGCGGTCGCTGAGCCCTTGACAACGGTCCTCTAGATCGTGGTTTGATCAAAAGCGATTGATTTTTTTTGCCATCGCATATACGAATCTCGTCGGTCCGACCTGTTGGAATCTCAAGATGTCAAAGTGGGCCCTGGCCGCAGCTTCAAACGCCTGCCGGTTGATATTCCTAAACAAGTAATCACGGCCACGAGCCAAACACCTGAACATTTGATCTGCAGGATCGACGTACTCGATGACCAGTAACTTTCGAGTGATCTCTGCCGCAAGGCGGAAGATCTCAAAAAGTGGAATGCCTTCCGTGGCTATCAAGTGATGAACCAATGCCAGCATGAGAACCGCATCGAAGGCGCCGCGACAACGGTCGAGAAATGACGGATACTCCTGATTCCGCCATCCTGTCGGCGGACTCGGCTGTGCCAGGTTGACTACCAGCGGGAGGATATCGAGCCTCTCCCGAGATGCCATTTTCCAGAGACTTGCAACCACCAAGGGGTCTGTGTCGATGGCTACGACGCTGATACCCATTCGGGCAGCTCCCACACTAAAAAACCCGGTATTACAGCCGGCGTCCAAGAGCCACTTCACACGAAATTCGGACAGTGCATCTTCGGTAAAGCGCCGTTTCGCTTCGAACCCGCTCCTGGAATAAGTATTCGACTCCATGTAATCGATCCATATGGAGCCTTGTCTTTCCGGGCCGCTTGCTGTTTTCAGATTTTTGCGCAAGCGACGGAACATCGAACGGAGTACGAAACGGGCTTGTGAGGCGCTTCGGACCAGCTTTCGCTTATAGATTGTCTCGTTCGCAGAGTCGTGTAATTTCGCGAGCCATACGGGCAGCGTGACGATCGTGAACGTCGATGGCCGAAATTGATTGAAAACTGATAAGAGCCGGTACACTTCTTCGGGTTCAATGCCATCACGCTTTCCCGTTAAGTAAGTCGATGGCGAAATTCCCGTCAGCCGATTCGCGAGGAGCGGCAGCACGAACGTTCTGATAAACTGCGCATAGGGTAGCCATGTCGGGTCGTTCGGTTCACGGCGTTCGGCTGAAGACACATCCACAAAAACTGGCTGACAACCTCGGAACAATATGTTGTAAGGCGTAGCGTCTTTGAGGCCAAAACCTTCGTCAAGCAGCGCTTCGGCAATGTCGAGCGTGAAATTCCCTGCAGCTCGAAGCATTTCCGCCGGCCACTCGTAAGGAAAACTGGGAAACGGGATCCGTTCGTGTTCGACCACTTCCACATTATCACGGCCGAAGCTAACGCGTCCCTGAAGGCCTGCCAATATCGAATGTGCTTCGTCCCGGTCCAGCCACCTGGACTTGACCAGTCCGCCATCACCATCGAATTTTTGCGCGGCCCTGCTCGACAAAAATGCCATCAACTCAGGTTTGACCGATTTTTCAACGACTCGAACGACGCGTCGGTCCAGGCGGAACAGTTGTCCGGAGGGATCTCGAAAGGAACCTGTGAAAGCTTCGGAACCAGAATCCTCGTATAACCGATCGAGTTCCTCACTCTTTCTCACTAAAACGGCCCCTCTTGAAAAGTCGCGAAATTCGATTTCTCACGTTGAAGACAACGCCGAAAGCCGTGGCCGCCAGGAGCTGCCATATGAGTAATCCTGATCCCGGATCAACGTAAGAATAAGTGAAGTTGAAATGCGACGTCCTTGTGAAGATCAACCAACCGAGGATTTCATTCAATACAACCGCTCCGGCAAATTTCAGGTAATTAAACTTACCCGGCCCGCCATGACCGATCATGGATGCGCCTCCCCAGCGAAGTGCACGGAAAATAGACTTCCGCGAGAGCACACTGTAGAAGCGGTATAATCGTTCGTCAATAGCTTTCGCGCAAAAACGCATTGGTTAGTTGTTGTCCGGAGACCAAGTTTGGCCGGCGGGGTGTGCCAATTGTCCTTCCCTTATGGGTCTCTAACATCGGTCTAACGATACGAGAAAGTGTGTTGACAAACGATCTTATATTTCCAGAATAGCTAAGTCTTCATGAGGATGCCCTGATGTCAAACGTAAGACGTCGGGCATACTGAGCTGACGGGGCTCAGACTGCGGTAGCCTACAATCACGCTTGCGAGTTTTGGACCTTCCATACAACACCCGACGACAAGTATTTCACGATGTGGGACAGCGTGTGCTGATCTGCTTCCGTCGGCTGCTCGGGCAAGGGAAATCCGCTATCGTTAAGGACGCGCTGGCCTGCCTGGCGGTGGCGAATCTCTACTTGCTCGATGTTTGGAGGACCTTGCTCATACCGGCGCGTCAGTACCACTTGCTGATTCTGCCGCGGCCGATTGATTTCGGATTAGCAATTCTGAATATCTTAGGCTTCGCAGTTGTCATGTCTATCGCGCTGGCGCTTGCGCGACAATGCATCGGAGAGAGGGGAGCCAGCACTTTGGCTTTACTCTACCTGTCATTGCTTTTCATATTTCTCGTTAGGGCTTACAACCTGGATTCGTATTGGCCCAATCGCATAAGGGCTCTAGCTGTCACCTTGGTTGGTTCAGGACTGTTGGCCACCTGGAAATCTCCCGAAAGGCTGTCGAAAATTTTTCGATCGATCGGTCTGGCCCTGCTCCCGTGTTTGGTGGTCACAACTGCACATTCTGCCGAGTCTTTGTTCCTGAGCCACGTTGAATCAGGATCAGCATTATCGCGGCCGGCCGGCATTGGGCATCGCCCGCCGAAGGTAGCGCGAACAGCATTGATCATTTTCGATATGCTGGACTTCGATCTTCTTTTCGGCCACAAGCCTGCCGATGTGAATGTTCCTGCATTCGAACAGCTAAGAACCGAAACTCTGTTCGCAACGAATGCAGAATCTCCCGCAGCCTTCACCGAATTGTCGCTTCCGGCCATGACAATCGGTAAGGTGGTTACCGATACCAACCCTATTTCACCGAACGACCTGCTTCTCACCGTGGAAGGGTCACCCCGAAAGAGTCATTGGACGCTGGAACCAAGTATTTTCTCGGAAGCGCGGAATTCCGGGATGGCCGTTGGGATAGTCGGCTGGTATCACCCCTACTGCCGCCTGTTTCGCCCCATGCTTTCTTCGTGCGAATGGGTACCCATTCCAGGAAGGCTGAAAGACAGAGGACCGACAGGATGGGAAACGGAGCGGGCAATAACCGAAATGCTTGTGGATGATCTGATCGGTCCTGGACCAAACGTTATACAAATAATTGTGAATAAAGAAAAGAATGGTCGGCAACGGTATATAGATTCGTATCGGCGCCTCCTGCACGCCGCGACAGAGGCTCTCACGGATAATGCGCTCAACCTCGTCGTCGTGCACCTTTCTGTGCCTCATACACCACCCATTTACAAGCGTTCAAAACAAGAGTTCAGTACTGAAGAAGGAGACTATCTGGACAATCTCGAACTCGCCGACCGAACGCTCGCAGTTCTGCGTCATGAGATGGCGAAGGCCGGTTTATGGGAGTCAACAAACATCGTCATAACCTCAGATCACGGATTCAGATCAGCAGGTCCGCCAAATTGGAATCACAATGCTACACCGCTGCATGTGCCGTTCTTTTTGAAGATCAGCGGATTCCATGAGCATATTGAGGACAATCATCGTCTCAACACAATTATTGTTCACGACCTGCTGCTGGACCTTTTAAACAACAAAATAACGACTCCTTTGGGAGCGAAGGACTTTCTTGATCAGCATTCCCCGTACGGATGTCGTACACAGCCGACCGACAGTCTGCAGCGGATGGAAGGCACGGAAACCTTCGAGAAACCTCATCAGTGCGAATGAAAGTCAATTTGTGCCAGCATGAGAATGACGGGAAGCGCTGGGAGGAATTTGTAGACCGGCAGATTCAGGGCACGTATTGCCATCGCTGGAAGTGGAAGCAGGTCATCGAAAATAGTTTCGGGTGGCCGACTTACTATTTGATGGCGGAAGACGATTCTCGTATAAGAGGCGTTCTTCCTCTCGTTTGGCAAAGGAGTTGGTTCTTCGGCAGCTTTCTTTCGTCACTGCCCTTTTTAAACGCGGGCGGAATCCTGGCGGAGACGGAACTCGCTAAACAAACCCTGCTGTCGGCAGCGATCGATGTGTCGAAAAGTGTTCATGCCAATCATTTGGAACTGCGCCACCGGGAAGACCTGGAGCTTGGACTCGCCAAGAGAATGAACAAAGTTACGGTTGTGTTGCCGGTTGATGCCGATTCCGAAAAGATGTGGAAAGCTCTGGATACCAAAATCCGTACCAAGGTTCGAAAGTCTCAAAGCCATGGGTTATCTGCAGAATTTGGCCGAGAGGAATTTTTGGACGACTTTTACTCGGTTCTTTCCGCCAACATGCGTGACCTTGGCACGCCGATTTACAAAATAGGATTCTTTCGTGAGGTTTTACATGCGTTTCCCCAGGATACCTATATTTGCCGGGTGCTGCACGAAGGCCGAACGATAGCGGCTTCATTTCTTTGTGGATATCGTGACCGAATCGAAGCGGTGTGGAGCTCTTCACTCAAGGATCGTCTGAAATTGAAACCGAATATGTTTCTCTACTGGAACCTGTTTTGTTTCGCGGCTCAGCAGGGCTACCGGACATTCGATTTCGGACGTTCCACGGTCGATTCGGGAACACACGCATTCAAGATGCAGTGGGGCTCCCAAACGATTCCGCTCCACTGGGAATATTGGCTGCCGGGCGGACGCGCACTGCCGGAGATCAATCCGCAAAATCCAAAATACGGGATCGCCATCCGCGTCTGGCAGAAGATGCCACTGATACTGACGAACATGGTGGGGCCTCACATTGCTCGATGTCTTCCCTGATCCATCCGCGCCCGTTGTTGGCCAAAAAGCTATTCCTGTTGGATAACTGAATCTTGACAAAGATTCATCGCTCCGAAAAATGTTAGTGGTCCATAAACAGCGACTTGCATTGTTGCGTAATAAGCCATTCGACGGTTTCGCTCCAACGCGAACTGGAGTGGAATGGCGGTAGCACACCTAAGCCTCGTAGAAGTGCATTCCTATTTAGGAGAATATCCACCCCTCACCGGCCCGTTGAGCAGATAAATGATAGAACTTTGCGCTATCACATACTCTGACGTGGGTGCCGCAATCAGGCACCAGCGACAGGCATCCGAGCGTCCTGCGCTACTCGGCAGGCGCGCGAAATACTATTCAGAATGCGGGCGCGCAGTGTCTATGGGGCTCGCCATGAGCGTTTGGGGCGACGAGCTCGTCGACCAATTTGCGTACGATACTCCTGAAATCAGCGTCATTTGTCGCACCGATTTGCTGATTCGGGATTCACGATCGTACGCGGAATACAATGTGTATCCTGCCCGGTTTTTGGCGTCGCTATATGAGCAGAAGGGCGATTTATTCGTTAGGGAGCTAAGCGGCACTTTCGCAATTATTCTATACGACAAGAAAGCACGCGTGCTGAAGGCCTGGACGGATCCCTTCGGTTCTGAACGTTTGGTATTCACAAATCCGCAAGGTTTCACCGCCGTTGCGACGGATTTGCGCTTATTGTTGCCTTTGTTCACTGAAAGACCGGATATAGATCCAGTAGCGGTCCAGCAGTATCTCCAGTACACATGTATCCCGGCTCCCAAGACAATCTTCAGAGGAATTTCGCGGTTAGAGCCTGGCCATCAGCTCACTTCTGGTTCTGCCCTCCGGACGCGACCGTACTGGGATATGACTTATGCCCAGAACGAGGACAAAACCGAGAAGGCGTGGATTGACGAGACAGCAAATGCATTGCGTTCTGCCGTCTCGCTGAATGTGACCGGTCTCGAGCCCTCCCGGCTCGGCTGCTTTTTGAGTGGGGGCACCGACAGCAGCTCCATCGTCGGCATGGTCTCAAAGCTCACAACAGAACCAGCTCGCACGTTCTCCATCGGCTTTGATGATCCACGTTATAACGAGATGCATTATGCACGCATCACAGCAAGGCATAACAAATCCAGGCACCACGAATATTTCGTCACGCCCAATGACGTTCTCGCGCTCATACAGAGAGCCGTGCCGGCCTACGATGAGCCTTTTGGAAACTCCTCGATCATTCCAACCTATTACTGCGCGCGTTTGGCCGCGGAAAATGGCGTCACGCATTTGTTAGCCGGCGACGGAGGCGATGAATTGTTTGGCGGGAATTCCCGCTATGCGGATGACCGTGTCTTTCAGCATTACAGAGTATTGCCGATGTGGGTGCGGCGGCTGGTCATCGAGCCGGCGGTGTCGATTGGCAATTCCTTAACCCGGCTTCGCCTTTTCGATCTCGGGGCTCGTTACATCCGGCGCTCGAACATCAATATTCCCGACCGATGGTTCTCATACTCTCTGTTGTCTAGTGTGCCCCATACGGAATTATTCAGTTCCGATTTTCTCGCCAGCGTGCAGGGACAGCACCCTCTAGAACCCGCTAGAAGACACTTTGCTTCAGCCCCCTCGCGGCATCCTCTAAACCAGTACCTATACTTGGATCTGAAAATCACCATCGGGGACAACGACCTCCGCAAGGTAACGGTGATGTCACAGCTGGCCGGAGTGACAGCACGCTATCCGATGCTGGACCCGGCATTGGCGCAGTTTACCGGAACCATCCCGCCTCATTTGAAAGTACGCAAATCACAGTTGCGTTATCTGTTCAAAAAGTCAATGGTGGGTGTTCTGCCACCCGATGTGATTAAGAAGCAAAAACATGGGTTCGGTCTTCCATATTGCATTTGGGTTGGAGAGCGCGGCCCGCTGCAGGATTTCACATTCGACGTTTTAGGCAGCACGCGCTGCCGCCAACGCGGGTATTTTCGGCCAGATCTCTTCGAATGGCTATGGTCCCAGTACGAGTCCGTGCACCAGAAATTCTACGGAGACCTCCTCTGGGAGTTTATGATGCTCGAACTCTGGCATCTTAAACACGATGAAGCTGCCCCGGCACGGCAGCAGCAGGAAGTCGTCCCACTCTCGCACGGAGTTAACTGATGTTTCGCTCGATGGCAAAGCTCGCCGTGCGTCTCGATGTCGATAATGCGGCAAACCGGATCGTGGAAGGCTTCTATCGCAACTCCCCTTATGTAGCCCCCCGATTTGCGCGTCGCTTTCAAGTGCTCGCATACCATAAAGTGTCTCCCGATCCACACCCCTTCTTCGAGCCCGATCATCCGAGTGTCTTCGAGCAGCATATGCAATTTCTGAGTCGCTGCTACCGAGTCATGCCCCTGATGGAAATTGTGGAGCGTAACCGTCGTGGGGATATTCCCCACCGAGCTGTCGCAATCACGTTCGATGATGGTTATCGCGACAATTACGAATACGCGTTTCCGATCCTGAAAAAATATGGGCTTTCCGCAACAATATTTGTCGCTACTGGTTCGATCGATACTGGGCAGCCGCTATGGCATGACAGAATTTTCGATTCTTTCCGCTATACAAGAAGAGAGCATGTCTCATTTCGCCACATTGGTCTGACGGACTTTTCATTGGAAACGGATCAGCTCCGCCGGCACAGCCTTGCCGTTGTACTGACCAGAGCTAAAGAACTGTACGGCAAGGCCCGCTGTAAGTTTGTTGAGGAAGTCGAAAAGACGCTGAAACCGAACCTTCCGGCAAGCCTCAAACACCGCATGTTGACCTGGCAGCACATTCATGAAATGCATCAGAACGGGATTGCATTTGGCTCACATACCGTGACCCATCCCGTTTTGTCTCGCATTCCCCGCGATGAGGTTACCAAGGAGCTAAGCGAATCGAAGCGCCAACTTTCGGAACACCTCAACACAACCGTACGCGCGTTCGCTTATCCGAACGGTCATTCTGCCGATTATAACGACGAAGTGAAAGCGGTCCTGAAGGAGACCGGTTATCTGTGCGCGGTCAACTGTGTATCGGGGTTCAATCACGTGTTTTCAGACCCGTTTGAAATCAGGCGCGGAAAGCCATGGCACAAGGAAGTTGAACTGTTTCGTATGGCGTTTTTCCTCCAACGGCACGGCCTGAACTGAACGTCCACCTCATATCGAGAAACTAAATTATGTGCGGCATTTCCGGTTTCATGTATTTCGACGGTGCGCCGGTCCACGAAGGTACTATTCGCGCAATGTCGGATGCCCAACAACACCGTGGTCCCGATCAGTCGGGAGTGTATGTAGGTTCCGGAGTTGCGCTTGGACACCGGCGCCTGAGCATCATTGATCTGAGTTCGGGAAAGCAACCTCTCGCGAACGAAAACGGCACGGTGTGGATCAGCTTCAACGGAGAAATCTATAACTACATGGATCTCCGCGGGAAATTAGAGGGATCTCACCAATTTCTTACACGCAGCGATACGGAAACTATTGTCCATCTTTACGAGTCGTATCCCGCGACGTTCGTGAGCCAACTACGGGGCATGTTTGCATTTGCTTTGTGGGATGCGAACAACCGGACAATGATTCTGGCACGTGACCGCGTTGGAAAAAAGCCGCTTTATTACTATCTGGATGATCAGAAACTGGTCTTCGCATCCGAGATCAAATCCATACTTCAGCATCCCGCTTTGAAATTGGGCATAGATGAATGCGCTGTGAGCGATTATCTGTCGCTGGGATACATTCCTGCGCCCAAATCGATCTACAAGTCCATTCGGAAGGTACGTCCGGGACATTACTTGGTGGTGAAGCCCGGCAGAGTGGAGGAGGTCGAATACTGGGATCTCAGTTTTCGCGAAAGTGAGCCTCGATCAGAGCAACAATGGCGCGAGGAACTGCTCGAAGAATTTCAAACAGCCGTGAACATTCGGCTGATGAGTGAAGTTCCCCTCGGGGGCTTCCTGTCAGGAGGGATCGATTCGTCGGGTGTGGTCGCGATGATGACGAAACTTGTGAATCATCCCGTCAAAACCGCGACGATTGGTTTTGAGGAAGAGACCTTCGACGAATCCAAATTTGCGCGCCAGGTCTCGGATCATCTGAAGACGGAACACCATGAGCGCATCGTGACACCTGAGAAGATCGCCACGATCGAAAAACTTTCCTGGCATTACGACGAGCCCTTCGCTGACTCGTCTGCCCTCCCGACATACTTCGTCAGCCAGGTAGCTCGCGAGAAGGTGACCGTGGCTTTGAGCGGGGACGGAGGAGACGAAAGCTTCGCCGGATATTCGCGATATTACATGGATCTGCAGGAGAATCGAATGCGCAGGGTTCTGCCTCTCAACGGGCGAAGAATCATCTTCGGACCGCTTGCCATGATGTATCCGAAGATGGATTGGGCGCCGCGATTTCTTCGGGCGAAAACGACCTTTCAGAGTCTCACTTTCGATCCGGCCGAAGGATACTTTGAGACGATGTCGACCTTCCGGCGGTATGACAAACCCAGGATCATATCCAAGGACTTCAAACGGCGGCTGGGAAACTATGACACGGCCGATATCTTTCGAGACTACTACGGCCGCGCAGGTACTGATGATCCATTGTCACGAATTCAGTATCTGGACGTGAAGACGTATCTCACCGACGATATTCTGGCCAAAGTCGACCGGGCCAGCATGGCCAATTCGCTCGAGGTCCGCTGTCCGCTGCTGGATCACAAGCTCATGGAGCTGGTGGCGTCGATGCCTTCCGGGCTGAAACTAAAAGGGGCGGTCGGTAAATACATTTTCAAGAAGGCAATGGAGCAGCAACTGCCCAAAGACATTATTTACCGAAACAAAATGGGATTTGCTATTCCGCTGGCAAAATGGTTCCGCAACGGAATTCGCGATTACGCGCGTGAACACATTATCGAGCGCGAGGATCCGTACCTGTCGAGTTCGTTTATTAGAAAAATCTGGAATCAGCATCAGACCGGATATCGAGACCGTTCTTCACAACTGTGGAACATTCTGATGTTCCGGCTATGGCTTAATCGGCACGCACGCTTGTAAATGCCGCGCAACATCAGGATCCTTCACGTATTGCATGCCTTTTCGCATGGCGGCCTCGAAAATGGCATAGTCAATATCATTAACCGCTCCCCCGACCATTTGGTTCATGAACTATGTTTTCTCTATCGCGGTGGAGAGTTTTTGCAGCGTCTCGAGCGGCCAGTTCGGTATTACGAACTGCACAAGCGCCCTGGAAACGACATACGACTGATCC
>WNEW01000210.1_pt1 | contig 27625 bp, 24 predicted proteins | sample 5399891 | NCBI WGS metagenome assembly WNEW01 (sample SAMN13153336, study PRJNA577476) | soil metagenome | isolation source: 40 cm grassland meadow soil pre-rain plot 5 | place: USA:California | collected 2015-09-08 | reverse complement strand
GCAGGCCTCTCGATGCCTCGCGCTGTCTCCGGCGTCTACCGGAAGCGCGTCCCGCTCGCCACTCCGCTGAGGCTCGCGGTCGGGCGCGACAACGGCGCCCACACCTTCGTCCTCCGCGACAGCGCCGACGTCCTGGCCCATGGTCGTGTCGCGCCGCTGGCACCGGATGCGCGCGACAGTGGCGTGCCGGGGCCTCTCGGAGACCCGTGGCTTCTACGCGGCGGCGAACGCAGCGCTTGCAAAACGTCCGCGACGGGATCGGTTGCTAGCGTGGTCTCCGAGGGGCCCCGGTCGCGCACGTGCTTCGCGTGCGGCGTCGCCAATGAGCTCGGGCTGCACGCGCAGCTCGAGTTCGACGACGCGGAGGTCCGGGGAACGTGGAAGCCGCGAGCGCCGTTCCGGACGGCCGGCGGCACGCTGACGACGGCCGCGCTCACGACGCTCTGTGACGAGACGGCGTTCTGGATCGGCGCGCTCGCGACGGGCGAGTCTGGCATGACGACCGATCTCGCGGTCACGCTCCACCGGGCGGTCCCCTTCGACGCGCCGCTCACGGTGACGGGCTCCCGCGCCGCCGCGCTACCGCAGGCCGACCATCGCTACTGGGACACGGAGGTCGTCGCGCTGACCGAGGATCGCACTCTCGTGGCATCCGCGCGCATCACATTCGTCGTCGTGCGCGGCGCCGCGCGCCGGCTCGTCCTGGGCATGCTCGCCATGAACGATCCGGCGGTCGTCGCCCGGGTCTTCCCCGCGTACGCGCGCTAGCGGCGCAGGGCCTCCGCGTGAACACCCGCGCCGCCCGCTGGGTGATTCTGCTCGTGCCGGCGTCGCTCTACCTCTTCTCGTGGGTCCACCGCGTCGCCCCCGCGGTCGTGGCCGCCGACCTGATGCGCGCCTTCTCGATCACCGCCGCAGCGCTCGGCAACCTCGCGGCGATCTACCCGTACGTGTTCGCCGCGATGGCGCTCGTCGCCGGCAGCCTCGCCGACACGCTCGGCCCGCGCTGGACGATCGCGCTCGGCGGCGTCACGATGGGGCTCGGCGCGGCGCTCTTCGGGCTCGCGCCGACGTTCGGCGTGGCGTACGCGGGACGGCTCCTCGTCGGGCTCGGCGCGTCGGTCATGCTGATCGCGTGGCTCAGCCTGGCCGCCGCGTGGTTCCGTTCTGACGAGTTCGCGACCATCTCCGGCTGGACCCAGACCGTGGGCAACGTGGGAGCCCTCCTGGCCGCCTCCCCGCTGGCGCTCCTCGTGGAGGCCGTCGGGTGGCGGGAGACGTTCGTCGTGATCGGTGGTGTCACCCTCGTGTTGGCCGCCGTCGCCGCCGGCTGCATCCGCGACCACCCTGAGGCGATGGGGCTCGCCCCGATCAATCCGGACCACACAGCGCAGCGCGCGCCGGCGCTCGGCGAGGTGCTGCGGGGCGTGCCCGAGGTGATGCGGAATCCGCGCACGTGGCCGCCCATCATCACCGCAGGCGGCATGTACACGACCGTCATCACGTTCCTCGGGCTCTGGGGCGTGCCGTACCTGACGCAGGTGTACGGCCTCGCCCGGCTCGACGCGGCGACCGTCGTCTCGATGCTCGCGGTCGGCACCGCCATCGGCGCGCCAGTCGTCGGCTGGCTGTCCGATCGCTGGCTCCGCCGGCGCCGCCTGCCGATGGCGGTGTTCGCAGCGATCTACGTCACGTGCTGGATCCCGCTGGTGCTGCCGGCCGACGCGCGCCTGCCGGTCCCCTGGCTCATCCCCTTCTTCCTCGTCATGGGCCTGGCGTCATCGGGGCTCGTGCTCGTGTGGAGCTGCGTCCGAGAGGTCAACGACCCCGCACGCGTCGGGATCGCGATCGGCTTCTGCAACGTGCCCATCTTCCTCGCGTTCGGGCTTCTCCAGTGGCTGACCGGCGTGATCCTCGACGCGAAGTGGACGGGCCTCATGTCCGGCGGCGCCCGCCACTATCCGCCGGCCGCCTACCAGGCCGCCTTCGTCGTCTGCCTCGCCCTCGCCGCGTGCGCGCTCGTCGCCGCGCTCCTCGTCACCGAGACCCGCTGCAGGAACGTGTGGCAGCCCCCGGCACGGTAGAGCCGCCCAGCGTCTCGGCGCTGACACACGTCACTGGCCTTCAGGTGTTTCCACTAGCGGCCCGCGCACAGTCGCGACGAGATCCAAGTGACAGAGCGCGCGGCAGGATCGTGGCAAACTGTCACCTCCTCGACAGAACACCAGGTTCCTCCGACCTACACCAGCGCGAACTCTCTACGATAACGATCCCTGGTAAGGAAAAATCCATGGCACGACTATTGCCGGAAGCCTGTTAATCCGCCGCAAGGAGGTGGTCAGAAAGTGACAAAACGCACGAGCTTCCAAGACCCGTCGCCGGTGGTTGACGCGTACGACAGCGGCACCAAGTCGCACAGCGCGCTCGTCGCCGACATCATCATCGCCAACGCCCCGGACCCGGTGTTCGTCTCGGACCTCGAAGGGAAAATCTTACAAGCCAACGACGCGGTCTCGCAGCTCCTCGGCTTCCGCCAGGACGAGGTGCTCGAGCAGTCGCTCGCGCGCTTCATCAGCCCGCAAGAGACACGGGAGTTCACCGCCGCGCTGCGCGAGGTGGTGGAGCGGGGTGTGACGCGCAACGCGCGCCTCAACCCCCGCAGCGCCAGCGGGGAGGTCATCCCGACGAGCCTGAACGCCTCCGCCCTGCGCGACGCCGACGGAAAGGTGATCGGCGCGATCGGGATCCTGCGCGACATGCGCGAGCTGGACAAGGCTCGCGCGTACGCGGAGAGCCTGATCAAGAACGCCCCGGACCCGGTGTTCGTCTCGGATCTCGAAGGGAAAATCTTACAAGCCAACGATGCGGTCTCGCAGCTCCTCGGCTTCCGCCAGGACGAGGTGCTCGAGCAGTCGCTCTCGCGTTTCATCAGCCCGGAGGAGACGCGGGAGTTCACCGCCGCGCTGCGCGAGGTGGTGGAGCGCGGCGTGACGCGCAACGCGCGCCTCAACCCCCGCAGCGCCAGCGGGCAAGTCATCCCCACGACGCTCAACGCCTCGGCCCTCCGCGACCCCGAACGCAAGGTGATCGGCGCCATCGGCGTGCTCCGCGACATGCGCGAGCTCGACAAGGCCCGCGCGTACGCGGAGAGCCTGATCAAGAACGCCCCGGACCCGGTGTTCGTCTCGGACCTCGAGGGCAAAATCCTCCAAGCCAACGACGCGGTCTTCGCCTTGCTGGGCTTCCGCCCGGACGAGCTGATCGAGCAGTCGCTCTCGCGCATCATCTCGCCCGAAGAAACCCGCGAGTTCCTGGCCGCGCTGCGCGAGGTCGTCGAACGCGAGGACACACGGGCGGGCGCGGACCAGGCGAGCCAACCCGCGGCCGCGTTGCGCGCCGATCATCGCGGGATCACGCGCAACGTCGTCCTCAACCCCCGCAGCGCCAGCGGGGAGGTCATCCCGACGAGCCTGAACGCCTCCGCCCTGCGCGACCCCGACGGAAAAGTGATCGGGGCCATCGGCATCCTGCGCGACATGCGCGAGCTGGACAAGGCCCGCGCGTACGCGGAGAGCCTGATCAAGAACGCCCCGGACCCCGTGTTCGTCTCGGATCTCGAGGGCAAAATCCTCCAAGCCAACGACGCGGTGTCCACGCTGCTGGGCTTCCGGACGGACGAGGTCCTCGAGCAGTCGCTCTCACGCTTCATCAGCCCGGAGGAGACACGGGAGTTCACCGCCGCACTGCGCGAGGTGGTGGCACGGGGCGTGACGCGCAACGCGCGTCTCAACCCCCGCAGCGCCAGCGGGGAAATCATCCCCACGACGCTCAACGCCTCGGCTCTGCGCGACCCCGACGGAAGGGTGATCGGGGCCATCGGCATCCTGCGCGACATGCGTGCCTACGAGCAGGTCGTCCGCGACCTCGAGAAGTCCAAGACGGAATTGCAGGAGAAGATCCTGGACCTCGAGAAATTCGAGGAGGTCGTCGTCGGCCGCGAGCTCAAGATGATCGCCCTGGAAAGGGAGCTGGAGAGTCAACGGAAGGAACTGGAGCGGCTGAAGGCGGAACGACGCCTGGCCTGAACGGCCCGAATCGTGACCCATGACGGACCAGCATAGGCCTGAGGCGACCGCGTCGGCCGACCTGCTCGAGTCCGAGGCGGCCTTGCGGGAGCGCGTGAGAACGCTCGAGCGGCACCTACGCAAGCGCGACGAGCAGCGCCGCGCGATGCTCCACATCATGACCGACCTCAACGAGTTCAACAAGCGCCTCGGCAACCAACGCAAGGCCATGCTCCACATCCTCGGCGACTACGAGCGGGACCGCAGCCGGCTCGCCCGCCAGACCGACGGGCTCGACAATTCGCGGCGTGCCCTCCTGCACATTCTTCAGGACTCGCACCAGTCCAATCTCCGTCTGGAAAGCAGCCGCAAGGCCATGATCCACATCATGGGCGACCTGCGAGAGACCACCGCCGAGATGCAGCGCCGCGAACAGGAGCTACGCGACAAGCAAGAGCAGCTCGTCCAGGCGGGCAAGCTTGCCACACTCGGCGAGCTCACCACCGGCGTCGCCCACGAGCTCAACAATCCGCTGAACAACATCGGACTGTTCATGGGCAACGCGCTCGACCTCATCGGGCTCGGCGTGACGGACAAGGAGCATATCGCGCGCGAGCTGCAGAACGCCATGCGACAGGTCCGCAAGGCCACCGAAATCATCTCGCACCTTCGCACCTTCGGGCGCGTGGCGCCGGTCAGCCGTGAGCTGGTCTCTATGAATCAGGTGATCGGGCGCGCGCTGTCGCTCATGCAGGAGCAGCTCCGGCTCCGCGAGATCGAGGTCGAGCTGGACGTGAGCGCGCGGCATGCGGTCGTGATGGGGAACCCCATTCAGCTCGAGCAAGTCCTCATCAACTTGCTGACGAACGCGCGGGACGCGCTCGTAGAGTCGCCGCGGAAGGTCATCCACATCGCGTGTGAGGTGCGAGACCGGGTCGTCGATCTGGCGTTCTCCGATACGGGTCCCGGCATCCCGGAGGGGCTCGAGCGACGCATCTTCGACCCCTTCTTCACAACCAAGGAGGTCGGCCGAGGCACCGGCCTCGGCCTGTCCATCACCTACGGGATCATCAAGGAGCACGGGGGCACCATCGCGGTCGCAAACCGTCCGGGCGAGGGCGCGGCATTCCTCATCCGGCTCCCCCTCGCGTCCGACGACGCACCGGAGCCGTCACCCGGATGAGCGCCCCTCGAGTCCTGATCGTCGACGACGACGTCGCGTTGTTGGAGGCGCTTCCCGAAGCGCTACGGCTCCGAATGGACGGTGTCATCGTGGACACCTGCGACTCTGGATCGGCGGCGTTGGACCGGATCGCGGCCACGGACTACGACGCGATCATCAGCGACATCAAGATGCCGGGGATCGACGGCCTCGCGCTGCTCGCCAAGATTCGCGTGCTCCGTCCGGACACGCCCACGCTGCTCATCACCGGGCACGGCGAGCACGACCTGGCGGTTCAGGCGTTGCGTGGGGGTGCCTACGACTTCATCCAGAAGCCCATCGACCGGGAGTATTTCGTGGCGTCGTTGAGTCGAGCGGTTCAGACGCGCCAGCTGACTCGCCAGGTCAAGGAGCTCGACCAGCTCAAGGCGCAATTCTTCACCGACGTCAGCCACGAGCTGCGCGCTCCGCTCGCACTGGTGCTCGGGCCGACCCGGAAGCTGCTGGCGAACGGCGAGCTCACCGTCGAGCAACGCCACGACCTCGAGGTCATCGACCGCAACGCCCGGACCCTGCTCAAGCGCGTCAACGACCTGCTCGACATCGCCAAGCTGGAGGCGGGGAAGGTGGGCGTGAACCGCGCCGAGGTCGACCTGGCCCAGCTGCTGCGCCTCACCGCGGCTCACTTCGAGGCGTTTGCGCAGGAACGCCAGATCTCGTTCTCGGTGGAGGCACCGCCGTCCGTCCCCGCTCAGGCCGACTCCGAGAAGCTGCAGCGCGTGTTCTTGAACCTCCTGTCCAACGCCCTCAAGTTCGCTCCCGATCGAGGCCGCGTGCGGTGCGTGCTGCGTGTCGAGGGCGACCGCGCGATCGTCGCCTTCGAGGACAACGGCCCGGGCGTGCCGGTCGACCTGCGCGAGGCTGTCTTCGAGCGCTTCCATCAGGGTGAGAGCGGGTCGGCCGGGCCCTTGGGAGGCACGGGCCTGGGCCTGGCCATCACCAAGGAATTTGTCGCGCTGCACGGGGGGACGATCGCAGTCACCGATGCCCCGGAGGGCGGCGCGCTCTTCAGCGTCGTACTCCCGCTCGTCGCGCCGCCGGCGAGCGTCGCGCCAACCACGGCGACGGGGCGAGACGTCGATGCCATCGCGCGCGAAACGCTGGAGGAACTCCGCCAGAACCGCGCCACAGGGATCGATCCGACGCGCGAGCATGCGGGGCTCCCTCGCGAAGTGCAGAAGGCTCTTCCGCTGCCAGAGGCCCTCGTGCTCGTCGTCGAAGACAACCCGGACATGAACCGATTCATCGCCGAGACGTTAGCGAGCGAATACCGCGTTGCGACCGCTTTCGATGGGCGAGAAGGTCTGGAGAAGGCGCAGGCACTCCCGCCCGACCTGATCCTCACCGACGTGATGATGCCTCGGATGCGCGGCGACGAGCTGCTGAGTGAGCTACGCGCTCATACAGAGCTCGCTACCGTGCCCGTGGTCGTCCTGACCGCCAAAGCCGACGACGACCTCCGGGTGAAGCTGCTGCGCGCGGGCGCACAGGACTTCCTCACGAAGCCATTTTCGGCCGAGGAGCTGAGGGCACGGGTGGCAAATCAAGTCACGCTGAAGCGAGCGCGCGACGTGCTCCAGCAAGAGCTGGCGAGCCGGACCCACGACGTCGGCGCGTTGGCCCGCGAGGTCACCGACCGTCAGCGCCAGCTGCAGACGACGCTCGCGACGTTGAGGGTGAGCGAAGAGCGCTCCCGCTCGCTCGTGGAGAGCGTCAAGGACTACGCGATCTTGATGCTCGACCGGGACGGGCACGTGGTCAATTGGAACGTCGGTGCCGAACGCATGACGGGCTATACCGCGCCCGAGATCGTCCGCCAGCATGTCTCTCGCCTTTACCCCGGGGAAGACATTCAGCGCGAGACCCCGGCGCAGGAGTTGAGCCGAGCCGCGGCGGAGGGGCGGTTCGAAGCCGAGGGCTGGCGGGTGCGGAAGGACGGGTCACGCTTCTGGGCGAACGCAATCCTGACGCCGCTCCGCGACGATCTCGGACTCCTCTGGGGATTCTCGAACGTGACGCGCGACATCACCGAGCGCAAGCGCGCAGAGGAGCAGATCGCGACGTCCCTCAAGGAGAAAGAGGTCCTTCTCAAGGAGCTTCACCACCGCGTGAAAAATAACCTGCAAGTCATTTGCAGCCTGCTCAATCTCCAGTCCGAGTCCATTCACGATCGGCGGGTCCTGGAACTGCTCGCGGCGAGTCAAAACCGTGTCAGATCGATGGCGCTCATCCACGAGCAGCTCTATCAGTCCCCGAACCTGGCGACGATCGATTTCGCGGAATACGTCCGCCGGTTGGCGCTCAACTTGTTCCGATCGTACGGCGCCGACGCCGACACCGTCTCCATGGCTCTGAATCTCGAGGAGGTGGTGATGGGAATCGACACCGCTGTCCCCTGCGGCTTGATCATCAACGAACTGATCTCGAACTCCCTCAAGCACGCCTTCCCGCCCGGAAGGGAAGGCGAAATCCGCGTCGACCTCCGCTCCCGCCCCGATAACACGTGCGAGCTCGTCGTGAGCGACACCGGGATCGGACTCCCGCCCGCGAGCAACCTCGACACGCGACCCGCGTCGGGTCTGCAATTGGTGGCGACCCTGACCGATCAGCTGGGAGGCACGCTCGAGTCCCAGACGAGCGAGGGCGCTCGGTTTCGAATAGAGTTCCCGCGTTAGGCGGATACGGGGGCACCATCCATGGCGCCGGCACAGATCCTCGTTGTGGAGGACGAAAACATCGTCGCGAGGGACATCGAACGGAACCTCCACGTCCTCGGGTACGAGGTGCCCGCGATCGCCGCGTCGGGGGAAGACGCGATCGACAAGGCGGTCGCCATCCACCCCGATCTCGTGCTCATGGATATCCGGTTGCGAGGGCGCATCGACGGTGTGAGCGCCGCCCAAGAAATCGGCGGCCGGCTCGCGATTCCCGTCGTGTATCTTACCTCCTACGCCGATGACGAGACGTTGCACCGCGCCAAACTGACCGAGCCGTTCGGGTACATCGTGAAGCCGTTCGAAAAAAAGGATCTTCACGCCACGATCGAGATGGCGCTGTACCGACACCAGACGCAGATGACACTACGGAGTCTCGCGCTTGCCGACGAGCTGACGGGCCTGTACAACCGACGCGGATTCTTGACCCTTGCGGACCAGCACCTGAAATTCGCTCGCCGTGCGACGCGAGGCTGCTCTCTCCTCTTCATCGATGTTGATCGCCTCAAGCAGATCAACGACACCTTCGGCCACCGGGAGGGGGATCACGCGCTGATCACGACCGCGAAGATTCTCAGGCAAACCTTTCGCGAGTCCGACGTCATCGCCCGGCTCGGCGGCGACGAGTTTGCGGTGCTCGCGATCCACTCGGACGATGACAGCACACGGGTGATCACCGCTCGTTTGCTCGAGCACGTCCGAGCGTACAACGCGCGGCGAGACCACCGTTACGAGGTGGTGCTCAGCGTGGGCGCGGTGCGTTTCGACCCGATGCGGACCTGTTCGATCGAGGACCTGATGATCAGCGCGGACGAAGCGCTCTACGGCCACAAACGGAGCAAACGGAAGCCGTGACCGCTACGCCTTCAGGTGCTTCGCGAAAAACGCGAGGCAGCGCTTCCAGCCGTCCTCGGCGGCCTCCTTCTTATAGACCTGCGGCCGGTCGTCCGAGAAGAACGCGTGCGGGGCGCCCGGATAGAGCACGAACTCGACGTTCGGGTTCGTCTTCCTCAGCTCGGCCTCGAAGCGCTTGACGTCGTCCGCGGGGATCCCGCCGTCGGCCTCGCCGTACAGGCCGAGCACCGGCGCCTTGAGGCGCGCGATCAGGCTGAATGCGTCGACCCCTGGCGCGTCGGGGTACGTGCGCTTGACGTGGCCGTACCATGGCACCGCCGCGACGACCCCGGGGTACTCGGCGCTGAAGTGGAGCGTGAGCGCCCCGCCCCCGCAGAACCCGGTGACGCCGAGCCGGTCGCCGCGGGCCCACGTCTGCTGCTTGGCGTAGTCGGCGGCGGCCGCGATGTCGCCGAGGTACTGCTTACGCGTCACTTTGCTGGAGATGGCGCCCATCTCCTGGAAGTTCTTCCCCTGCATCCCGCCCTCACGGTGGTAGAGCTCGGGCGCGATCGCGTAGTAGCCGGCGTGCGCGAAGCGCCGCACCACGTCCTTGTGGTGGTCGCTGTTGCCGGTGAAGCCGGAGATCACGACGACGACCGGGTAGCGCCCCTGCGCCTCCGGGTGGGCGTCGTACGCCGGGATCATCGTCCCGCCCACGTTCAGCTGGATGTCGCGGGCGGTGATGCCCTTCGTGTCGGTGACGATCGCCTGCGCCAGCGAGACGCCGGGCGTGAGGACGCCGCCCACCGTCGTGTACGCGCCGAACTTCAGGACTTCCCTGCGGCTGAGCGGATTGGCCATGAGCGTCTCCTTTTGTAGCGGGGTCCGCGAGGCCGGCAGACTCCGTGGGTGGCCTGAGAAAGGCACGGGCCGGCGCCGTTCCTCCAATCAACGATCCAGTCTTGCGCCGGGTTCCCGGATTCTAGCGCACCGGGGATCTTAGCTTCTCGGCGTCCACCCAGGTCTGCCACTCCTGCGGGCTGAGGCCGATGGCGACCTTGCCCTCGCAGCGCACCAGCGGCGTCCGGAGGAGCCGGGGCTCGCCCAGGGCGCGCTCGAGGCGCCGCTCGGGTGAATCACCCGCGACGTGCAGGCCGAGGGCGCGGACTCGCGGACTCTCGCGGTCGATCAGCGCCGCGGCGCCGAAGCGCGCGGCGAAGCGCCGGAGCTCGCCGCGCGTGGCCGGGCGCTCCTCGAGATCCACGAAGTGCACCGGGACCCGCCGCTCCGCGAAGAAGCGGAGCGCCTTGCGGGTGTCCTGGCAGTCGGTGAAGCCGAAGATCTGGACGTTCATCGTCAAACCATTTCAGGCTCGGCTCGCGCCCCGGCCGCACTCACCTCGCACTGCCGCCCCGGGCCTGCGCGGCGCGGGCCCTCAGCTCCTCCCAGACGCCGAGCGGGATCGCCGGCGTTCCGGGGTTGGACGCCTTCCCGGGCTGGGACCCGTGATAGTCGGAGCCGCCGGTCGCGACGAGGCCGAGCGACCGGCACATCTCGCGGTACGCCGCGGTCTGAGTCGCCGAGTGCTCCGGATAGTAGGCCTCGATCCCCATGAGCCCCGCGCGCACGAGGTCGGGGATGAGGTCATCGCGCCCGGCGAGGCCGGGGTGCGCCAGCACCGGCACACCCCGCGCTCGCTGGATGACGCCAACCGCGTCCGCGGGCGTGAGGCGCTTGCGCGGAACGTTCGCAGGACCGCCCGCGCGCAGGTAGCGATCGAACGCCTCGCGCACGGACCTGACGTACCCGTGGTTGACCATGACCTGGGCGACGTGGGGCCGTCCCGCGGCGCCTTCCTTCACGAGCGCCAGGACCTCGGCGGGGTCGATGGGCATGCCGAGCTCGGCGAGCCGCTCCGCCATACGGTAGACACGCTGCCGGCGCTCCGCGCGCTGCTCGGCGAGGAAGTCCTGAAACCACCCGGCCTCCCAATCCACGCAGTAGCCGAGGACGTGAATCTCGGAGGGCCCGCCGTCCGGCCCGCTCGGCACGTCGCAGTTGATCTCGAGCCCTGGGACGATCTGGAGCGGTGGGTGCTTCTGCGCCTCGTCCATCGCGTCGGCGAGTCCGTCGGTCGAGTCGTGATCGGTGATCGCGAGGACACGCACGCCATGCTGCACCGCGAGCCGCACGAGCTCGCGCGGCGAGAGCGAGCCGTCCGACGCGGTCGTGTGCGAGTGGAGATCGACCGCGCCGCCCACCCTAGCCCGCCAGGTACGTGAGGATCGTGCGCACGGCGGTGCCCGAGGCGCCCTTGGGGACCAGCGGAAGATCCTTCTCGCTCCACGCGGGGCCGGCGATGTCGAGGTGCGCCCACGGCAGGTCCCCGGCGAACTCCTTGAGGAAGAGCCCGGCGTTGATCGCGCCACCGCCGCGCGGTCCGACGTTGTTCAAATCGGCGACCTCGCTCTTGAGGTGCTCGCGGTACTCGTCGATCAGCGGGAGCTGCCAGAGCCGCTCGCCCGCCAACTCCCCCGCGTCGAGCAACCGCTTCGCGAGCGCCTGGTCGTTGGCCATGAGGCCGGCGCAGAGCGGGCCGAGCGCGATGACGCAGGCACCGGTCAGGGTCGCCAGGTCGATCACCTCATCGGGCTTGACGCGCGCGGCGGCGTAGCAGAGCGCGTCCGCGAGCGTGAGGCGTCCCTCGGCGTCGGTGTTCCCCACCTCGATCGTCGTGCCGTTCATCGCGCGCAGCACATCTCCCGGGCGGACCGCCGTGCCCGACGGCATGTTCTCGGTGGCGGCGATCAGGCCGTGGACCTCCACCGGCAGCCGGAGCTGGGGGAGCGCGCCCATGATCCCGAGGACTGCCGCGGCACCGGCCATGTCGTTCTTCATCCGCTGCATCCCCTCGGAGTTCTTGAGGTCGAGCCCGCCCGAGTCGAACGTGACGCCCTTGCCGATGAGCGCGACACGCCTCTTCCCACGGCCCGGGGCCGCGTACGTGAGGTGGATGAACTTCGGCGCCTCGGCGCTCCCGGCCGCCACTCCGAGGAACGCGCCCATCCCCATCCGGCTGCATTCGGCGCGGTCGTGGACCTGGATCGCGAGCCGGCGCTCCTTGGCGAGCTGCACGGCGGCGCGGGCGAGATCGCTCGGGCTCAGCTCGTTCGCCGGGGCGTTGATGAGGTCGCGTGCGTACGCGGTGGCCCGCGCGAACACCTCGCCCCGGCGGGCGCCCTCCTCGATCTCGCGCCCGTGGCGAGCCTCCGCGTCGACGATCCTGAGCTCCTCGACGGCGCGCTCGGGCTTCTCCTTCTTGTAGCGGTCGAAGGTGTACGTCCCGAGGAGCGCGCCCTCGACGAGGGCCTGCGCGCGTTGGGGGGCGGGCAGCCGGTCACCCAGGACCTCTGCCGCGACGGTGCGGGCGCCGAGGTCGCGCGCGCGGCGCAACGCCGCCGCGGCGCCGCGACGCAGCACCTCGAGCGTCATCTCGGCGCGCGGGCCGAGCCCGGCCACGACCACGCGGCTCTTGCCCGTGTGAACGTGCATCACCTGTCCGGCCTTCGCCTTGAAGCTCTCGGCCTCCAGCGCTGCCTTGAGGTGCCCGCCCGCCGCGCGATCCAGGCGGACGAGCGCGTCCGGCAGCGTCTTCTCTGCCGCGTAGAGACCGACGACGAGCGCGTCGGCCGCGACCTCGTCGAGGCGTTTCGTGACGATCGCAACCTTCACGCGCGGTCTCCTCTCTCGAGCGCCTGGGCCCGCCGGACCATGTCCAGGAGCCCCTCGGTCGTGTCCAGCTCGGCGACCCGGTCGATCTCGATCCACTGCGCGTCGGCGGCGTCGCTGCCCGGCACGAGGCGCGTGGACTCCGGAAACGCGAGGTAGTCCACGAGGACGTAATGATAACGGATGCGGCCCGCCTCGTCGCGCACGATGCGCTCCACGATGCCGGCGACGCCCGCCACCCGGATCGCGAGGCCGCACTCCTCGGCGACCTCGCGCGCCACCGCCTCGCGCGTGGTCTCGCCGAGGTTCACGAGCCCGCCGGGGAGGCTCCACTTGCCGGCAGAGGGCGCCTGGCCGCGCCGGACGAGCAGCACGCGGCTCTCGTGGAGGACAACCGCGCCGACGCCGACCCGCGGGTGCTCCGGGTATTCGCGGCTCACGCGAGGCCGGCGAGCCAGGCGTCGGTGGCGTACTTCTCGCGGACGAGGCGCTCGACCGCGGCGGTCTCGCTCGCCGTGAGCCCTTCGGGCCGGAGGTCGAGCCCGTGCTCGCCCTCGAACGCGGAGGCGAGCGCGGCGGCGACATCGTCGAACTTCGGGCGGTGGCCGAGCGCCGCCTCGAGCGTCGTCAGCGTCGCGAGCGGGTCGGGCGTCGTGGGAAAGATCGCGCCGAGGCGCGGCGCGTCGACCCCGAGCAGAACGGACCCGTGCTGGAGGAACGTGCGCCCGTAGCGCCGCTGGGCGCTGCCGACGAGCTTCTTCCCGTGGAGTTCGATCTCGCAGCTCCCCGTCCGCGCGAAGCAGAAGGCAGGCGTCGCGCTCTCGTCGCGGGCGACCCCGACCATCTCGACGGGCGCCCCCAGCGCGCGGAGCCCGGCGGCGAGCGCCCGCCCGATCCACTGGTAGCTGTGCAGCAGGTCGCGCGCGCCGCCGCCGATGTCGTCGGCCGCGGCGACGACGCTGTAGGTGAGCTCACGCTCGGGGCCGTCGTGGTAGATCGCGCTCCCGCCCGTCGGCCGCCGCACAAGCCCGACGCCGAGCCGCCGGCAGGCCGCGTCGTCGACGTGGCGGTCGAGCGGCTGGCCGTAGCCGAGCGACACCGTAGGCGGGGCCCACGCGAAGAAGCGGATCGTCGGGGGCGACGCGCCCGCCCGGCGTCCGAGCCACACCGCCTCGTCGATCGCCATGTTCGTGGCGCCGTCGGTGGGCTCGGTCACGAGCAGGCGCCACGTCCGGCCGCGCGGGCTGTCCGTCACGCCCCTAGCATCGCATGGCGACCAGCGAGCCGCTGCTGTACCGTCTCAGCATCGCTACAGCCTCCCAGTCGGCGATCTAGGCCTCATGGCGCTCTTGGTCTCCGCCTTCTCGCCATAACGCATTCGCAGCTCACGGAACAGCTCGCGTCGCCTCATGGCGGTGACCGGCCGCGGAAGGTCGAGCTGGACCCAGTTCGTGCGTCCCTTGACGTCGGCACGGCGCCGACCCCCTGCGAGCAACCACGGGTCGGTCTTTCGGCCCCTCAGGAAGGCCAGCTCTGCGTAGCCGCACCTGTCGGCGCGCGCCACTTCCTGTGCTTTGAGCGCATCTGCGGGGTCAGCACATGCTCCCACGTCGTGTGCATCACGCGATCGATCCAGAGCTCGAACGCGGTCTCCGAGGCGTCGGCCATGTGCTTGGCGTCTCGAAGGATGTTGGCACACGCTGCCTGATCGTCAACCAGCACGGCTTTGCCCGCTATATAGAACTCGTCGCTACCGGGCTTCGGCTGGGGAAAGGTCTGAAGAGCGTACTTGCCGTCCCGCAAAAGATCGTACCGTTTCGGGGAGGTCGGGGTGATGAGCACAAAGAGACGACCGTTGGATAGGACAGGGCACACAGGATGGAGGCGAGGGGCACCGTCCTGCCGCACAGTGGCGAGAAAGGCCAGCCCAACTTTGAATTGATAGAGCAACGATCGGCCGACGTCGGCCAGATCGGGCTCAGCCGCGGCGAACTCCTTCCAGGTCACCATCGGGTCGCCTCATGCCGAACGCGCCGTTTCAGCGGCGGCGCTCTGGCGCCGGCCGCTGCAACCGGTTGTTGGGCCGCGGGTGTTGTTGGGCGGGAATCTTCGTGGACCGCGGGCACATTCATCCTGTGCTATCGCGCAGCCTCGAATAGTTCGACAACATTGCCATCCGGATCCTCTAGCAAGATCTGCTTGCCGCCAGGCCCGACGACGACATCGTTACGGAAACGTAGGCCGGCCCGCTTCATTTCCGCCACGCGTGACACAAGATCCTCCATCTCGACGACGAAGCGATTCCATCCGCCAGGCTCGGGACGTCGCCCGTCAGGCATGGGCCGAGCCGCGGAACTCTGTGGTCCGGCGAGCCAAAGAGTCAGGTCGTTGTTGGAGACGCGAGCGAAAGCCGGAGCCATGCTCTGATCTAGCTTGAACCCGAGCGCCTTCGTGTAGAAGGCTATAGAACGCTCAACGTCGGTGACCAGATACCTAACGGTTGCCACGATGTTCGCCTCCGATTAAGAGAACGGTGTACTGGAGCCGCTCCTTCGCGCGAATGAAAAAGTGTACCGCGCGGCGACTCCATTCTCCTTCAGCCTCCGCATGATTGCCGCCCAACGTGCGTTTCAGCCGCGACGGCGCGCCCCACGGCCTCGTGTTCCCTGAGATGGCCGTCGCGCCTTCGTCGGCTGCAAGCGCTTGGTCGGCCGCGCGCGGCTCACCAGTGGATACCGCTCTGGATGATCTAACGACTCGACAGCCAGGTCGACGTCTAGGTCTGGCCAGTACAGATGATGCGGACTCGGCAGTTCCACCCTCATCAATTCCGCAATAGTAGCGTCACGAAACCACGGGAAGTCCGTGAATCGGACGAAGTATTCGCGTTGCTCTACGAGCAACCAGAAGCCATGAGGTGACACATTGGTCACCTCAACCGCGGAAGTGCTTTGCCCAGGCCGAGCGGATGTCATCTACATGCTCCTCGATGATCTTGCGAGCTGCGTTGATGCGAATTGCCCCGAGTCCGTAATCAGCCGCCAGTTCCACCTGCGGCTCCAGCCAGAACTTGGCTTCACCGCTGGCATGCTGCACATGGACGTGTGAAGGATATCCGATTCACTGGGCCGTTCGACAAGCGGCCGAACGCCCCGGTTCACGCGCCGGCGCAGCCGGTCGCGTGGAACCGGTTGTTATGTGTCTATTCATGGCTGTGCTTAATGGCCTTTACAAAATACGCCTTCCATCTTCTTGGCCTGCTTTTTTCTGGTGACTCAAACAGTGCGTAGCCCCTTTTCACGTGACCGTTTGGAAAATATTTTAAGGGCTTGGCTTTTCCACTGCTTATTAAACTAGCGACTTCTTTCTCAGGCAGCTTAAAAGCCAGACCTACAGGAGACCACGACGCACAAATGACTTTATTCACGTAAAGAGCTGCCCCGGTGAAGAGATGTTTTACCTCTATCCGACAATCGACTTCTTTCTCAATATCCAGTCGCAAGATTAGCGCGGACAATTTTTGCAAATATTCCTTCGCCATTTATCTATGACGCCCAACTAGAATTCGACTGCGGGATAGGCAGGTCTGCATAACACCCTAGATGCTGCTAGTTCCTGCGGCCTATTGCGGAGCCGTCTCCGGCCGTGCGTGTCACCCCTGCCCTTCGTTTTCGGCGTGTTGGGCATGAAGCGCGGGTTGACGCCATCGAGATACGCTGCGAGATCCTGCGGCATATCTTGGCGGCCTTGGGTCGGAACACAGCGGGCCGTGTCAGCGCGAGAATCCGTCCGGCCATCGGCAGGCACTATAGCCTGCCGATGGGCGAACCGGCAAGGCGCGGCCGGCGCTACGGCCGGCGGGTCCAGCGGAGGTCGGGCTCGCGAGCGGCCTTGGTCTGGTCGAGTCGGCGCACGGGCGTCGTCACGGGGGCGTCGTGGATCACGGCGGCATTCGACTCCGCCTCGCGCGCGATCTGGATCATCGCGTCGCAGAACGCGTCGAGCGTCTCCTTCGACTCGGTCTCGGTCGGCTCGATCATCAGCGCCTCCTCGACGATCAGCGGGAAGTAGGTCGAGGGGGCGTAGAAACCGAGGTCGAGCAGCCGCTTGGCGATATCCGTCGCCGTCACGCCGAGCTTCTTCTGACGACGCGCGGAGAGCACGCACTCGTGCATGCACGGGCCCGGGACGGCGACGTCGTAATCCTTCTCGAGCCGCTTCATGATGTAGTTGGCATTCAGGATGGCGTTGTCGGAAACGGACCGGAGGCCGTCGGGTCCCATCGTGCGAAGGTAGGTGTAGGCGCGCACGAGCATGCCGAAGTTACCCCAGAAGGCCTGGAGCTTGCCGATGGACTTCGGCCGCTTCCAGTCGAGCGCATAGCCGTCTCCGTCCTTGGTGACCACGGGCACCGGGAGGAAGGGCTCGAGGTGAGCCTTGACGCCGACCGGGCCCGCGCCCGGGCCGCCGCCGCCGTGCGGCGTCGTGAAGGTCTTGTGCAGGTTGAAATGGCACACATCGAAGCCGAGGTCGCCCGGGCGCGTGATCCCGAGGATCGCGTTGAGGTTGGCGCCGTCCATGTAGACCTGCACGCCCTTGGCGTGGCACAGCTCGCTGATCTCGACGATGCGCGGCTCGAACATGCCGAGCGTGTTCGGCACCGTGATCATGAACGCGGCGACGTCGGTGTCGAGGGTGCGCGCGAGCGCGTCCACGTCCACCTCGCCGTTCGGCAGCGACTTGACCTCGACGACCTCGTAACCGGCGATCGCGGTGGACGCGGGATTCGTCCCGTGGGCGGAGTCGGGCACGAGCACCTTCGTCCGCTTCTCCCCGTGCGAGAGGTGATAGGCGCGGATCATCAGCACGCCCGCAAACTCGCCCTGGGCGCCGGCGGCGGGCTGGAGCGACACCGCGTCCATCCCGGCGATCTCGGCGAGGTCCTGCGCCAGCTCGTGCATGAGCTGGAGCGCGCCCTGCGAGAGCGTCTCGGCCGCCAGCGGGTGGAGCTTCGCGAAGCCCGGCAGGCGCGCCATGTCCTCGTTGAGCTTCGGGTTGTATTTCATGGTGCACGAGCCGAGCGGGTAGAAGTGCGTGTCGACGCCGTAGTTCATGCGCGAGAGACGCGAGTAGTGGCGGACGATGTCGAACTCGGAGACCTCGGGCAGCGCCGGCGCCTCCTTGCGGAGGTGGCTGGCGGGAAGGAGCTTCGTCACGTCGGCCTGCGGCACGTCGGCCTCGGCGAGCGAGAAGGCCTCGCGCCCCGGCGAGGACAGCTCGAAGATCAGCTTGTCGTAGGCAGAGGCGGCCATCAGGCCACCGCCTTTTCGAGGGCCGCGGCGAACCCGTCGATCTCGGCCTTCGTGCGCTTCTCGGTCACGGCGATCAGCAGGCAGTCGGCGAGGCCGCGGTCGAAGGTCTTGAGCGGGACGCCCGCGAGGAAGCCCTGCTTGGCGAGCTTCGTGACGACGCGCTCCGGCGGCTTCGGGAGCTTCAGCGTGAACTCTTTGAAGAAGGGCGCGCCGAAGCGGAGCGACACGCCGGAGACCTTCGCCAGGCGCTCGGCCGCGTAGTGGGCCTTCGCCGCCGAGAGCTCGCCGACCTTGACGAGGCCGTGCCGCCCGAGCGTCGCGAGGTAGATCGTCGCCATGAGCGCGCAGAGGGCGACGTTGGTGCAGATGTTGGAGGTCGCCTTCGCGCGGCGGATGTGCTGCTCGCGCGTCTGCAGCGTCAGCACGAAGCCGCGCGCGCCGTCCTTGTCCACCGTGGCGCCGACGAGGCGGCCCGGCATCCGGCGCACGAGCTCCTTCTTCGCGGCGAAGACGCCGAGGTTTGGGCCGCCGAAGCTCATCGGCACGCCGAGCCCCTGCCCTTCCCCGACGACGATGTCTGCCCCGAGCTTTCCGGGCCCCTCGAGCACGCCGAGGTTCACCGGGTCGGCGACGACGACGAGCAGCGCGCCGGCCGCGTGAGCGATCTCGGCTGCCGCGGAGACGTCCTCGAGACAGCCGTAGAAGTTCGGCGTCTGGACGACGAGCGCCGCGGTCTTGGCGCCGACGAGCTTCTTCGCCGCTTCAAGGTCGGTGACGCCGTCGGGCGCACCGGCGTCGCGGAGCTTGATCCCCGGCCCCTCGCAATAGGTCGCGACGACGCGCCGGTGGAGCGGGTTCACCCCGCGCGACAGCACGACCTCGCGCCGATCGGTGACGGCGTGCGCCATCAGCGCCGCCTCGGCCAGTGACGACGCGCCGTCGTAGATGGACGCGTTCGCCACGTCCATGCCCGTCAGCTCGGCGATCATCGTCTGATACTCGTAGATCGTCCGCAGCGTCCCCTGGCTCGCCTCGGGCTGGTAGGGCGTGTACGCGGTGAAGAACTCGCCGCGGGAGATCAGGTGATTGATCGGGCTCGGGACGTAGTGGTCGTAGGAGCCCGCTCCCATGAAGCAGACGTGGCTGTCCGCGTCGGCATTCCGCGCCGCGAGCGCCTTCATGTGGCGGATCAGGTCGGTCTCGGCGAGCGACGGCCTGAGGCCGAGCGGGCGAGAGAGGCGCGCCTTGGCGGGGATCTTGACGAGCAGCTCCTCGAGCGAGCCGGCACCGATCACGCCGAGCATCCGCTTCTGCTCGGCCGCCGTGTTGGCGATGTACCGCGACGCCATCAATGGCCTCCCTGCTTCAGGAGCTCCTCGTACTGCTGAGCGGTCAGGAGCTGGTCCCAGTCCGCCTTGCTCGACGGCTTGACGACGATCATCCAGCCCTTTCCGTAGGGGTCCTGGTTGACGGTTTCGGGCTTGTTGGGCAGCTCGCCGTTGACCTCGACGACCTCGCCCGACACGGGCGCGAACAGGTCGGACACCGCCTTGACCGACTCGACGACGCCGAACGGCTTCTTCGCCGTGACCTTGCTCCCGACTTTCGGCAGCTCGACGAAGACGACGTCGCCGAGCTGCTCTTGCGCGTACGCGGTGATGCCGACGCGCACCCGGTCGCCTTCCGCTTTCGCCCACTCGTGCTCGCGCGTGTACTTGAGATCTTTGGGGATGTTGGACATGGCTATGCCTTCTTCACTCGTGAAGGATGGAACGGCGTCTTGACGACGCGCGCGGCCTTCGCCGCTCCGCGGACCTCGACCGCGAGCTCCGTGCCCACGCCGGCGAGCGGCGCCTCGACGTACGCCATGGCGATGTACTTGTCCACGGACGGGCCGTAGGAGCCCGACGTGACGACGCCGACCCGGCGCCCGTCCTTCAGCACCGGGTAGCCGTGGCGCGCGACCGCCTTGTCCACCATCTCGATGCCGACCAGCTTGCGGCGCACGCCCTCGGCGCGGATCTTTTCGAGCGCCTCCCCGCCGATGAAGGCACCCTTGGCCGGCTTCACGACCCAGCCCAGTCCCGCCTCGAGCGCGTTCGTCGTGTCGTCGATGTCGTTGCCGTAGAGCGCGTACTTCATCTCGAGCCGGAGCGTGTCGCGCGCGCCCAGCCCGATCGGCTGCACGCCGTCGCCGTGGCCGGCCCCGAGGAGCGCCGCCCAGAGCCGCGCGGTGTCTGCGGCCTTCGCGTAGAGCTCGAACCCGTCCTCGCCCGTGTAGCCCGTGCGGGAGACGAGCGCCGGCACTCCGCCCACTCTGCCACGCGCGAAGCGGTAGTAGCCGATCTTCGTCACGTCCTGGTCGGCGAGGCGGCCGACGAGCGCCTCGGCCCGGGGCCCCTGCACCGCGATGAGCCCGGTGTCCGCCGAGACGTTCGTCCAGCGCGCGTCCTTGCCGTGCTCCGTGTACTGAGTCACGTGGGCCCAGTCCTTGTCGATGTTCGCGGCGTTGACCGTCAGCATGAACCGGTCGTCCGCGAGGCGGTACACGGTGAGGTCGTCCACGATCGTGCCGTTCGGGTAGCAGAGGACGGAGTACTGGACCTGGCCGACCGCGAGCGCGGCGACGTCGTTGGTGGTGAGGGACTGGAGCACGACGCGGGCGTGCGGCCCCGCGACCTCGAATTCCCCCATGTGGCTCACGTCGAAGAGGCCGACGGCGCCGCGGACCGCGCGGTGCTCCTCGACGATCCCCGCATACTGGACCGGCATTTCCCAGCCGCCAAAGGGGACCATGCGCGCGCCGGCCTTGACGTGCGCCTCGTAGAGCGGAGTGCGCTTGAGCGGGGTATCCACGAACGATTCAGTAGACCATCGTCGCAGCGCCGAGGTCAAGGCCGCGCGCCGAGCGCGGGGGCGGCGACACCGGCGCACCACTCCTCGATCGCTGTCCGCATCGCCTCGGGCTGCTCCGTCGGGATCCAGTGCTCGGAGGACAGTTGCATGATCCGGCAGCTCGGGAGCGCGCGCAGCACGCGCTCGGTGCGCGAGGGGTCGCTGAGCGCGCCACCCGTGGAGAGGAGCGCCAGCACGGGGACGCGGATCGCCGCGAGGTCAGGCAGCCCGCGGCTGACGGCCATGAGCGACTGGAGATAGGCCCCGGTGGGCGTCGTGCGCAGGTCGATCCAGGGCGACGCGTATCGCCGCACGAGTGTCTCGGACGCCCCCTCGGACATGGCGGCGCGCGTCTGGCGATCGAGCTCGACCAGATCGAGCCGCGCCACACGCCGGCGATGAACGCCGAGCGCGTTGAGGGCGCGGACAAGCCACGCCGCCGACAGCAGGAGCGGCCAGAGCCGGGCGGCCGTTCTCAGGCTCCCACGCAGGGCTTCGCGCGGCATCGGCTCGACGAGAACGAGCCCCGCAACCTCGTCGGGACGGCGCCTGGCGAACTCGACGGCGACGTTCGCGCCGAGACAGTGGCCGACGACGACGGCCCGCGGCGCTCGCTCCGCCTCGAGGAGCGCCGCGAGGTCGGCGCACCACTCGTCCATCCCGACCCGCCTGCGATCGAGCGACGCACCGTGGCCGCGGAGGTCCGGGCGCAGGATGTCCCAGCCCGCCTTGAGCGACGTGTGGGCGACGAGCTCCGACCAGCGGGTCAGGTTGCTGGCGAGGCCGTGGAGCAGGACGAGCATCCGGCGAGGGGCTCCCGGCCGCCAGAGCCGGTAGCCGATGACCGCGCCGTCCCGGGTCGTCAGGCTCCGCGCGATGTCCAGGGCGCCAACCGGTCTTCGGGCAGGCTCACCGGCCGCGCCGCACGGTCAGGCCTTCGGGAGCCACTCGCGCAGCGGCCGAACGCGGCACCCGGCCTTGTCGAGCGCTTCCCGGACCATCCGCACGATCTTCTGGGCGCCCGGCGTGTCGCCGTGGCAGCAGATCGTCTGCACCGAGATGTCGATCTCGACGCCGTCGAGTGTGCGGACCTTGCCTGCCATCGCCATCTTCACCGCCTGCGCGGCCGCGCGCTCGGGGTCGGTGATCAGGGAGCCCGCGATCTTGCGCGAGACCAGCGTGCCATCCACGTTGTACGCGCGGTCCGCGAAGCCCTCCGAGGCGACACGCACGCCCATCTTGCGGCAGGCCGCGTCGTACTTGCCCGAGGCGAGCGTCATCAGAATCAGCTCTTTGCCGCCGGACTCGAGCACCGCCTCGCCCGCGGCGACGGCGAGCGCCTCCTCCTTCTCCATCATGTTATAGAGGATGCCGTGCGGTTTCAGGTGCTGGAGGTCGCCGCCGGCGGCCCTCACGAACTCGCGCAGCGCGCCCGTCTGGTAGCAGAGGTAGTCCTTCACCTCCTGCGGGGTGACGTCCATGACGCGGCGACCGAATCCCATGAGGTCCGGCAGGCTCGGATGCGAGCCGATCGCCACGGTGTGCTTGAGCGCGAGCGCGACGGTCCGGCGCATCACGTGCGGGTCGCCCCCGTGGAAGCCGCACGCGACGTTCGCCGAGGTGATCCAGGGCATGATCTCTTCGTCGGCCCCGAGCGTCCAGCGGCCGTAGCTCTCGCCCATGTCGCAGTTGAGATCGATGTCCTTCGCCATCGCCACGACTCCTTAGCTCCGCGCCAGGACGCGCGCGAGCGCGTTGACGAACCGGTCGATGTCCTCCTCCGTCATCGCGAGGGAACACGCGCCGAGTCCCCGCTGAGTGAGAAGGATGCCTTCGTTGAGGAGCCCCATGAAAAGGCGCATCGGGGCCTCGGGGTCCTTGGGGCGGCTCGAGCGATAGTCGCTGAGCGGCTCGGGCGTCCAGTGTAGACAGAAGAGCGAGCCGACGCCCGAGACCTGCCCCTTCCGCCGCGTCGCGGCCAGAAGTCGCGTCACGCCGCCGCGGAGCCGCTCCCCGAGCGCGTCGAGGCGCGCGTACGCCTCGGGCGTCAACGCGTTGAGGGTGGCGACGCCCGCGGCCATCGTCGCCGGGTTCGCGTTGAAGGTCCCGCCGTGGCTGATGCGCGCCGCGCCCTTGCGCGGGTCGTAGGAGCTCATGATGTCGGCCCGGCCACCGAAGGCGCCGACGGGCAGGCCGCCGCCGATGATCTTGCCGAACGTCGTGAGGTCGGGCCGGACGCCGAACCGCTCCTGCGCCCCGCCCCACGCAATCCGGAACGAGATGACCTCGTCGAAGATCAGAACGATCCCGTGGCGCTCCGTGAGCGCGCGCAGGCGGGGGAGGAACCCGTCGGCGGGCGGGATCACACCGCCGATCCCGAGGAGCGGGTCCACGAGGACGGCGGCGAGGTTCGGGGCCTCCGCCTCGATGATCTGCTCGCACGCCTCGGGGTCATTCCACGGGAGGACCACGGTGTGCTTGAGGACGGCGGGCGGCACGCCGGCCGACGCGGGCACCGGCTTCGGGCGCTTACGGCTCCCGGCCGCCTTCGGGTCGGGCGCGACGCTCACGAGCACCCAGTCGTGGGTGCCGTGATAGGCGCCCTCGAACTTCGCGATCCTCGGCCGGCCCGTGAACGCGCGCGCGAGCCGCACGGCGTTCATCGTCGCCTCGGTGCCCGAGTTCGTGAAGCGGATCCGCTCGACGGACGGCGCGCGCCGCGTGAGCAGCTCCGCGAGCCGCACCTCGTGCTCCGTCGGCCCGGGGAACGAGAGCCCGTGCACGACCGCCTCCTGGATCGCCTTGACGACCTCGGGCGGTGCGTGGCCGAGGATCAGGCTCGTGTAGTTGCCGTTGAAGTCGAGGCGATCGTTGCCGTCCGCGTCCCAGATGTGGGCCCCCTGGCCGCGCTGGATGTAGAACGGGTACGGGTCGAAGAAGGTCGTCGTGCGGCTGTTGCCGCCGGGCATGACCGCCAGCGCCTCTTCGTGCAGGGCGCGGGAGCGGACCGTCTTCGCGGTGTACTCGTGGAGCTCCTTCTCCATGCTCATGCGATCTCCTCTCTGAGCCCTGTCTCGAGGACTGCGTCGGCTTCGCGGAGCAGGCGGTGTGCCTCGTCCACGGTGACCGCGCGGAACCGGAGCGATTGCCCGGGCCTGACCTGCCCGACGCGCCCGATGTCGAACGAGCAGACGGTCGCGACCTTCGTGTAGCCGCCGGTGGACTGCCGATCGACCAGGAGGATGATCGGCTGGCCGTCGCCCGGAACCTGGATCGCGCCGAGCGCGATGCCGTCCGAGATGATGTCGTGGCCGCGCGAGTGCGTGATCCGCTCGCCGGAGAGGCGCGCGCCCATGCGGTCCGACTGGGGCAGCATCTCGTACGCGTTTCCGAGGAGGGCGCCGACGCCCGCCCGCGTGAAGCGGTCGGCCTGCGGCCCGAGCACGACGCGGATCGTGGGCTCGCTCCCGTAGGCGGGCACCGCGCGCCGGGCCACGCGCCGCGGGCGCGGCATCGGCGCCGCAAAGACACGGAGCCGGTCCTCCTTTCGGAGTGCGCGTCCCTCGAGCCCACCGAGCCTGCCGCGGAGATAGGTCGAGCGCGAGCCCATCACGGGGGGGACATCGAGGCCACCCGAGAACGCGATGTAGCTCCGCACCCCGACGCGCGCGGGCCCGAGCTTCACGACGTCGCCCGGACGGACCACGAGCGTCGTCCAGCCCGGCGCCTCGCGGCCGTCCACGGTCACGGGCATGTCGGCGCCGGTGACGGCGATCGCACCGGGCCCGTCCACCTCGAAGCCCGGCCCGATGAGCGTGCACTCGAGCGCCGCGGCGCCGTCGGGGTTGCCGACGAGCCGGTTGGCGAGGACGAAGGCAAGCCGGTCCACCGGACCCGACGGCGGGATGCCGTAGCGGAGCTGGCCGAAGCGGCCGAGATCTTGAATGGTCGTCTGAGGTCCGGGATCGAGGAGCCTGATCACGTGATCACCGGCCGGTAGGTGCGCGCGTCCACCCGAGCGGCGATGCGGTCATACTCGCGGCGGTCGATCGCGCGGAAGCTCACGCGGTCCCCTGGACGCAAGAGGATCGGCTCGGGTGCGTCCGGATCATAGAGCCGGAGCGGCGTGCGCCCGAGCACCCAGAAGCCGCCGGGGCTCTCGACCGAGTAGACGCAGCACTGGATCCCGCCGATGCCGACGCTTCCCGCCGGGACCCTCACGCGCGGCGTGTCGAGACGCGCGATCTGCAGCCGGTCCGGCATCCCGGTCATGTACGGGAGGCCCGGCGTGAACCCGATGAAGTAGACGAGGTACTCGGCCGTGCTGTGGAGCCGCACCAGCTCGGCCGTCGAGAGGCCGAGGCGCTCGGCCGCCGCCGCGAGGTCGAACCCCAGCTCCGGATCGTCGTAGCAGCAGGGCAGCTCGACCAGACGCGAAGGCGGCAGGACCGCCGTCGTGGCCTGGGGCAGAAGCTCGGTGATCGCGGCGCACAGCGCGTCGTAGCCGACGGCGCGCGGGTCGTAGTAGACGAGCAGCGCGCGAAAGGTCGGCACCGTCTCGACGACGCCCGTGAGAGCCTTCTGCTGGATCAGGAACTCGAGGGCGCGGACGCGCGTGTTCACCTCGACGCTGATCTCCTCGTCGAACTCGACCAGGACGGCGAGATCGCCCGCGGGGAGAAACCTCACACTTACAACGCCGCGAGGGCGGAGTTCGGCAGATCGGTGATGAACATGTGCCCCGGGCTGTGCGTGATCATGAACGGCGGCTTCGAGGCGAGCGCGACCGCCTGGGGCGTGACGCCGCACGCCCAGAAGACGGGCACGTCGCCGGGCCCGAACGCCTGCGGGTCGCCCCAGTCGGGCGTCGCGAGGTCGCGGATCCCGATCGCCGTGGGGTCGCCGATGTGAATCGGCGCGCCGTGGGCGCCGGGGAAGCGCGCGCTCGCGGTCACGGCCTTCGAGAGATGGGCGGCTTGGATGGGGCGCATCGAGACGACCATGGGCCCGTGGAAGACACCCGCCGGCCGGCACGGGATGGACGTCCGCCACATCGCGACGTTCTTGCCGTGCTCCACGTGCCAGAGGCGGATGCCGGCCTCGAGCAGCGCCCACTCGAACGTGAACGAGCAGCCGAGCAGGAACGCGACGAGGTCGTCGCGCCAGTACGGCGTGGCGTCCGTCACCTCGTCGGCCAGCTCGCCGTGCGTGTAGATCCGGTAGCGCGGGAGGTCGGTTCGGAGATCGGCGCCCGGGGCGACGCCGACGGGCTCGGCCGAGCCCACGTCGGTGACCTCGAGGAGCGGGCACGGCCGCGGGTTGCGCTGGCAGAAGAGGAGGAAGTCGTAGGCCACGTCCTTCGGCAGCACCGCGAGGTTCGCCTGGACGTGGTTCTGACCCAGCCCCGCCGTGATGCCCGTCAGCTTGCCGTTCCGGATGTCCCGCCGGATCTCCCTCGGCTGGCGCGTGTCGATCGGCATAGCGCCATTCTACCTCCGCCCGAGGCGCGGCGCGTCTCCCGTTCCAGAGAGAGCGACGACGCCATCGACTTCACTCAAAGCGGCGACGAGGAGCGAGCAGGACGAGGCGCCCGACCCGAGGGCGACTGAGGCGTACGCGGTTGTACGACACAGGGAGCCCGAGGGAGGGCAACGACGGCATGCGACGCTCATCGGCGCCGCTCTCTACCTCCGCCCGAGGCGCGGCCACACCTCGGGGTTCACGAGCACCTCGGGCTTCTCGCCACGCAGCACGCGCAGCATCTCGCCCGCGACCTGCACGGCCATCTGTCTATTCGCCTCGTGCGTGACGCCGGCGACGTGCGAGGAGCAGACGACCTGCTCGAGATTCAGAAGCGGGTTGTCCACTGGCGTGGGCTCCTCCTCCCAGACGTCGAGGCCCGCGGCGGCGAGGTGGCCGCGCGTGAGCGCCTCGAAGAGCGCGCGCTCGTCCTGCACGGGGCCGCGCGAGGTGTTGACGAAGATCGCCCCCGGCTTCATGAGCGCGAGCGTCTTCGCGTTGATCATCTGCTTCGTCTCGGGCGTGAGCGGCGTGTGGCACGTGAGGATGTCGACCTGTGGCAGGAGCTCCTCGAAACTCTTGACGGGCTCCGCGCCCCGGCGACGCACTTCGTCGCCGGGAACGTACTTGTCGTAGCCGAGGACGCGCATCCCGATCGCGCCGGCGAACTTCGCCACGCGGCGCCCGATGTTGCCGACGCCCACGATGCCGAGCGTCTTGCCGGCGAGCTCGCTGTTGCCCACGATGCGCTTGGCTCCCCAGTCACCCCGGCGGGTCGTCTTGTCGATCAGCAGGGTGCGCTTCACGCAGGCGAGCATGAGCATCAGCGCGTGCTCGGCCACGGCCTGGGAGTTCGAGCCGGGGGCGTGGACGACCGCGACTCCGAGCCGGGTCGCGGCGGGGACGTCCACCGTGTCCAGACCGACTCCGTGTCGGCCGACGACCTTGAGCTTCGGGCAACGCGCCATCAGGCTCTCGGTGCAGCTCGGCCGGAGGCGGAACAGGATCCCCGCCGCCTCGGCGGCGACCCTCACGAGCCCGGCCTCGGTCTCATCGTCGCAGACGACGACGCGCGCCTCCCTCTCGAGGAGCGACTTGCCGTCGGGATTGATCGGGCCAGCGAGCACGACCAGGGGGCGCGACTGGGTGGCCATCGAACGGGTCTCCTTTCTCTGGAGGTCTGGACTATTTGCGGGCGACGAGAACCAGGCGCGGGGCGTCCAGCGAGAAGGGCGTGCCCTCGAGCCCGCCGTAGAGCTCCACCCGGCCCCAGCGCTCCGGCCGCAGCATCGCCGAGAGCTCGTGGGCGGAGTAGAGGCGGATCTCGCTCTC
>WNEW01000196.1_pt1 | contig 28071 bp, 28 predicted proteins | sample 5399891 | NCBI WGS metagenome assembly WNEW01 (sample SAMN13153336, study PRJNA577476) | soil metagenome | isolation source: 40 cm grassland meadow soil pre-rain plot 5 | place: USA:California | collected 2015-09-08 | reverse complement strand
AACGCCCCTTGGTCCGACAGATTTCTCAACTCTCTCAGCTAAGTCGTAAGTCGACTCGGACTCGACGCGGAGGGAGACATCGAGACCTTTCGATCTCGCGCTTACAGCGATCGCGTACTGTTTTTCGTACGCTTCCTTCAGCCGCTTGGGATAATCATCAACCTTCAATGGTTGCTCTGGAGGTAAGAGAGTCTCCACTTTGAACCAGAAACCGTCTTCTAATCACGGGTATTGATAATAACTTATTGCAGGGTTAGCGTCCAAGGACTCCGTCCCCCTTATGATTCGGGTGTCAGAGTGATCTTGTCTAATGCAGAAGAGGCATAGGATAGTGATGCATTGTGACATCAACGCATTCTATCCCTCATGCGAAGTCCGCCGAGACCCGTCCCTAGAGGGAAAGCCTCTCGTTGTAGGTGCCGACCCCAAAGGTGGCCATGGGAGAGGAGTTGTCACCTCCTGCTCTTACGAAGCAAGGAAGCTCGGAGCCCGATCTGGGATGCCTATCTCGCAAGCCTACAAACTCGCGCCACAGGCAGTATACGTAAGACCAGACTTCGAATTGTACGGGCAGACTTCCGAGAGAGTAATGGAGCTGCTGAAGAGTTACGCGACCAAGTTTGAGCAGACCAGTATAGACGAGGCCTTTCTCGATGTTACCGACAATTGCTCATCGTTCGAAGAAGCTAGGCACTTGGCTGAGAAGATGAAAGAGGATTTGCGTAAGGCTGAGGGTTTGACGATGAGTATCGGAATCGCCCCGAACAAGTCGATCGCCAAGATAGCTTCAGACTATCAGAAACCAGACGGGCTAACTGTTGTGTTTCCGGACCAAGTGGACGGTTTCCTATCGGCCCTTCCTGTAGAGAAGATCAGTGGTGTAGGGAAGAAAACGACCGAGTTCCTGAATGCAAAGGGCGTCACAACTATAGGAGAGCTTCGGAAGATTTCTGCAAAAAACCTCACCGATTGGTTTGGCCGTGGAGGCGTCTGGTTGTGGGCAATCGCCAATGGAATAGAGGAAACCCCAGTCGAGGGGCGGCCTCTGCGAAAATCGATTAGCGTTGAACAGACGTTCGAAAAGGACCTTCGTGACAAGAGCCTCGTAATCCAGGCTTTAGACGCTTTGACTGTTGAGGTCCATGAACGGCTTCTGGAAGAGCGACTAGTCTTCCGGACAGTCGGGGTGAAGGTAAGGCTGGAAGGATTTCAGACATTTACTCGAGAGAAGACCCACACGGGCTATGTAGACGACAAGAATGTGATTGATGAATATGTCAAACTCCTATTCCGTGAATTCGAGAATGACCGAAGGAAGGTTAGGCTCGTAGGAGTTCGCCTCTCAGGCCTCAGACCAGCCGAGGGCCAGCAGTCCCGGTTATCCTGAGCAATTTCCCCTGGGGACGCTCTACTCACTTTTCTATCGACCTCTACTGTTTACGTAAGATTTCTGGCACTTAAGTGACGGTTTTCGGAACTGAGTAGCATATTCTTATATGCTTATCCAACCCATAGTATAATTTAATGTCTGCATTATCTGGCAAGCCGTCTTTTACAGTCCAGCTTGTTAGGCGGACATGCGGGATAGGAACGTAATCAAATGTCTGTCAAAGTAATGATCGCATTCGGACCCCAAACGTATACAATGCTTAACAGCGAAGCAAATGAAAGGGGCGTATCTGTCCAGGAGCTGTTGAGGGCTGTCATTATTCCTGAATGGTTCAAGGTCAGAGAGGTTCCGAGAAACGGAAACGGTTCACCGATCGAGCCCTCAAGAATAAGAACGCCAGAGTTTAGGGAGTCGTCCCCACTCCAAAGACTGCGTACCTAATTGCGAGCAGCGTAACATTCCCCTCCTTCTTTCTATTTGTAGATCCCCAAGTTGGGATGGCAAGCAGGATTAGGCTTTGTAGTGTCTAGGGTTTCGCTATGCGTGTACGCTGAGTTGTTTCTCGTGTCAGGTAACAGTTCCTTGATAGGGTTCCAATGGGCTTTAGTCTATTCGAACAGCTTTGGCAGTTAATGTTGAGGCAAAGCCAACAGCAGCTTTCGCACTCTCAGTCTTGGGCGGGATCTTCAGCATAACCTATGGACTTTTGTATAGTTCGTTGACAGCTATAGGTATCCCAGGCATCGATGCCTCTATGGTCCAGATTGTGGCTCCAATAGCCGGCTTCTTAGTGATCGCTGGCTCATGGCTGCTGTACAATAATGCGTCCCAGAGGAAAATAGGGTCAATACTTACGTTGGTCTTCTCGGCAGTCTCGTTCAACTTCATCGGGCTAGTACTAGGTGTACTAGGCGGCTTTCTAGGTTTGACCTGGAAGTCCACTACCACAACCAAAACGACCACGACATCTCAGAACTCCTCGGGCCGTAGCTGGAATCCGCCCTAGGGCAAAAAGGGCGGACACCCCTTTCTTTCTTGAACGTGCCTAGAACTGAGTACTCTGCTCTCTACCAACTCTTAAATTGCCATATCTATTTCCACTCAATCGTTGGCTTTAATTGGCCACCATCGTTACGACGTCTGTTCTTCATGAGTATTCTGGAACGAGGTTTCTCCGTAATGATCAACTAAACATCATACGGGCCTCAAACCTCCCGTCGAAACCCGTCGAGGTCGCTTTTCGGGAAGCATTGGCGAGTCCTGTCGGAGTCAAGCCTTTGGACCGGGAGAGAGCATGGAGTCCCGCGATAATATTCGCCGACTTCACCAGAAAATATTCACCGTTCATTCCAGCTATTCTGAATATTCTGGAACAGAAGACCGATGACATCAAACTCATCTGTGCTGGTGGAACGCATACACCGTCGGATCCGAGTTTTGTGAAGAAGGTAGTTGGCGAGGACATTTACAAGAGATATCAGAAAAACATCAGCATCAGCACTACAAAGAATCCTGGTTGCAAGTACGAATGGATCGGAGTAACTGGACGAGGGACGCCAGTAGAGTTGAACAAGGAATTGTTCGACCGAGATCTTCTGATATCAAGTATGAACGTGCAGCCTCACTATTTCGCAGGGTATGAGGGCGGAGCAAAAGCGTTGCTGCCAGGCTGCGCCGGTTTGAAGACGATAGCAACCAATCATGGTTACGTCGTCGGGGACACTAATTGCCGAGAGTTAGTGATGAAAGGGAATGCGGTCAGGGAAGATTTGAATGAGGTTCCGGGGATACTTCGTGATACGATGAAGATAGAGCACAGAATCCTCGATTTCGTCCTCAACCAGGACGGTAGCATGGTAAAGGCGTTGTACGGGGACACGATACAAGCTCATACTCAATTGGCCGAGAATTACTCAAGACAAATCCACACGGCGAAAGCCCCAATGTCTCCTCTGGTGTTAACCGTTGCTGATGGACCGATGGGATTGAATCTTTACCAGTCGCTGAAAGCATCCGCGTTCGCTACCAGTCTAGCACCATCAGATCACAGACCCAAGCCAGTAGTCGTATTGCTTGCACCTCTCGAGCAGGGTCTTGGTGGAGAAGCTTTCAGGATTGAGATGGAAACATATGGGAAGATGGAACCGCAGAAGGTTATCGAGGATTTGAAGAGACGTGTGAAACAGGGGAAGGTTACTGAGGCATCTCAAAAGCCGAATCGTTTATCGCTAGATGATGGTAAGGCGGACATTGTCGTGGTTTCGCCGAAAGCTCCGACTGTTGTTGAACAATTGCTTGCAAAGACTCGAATCAGATTCTGTAGAAGCTTGGACGAGGCTCTCGAACGCCTCGACAAGAGTCTCTATTCCGGAATGGTAGGGTTCGTTCCATTCGGATCCTCGACCGTGCCGATTCCAGCGGGAAACTAAACTACGCCTACATCACATTCTTCGACGCATATCTTTACGGAACCGTCTAGGGTATGAAGCGTCGTCGGATCCTAGTCTGCTGTGACATTCTTCTCTGGAACAGGCTCTTCATCATCGGTTCTCAGCTCTATCATTATGTCCGCGAACTCCTCTGCCTGGTACAATCCCACGCGTCCCTGCGCCACCAAGAACAATAGCATCAGGAATAATTGCACGGCTTCGAGAATTGTTCGCTTGACCAGCAATCCAAGAAAGGACAATCTCGTTCCATGAGCCTTCCCAGCCTCTAAGACTAACCGTTTATGCAATGCTTCGATGTGCTCTTCGATGTGTCGTTGAAAGTCGTCCATCTGCTCGAACACCTCAGGAGTCCTAGCGGCCAATTGCTCAAGCGTCTGGGGCAGGGATCGTTCAACTCTCAAGACCTCAAGCAACTCCTTCAGTACCATGTCCAATGAGGTCGTTGTCGCCTCATACCGTAACGGGAACGCCAATGGCGGCGGAACATAATCGGTCGGTCGCTCAACAGGCGGCTTCGGAGGCTCCTCCATTTTCAAAACCAACTCTGACTTCATACGCAATAGTATCGCCGAGGACAACAAAGCGGTCCCAGAGACCGAGAAATCGATGAATCCCCGTTGTTTCATCTCATGCATCAATCCGTCCAACAAGGGTGATAGAGAAACGTCCCAGGGCTTCACACGATGCAGGCGCAGAAGGTCGAAGAGCACTGCGTAAGGTTGTCTCAGCCAGTACGCGTCTTCCCGTGAACCCTGCACTGTCTTTTCCAAAACCTGTCTCGTCTAGCCTCCTTGTAAGTATGAAGAGAAGATTACGGTTTCGGTACAGTGCAGGAACCAACAAATTTCGACTCTAAAGCTTCGTCTTCTAAGTAGAGTCCCTCCTCAGCGGGCTCACTGTGTAAGCAGAGTTCCTTGTTTCCGATATGCAAGGTAACAGGAATCTTATCGAAGGCACGGCTCAAGCGGTATGACGCAAGTCATTGGACTATTACTTATTGGTCGGAATACTGATCTTCGTCTCACTCGTCGCAGCAGGGCTTGTCCCCTTACTGATGTTCTTCAAAGTGAAAATCCGAACCATTAGAATCCTTTCATTGCTCCTTGGATTATTCGCAGTAACTCATGGACTCTACCATCTCTCGGCAGGCTTTGGTAATGAGTTCTTCAGTGATCTAGTGTTCGAACCTGTCTCTGTAAGTATTCTTGTCGCGTTTGGGTTATACTATTCCAAGAAAGGGATTGTATAGCAAATTGGAAGCAGATCCTGTACTTCTGATTGCAGAAGTCTACAGTTTCATCGGAATAGTCTTAGCCGCATTCATCTTTACAAGGCTTGCCATTAAGGCGCGGTCGATCGGTAACTTCAGATTCCAACTCTCAATCTTCATACTCATCTGGGTCGCAGCAGAAATTCCACACGTCCTCGACTCACTCGGACTGATTGATGTTAGCAGTTATCTGACCATCGGTTTAATGCTACATCTGGTCTCCATGATCATGTTCGCCGTCTTCGTCGGCATGCGATCTCTTCGCTTCCTACATCCACCACATGGTGCGGGGCCATTCTTCCCAGAAACATCACTGACAGGCCCACTGAAAGGTCCGTCTCCACCTCGGAATCCGAAGGGAGCAGTTGATTAGTGAGCATTAGTACTGCAGCTCTCTCCTTCGATAGTCTCGTTGAGGCCGCGGTAAGGGAGGCTATAACGAGGACTTTAGGCGAGGATGTCTGGAAGGCGATAGGTTTCTATTTCGACCCAAAACAGGCAGCCAGTAATCCCGAAGCCTTCTCAAGTATCCTTGACAAGATGTTTGGTTCCGGTAGCCGCGTGCTGCAGAAGCTCATAACTGAGGCTCTACTGAAAAAAGTTGGAAGTCTCGCGGTGGTGGATAAGCAGGGGCGAAGCTTCTTTGATTGGATACAGATAGCCAAAGCGAAGTTCTCATCAAATCTAAACAATCTCACGCAAAAGGTCCACTAGCGGGGGCCACAGCCGAGGGGCGGCTCTCCCGAGCGACTGCTTGAATATCTTGGAAAGTCTCTTTCACGTCTTGAGACTAGACGGACTACCCCGCCCCTATTTTTACAACTTAGTTTTTTCAGGTGCCAACCTGCAGGCGGGTAGTCTGGGGGTATCGGCTCCAGCTGGGTTCTCAACGGTTAGCCTCGACAAATCCAGTCGATCCTCCCTCTTATGAGAGGAAGGCTCGGTGAGCAGGTCCTCACGGCTTTTTCTCAGACGAAGACTAGGCCTTTGCCGACTTCGATCTCAAACTCTTCAGCATCCCCTTTTACCTTATCGCCCTTCAACCGAGCCACTTTCAACGAGTACTCCTTCCCTCCACTTTTCCCAGATTCGGCATCTACTTCCAAGACACATTCCGCCCCGTCTTCGGCCCAGCTCTTCACATCCTTCCCCAGATTATCTAGGTCGCAACTAACAATTACAGTCGCCCCGGTCTCCTTCAACTTACTGGCGAACAGATCAAACTGTTTCCCAAAATCCTTCGCGCTACCACTTCTGCTACACAACCCGTCTATCGAGTCAATAACCACCTTTACCTTCTCGCCCATGAAAATCCCAGAGTTACCTACGATCGATTCCTGAACCTTTGCTAGATCCCAGGGTTCGAGTAGGCTGTAAAGTTCGAGGCTGAACCCGCCTGATTGAGCGGAATAACCATCAACAATGATAAGCCTATAGTTCGATTCATATTCAGAAGCATCACAACCCAATCGCTTCAAGCCTTCACGAACACTACCCGGGGACTGCCCGTAACTGACAAAGATGCATGGGTTGCTCTGTTTCAGGTATCGATCGACAAGACCAAAACACACGGTGGTCTTTCCCGAGCCAAGAGCTCCATCAATTACCACAAGCCCAGGCGTATCCAACGCTCCCCGTGTCAGTTCGAACAGATGCTCGAAGCCTTTGAACGTCTTATCTCCAGCTTGTTTTGTCAGCGGTGCAGGCTTCTCCTCCTTCTTCTCCGACTCCTTTTTCACAACGGGCTTCTCTACCTTAGCTGGTTTTTCGACGGTGAACTCCTTCTCCTTCTCACGTCCCAACGCCAAGGCCGAGTCTGTTTCGGCTAGCAATTTTGACAAATCGTCGAAGCCTCCGAAATCATAGCTCGGCGACTCATTGAATGAGATCGGGGATTCGCTGGATTCTTCCCTAGAGTTCAGTTGCGAAGAAGACCCTTCCTGTTCCTTCCCTTTGATCTTCAAAGGCTGTTGCGCGGCAGGTGTGGGCGTTGGTTGTGTTGCGGGCTTTTCTTCGGATCTCCGGGAAGGCTTCGGTGTTTCCTTCACGCTGAATGTTGGCAACGGTCGACTCAATGGAGGGGTAGAGACTTTTGGAGATGTTTGCGATTGAGGTTGCGGAGGAAATGCTGGTGCGGGCGCTGGCTGCATTTGCTGGATTGGCGGCGGTTCTTCTGGTCTTTGGAAGGGTTTCGATGGTTCCTTTACGGCAAACGAAGTTGGGGGCCGACTCGGCAGAGAGGGCGGGATTGTCGTTGGGGGGCTCGGCTGGGCTTGTGGAGCAGAGCTTGGATTCGCTCCTTGTTGTCCTTCCTTCTTCTCTTCCCAACCTTCCCCATCTCGAGACATCTTCGCTCCGTGGGGAGTAATTATCATCGGCTTACTTGGGGGCAGGTTTCGCGGTTGAACCCATTCCGGCGTCGCGGACATGGACTTTGTAACCCCCTCGGGCTTGCTGGGTCCTTGACTTTGATAATCCTGTGACACCGAATTGAATATCTTTGCGAAGCGAGATTCCTTTGTTGGAGCCGGTGGTTCGGCTGCGTCCGAACCCGGGACAGAGGCTTGTGAGGGCACTGGACCAATGTCTTGTTGACTGGGACTATTGACCGTCGCATCCTTGTTCTCGTCTTCCTTCTTTTTCCTACCGAATATTGTAAGCATTCTAATCCCATCTGCCTATAGTCACGGAGCGGTCAGTCGCACACTAGCCATTCTCAGTTGTGCTGAGACAGAGGCCAGCAGACAAGGCGCGAGACGACAAAAGGAATAGGAATGATGTAACCCAGTCATCCACGAAGAGGAAACACCGGCACGGGTCCCAAGAGGTAGAGTCGCTAGACTATCCATCAGAGAGTATCTGGCCGAAGTCCTTGTCGGACGGGGGAGAGCGTGGGATGATTCGTGAGATCGCTAGGGCGGGTATTGCTGGACTTCAGTGCGACGGCGAAGACTCACTGACGATCATTTCACAGGCGAGAATATTCGTCTGAATCGAACTCCTCGGCCTGCTTTTACATTGTATTCAACAGGAGGAGGTTTCACTTGTCTACCAAAGGTCTTCTGAACTTCCAGAGTTCTCTTTCCACCCTCGCCCCCGCCCAGCTCAATGATCCCATCAGCCATTCCTTCTAGCGCTTTCAACGCCTCTGGTGGTACAGCACTCTTCTCAACTGCCAAGAAAAGTATCCCCTTCTCGCTCTTCACCTTCTCAGCCAAGAAGGACAAGAAGCCCAACACCTTCCGTTGTGGAGACTTCTTGAAAGTATTCGTCAACGAATCCACTACAATTACACTCGGGCCGATCGCGGCTGCCTTCTCAAGCATCTCACCAACATTCACCCCAACCTCGCTGAAGTCCAGCGGGTTCTTCACAACGCGATACTGGCCGTCACTGTTAAAACAGTCCAACACCTCCAAGCTACCTTTTTCTATGAAAGGCCCCGGCGTCCATCCATACTTCTTGGCCTTTCCAACTAAGTCTGCCGGGGATGAGCCGTAAGCCAGCAAGCCGCACATGTATCCGTTTGCTAAGTAACGGTTAGCTAGCTGCAAGCATAATGCAGTTGCATCCTCATCTTTCCTGGCCAAGATCAGAACGACGGACTTTTCAGGTATCTCACCGCCGGTCAACTGGAACAGAGTATCAAACGGCAGACCGTCCTCTGGTCCCCCCGAGTTCTTCCAGAGATAAGTTATCCCCGTGAGCGAGCCGAGGGCTGCTGCTACGATGAGAAAGAGGAAGAGTGGTAATGAAAGCAGAGGAGGTACTCCTGGAGAGCTGGAGTTTGCGGCTCTGACGTTTGTCGAGACCGTGGCTTGTCCATGATTTCCATACGCGTCGGAAGCGTCTACCAGAACCGTCCATTGGCCGGATGGGTCATTCTGACCTATGGTGTACAGTCCTGTCCAGTAGCCCTGTGCCGAAACATAGCTCAATACTATTTGGTTGCCTACCTGCGCTCCATCGATTGATAGGGTCACCGTGATAGTCCCGGCACTGAACAGTGATCCGTCAGGGTCCGTGATCGTTGCGAAGAATCCCATGCCGTTCCCTGAATCATAAGATTGACTCAATGGTGAGATTGAGATCGACAGTACTGCCTGTTGTACGGCCACTTGAACAGATGATGCGGCAGACGGTCCAACATTACCGTAGCTATCATCAGTACTATTGCGATCAACGAAGACGGTCCACGTCCCCCTCGAACCGCTCAATCCGACCCGATAAGCGGTTCTGAACATTCCTAGGACCGGATCATAACTCGCCACTACGAAGTGTGTTGTGCCGTCCGTCTCGACGATTCGGACGACCGAGCTGCCGTTCTGGACTATAACTCCGCTACCGTAAGTGCTGGAAAATCGGATCTCAAAGGATTGGGTTCTTTGCAAAATCCCTGGTACGACTTGTAGTCCAGCAATAGTCAAATTTGATGGAACGATATTGAAGACTTGTGTATCTGCAGGAACTTTGAGAGTGCTTGATCCCCGGAACGATACGGTGCTTACTCCGAGCGGCGCAGAGGCCAATGGGCGCCATACAATACTTACGATGCCTTGAGTTGTATTAGAGATGCTGAAGGTCGGGAACCCTGCGAGTGATATGCCACTATGGCGAATATCAACGGTTACATTCTCGCCATTCATGTATCCCTGTGCTTTCAATGACACTTGATATGTTCTCATGACGACCTTTGCGATAACGAGGCCGATCTCAAACTTGGCGATGGCGACATTTGTAACGCTCGAGGGGGCGGTCTGGTCGACTCTTACAGTGTAATTTCCAACATAGTTAGTGCTTGCACCAGTGAAATCTCTGGGATAAACAACGCTCTGAACAATGGACGTGAAAGAGAAGCTGCTTGTGCTCTTACTCACCGTCGTGGTCGTCCCTGTGGGGTCGGTGACTCGCCAGGTGAACGTGTAAGTGGTGAAAGTGGAAGTGCTGTTAACTATTAGTTGGAGCGTCGTGCCGCTATTCACTTCCATAGAATACTTCGGATTGGATGAAGCTGAGTATGTTTCCGGTGGTGCCCAAACAGGCAGAGCGAGCATGGTGAGAACGGCGAGCGGAATTAGAGCTACTATTACCGCGGTTGCCACTCGTCGTTCCATAGTCTTCACTGACACAGGCAATCAACCGAGTCTAGGGACTGGGCTGACACGAAGTCAAACTGGGAGATTGGACTAAAGGGCCCTGTAACCAGGCTGAGACTTAGAGGGAACTCCTTAGGCCGAGAGGAGGCTAGGATGTCAACTAGTTCTTCTGGTTTTCAACAAGTCTGACTTTGCAAGAATGCCGATGACTTCGTTCCCTCGGGAAACGAGAACCGCATAGTTTTCCCGTAACAGTCCATAAAGCGCGTCCACTGAAGTGTCTTCATTTACGACTGGCAAAGGGGACTCCATCACGTCTCCGACTCGACGTCTGAAGAGTTCTTCAAGGTTCTCTCCGTGAGCAGCTCGGTCAAGAACGGTTTTCTCGCTCAGGCTTCCGATTGAACGGCCTCCATCGAGGACTGGCAACTGAGAGTAGCCACGTCTTCTCATGACGGTGACTGCGTCCCTTACCAATTGATTCTTTCCGACCCAAACTACTCCCCGGCTCATCAATTCTCCAGCACGCCGGACGCGGTCTTCTCCGCTGGCACTTTCTGCTTTCAAAGAGTCTAGTGCTGAGAATAATTTGCGCACTATCGAGTACGAGGGGTCTACTGAGCCGGATTCAATTTTGGCGATTATGGACTGACTGACTCCCGCGATGCCAGCCAGCTTCGATTGAGTCAACCCTGCCTCTTTTCGACGGCGTGAGATTTCGTCTAGTAAAGGAAGCAAGTCTCTCATGGTTCAACGTGAACCCACTAATATTCCTGACGGAATAGATAACTCAGTATTCTCTTCGGAATAGGAGTACAGCACGTCTTATATAATCGGAATAGTGCTCGCAAATGATCGGATCAGGAAAGAGAGAATGTCCTCGACAGTTCAGGCACAGCTCTCAGGGTTGCACGCGAGGTCTGAATCCCTGATCGAGTTGACCAGGGAATATGATCGCAATCGTGTGCCTTGGGAGAAGGTTGAGGATCAATTGGAAAGCGAGACAGCCGATCTAGTGAAGCTGCAGGAGAAACTTGGGTGTGAATATCAAACGGACGGCGCCCTATCATGGAAGGATCAACTTCGACCTGTGGTCGACAGCATTTCAGGTTTGGCCGAGAGCACGAGATACTCGAGATGGTTCGACACTAACACGTTCTACAAGAAACCTATTGTTAATGGTACGGTAGCACTCGCCAAGTTCGATTCTGGCACTTTCGTCAAGTCAAATCTTCTTTCGAAGGATCGAAAGTGGAAGGTTACTCTCCCAGGACCTTACACTTTGACCGAGCTTTCGGAGAACAAGCATTACTCGACTCAATCGGAACTTCTACGGGAATTTGCGAGTGTCCTGCGAGAAATTGTATTGAAGTTGAATAGTGTCGGTGTGGAACTGTTTCAGTTGTCCGAGCCTAGCCTCGTCTATTGGCCGTACCGCGAGACACGGCCCAGCACAGATGAGTTGGAACAAGGAATTGATGCATTGCGGTCGGTTGTAGAAGGAGTTCGAGCTGAGTTCGTTGTCAACACTTTCTTCGGGGATGCTGGTCCGATTTTTTCCAGTCTTCAGAGTTTACCCGTCAAGGCAGTTGGTGTCGATCTTTACGAGACAAATTGGGAGACGCTTCCTCAAGAGGCGAGGGAGGTTGGACTCCTCCTGGGAATTGTCGATTCTGAAGAGTCTTTGGTTGAGCAACCGAAATGGCTCGTGGATACTGCTTCCAAGGTTCAAGGAAAGCTCAGCTGCCCCAGTATAATTTTGGCGCCGAACACTGATCTAAAGTTCGTCCCTCGGGGGATAGCCGATAGCAAACTTTCCTCATTGGGCGAGGCCGCTAGATTACTTCAGGGAGGCTTGAGCTGAGATGGGCGATCATCTCTTTCCACTTCACGAAGTCGGTAGTCTTGCGAAGCCTCGATGGCGGACTAAGGGGCTGCGTCAGCCCTTGACGACCAGTGATTTGAATGAGGCGGAGGAGTGGGCCTCGAGATTGGGTATTGTGAATTATCATGATCTTGCGAAGGAGGTTCTCAAGAATGGTCCAGATCGACAACGTAAGCTGTTACAGCTTTCGACCTTGTATGGTCTTAGATTGTTTGAGAAGGCCGGGCTTGATAATGATGGTGTGGGTGGGGAGCAGCAACGGGTGGAAATGTATGAGCATGTTATCAAGAATGTTGGGGGAATGAGGTTTCTTGGGCATGTGAACAGTTTTGATTACAAGTACTTCCGGAAAGCTGTGGCCGAAGGAGCGGTTGATCGTAGTCAGCCGATCTATGTGCAGGAGTTTCGGGATGTTCAGAAGCTTGCCCACAGGGCCGTGAAGGTTCCGATTACGGGACCGTACACGTTGGTGGATTGGAGTTACAACGAGTATTACCAAGCGAAAGGGAACGAGGGTTCGAGTCTCAAGGAGAGGAAGATGAGTGCTAGACGAGATTTTCTTCTTGATCTTGTTGAGAAGGTGATTCGTCCTGAGATTCGGGACTTGGTGGAGGCTGGTGCGTCTTGGATACAGATCGATGAGCCTGCGTTGACTACTCATCCTGAGAGAGCGGAGTTGGAGATGTTTGTTGAGGCGTGGAATGAGACTGTCAGGGGTTTCAATTGTAAATTCAGCGATCACACTTGTTATCCGAACGAGGTTGGCTACCGATTGCTCGCGGAGTACACTCCAGAGCTTGAGAAGTGTAGCCAGCTTACGTTAGAATTTGCGAATCGGGATTCTCCGGAGCTCGGTATTGATGGCGGGGCTCGTGAGGGCTACCAGGCGCTTCGGTATTTTGTTGATAATGGGTACGATGGAGAGTTTGGTATTGGAGCGATTCATGTCCATGATTACACTGGAGTGGCGCCGAAGCAATCCGGCCTTGTCTCTGGTCGGGATATCATAGAGTCACCTGAGCTTGTTCGTGATAGAGTACTCTATGCCAGCAAAATCGTAGGAGATCCAGCCAAGATCTGGGTTAACCCAGATTGTGGATTGAGAACTAGGACATGGGATGTGGCGCTGGCTAAGTTGACGAATTTGTCGAAGGGTACCGAGCTGGCACGGAAGGAGTGGGCTTAGGCTGCCAAGGCTTCACGAGCTAGTTGGGCGGAAGCGGGTTGTTACTGTGGAGTTGATTCCGGATCGTGTTAGTCCTGCAGATCTTGGGATTTTGCGTGGGCGTGTTGATGCGGTAACTGTACCGGCTTTGAGGAATGGTACTGCGGATCCTGTCTTTCCGTCTGGTTATCATGTTAGTCCTCAGCAGCGCAGTATTGCTGCGGCGACATTGTTGCGTGGGACGGGGCTTGATGCTGTGCCGACGATTACTTGTCGGGATTCGACGGTGGCTGATGTTTTTTCGCGTTTGTCTGATCTGTTGTCTGTTGGTATTGACAATCTTCTCGTTGTATACGGTGATCCCTCTGGCTCCACTTTTGACCGCTACGAGATGAGGGCTTCGCATCATCTTATTGATTGGGTGGATCGCACTAGTAATGGACGGTTTTCTGTTTGGGCTATTACGAATCAGTATCATCATGATCAGGAGCGGGAGATTGCTAGGACCTTAATTAGACAAGAGGCGGGAGCGAGGATTGTTTTGACGAATGCTGTGTTTGAGGCAGATGGCGTGTTGGAGTATAGGGATGCTTTACGAGATGCTGGGCTAAGTGTTCCAATATCTGTGCAGATTTCGGTGATCCATAGTTTTGAGAATCTATCGTTTGTTAGTCAAAAGCTGGGCATTCCGGTTCCTATTGGTGTGCAGAGACGGCTTCGCCGGGATCCAGGGGCCGGCGTGGAGGTTGCGGCTGATGCGTATCGGGCTTTGAAGAGTGAGTTTGATGGAGTCCACTTCTCCTACTTGTACCGTAAGCAGAGCCCTATCCCAGTGTATACCCGACTACTGGACCTGATAGGGATCCCGTTTCAGGCACCAGGGTTGAACGGGGAGCTGATGGCTCCGGACCAACTGGTGAGATAGTCTCCTAGAAACCCGTTCGGATTCGGGCTTTTGACGGGTTTGCTCCATGAGGGAGCATAGGCAGGATTCGTTCGGGCTCGGTGTCGAGAATTCTAAAGGGGGCCCCTTCAGAATAAGCTTAAGAAAAAGAATTTACGCGCTATATTGGTTTGAAAAAAAAGTGCGTGCATCTCTTATCTCGCGACAAAAGAATGGTTTTCTTTAGTACTGTGGTTCTATAGGACGTGGCGAGTGAACGTGGACCTAGGTGTGAAAGTACTCGTGGTTGGGTGTGGGCTGCAGGAAAATATTTTGGGGGGGAATAACAAATTCTTAGGGTATTTTTCAAAGGGAAGCTTGTGAAGCCTCTTTTTTAGCGAATTTGTCTTGGGTTAGCGGAAACCGCGAGGGCAAGATCAGCCCGAAAGGTTTGGACAGTGCTTGTTGAGATGATCTCTTCCCTAGTTTGTAGGGGATCTACGTGTAGTGGATCTCGTTGAATTCCTTCCGCAACTTTATGGATTCCTTCCGGACCTTTGCCAGGTCTGCTCGTTCGTAGATCTCGCTCAGAAGGCCTGCAACATGTTCAAAGTCCTCTTCCTTGAATCCTCTGCGGGTCAGCTCATTGGTTCCAAGTCGTATGCCACGATCAACGATCAGGTTCGCACTTTCCAAGCGCTTGGTGAAATCTTCGATCTCCTTCGGATCGGTTATGTCGAGCATTACCTGATGTGACTCCGTATAGCCATAGTCCCGACATTTGACCGGGACCCCGTACTCATCCAGCGCGCTTGCCAGAGCTTTCGAGTTGGCGATGACCTGTTTGGCATAGTCGGGTCCGACTCTATGCATCTCTTCCAATGCTTGAGCCAGGGCTGCTATGCGATTCCAGTGCGCATTATCGATCAGTCCGGGACGCTGCTTGTCCTTGACGGTTCCTTGGACATCCCTGGTCCCGAGGATCATACCCCCCTGTGGACCAAAGAAGCTCTTATGCGTCGAGCCCAGTAGTAGGTGTGCTCCGTCGGTGAAGGGTTTCTGGAATGAGCCTCCCGCGATAAGGCCTAGAACGTGCGATCCATCGTAGACGATTCCGGCACCAACCGTCCTGCATGCCTCATCGAGCTCCTTGACTGGATGTGGAAACAAAAAGTATGATTGTCCATAAACTACTAGTTTCGGCCTAGTCTCTTTGATCAAGTCGCTTGCCTCGTGGATCTTGATCCTCATCTTTTCGGGGTCGTATGGGAAGAAGAGATTCTTCACATTGGCGTATTCCGTGTAGCCTCCTGAAGCTCCGAGACCTTCATAGCCGCCATCGTTGGGACCGACCATCAAAACCGAGTCGCCGGGCTTTGTGAGGGTGGAGACTGCGATCATATCTGCGACATGTCCGGAGAGCGGCCGTAGACTGGCCCAGTCCGCATGGAAGACTTTGCATGCTAATTCTTCGGCCAGGGTTTCGAGTTCGTCCATGTAGCGTGTTCCGCGGTAGAAATTGTCGTCTGCTCGGTATCTATGACCCATGTCACTGGTGAGGAGTCGTCGGACGCAAGGGCTCGTGATGTTTTCTGAGGGTATCAGGTTGAGGCATTCTTCGCCGCGCCATCTGTCATGGGAGGCGACCGTCTCTTGTATCCGGCTTGTAATGGATTGCAATGTGATTGTCGAGGGGGCCATTTGTTTCTTAGTCGAGGAAGAGTGCTGAAGAGTTTTGTTGGATTAGCCTAGACTCTTCTGCCTCTGCGACCGCCTGGACGACGTGTGCCGTCGTGCGGTACCGGTGTCACATCCTCGATCCGACCGATACGGAAGCCGTGTCGCGCGAGCATTCGGATTGCCGCTTGGGCTCCTGGACCTGGAGTCCGTGCGCCGTGACCGCCGGGAGCTCGGACTCGGATGTGTAACGAGGTTATGCCCTTGTCCTTGGCCATTTTGGCAGCTGCTGCCGCGGCTTGCATTGCAGCGTAAGGTGTGCCTTGTAGACGATCGGCTTTGACATGTTGTCCGCCAGCGCTTCGGCTTACCGTTTCGGCACCGGTTAGGTCGGTGATATGGACCATTGTATTGTTGAATGAGGAGTAAATGTGGGCAATTCCCCAGCGTTCCTCTGGCGTCTTGGCTTCTGCCATCGTGCTACCCTGGAATCTGGACGGTGGACTGGTTTGACGAATTTAAACTCTTACCAGGCAGATGCCGACTCATCATATATCGTGGCTTGTTTCTTTAGCCGAAATGGGACTTTTTTGGTTGTACGCGCGCTAACTCTGCGTTTCATTCTGCCCGCTGACCAGGACTGGTCCAAGATACTGATCTGCTTATTGGCAGAGCCGAAACCTTGTACCGAGACATTTCCGGGACGAGTTTCCAAAGCATTCCTGTACAACCCAGAAACGCGGAATACGGTGGAGACGATGTCTGGCAGACCAGGCGGGATCTTGAGGCGTTTTTGGTCATCTGAGATCTTGAAGGCCGCCAAGGAGAAGTTTGGAGAACCCCAAGACTCTACTGGTCCATCATGTTGCGGCGTACTTTGATGGTGGAGGTGTAACAACTTCCATCCCGAGGCCTGTTGTATAGAGCCCGGAATAGTAACATCCAGAGAAGCGTCCTTCTCTCGTGAATGTGGAACACGCATGAAGTTCATGGGTTGTAACGCGGCCGCGAATCTGAGGTGGTTGAGTGTGTGTTTCGCATGAGCAACCGGATAGATCGAAGGAGATCGCATGAGTTCTCACCTGCAACTCAGACATTTCGGACTCAGTTACGCTAGTGGTAAGATTAGGGTGGATCGAGACCAGATAGAATCATGCCCAGTCGTAGCCTCTTCCGGCTCTTGCACGTTCCACCTGATCTCGCGGCCCAATTGAGAGAGTCGGTAGACGAGGCCTTTCAGAGTCTGGGTGGAACAACGGCAGAGCTGCTTCTTCATTATGCTCGACAGAGACACCATGTCAACATGAAAGATCTTCCGCGGGGGATCGACGAGTTAGACAAAGCCTTGAAGGAGATGCTCGGCACGGGAAGAAGACTGGTAGTCGATCAATGTGCCGAGATACTAAGTAGAAGATTAGGGAAAAACATCCAGGCTAGGACAGACCGGCTTTCAGATGTGTTTCGACAGGTTCTCAAGGTCTATCGTGCTAGACCCTCGAAGCCCGAAGAGGAGGTCACCTCTTTAATGGGTGATTTCGAGAATCAAGAAGAATCCCTCATTTCCCAAACCGAGATAGAATAAATCCTAGCTAGTCAGGGCCCAGAGAGTGCCGTTAACGTCTAAACTGAGATTAAGGCGGAGAAGAAGCCCATAATGATATCACGTATAGAAATCAGAAAAGTGTGCTTCATGGTCTTCTGGTCCTCCGAAAACTTTGACAGCCTGGCGATTCTGAAGTAGATGGGCGGGTGCGGGTCAAACCGAAACCAGTCGAACAGCTTTGATCCAGGATTGTATTTTTCATGATAGAGCTGTCGGAATCCTATCTTCGTCAACGCGGAAGCCAGTGCTCCAGGCGTTCCTAGGACCAGCGCGGATTCGGTGTCAGCGCGAGTCTCAAGAACTTTTCCGACGAGGTAGATCCCACCGAAGGCGACTATGAAATAGAAGAGGCCGAGAGAGTATAGGAGCGGTGTCCAGAGAAAGACTCTTCCCAAGAACTCGAACGAGGTCGCGCCGAACAAGATAACGGGATCATGACCCTTTACATGTCCCAGTTCGTGCCCGATCACAGCCTCCAGTTCATCATCGTTGAGATCCTCCAGCGAACCAGCCGTGATCATTACTGTGGATCGGCTTGACGAGATTCCGGTTGCGGCAGCATTGGACACTAACGTATTCGCAACCGTGATCTTCGGAGTCTGCCGATTGAACTTCTCCGAGACCTCTTCGACAATCCTGTATACGTTTCTCGTCCTGACCGTGATATCTTTTCCGTTGGCTATGATACCATGTCTGAGTAGTGCACCGATGACCGTTGACTTGAGCTCTTCGATGGCCACGGCCGAATACGCAACAGTAGCACTTCTCATTATCTCCTCTCGAATTTGTGAGAGAATCTTCTTGCCGTGCTGTGAGATTGACTTGAGGGTTTCCGGGTTGGACCGGACGCTAGCAATTGTTACAAGAGATCTTTCAGCACTTGGGCGTACATTTCCGACCCTGTAAATGATTCTATCAGAGAATACCAGTGCAACAAACTGGACAATGAGCAAGACGAAAACAGCGTAGGTCCCGATAATGAAGAACAAAGCGAAGCCTAGAAGCATTAACGAGAGAAACAAGCTGGTTGTATTTCCAGCGAAGATTCTCTTGGTAGCGTTGCTCATTCGGCCTCGTTGATCCGGCGCTTCGGAGTGCTCCTCGGTTGCGCCAATGACGAAGTAGAGGCTGCTAGTCTTTATGTTCTCAAAATAGGAGAGTATGACTTCTTCGATTTCATCAGCGGTTCTCTCGATTACGTTTTCTAGGGATTTGTCGATCGTGTCCAAGCCGGGAAAATCGACCTCGATGGCAGCTTGGCTTACGGTAAGAGTCACTGAGAGCGGATTTGCAAGTTCACTTCCTAGAGGCTTGAGTTTCCAGTATAGTTCGAAACCACTCAGGCTCTCGACTCTGCGATAGGAGGGTTCCTCGATGAGCTTCATGTTAGGACGGATGTAATATCTATCAATGAACTCTGCAAGTCCCGCTATCGCAGCTTCTGGAATATCGCGTTGAATAACTACCCGTCTAGTTGTCCGAGCGGCGGATGTTGCAGAGGTCGATTCCATGAATCAACAACTCCTAATCCAGGCTAGTTAGCCTTGTCTAAGAGGCTCAAATAGGTTCGGCCGGTTGATGTTTCAACCGTGAGAAGAGCTTCTCCATGTCAAGCTTGAAAAATACTATGCCAAATAACAGGAACACTACAGATAACAGGATTGAAGTAACTAATCGTGATAGGCCAAAGAGCCCTGTTTCGGGAAATATCTGTCCAAAGCTGGCGTATTCTAAGCCGATCTCGATGAAACCTTTGACCAACTTCGCGAGGAACGTGACAGTGAACAATCGGACGAGTTTTGCACTGTTTGCGCCGGCCACGATGTAGACATAATCGTCCAATGGAAGGCCGGGAATTACTGCGGTTACGAAAACTACGGCCAGAAAACTTCTGTGCCGAAGCCAGCGTTCGAGCAGATTGACGTTTCTGTTTTTCCGTAATTGCCCTTTCGCACTCTTGCCACCATAATAAAGCACGAGTTTGGCTAGAGATGCTCCAATGGCGGTGACGAGAACCACTAGGACGAAAGCGTTGATCGTAAACCCGTAAGCGAAGAGTACCGTTGTTGCGAGGAGAGTGTAGGATGCTCCGAAGAAAGGGGTCGCATTTGATATGAACGCTATAACAAACAAGAATAGAATTGAAAGTAAGCTTAGAGCCAATAGGGGCGTCCTCTTCTTGTGCCCCGGTAACCCTCGACTTGTGTAGTTGAACTCTTACATCCGGAACATTGCAAGGAAGCTTGTGGTTAGTGGGGAAAACGGCAAATTAGCGATGTGTGGGCATTCTAGCCGAACAATTCCAGCGAATCGCTTCGGTTAGAGCAGGGTCCGGATCGGGCTGGAATACCCCTTTCTGGTTACGTGCACTGAATCAGGAGGAAGCCTTCAATTTTCTCTGGAAGGTGCGCTCGCGAGATCATCGCTGTCTGTCGTATTCGGCATTGCTCGTTCCTTACTCTTTCCAGTCTTTCGCCCGGTCTTCTTCTCTACGCTGCGAAGGTTGATCTCCCGGACCAGTGCTTCTGTGATGAAGTCGAGGGAGTCAATCTTCTCCTGCATTTGAACGTCGGTTATCTTTAGTGGATGCTCAAGGATTAGAAGGTTATCGTTTGAGGCGACAAAGTGTTCCCAGTTTATTCCTACGTCAAGTACCGTATCCGCGAGCTCTTCGTCTGTTAGGGTGACAGTCTTCGCTGTGTTGACGAAGTTTTGGAACTCCTCGTCCGGGACCTGTAGGTCAGTTATTGTCCTAATTGGCTTGGAGACGGTTCCGCCTAGTTCGTGTGCGAGAACGTGTGCGATAAAAGTGAAGTTTTCAATCTCGGTGAAATGTTTCATGCGTATTTCTAGTGGGGTCTCGCCGAACGGGTTGGAGTCAGGGAAGTCTGAGATTTGCGGAGCGCCTGTTTGCTGGTCGATGAAACGGAAAACCCTTGATAGTCTTAACGGGTTCATCAGGCTAATGTTTTTTCCCGATGGTTCAAGTTCGGTCCAGGACTCCCTTTCTTTAGTTTCCGAGGCCATGTTCTAATCTGACGCTCGGTTATGATTTGGTTATTCATTTCTGATCTGCCACCAACGTCTGGACTTGTCGGTACCCTAGCCAGAAAAAAGACTGGGGAGGGATGTTTACGCTCGTGCCGAGACTAGGGAAGGGACTGAGGTTTTTGCCAATAGCTCGTCGAGACGTTCGAAGGATTCGTTGATTCCCTGTTCCATGCCTGATCCAACCATCCCGTCGCGGTCGGCGACTGACTGAAAGACGGAGTGTATGGTGAGTCTAGTTCTTGCTCCGGGTAGTTCCTCGAATCTTGCCGTCTCCAAACTGACATGTCCCTTCTCGGGCAGTCCTTCGAATTCGAAAGTGTCGATGAGTCTTTCGGGTGGCAGGACTTCGTGGTTCACGCCGTGAAATCCGAATGAGTTGCCTTTCTCGTCTGTGTGCGTGTACCGCCACATCCCTCCGGATCTAGGCTCGAACTTTTCCAGATTCATCTTGTACTTTCTAGGTCCAAGCCATTGCACGTACAGTTTTGGATCTATGAATGCTTTGAAGACGAGTACTCGTGGTGCGTCAAACTCGCGTACTATGAAGAGCTCTTGCTTCCCCGGCTCTGCGGTGACCTTTGTTTTGTTTCTAGCCATTCAATCACCTCCTTTTCTTCTTGATCGTTCTTCGTTTCTCCGCCTGCAACACCTTGTCCAGCTGCTCGAATCGTTGGTCCCAGTGATCTGTCGTTCGTTTAATCCAGTCTTCGATTTGGTGCATCGTGTCGGGGTTGAGGCTGTATATTCGTTTCTGAGCGCTCTTTTCCAGACGCACCAGATCTGCTTCGCGTAAGACCTTGAGATGTTGTGAGATTGCTGGGTGGCTTACAGTGAAGTTGTCGTAGATGTCTGTGGCGGCCATTTGACCATTCGTTGCGAGTAGTTCTATGATGTTGCGCCTTGTGGGGTCGGCGAGCGCGCTGAACAATTGCTGGCTCACAATGCTTCTCTCGTGTCTTCTATGGACAAGTTGTTAAGTGACTATCTAATTAAGACCTAACTTAATAAGCCTTAGGACTCCAAGAATTGCAATAAAAAACTAGTCCCCAGATAGGCTCCCGGACAATCAGGACTGGGACTGTGATTCGGGTTTCGTGCTTTCCTCCACAATGGAGTACTTTCCATCTGGATGCAGCTCAAAGTACTCTGGGTAGCCCCACGGATTGCCTTTCACGTGTTGTGCGAAGAATGTTGTGTACGTGTTGTGAGAATAGCCCTTGACTACTTGCGCAACACTGCCCGGAGTGAAGAGCTTGGCAAGTTTACCCGTCCCAATCGCACTCTTTATGTCTTCAAGTAATCTAGCCATCGATATCTGCAACAAAAGAAGTTACTCTGTAACATATACCCTCTTTGGTCTAGGTCTATCATGGCTCGGACAATCCTCGGTCAACGATAACTGAACAGAAGGAGTGATCTACGACTGGGACTATCCTCTTCTCAACGGCTCTTTAATGGCTACCGGGTTCGCTCATGGTTGACCCACACCATATCTAGGAATTCTCCATAGTGTCCGTCCTGACGCTTACCACATCTCCTACATTCTCTACGGTTGTAGCGTGGAAAATCCCAAGAGTGACGTATCAGACACCTAATCGCTAACAAGGTTGGAGCCTGTCTATTATTGTCCGTTGCAAATGAGATCATCGTGAGTTATTGCTGTTATGTTTCAGTCTAATGTCCGTTCAGTTTGACTTGTACGAGTCTCTGTGTTTTCGGAATGCATCCCTTCGAGAAGCTCAATATTGGGCAGATCCTAGGGAATCAAAAAGTTGCTGGAAGAGCGGGATGCCCTCGACAGCGACGATAAGTATTTGAGGAGAAATGACCCGGAGAAGTCATAGGTCAGGAGCAGCCTCCTAAGCGCCAGTCCGTCTTCTCCTCTCCGAGACTGTGTCAATAGCAAGATGGTGTTACAAAGACAATGATTCCTAAGGATGTACAGCTGCGAGTAGCAGATGCTAATCAGCGGGATGTAGGTCATGGAAAGGTACGGATGGACAATGAGACGATGCAAAAACTTTCGATTACGGCCGGTGATTTTGTAGAAGTTCACGGAAAACGATCAACCGTAGCCGTAGCATGGCCGGCCTACGCGGAAGACCAGGGCAAGGAAATAGTCCGTATCGATGGATTGCTCCGGAGAAACGCCGGCGTGGCACTCAACGAATATGTTACGATAAAGAAGGCCGAGGTCAAAGATGCACTGACCATGGTTTTCGCCCCAACCGACGTGCGGCTAAGTGTGGACGAAGAGTTCGTGGGCTTCGTGAAACGCCGCTTCATGGGCATGCCCTTCGTCGAAGGAGACATGACCTTACTCAGCATATTTGGAAGCGCAGTACCCCTGATCTCAACTAGGATCCGCCCACACGGACCAGTAAAGATTACAGAATCCTCAGTTGTCCAGGTGATGAGTGAGATCGCCCCGGAGAGGAAGGGGATTGCCATTGTAACTTACGAGGATATCGGTGGGCTTCATGGAGAGATTCAGAGAATCCGGGAAATGGTTGAGCTTCCCCTACGCCATCCGGAACTGTTCCAGAGGTTGGGAATCGAACCTCCGAAGGGCGTATTTCTCTACGGTCCACCTGGTTGTGGCAAGACATTGCTGGCCAAAGGTGTGGCTAACGAGTCGGACGCGAACTTCTACGTGATATCTGGACCGGAAATTATCTCAAAGTTCTACGGCGAGTCAGAGGCTCGGTTGCGAGAAATTTTCCAGAAGGCCTCGGAGACTGCGCCCAGCATTATTTTCATCGACGAGTTGGATGCAATAGCTCCGAAACGTGAAGAAGTAACTGGTGAAGTGGAGCGGAGAGTTGTAGCCCAACTTCTCTCTCTGATGGATGGAATGAGCGCCAGAGGCAACATCATAGTAATTGGGGCCACTAACAGGCCCAATTCTATTGATCCAGCGCTGAGACGTCCAGGACGTTTTGATCGAGAGATTGAGATTGGAGTACCGGACAAACTGGGCCGGTATGAGGTCTTGCAGATTCACACTCGAACTATGCCGTTGGGCTCGGATGTTGACCTTCATCGCTTAGCTGCCATATGCCACGGGTATACTGGTGCCGACGTCTCAGCACTGTGCAGGGAAGCCGCCATGAAGGCTCTGCGAAGATACCTGCCCGACGTTAACCTCGACGAACGAATACCAAGCAGTATTCTGGAAAAGATGGAGGTTAGACTGGAAGACTTCATGGTAGCTTATCGCGAAATAACGCCAACAGCTATGCGGGAGGTCTACATCGAGGTTCCGTCCGTCCAGTGGGCCGACGTGGGCGGTTTGACCGAAATGAAGCAGGAGCTGCAGGAAGCTGTAGAGTGGCCTCTGAACAAGCCTGAGGTGTTCAAACGGGTTGGGATTAGGCCACCGAAGGGGATACTGCTGTATGGACCACCTGGATGTGGTAAGACGATGCTGGCCCAAGCTGTGGCCACTGAAGGAGAAGCCAATTTCATCTCGATCAAGGGCCCGGAGCTGTTCAGCAAATGGGTTGGTGAGTCCGAGAAGGGTATACGCGAGGTTTTCAGGAGAGGACGAACGGCAGCGCCTTCGATCATCTTCTTTGATGAGTTAGACTCAGTGGTTCCCCGCCGAGGAATAGGCGGCGACGCCGACGTTTCGGATCGAGTGCTAAGCCAACTCTTGACAGAGATGGACGGAATCGAGTCCCTAGAAAACGTGGTGGTCATAGGAACAAGCAATAGACCAGACATTATCGACCCCGCGATCCTCCGGCCTGGAAGGTTCGACAGACTCATCTACGTTCCCCCGCCGGATCACGCAACAAGACTGCAAATCTTCAAGATTCATACCAAGAATATGCCCCTTGCTAGGGATGTGGAACTGGACCTGATGGCCTCCCGGGCCGCTGGCTATTCGGGAGCCGACATTGAAGCAGTCTGCCGCGAAGCGGGCCTTGTGGCATTGCGGCAAAACATCGAAGTGAAGGAGGTTACCCCGGAGCATTTCAGAGATGCTATTGAGAGGATCAAACCCAGCATCACTCCGGACATGGAGAACTGGTACCAAGGATTCCGGAAAGGATTCAAGAAAGAACGAGCTCCCGTTTCAATAACTTAGACTTAGAACTCGTTTCAGGTGACCCGGCGGTTTGGATAAGGTCTAGGGTCCTTCCAAAACGAGCGCAAGGGCTCAGTTGATTCTATGAAATCCTCTTACCGAGACTGTTTCTTCTTGCTGGCACACCATTCACAGTCACACGTACAACGGTCATTGTGACCCGCAATTGTAATCTGAATGCGAGTCATACCTCTACCAACCTTGGTCCCAATACTCCTGTCATGCTCAAAAGGACATTTCGACATCCAGTTTCCCTGTACCTAGGCTAGATTTTGACTTACAACTCATGAAGCCATCAAAAAGCAACTCTAATGTTCGAGGTTAAATGAGTTGTACAGAGGGTTGGACCCCCAACTCGATCGCGGTGTCGCGGTTAGTTGAAAAGTGTCCTCACTCTATTGCCTGATGTAACGGAAGTGTGCCTATAAGCGACGGGGGTAGGAGCGTGGTGGGACCCGATCCCTTGCGCTTTCAGGTTCGAGTGTTGGATTGTTTTGTCAGATAAGGGTAGGGCGTTTATCAATATTGAGAATGTTGTCGCTTCTGCGACATTGAAGCAGAAGATTGACCTCAACGCGATCGTTCGTGTCTTTCCTGGGGTTGAGTACCGCCCGGAGCAGTTTCCGGGTTTGGTTTACCGGTTGAAGAAGCCCAAGACCGCGACCCTGATATTCAGCTCAGGAAAGATGGTCTGCACTGGTGCAAAATCTGAACGCCAGGCCCATAAGGCGGTCTTGAAAGTGGTTGACGAATTAAAGAGGGACGGGATTGTAATCCCCGGTAGGCCGGAAATTGTGATCCAGAACATTGTCGCCTCCGCCGGCCTAGGAGGCCACATTGATCTTGAGAAGGTGGTCTATGGGTTGAAGAAGACTATGTACGAGCCTGAACAGTTTCCAGGACTTATCTACCGTATGGACGAGCCGAAGGTTGTGATTCTCATCTTCGCCAGCGGCAAACTGGTCTGCACAGGGGCCAAGAAAGAGATTCAGGTTCATATCGCAGTGAATAAGCTTCAGGAGATTCTCGAGTCGAAGAACTTGATCACATACGACGGCCCAGAGAAACCTCGCTTGCCACCTCTACCCACGAAGCCCGCAGCCTAGCCGTTTGCATCCGGCTCCTATGCGTCCTCACACAGAGCGTTAGACTTTGGCAAGAAGAATAGCTATTCCGCCCAGCAAAACGCGTCCATAGTACCTTTCTTCTGTAATCCAAGAGGCATGACGAGTATGATGTACCTCAAAACACCTATAGGCAGCGAAACCGTTCCATCTGCAAAGGTGAAAGATAGGATGCGCAATCCGTTCCGAAGAAAATCCAAGAAGACATCAGACGCAGAGACAGCAAAATAAGTCTAGATCGATTCACCTGGAAGACTTCCCTTCTCTAAGGGGCCTAGGACAGGCAAGACGACCAGAGGGAGGATCCGGACAATCGCGAGGGGACCCTTAGGTCCAAAGAATCGTTTCTTGTTCTTCATCATCTGGTCAGCGGATTCTCAATTCGCTTATATCTCAGCTTGGGAGGTCGGCCTTTCGAATGACTGACAACCTTGACCGGAACTTCAGTCTTGCCAAGAAAGATCACAGTGGCTGTCGAGGGTTCGCCACCTTCCCTTAAGGCAGCAGAGTATGCTCTTGAACTTGCCTCGTTAACAGGGTCGGCAGTCATAGCACTTCACGTAATTCTTCTCCCCCAGTATATCGACGAGCAAACGAAATCCCGCCTTAGAGAAGAATTGACAGCAAGAGGCGAGAAAGTTCTTGACCAAACCAACAACATGCCCAGAAAGAAGGAGGTCATTTTCACTCGAAGAATCCTCGAAACGAACACATCTATCGCGTTGACCATATGCGATTTCTCGGAACGCGAAGGCGCAGATCTCATAATTCTAGGCGATAGGACTGAGGCGTCTCCAGTTGCTAGACTGATGCTGGGAAGCGTGGCGGCTGGGGTGGCAAATAATGCGAGTTGTCCTGTTCTTGTCGTAAGGTAAGAAGTAACCTGGGTCACAGGGAGGAATAATTTGGGTAATCCGATTAGAATAGGAAACCGTGAAGATCTCATCTTCATCCTTTCTGAAGCGTCCACGCTGGAGCATATGGTAATGTGCGAATATCTTTTCGCGGCTTTCAGTCTCAAACGTGGGACAGGCGAGGGACTGACTAGCGACCAATTGAAGGCCGTTACAAAATGGGAACGAGTCATATCTGACGTAGCAACTCAGGAAATGCTTCATCTCTCCCTCGTCAATAACATGCTAACAGCCATCGGAGCTGCACCCTACTTCGGCCGTCCGAATTTTCCGCATCCCTCAAATTATTTTCCGCCGAGCATTCAACTGGTGCTTCTTCCGTTTGGCGAGGAAGCGCTAAGACAATTTCTGTATCTTGAGCGACCGGATGGGATGGCTATCGAAGGCGTGCCTGGGTGGGAAGCTATTGGTGCCCTTCCTGAGAAGGAAAGAGGGACGGGAATTGTCCCGGAGCAGCAGTATTTTTCCACGATTGGTAATCTCTACCGGGGAATAGAACAGGGCTTCTCAACCCTGGTCAAGAAGTACGGTGAGAAGCGAGTCTTCATCGGTGGCAGCGAAGCGCAAGCGACAAGTGAGTACTTTGGATGGCCCAAGCTCACCCCAGTGACAGATCTGAAGACGGCCACGGAGGCGGTCGAGGCTATTGTTACCGAAGGGGAAGGCGCGAGAGGTGACTGGACAAACGCGCATTTCGGCAAGTTTCTCGGCATTCTTAACGAGTATATGGAGATGAAGAAACAGAATGCTGATTTCGCTCCAGCGAGACCCGTGGTTCCCGCGTATGTCAGGCCACCAAATGATGCCGAGGCGCAGATAACCGACCCTTTGACCGGTGGAGTCGGTGATTTGTTCAACGCAACCTACGGCGTTGTACTCACTGTTTTGAGCCGGTTCTTTACCCGTGGGGATGCAACGACTGAAGAGCTTAGAAAACTCAGCGACGCTGCGGTTCAACTAATGACGAATATCATTAAGCCACTAGGTGTTCTCTTGACGACCTTGCCGGTTGGGCATCATCTTCCCGGCATAACGGCTGGCCCATCTTTTGAGATGTACCGTAGGCCGTACCTTCTTCCTCGGCATGAAGAAGCCAGATTGATTCTTCACGAGCGGCTCACCGAGCTATCGGATGACGCGGCTAGGCTAACAAGTAGTCCGTCTGCGCCTAAGGAGTTAAGGGTGATTGAAGCTACTCTCAGAGAGCTTGCGATCTTCTTATCCTAGGTCGAAAATTGAGAATTACACAACTGGTCGGGGCCCCCGGATTTCGAGGTGTACCTTGGCTAGGGCTGTTGCTCAAGCCTTCACACAGCCCTGAGGGACTGGAGCATGGGCCCCTCAAGACTCACAATGGTCATGTGTGCCTTCCATTTGGAAATTATCTCCTCGACGTAACTGATCTTGGAAACAAGAACAATACTCAATTAGCCAGGCGCACTGATTGTTCAGAACCGGGCCGAAAGTAAT
>WNEW01000289.1_pt1 | contig 28264 bp, 30 predicted proteins | sample 5399891 | NCBI WGS metagenome assembly WNEW01 (sample SAMN13153336, study PRJNA577476) | soil metagenome | isolation source: 40 cm grassland meadow soil pre-rain plot 5 | place: USA:California | collected 2015-09-08 | reverse complement strand
ACCGTCGCCGTGCGGCGCGTGAGCCTGCCCGGCAAGGGCGAGTCGATCCTGGACTTCATCGACACCAAGCGCTTCACGCTGCTGCCCAACACGGCCGGCTGCTACACCGCCGACGAGGCGGTCCGCACCGCGTACCTCGCGCGGGAGGCCGGACTCGGCGAGATGGTCAAGCTGGAGGTCATCGGCGACGCCCGCACGCTCTTTCCCGACGTGCAGGGCCTGCTGGAGGCGACCAAGACGCTCGCGCGCGAGGGCTTCGTCGTCATGCCGTACACGAACGACGATCCGATCATCGCCAAGCGGCTCGAGGATGCGGGCGCCGCGTGCGTGATGCCGCTCGGCGCGCCCATCGGCTCGGGTCTCGGCATCCGCAACCCGTACAACATCAAGATCATTCTCGAGACGGTCTCCGTTCCTGTCATCGTGGACGCCGGCGTTGGCACCGCCTCCGATGCCGCCATCGCGATGGAGCTCGGCTGTGACGGCGTGCTCATGAACACCGCGATCGCGGGCGCCCGGGATGCGGTGGCGATGGCGCGCGCGATGCGGCTGGCCGTCGAGGCCGGCCGGCTCGCCTACAAGGCGGGGCGGATCGGCAAGAAGCTCTACGCGACAGCGTCCTCGCCGATCGAGGGCCTGCCTGATTGGACCAGCTGAGGCTCTGCCTCGTCACCGATCGTGGCCAGGCCCGCGGCCGTGACCTCGTCACCGTCGTGGGCGACTGCCTCGCCGCGGGGCTTCCCGCCGTTCAAGTGCGCGAGAAGGACCTCGCGGCCGCCGAGCTCGCCGTGCTGTGTCGCCGCCTTCGTGCGCCCACGCGCGAGCGTGGCGCGCTGCTGATCGTCAACGACCGCGTCGACGTCGCGCTGGCCACGGGCGCCGACGCCGTCCAGCGCACGGCGGCGTCGCTGCCCCTCGAGGACATTCGCGCGATCGCCGGCGGGCGGCTGCGCGTCGGCGCTTCGGTCCACTCGCTCGAGGACGCGGTCGAGGCGGAGGCGAAGGGCGCCGACTGGGTCGTGTTCGGTCCCGTTTACGACACGCCGTCGAAGCGGCGCTACGGCGCGCCGCAGGGGCTCGACGCGCTCGCCAAGGTCGCGGGACGCGTCCGGCTCCCCGTGATCGCCATCGGCGGCCTCACCCCCGCGCGCGTCTCCGAGGTGCGCGCCGCCGGGGCGAGCGGGGTGGCCGTCATTGCCGCCATCCTCGACGCGCCGTCACCGGCCGACGCCGTCCAGCGCTTCCTCGACGCGCTGGCGTCGGCCTGAGGGTTACGCCGTTCGAGCGCCGGCTTTGCCGGCGCAATCCTGTTCTGGGGGAGGCGAATCACTCGCTCGACTTCTTGATGTCGAGGATCGGAGGCAGGGCCCCGATCTGGGGCGCCTCCTCCACCTGCGTGATGCGATTCATCCGCGCGACGATGTCGCGGATACGCTCGCCGCCCTCGCGGGCGCGGTCGATCCACTTGGCCTCCTCGCTGTCCGGCGTCAGCTTGCGCGCGGCGAGGCCGAGCCCGCCGAGCACGGCGGTGAGGGGATTGTTGATCTCGTGCGCGGCGGCGCGCGCCAGCAGCGTCACCGCGCGCAGCTGGGCGGCGTCACGGCGCGCGGCCTCGGCGGCGCGGCCCGCCACGACGTCGCCGAAGAGCCGCGCGACGAGCCCGATGCCGACCACGTACAGGACGAGAGTGTGCAGCCACACCGGCGCGAAGAGCGCGGCGCCGCGGCGGCCGAGGATGAGGAAGGTGCCCCACGTGATCGCGTAGACCACGATGGCGAGCGCGAGCGAGTGGCGGAAGCCGACGCCGCCCTCGCGCCGCGCCCACGCGCGCACCGCTGCCGCCGCCCCCACCGTCGCCACGATGCCGAGGGCGCCCGCGACGGCGCCGCCGCCGCCGAGCCAGAGCCGGTAGGCGGCGGTGATCGCGCCCGCGATTGCTCCGGCCAGCGAGCTCTCCACGAGGGTGACCAGCGCGAGCGGAATCAGGCGCGGGTCGATGAAGCGTCCGTCGCCCACCTCGATGCGCGACTTCGTCATCAGGATGGCGAGCAGGGCGAACACCACGCCGTTGACCAGGGGTCGCCAGCGCGCCCGGCGCGGCGACTCCTGCGCGTCGAACCAGCGCCAGGTGTAGGAGTAGAAGATCAGGCCCAGCGCGATGGCGCCTGCCGCCTCGACGACGTGGTGGTAGTCCATGGCGGGTAGAATAGCGCCGGAAAGGAGCCTCCATGACGAAGAACGAGCTGAAGGAGCGCGTGTACGCCGCCATCGACCGCCGCGCCGAGGAGATCGTCGGGCTCGGCGAGCGGATCCGGAAGCATCCCGAGCTGGGCTTCAAGGAGGTCAAGACCGCGCGGCTGGTCGAGGAGACCTTCGCCGGGCTCGGGCTCAAGCCGAAGGCCGGCCTCGCCCTCACCGGCGTGCGCGCCGAGGCGCCGGGTCGCGGGGGCGACGGCCCGACGTTCGCGCTGCTCGGTGAGCTCGACGGACTCGTCGTGGCCGGTCATCCGGAGGGGGATCCGACGACGGGCGCCGCGCACGCCTGCGGCCACAACGCGCAGGTGGCGGCGCTGATGGGCGCCGCGATGGGGCTGCTCGACGCGAGGGCGCTCGACGCGCTCAGCGGCCGTGTCGTGTTCTTCGCCGTGCCCGCGGAGGAGTACGGGGACATCGAGTGGCGCGTGGCGCAGGCGCGCGCCGGCAAGCTCGAGTTCCTCGGCGGCAAGCCCGAGCTGCTCCGGCTCGGCCACTTCGACGACGTAGACCTCTCCATGATGATCCATCTCACGTCGCGGCCCGAGGACGGCAGGACGGGCGTGCCCGCCTCCAACAACGGCTGCATCGTGAAGACGATCCGCTACGTGGGCCGTGCCTCCCACGCCGGCGGGGCGCCGCACCTGGGCGTCAACGCGCTCTACGCTGCGCAGGTCGGCCTCACGGCCGTCAACGCGATCCGCGAGACCTTCAGAGACGAGGACACGATCCGCGTGCATCCGATCATCACCCACGGCGGCTCGCAGGTGAACGTGATCCCGGGCGAGGTGCGCCTGGAGACCTACGTGCGCGGGCGCACGGTCGACGCGATCCTCGACGCGCAGAAGAAGGTGGACCGCGCGTTCAAGGCGGGCGCGCTCGCGCTGGGCGCGAAGGTGGAGATCGAGACGCTGCCCGGCTACATGCCGATGGCCTGCGATCCGGGCATGGCCCGCCACTACGAGGCGAATGCCGCCAAGCTGGTCGGCGCCGAGCACTATCGGCAGATCGGTCACCGCACGGGCTCGACCGACATGGGCGATCTCAGCATGGTGATGCCGATCCTGCATCCCTACGTCGGCGGCGCGACCGGCAGCGGTCACGGCGCGGACTACAAGATCGTCGATCCGCAGCTCGCGTACGTGACGAACGCCAAGGCGCTGGCCGCGATGGCCGTCGACATGCTGGCGGAGGGCGCCGCGGGCGCGCGCGAGGTCCTCAAGGCCGCGAAGCCGCCGATGACGCGCGAGCAATACCTGGCCTTTCAGCGCGGGCTGGCGCGACGCGAGACGTACGAGGGGTGAGACGCGGCGCGCTCGGCGTGGCGGCGATTCTGCTCTGCGCCGTCGTCGGCCCGGCACGCGCGCAGGACTCGATCGTCTGTCCCGCCGGTACGCAGCGCGGCACCGCGCAGCGCGCGACCGGCAGTGAGCAGTGGTGCGAGCGGCCCGGCACGAATCCCAGGATCCTGCACGGGCCGTTCGCGTCGTGGCATCCTGCCGGCGCCATCCAGGTCCGCGGCGAGTATCGCGACGGCAAGCCGAGCGGGACGTGGAAGTCGTGGCACCCGGGCGGCGCGCAATCCGGCGAAGTCACGTTCGTGGACGGCAAGCCCATGGGCATGCTGCTCGGCTGGTATCCGAACGGTCAGGCGAGCTTCGTCGGCGGCTTCCGCGACGGCACGGCCATCGGGATGATGGAGATCTTCGATCCCGAGGGACGCATGCGCGGCGCGGTCGACTTCGGCTCGGACGGCATCGAGCGCAGCCGCCGCGCCTGGGACGACGCCAACCGGGCCGGTGATGCGCCACACGGGGACCAGGCGCGCGGAGTAGGGGCCCGAGTCACGAGCTGGCTCTCGAAGTGGTATCATTCATGGTATGAGATCTACCATTGATTCTGCCGGCCGACTCGTGATCCCCAAGGATGTTCGACGCGAGGCGGGACTGCGTTCGGGCATGCCAGTGGAAGTCATTGCCCGAAATGGTCGCGTAGAGATCGAGCCCGCCCCGTTGCCGGTCCGCCTGGTGAAGAAGGGTCGGCTGTTGGTGGCCGTCCCTCGCAGGAGGGTTCCCCCGATGACTGCCGAGACGGTGGAGCGTACGCGCGAGCGCCTGCGAGGCGAGCGCGGCTGAGGCGGTGCCGGGTTTCACGCCGGATACGAGCTGCATGGTGGCCGCCGTCTGCGCGTGGCACGAACACCACACCCGGGCGACGGCGGCGATCGGCCGCCGGCTCAGGGGCCGCGAACGGATGATCGTGGCGGCGCCTGCGCTCATCGAGGCCTATTCGGTCCTGACCCGCCTTCCCGCTCCCTACCGTCTCGCGCCGGCCGATGCCCTTGCCGTCCTTCAGAACGGTTTCGTGCGCGGCGCACATCTGGTGGCCCTGCCGGCGACGGCCTATCGCGTCGTGCTCGGCAACGCCCCGATATCGGGCATCGCCGGCGGCAGAATCTATGATGAAGTCATCGGGGCCTGTTGCTTGCGAGGACGAGCGACGACGCTGCTAACGTTCAATGTCGGACATTTCGAGTCGTTCCGCGCGCGCGGTCTGGACGTCGTCGTTCCCGCGGACTGAGAGGTCGATGTACGGCAAGAGCCCCGTCGAGTTCCCGCGGCGCATCGTCTGCCTCACCGCCGAGACGACGGAGATCGCATTCATGGTCGGGGCGGGGGACCGCGTCGTCGGCGTACCGGGCACCGCGCGGCGGCCGGAGGCGGCGCGCGATCGGGCGCGCGTGGGCGGCTTCACCACCTTCCGCACGGATCGGATCCTGGCCCTCGAGCCGGACCTCGTGCTCGGCTTCTCCGATCTACAGGCCGACGTCGTCGCCGAGCTCATCGGCGCCGGCGTGGCCGTGCTCTGCACCAACCAGCGCCGGCTCGACGAGGTGCTGGCCGCGATCCTCCTCATCGGCGGCGCCCTCGGCTGCGAAGCGGCCGCGCGCGACGTCGTGGCCGACATGCGCGACGAGATCAAGCAGATGCACGAATACACCTCCGTGTGGCCCGATCGCCCGCGCGTCTACTTCGAGGAGTGGATGGACCCGCTCATCGCGGGCATCGGCTGGGTTTCGGACCTGATCGAGGTCGCGGGCGGGCGCGACGTCTTCGCCGACCTGCGCGACCGGCGCGCGGCGCGCGAGCGCGTCGTGACCGCGGCCGACGTCGCGGCACGCGATCCCGAGATCATCCTCGCGTCGTGGTGCGGCAAGCCCGTGGACGGCGCGGCGATCACCGCGCGTCCGGGCTGGGACAAGATCGCTGCCGTCGCCTCCGGCGAGGTCCATGAGATCGCCGGCGAGGACGTGCTCTCGCCGGGCCCCTCGCTCGCGCAGGGGCTGAGGCGTATCCACGAGATAATCCAGCGTTTTCAAGCGCGCTAGGAGCTTGGCGGACCCGCTACAATAATCACGTCTGAAAAATTTGGGGCCGGCCGGCGCCGGCGGTTAGGATTAGGCCCTTCCCGATGACTGAAAATCTCGCTCGGCAACGACCCGAGAGCTTCTTCTCCGACAGGTTCAACGTCACGCCCGGGCTCATGGAGCGCCTGCTCGGCAGTAACCTCGCCGGCCGCGTCGACGACGCCGACATCTACCTCGAGTACCGTGTCAACGAAGAGCTGGTACTCGAGGAAAACGTCGTGAAGCGGGCGTCCCGTCACGTGAGCCAGGGGGCGGGCGTTCGGGCCCAATCCGGCACGCGGACGGGCTACGCCCACACCGACGATCTCGCGGTGCACAACCTCGAAGAAGCCGCGCGCCAGGCGCGAGCGATCGCGGACCGCGCGGGCCAGTCCGGCGTGGTCGCCGTGCCCGGACGCGGTCGCCCCCACGATCTCTATGCCCTCGCCGAGCCGCCGATCGTCACCCAGCTCACGCGCAAGCTCGAGCTGCTCAGGTCCATCGACGCCGCGTGCCGCGCGGCCGACCCGCGCGTGACGCAGGTGATCGTCTCCCTCACGAGCGAAGAAGTCGTCATGCTGATCGCCACCGCCTCCGGCTGGACGGTCGGCGACGTGCGCCCGCTCACGCGGCTGAACGTGACGGCGATCGCCGAGGAGGGCGGCCGACGCGAGATCGGCTCTTTCGGCGGCGGCGGGCGCGTGCCGTTCGACTTCTATCTCGAGGCCGAGCGCTGGAAGCGCTTCGCCACCGAGGCCGCGCGGCAGGCCACGCTGAAGCTTCGCGCTGTGGACGCGCCGGCGGGCGCGATGACGGTCGTGCTCGGGCCGGGCTGGCCGGGCATCCTGCTGCACGAGGCGATCGGCCACGGCCTCGAGGGCGACTTCAACCGCAAGGGCGTCTCGGCGTTCGCGGGCCGCGTGGGCCAGAAGGTCGCCTCCGAGCTCGTGACCGTGGTCGACGACGGCACAATCGCCAATCGCCGCGGCTCGCTGAACGTCGACGACGAGGGCACGCCGACGGGACGCAACGTGCTGATCGAGAACGGCATGCTGGTCGGCTACATGCAGGACCGCCTCAACGCCCGGCTGATGGGCGCGGCGCCGACGGGCAACGGCCGTCGCGAGTCGTACGCGCACCCGCCGCTGCCGCGTATGACCAACACCTTCATGCTCGCCGGCCAGGACGACCCGCGCGACATCCTGAGGTCGGTGAAGCACGGGCTCTACGCCGTGAACTTCGGCGGCGGGCAGGTGGACATCACGAGCGGCAAATTCGTCTTCTCCGCGAGCGAGGCCTACCTGATCGAGAACGGCGAGGTGACAAAGCCGGTGAAGGGCGCGACGTTGATCGGCAACGGGCCCGACGCGCTGACACGCGTGAGCCGCGTCGGTCACGACCTGGCGCTCGACGAGGGCGTCGGCACCTGTGGCAAGGACGGCCAGTCGGTGCCCGTGGGCGTCGGCCTGCCGACGATCCGCATCGACGAAATGACGGTCGGCGGCACGGCGGTGGGCAAGTGAGCAACGTCGACACGACGCTGCTCGCCGACGTCCTCAAGCGCGCCACCGCGCGCGGCGCCACCGCCGCCGACGGCTTCCTGATCGAGGAGCAGTCGTTCAGCGCCTCCGTGCGCCTCGGGCAGGTCGACACGGTCGCGCACTCGCGCGAGCAGCGCCTGGCCCTGCGCGTGTTCTCCGGCCGGGCCTCCGCCGCCGCGTCGACGTCGGATCTCTCCCGCGAATCGCTCGAGCGCGTGGTGGACGAGGCGACCGCGCTGGCACGCGTGACCGCCGAGGACCCGCACGCCGGCCTGCCCGACCCCGCCGAGCTGATCGATCGGGTGCCCGAGCTCGAGCTGGAAGACCACGAGGGTCCCGAGCCGACGCCGGAGCAGAAGATCGAGCTGGCGCGCCGGGCCGAGGCGGCGGCGCTGGCGGCCGACCCGCGCATCACCAACTCCGAGGGCGCAGAGTACTTCGACCGGCGCGCGCGTTATGCCTACGCGACGTCGCACGGCTTCGCGCGCGGCTACAGCACGTCGTCCTTCGGCCTGACCGTCTCACCGGTGGCCGCGAAGGATGGCGAGATGCAGCGCGACGTCTGGTACACGTACGCCCGGCGTCGGCGCGCGCTCGACGATCCCGAGTCCGTGGGTCGGACGGCGGCCGCCCGCGCGCTGCGCCGGCTCGGCGCGCGCAAGGTGAAGACCACCGAGGTCCCGGTGATCTTCGATCCCGACACCGCGGCCAGCCTGCTGCGCTCGGTCGCGGGCGCCGCCAGCGGGCCGAGCCTCTACCGCCGCGCGTCGTTCCTGCTCGAGCGGCTCGGCACGCGCGTCGGCGCGCCCGCGGTGACCATCGTGGACGACGGCCTCCTGCCCGGCGCGCTCGGCTCGCGGCCGTTCGACGGCGAGGGCCTCGCCACGCGGCGGACCGTGCTCGTGGGCGAAGGCAAGCTCGAGTCGTACCTGCTCGACACGTACTCCGCGCGCAAGCTGGGCCTGAAGTCGACACATCATGCGAGCCGCGACGGCGCGGGCGTCTCCGTGGGCACGACGAATCTCATGCTGCTGCCCGGTACGACGCCGCCCGAGGAGCTGATCGGCTCGGTGAAAAGCGGCCTCTACGTCACGGAGCTGATCGGGTTCGGCGTGAACGGCGTGACCGGCGATTACTCGCGCGGCGCCGCCGGGCTCTGGATCGAGGACGGCCGGCTGGCGTTTCCGGTCGAGGAGGTCACCGTGGCGGGGAATCTGCTGGAGATGTTCGACCGCATCGAGGGCATCGGCAACGACCTCGTGCTGCGCGATCGCGTCTCGGCACCGACGCTGAAGATCGCGCGCATGGTCGTGGCGGGCGATTAGATGGTCGTCGACAGCCACTGCCACCTGCACGATCCGGCCTTTCCCGACCCGCTCGACGCGCTGCGCGTGGCGCTGGCCCACGACGTCTGGGGCGTGGTCGCCGTCGGCTGCGACGCCGAGACGAACGCGCGGAACCTCGCGCTCGCGGCCGCGGCGCCGAAAACGGTGTGGGCGTGCCTCGGCTTCCACCCGGACCAGGATCGGCTCACGGAGGCGGACCTCGAGGCGGTGGAACAACAGCTCGCCGAGCACCACTCGCGCGTCGTCGGCGTGGGCGAGGTCGGGCTGCCGTGGTACTCGCTCGAGGGCAAGGCCGACGCCGCGGAGCGCGCGTCGCGCGGCCGCGCGCGCCTCGACCGGCTGCTGGCGCTCGCCGCGCGCTACGACCTCGCGGTCTCCCTGCACGCCCCTCACGGCGCCGCCGTCGGCGCGCTGGAGGCGCTCGAGCGCCATCACGTCGAGCGCGCCGTCTTTCACTGGCACAAGGCTCCGGCCGAGGTCACCCGTCGGATCGTCGACGCGGGCTACTTCGTCTCGGTCACGCCCGAGGTGGTGTACCGCGAGCGCGACCGCGCGCTGGTCGAGCAGGTCCCGCTCGAGTCGCTCCTGGTGGAGAGCGACGCCCCGTGGCAGTACGACGGCGAGTTCGCGGGGCTGCAGTCGGGGCCGTGGCTGGCCGCGCGCGTGGCCGAGGAAGTCGCCAAGCTCAAGCGGGAGCCGATCGAGGACGCGATGTTCCAGCTGTCCACGAACGCCTGCCGGCTGTTCCACCTCGCCTGGGCGTGAGCGCCGAGCGGCACTCGATCGCGCTGCCCGCCGGCAAGCTCTCGCTCGTCCTGCACGTGCCCGAGACACCGCGCCGCGTCCCGTGCGTGATCGCGTGTCACGGGCTCTCCGCCTCGAAGGACTCCGACAAGTACCTGCTGCTCGGCGACGCGCTGCCGGCGGCGGGGCTCGCGCTGGCGCGCTTCGACTTTCGCGGGTGTGGCGAGTCGAGCGGCCGCGAAGAGGAGACGACGATCGCGACACGGATCGAGGACGTGGAGGCGGTGCTGGGGCACCTCGAGGGACACCCGCGGCTCGACGGCCGTATCGGGCTGCTGGGCTCGAGCCTCGGCGGCTTCGTCGCGCTGTTCGTCGCATCCCGGCGGCCGAACGTTCCGGTGGTGACGTGGAACGCGCCCGCGAGCCTGACCGAGCTGGCCAACGACGACTTGCGCGAAAACCGCGGCCTCGGCGTGAGCTTTGCCATCGAGTACATGGAGGGCCGCTACGCGCTGGCGCCGAAGAACGTGGCGCGCCACCTGGTCGTCCACGGCGAAGCCGACGACGTCGTCACGCTCGACCATGGCGTGCAGCTGCACGACCAGGCGGACGAGCCCTGCGATCTGCTCGTGATTCCCGGCGGCGACCACCGCCTGACCGATCCCGCCCATCGCGCCGAGGCGGTGACGGCGAGCGTGGCCTGGCTCAGGCGGTTCCTGGCATGAGCCGCGATCGCCTCCGCGACGAGTTCCTCGAGCTGGTGCGCATCTCCAGCGTGTCCAAGCGCGAAGGCAACGTCGCCAAGCGTCTGACCACGATCCTCGAGGGTATGGGAGCGACCGTGCAGGTCGACGACGCGGGAGACAAGGTCGGCAGCGACACCGGCAACTTGCTCGCGCGTTTTCCCGGCACGGCATCGGACGTCGCTCCGTTTCTCTTGTGCGGCCACATGGACACCGTGCCGCCGGCCGACCACGTCCGCCCCGTCGTCGACGGCGACGTCATCCGCACCGATGGCACCACGGTGCTCGGCGGCGACGACAAGTCGGGCATCGTCGCCATCCTCGAGGCGGTGCGTCTGCTGCACGAGCGCAGGATCCCGCACGGGCCGGTCGACGTGCTCTTCACGATCTGCGAGGAGATGGGTTTGCTCGGGGCCAAGCACTTCGACGTCGGGCGCCTGCGCGCGCGCACTGGATTGGTCCTCGACTGCGACGGCGTGCACGAGCTGATCACGCGCGCGCCGGCCGCCAACCGGATGCAGTTCACCGTGCACGGCCTCGAGGCCCACGCGGGGCTGGCGCCGGAGCAGGGGATCAGCGCGGTGCGGGTGGCGGCGGAGGCGATCGCGGCCATGCGGCTGGGCCGCGTGGACGCCGCGACCACCGCCAACGTCGGCCGCATCGAGGGCGGGCTGGCCAGCAACATCATTCCCAACCGCGTCGTGCTGCGCGCCGAGACGCGCAGTCTTACGCTCGAGGGACTGCAGACGCAGACGCGGCACATGCTCGACTGCTTCGAGCTCGCCGCGTCGCGCCACTCGGTGACCGTCGCGGGCAAGACGACCGCCGCGCGCGTCGAGGCGCGCGTCGAGCGCGACTACGAGCCGCTGAGCGTCGCCGACGATACGCGCATCGTGCGCCTCGTGCGCGGCGCGGCGGAGCGGCTGATCAAGCCCTTCAAGACGCGCGCCACGGGCGCTGCCTCGGACGCCAACGTGTTCAGCGGGCGCGGCGTCGAGGTGGCCAACCTCGGCTGCGGCATGCGCCAGATCCACACCGTCAACGAGTGGGTGGACGTCAACGACATGGTGGCGACGACGGAGTTACTGGTGGAGACCGTGCGGCTGCACACCGCGGGCGGCGTCGACTAGCCCGATCGGACGTGCCGGTGCCCGAGCGCATTCACATCGTCGGCGCGTCGGGCAGCGGGACGACCGCGCTCGCCGCGGCGATCGCGGCCAGGCACGGCCACCGTCACCTCGACACCGACGATTTCTACTGGCTGCCCACCGATCCGCCATATCGCGAGAAGCGTCCGCGTGAGCCGCGACTCGCGCTCCTTCGTGACGCGCTCGCCGCGTCGCCGCGCTGGGTGCTGTCGGGATCGCTGTGTGGGTGGGGCGATCCGCTGATCCCGGAGTTCGAGCTGGTGGTCTTCCTCGTCGTCCCCTCGGACGTCCGGCTCACCCGACTGCGCGCGCGGGAGATCGCGCGCTACGGCCTCGACGCGATCGCTCCCGGCGGCTCGCGTCACCAGGCGTACGTCGAGTTCCTGGATTGGTGCGCGGGCTACGACGGGGGCGGTCTGGACATGCGGAGTCGGGCCCTGCACGAAGCGTGGCTGGCGGCCTTGCCGGGGCCCGTGCTACGGCTGGAGGGCGATCGCCCGGTCGGCGACCAGCTGAGGCGGGTCGAGCTACACGGCGTACGGTGAGACGAGGCTGCTGGTGACCGTCCGGGCCTCGAGCTCCGGGCAGTAGCTGAACCCCTCCGGCCGTGACGCCAGCAGCGGATCCAGCTCCGGGAGCAGCGCCTCCACGCTGAACGCGGACGGGCTCGCGGCGGCGAGCGCCGCGCACTCGTGCACGCCGAGCATCAGCGTGGAGATCCGCGGCTGCTCGAGGGAGTGTGCCAGCAGCAGGTACGCGGGCTGGTACAGGCTCACCGCACGTTCGACGAAATGCGCGAGCGCGGCCAGCACCGGCGCCGAGTAGCCGGGCCGCGCGGTCAGCAGGAGCATGGCGAGCACGGAGGCGTGCAGCGGCACCCGCCGGAACTCGCGCACGACGATCAGGGTGTGGTCGCCGGGCTCGCTCACCGGCGTGGGCGGCGCCCAGGCCTTTGCGTCGTGGACCGTGTAGACCGCGAAGCGCGTCAGGTCGTCCTGACTGCGGAAGCGTGAGCGTGCATGGACGCGCGCGTCGAAGAGATCGTCGGCGACGGCGATCCCGTCGAGAGGGCCTGCCGACGCCATCGAGCGGTACAGCCTGAGGCCGCGCATCCAGACCGGCCGCGTGCGAAGCATGCGTGCGGCAAGGAGCAACTCGCGTGCCGCCCGGCGGTACCTCGCTTCCTTTGGTCCGGCGCGGAGATGCGCGACAGCCCAGATTTTTCAAACGTTCACGTCCCTTCGCGCCCGACGGCAGGGCGTCAGAGGCGTAACGAGGCCGACGCAGCGTTGTAAGGCCGGGATTTGGCGGCGTTTCCGCGCAGCCACCCATCGGTTGGGTAAACTTTTTCACAGAAAAACTCAATCTGCGCTTCGACTTAGCGCGCGCTCGTGTGATGATTTGAGTGAGGAGCCGCGGCACTGTCAGCCGAGATCCTTTACCGGTACGCGAACCTCGTACTCGCTGTGTCGGCGCTCGGCGTCGCGACGCTCATCGTCGCGGCCATCGGACGGCGGCGGGCGTGGCAGCCGGAGCCACTGGGGGTGGTGTTCTGCCTCGTCTTCCTGGCCATCGGCGTCCGGGCGGCGGTCAGGGTCTGGACGGGCAGCGTGGCGGTGGCCACGCCGGCCCTGGTGGTCGTCGACTGGCTGGCGGCGGCGGCCGCGGTGGCGTTTCTGTCCCTCCACGCCCGGTACGCCGTGTTCATCGACAACGCGGAGATGGTCCGCGACTACGCTGAGAAGGATCGCGAGGCGCGCGCGCTCGCGCAGGTCAACGCAGAGCTGCGGCGCCTCGACGAGCTGAAGTCGGAGTTCCTCGCGATGGTGAGCCACGAGCTGCGCACGCCACTGACCGCGATCGTCGGCTACAGCCGGCTCCTCCTGCGCCAGGCGCACGGCACGCTCACGCCGAAGCAGATCGAGTATCAGGAGGCGATCTTCCGGGGCGCGCAGCGCCTGAACGACCTCATCAACGATCTGCTCGACGTCTCGCGCCTCGAGGCGGGACGCATCGAGCTGACGCCCCGCTCCCTCGACCTACGCCAGGTCGTCGGGCAGGTCGGGACGGTGGTGACCGCGGCCGCGCAGGCGCGTCGCATCCACATCCGCACCGTGCTGCCGCCCGACCTGCCGTCGGTGCAGGCCGATGCCTCGCGGCTGCAGCAGATCCTCGTCAACCTCGTCGGCAACGCCGTGAAGTTCAGCACGCCGGGCGGCGAGATCCGGATCCTGGCCGGCCGGCAGCGCGAGCAGGTGTGGGTGGCGGTGGAGGACGACGGCGTCGGGATCGCCAAGGACGAGCTGGGACGGATCTGGGATCCGTTCTACCAGGTCGAGGCGCCCATGCGGCGCCGCCACGGCGGCTCGGGGCTCGGCCTCGCCATCGTTCGGCGCCTCGTCGAGCTGCACGGCGGCGTCGTCCGCGTGGAGAGCGAGGGCGAGGGCCGCGGCAGCCGCTTCACCTTCACGCTGCCCGTGGCCGCGCTGCCCGCCGACACGAGCGCGCAGACGGTTGAGCCACTGCTGCAGCTCGAGCTGGTGCTTGCGGGCCGCGAGGTGCTCGTCGTGGAGGACGAGCGCGCGACGCAGGAGCTGATACGCGCGGTGGTGGAGGATCTGTTGGGTGGCCGCGCGCGCATCTGTGACAGCGGCGAGCACTGCCTGCAGCTCGCGCGCGAGCGTACGCCCGCCCTGGTGCTGCTGGATCTCATGCTGCCGGGGCTGAGCGGTTGGGAGGTCGCGCGGCGGCTGCGCCAGGATCCACGCACCTCGTCGGTGCCGATCATCGCGGTCTCCGCGCTCTCGCGGCCCCAGGAGCGCGAGTCGGCGCTGCACGCCGGCTGCGACGCCTACGTGGCGAAGCCGTTCACGCCGGACGAGCTGGCGCGGCTGATGGCCACGACGCTCGATACCCAGGACGTGACGACGCCATGAAGACGCAGGCCGCGCGCATCCTCGTCGTCGAAGACAACGCCGACACCGCCGCCCTCCTGCGCGATCTGCTCGAGGGCGAGGGCTATGAGGTCGAGACGGCGGCCACCGGCGAGGCGGCCTTCGAGGCCCTCGCGGTGGCGCCCGACATCGACCTGATGGTGCTCGACCTCATGCTGCCCGGTATGAGCGGCTACGAGGTCATCGAGCGCCTGCGCGCGCAGGCGGAGCTGTCCGATCTGCCGATCCTCGTGCTCAGCGCGCTCGGCAGCGCCTCAGCCCGCGTGCGGGGCCTGCGCGAGGGCGCCGACGACTACATGACCAAGCCGTTCCTGCCCGAGGAGATCGTCGCGCGCGCGCGCACGCTGGTCACGCGCAAGCTCCTGGCGCGGCGCACGGGCGAGCTGGAGGCGCTGAGCCGCATCGCGCAGGCCGCGCTCACTGCGCCCAGCCCCGAGCTCCTGCTCTTCCGCTTGGTCGAGATCGTCGTCGAGGTGTTCAACGCCGACGTCGCCGTCATCTACATGCTGGACGAGGCGCGCGCCGAGCTGCGTCCGCGCGCGGCCGTCGGCCTGCCGCCCGGCGTCGAGCCGGCGCCGATCCCGATGGGCGTCGGCGCGGTGGCCACGGCCATCGCCACCCGCGAGCCCGTCCTCATCTCCGAGGGCGCCGGCGGCGTGGGCGAGCCGCTGACGCGCCGCGAGGCGTTCCGCTCGCTGATGGTGGCCCCGCTGGTCGTGGCCGGCTTCCCCATCGGCGTGCTCGAGGTGGCGTGTCGCACGCGGCGGCTCGGCGGTCGCGCCGACCGGCTGCTGCGCATCGTGGCCGATCGCGCGGCGGTGGCCATCGAGCACGCGCGCCTCGAGAACGAGGCGCGCGAGCTGGCCGACGTCGTCCGGCGCATCGGCGAGGGGGTCGTGGTCGCCGACGGCGACGACCGCATCGTCTTCGCCAACCGCGCCTTCCACGAGATGATCGGCGCCAGCGACTCGCTGGTCGGTGTCCGCTGGACGGACTTCCTGGCCGGCGCCCAGGACGTGGCCGTGCTCACCGCGCAGATGCGCGCGCCGTCGTTCCAGGGCGAGGTGCTCCTGCTCACGCGCGCGGGCGATCCGAGGCCGGTGCTGGCCACGCTGTCGGCGGCCGAGCGGCACGACGGCGGCGGCATCCAGCGCATCGGCGTCTTCCGCGACATCAGCCGCGAGCACGAGCTACGCTTCCGCGTGATCCGCGAGCAGAAGTTCCGCACGCTCGGCTCGCTCGCCGCCGGCGTCGCCCACAACATCAACAACCGGCTGACGCCGGTGCTGGGATGGACGGAGATGCTCCAGGAGCGTCTCGGCGCCGACGCGGCGATCGCGCGCGACGAGCTCAAGCATGCGCTCACCGTCATCCACCAGGGCGCCTCCGACAGCGTGGAGACGGTGCGGCGGCTCCAGGAATACTCGCGGCCGGCGCGGGTGAAGGGTCCCGAAGCGGTGCAGCTGCGCGACGTGCTCGAGCAGCTGCTGGCGCTTACGCGGCCGCAATGGGACAACGAGGCCGCGCGGCGAGGCATCCGCTACGAGATCGAGCTCAAGGCCGACCCGGCGCCCGCCGTCCTCGCCGTCGCCAGCGAGGTGCGCGAGGCGCTCCTGAATATTCTCGAAAACGCGCTCACGGCCATGCCGCAGGGCGGGCGGCTCACCCTGCACGTGCATGGCGAGGCCGATCGCGCGGTCGTGTCGATCTCCGACACCGGCAAGGGGATGAGCGCCGAGGTGCAGCGCCTGGCCTTCGAGCCGTTCTTCACCACGCGCAGCACCGAGGGCGGCACCGGCCTGGGCCTGAGCCTCGCGCAGGAGATCGTGCAGCGCTACCGCGGCACGATCGCGCTCTCGAGCGGCGAAGGCGCGGGCACCACCTTCACGCTGTCCTTCCCGTCCATCACCGCGGAGGCTGCGCGCACGCCCGCCTTCCTGCCGACGCTCGAGCCGCTGCGGATCCTGGCCGTCGAGGACGAGCCGGACGTACTCGACGTGCTGCGCGCCATGCTCACCGGCGCCGGCCACACGGTGGTCACGGCCGCCTCCGGTCGCGAGGCGCTCGATCTCTTCGAGCGCGAGGCGGTCGATCTCGTCATCACCGACCTCGGCATGCCGGGCATGACGGGCTTGACGCTCGCCCAGGAGCTGAAGCGGCGGCGCGCGGTCCCGGTGCTACTGCTCACCGGGTGGGCCGACGAGCTGGACGCCGCGACGGCGCCGTCGGTCGACCTGGTCGTGGCCAAGCCCTTCACGCGCGAGCGTCTGTTCGAGGCGCTGGCGCACACGCTGCCCGACCGCGTCCGGCCGGCCTGAGCCGGCTCTTCATCCGGACGGCGCCCACGAGCGCGATGAACATCCTCACGGTCAATCTGCTCTTCAGCACGCTCGTGTTCGGGATCGCCGCCAGGATCTACGTCCTCCCGCGCCTTCGCGACTGGGGACGCGAGCGCGTGCTCACCGCGATCCTCGTGCTTCATTCGTTCCGGCACCTCGGCCTGATGTTCCTCGCGCCCGGGGCCGTCTATGTGGGCCTTCCGCCGGCTTTCGCCCGTCCTGCGGCGCTCGGCGACCTCATCGCGGCGCTGCTCGCCCTGGTGGCGCTCGCGGCGGTGAGGCGCCGCCATAAGGCCGGCCGCCTTCTCGTGTGGATCTTCAACGTCGAGGGGTCGCTCGACCTCCTGGTGGCGATCGTCCTGGCAACGGCCAACCGAGCGGCGCCGTACATGGGACCGGCCTACTGGATTCCGGCCTTCTGGGTGCCGGCGCTGCTGGTGACGCACTACATCGCGTTCGTCGTGCTCGTGAAGCACTGGCCGCGCGCGCAGGAAGGACGACGGGCATCACGTTAACGATGCGACCTCGGCGTGCGTTCCTGCTCTGGAGCGCAGCGGCTACGGTATACGTACTACTCTCGCTGGTGGCAGTTCTTCGCGCCGTCCTTGGACTCGCTACGCACGGCCATCCAAACGGGCTGGAGGTTGATGTGGATCTTTGGCCCACTCGCCACCTTGATTTACGGGATGGGTGGCCCGGCCTTTTATCTGGTCGAGACGGTGTTGCTCCTGGCGCTCTCCATCACCGCTAGCACACGTCGAACGCGAGCATCGGCGGCCGTCTTCATCGCCTGCGGTCTTGTCCTGTGGATTGCGTCGGGCGTCCTGGCGATGGTCGTATTGGTTTAGGTCGGTCTGCCGACCGATCGCGGCGGCGCGGGCCCTAACGCAGGTGGATCTTGCCGCCGCCGGGTAGCCCGCCCTTGGGATCGAAGCCCGGGGGCAGGGTCGGCGGCACCACGATCTGGGACGCGGCCTCGCGGCGCAGCTCCTCCAGCTCGCGACGGGTGCGTTCGATGGCCGCGGTGGCGCCGGCGGCGAACTTCTCGATGGCGTCGGCCAGCGACGTCGCGTCGATCTCGAAGACGAGCGGCAGCAGGCCCGCCTGCGTCAGCAGCTGGGCTTCGCCGACGTAGACGACCGGGCGGCCGGGGTCGGGCGAGCCGTCGGTCTTGATCGGCGTCATCACGCGCAGGGTCCCCACGCGACGGTCGGTGATCACGTCCTCCCGGTACAGGGAGGTCGGGTCCATTCTGGGCTCGCCGGTCCGCATCTCGGGCGCCATGCCCCTAACGATACCAGACGGCGACGATGACCGCGGCCAGCGCGAGGCGGTAGATGATGAACGGCAGCAGCGAGCGGCGCTTGAGGTAGTTCACCAGGAACCACACGGCGAACCAGCCCGCCAGGAACGAGACGAGCAGGGCGACCAGGATCGGACCCGTGTCGCCGACGCGCTCGCCGGCGCGGATGAGGTGCAGCGCCTCCTTCATCCCCGCGCCCGCGGTGATCGGGATGCCGAGCAGGAACGCGTAGCGCGCCGCCGTCGCGCGGTCGAGGCCGGCGAAGAGCCCGGTGGTGATCGTGATGCCCGACCGCGACGTCCCCGGGACGAGCGCCAGGGTCTGCGCGATGCCGACGACGATCCCCTGGGCCCAGCCGACGTGCTCCAGCGGATCGTCGGGCCGATCGCCGGGATTGGGGTGCGTGCGCCGTGGCGGCGGCGCCGGGCGCGCGTGCCGATCGGCGAGCAGCATCACGAGGGCCCAGAGCGCCGTGGTGCCCGCGATCAGCAGTGGCGCGCGGAAGTTGGTCTCGACGTGCTTGCCGAAGACCAGGCCGGCCACGGCGCCGGGGATCGTCGCGAGCACGATGATCACGCCGAGCCGGCGGTCCAGCGCGCCGCTGAAGAGCGCGAAGATCTCACTGCGGAAGTAGGCCAGCAGCGCCGCGAGCGTGCCCAGATGCAGCGCCGCGTCCACCGCGAGGCCCTGGTCCGGCCAGCCGAAGACGTGAGGCACGAGGATCAGGTGCCCGGAAGACGAGACGGGCAGGAACTCGGTCAGGCCCTGGACGAGGCCCAGGACCAGCGCGTGGGCGTAGCTCACCCGACGATTTCTTCGCCGCCGTCGACGCCGATCACGTTGCCGGTGATCCAGTAGGTGTCGGGGTGCGACAGCACGACGATCGCCTTGGCCACGTCCTCGGGCGTGGTGAGACGGCCACCGGGGTTGCGCCGCCGCGCCTGCGCCATGATCTCCTCGTTCCCGGGGATCTTCTGCAGCGCGGGCGTGTTGGTGACGCCGGCGCGGATCGAGTTGGCGGTGATGCCGCGCGGGCCCATCTCGGCGGCGAGCTGGCGGATGTTGGACTCGAGCGCGGCCTTGGCCGCCGACACCGGGCCGTAGTTCGGCAGCACGCGCGCGCCGCCCGAGGAGGTCATCGCGTAGATGCGGCCGCCGCGCGTCATGAGCCCGCGGCCGACCAGCTCCTGCGTCCAGTAGATCAGGCTGTGAGCCATCACGTCGAGCGTCATGTCCATCTGCGGCTGGGTGACGGCGTCCTTCATCGGATCGGCGATGAAGAGCTTGAGGGTCCCGAAGGCCAGCGAGTGCAGCATCACGCGCACGCGGCCCATCTCGCCGCGTGCCTCCAGGACCTTCTGCATCTCGCCGGTGACATCCGCGCGCTTCTCGTCGTCGGCGGCGTTGACGTTGAAGAAGCGCGCCTCGCGGCCGAGCGCCTTGATCTCGCTCGTGATGCGCTCGACGTTGGGCAGCGTCGCCTTGCGGTCGAGGTGCACGCCGAAGATGTTCATGCCGGCGCGCGCGAGGGCCAGGCTGACCGCCTCGCCGAAGCCCGAGGAGGCGCCGAGGACGAGGGCCCAGCCGTCGAGTCGGATCGGAGCCGCGTCGCCAGTCACGGCGTCAAGTCTAGCATCCGCGTCGACAGCGTCGTAGAATTCGGCCCGCCATGCCGAAGACGGCCGGGATCATCCTCATCGGCAACGAGATCCTTTCCGGCAAGACGGTCGACGCCAACGCCGCCTACCTCTGCCGCGAGCTGCGCGAGCTGGGCGTGGAGGTGCGGCGCGTCGTCGTGATCCCGGACGAGGTGTCGCTGATCGCCGAGGAGGTCGCCGCGTTCAGCAAGGCGTTCGACCTCGTCTTCACCTCGGGCGGCGTGGGGCCGACGCACGACGACGTGACGATCGAGGGCGTGGCCCGCGCGATGGGGGTGCCCGTCGTCCGCCATCCCGAGCTGGTGGCGCTGCTCGAGCGCTACTACCGCGACAAGGTCACCGACGCGGCGCTGCGCATGGCCGAGATCCCGGAGGGCGCGGAGCTGATCACCGGGAACGGGCTGCGCTTTCCCAACGTCGCCATGCGCAACGTCTACGTGCTGCCCGGCGTGCCCGAGATCTTCCGCCGCAAGTTCGACGCCATGCGCGAGCGCTTTCGTGACGCGCCGATCCATCTCAAGAACGTCTTCGTGCGCATCGGCGAGGGGACGCTGGCGGATTACCTCAACCGGCTGCTCGACGGGTTTCCGCTGCTGCTCGTCGGGTCCTACCCGGAGCTGTCGAATCCGGAATACCAGGTGAAGGTGACGTTGGAGTCACGCGACCGCGGGTATCTCGAGCAGGCGCTCGCCGACTTCCTGGGCCGGCTGCCGGGCGACGCGGTCGTGAAGGTCACCTGACGGGAACGCCCCCCGGTGCGCGGGATCCCCCTCGGCGTCGCGGTCGTCGCGGCCGCGCTCTACCTGCTGCGGCTCGGGCACGCGCCGTACGTCGACCCGCCCGAGGGCTTTCACGCCGCCATCGCGCATGAGATGACTCGGCTCGGCGACTGGGTCACGCCGCACGTGAACGGCGTGCGGTATTTCGACAAGCCGCCTATCCTCTACTGGATCATGGCCGGCGCGTTCGCCGCCGCCGGCGTCGGCGAAGCCGCCGCGCGCGTGGGCCCCGCGCTGGCCGCCGTCGGCATCGCCGCCGTCACCGCGCGGCTCGGCTTCATCCTCGGCGGCGGGCGCGTCGCGCTGCTGGCCGGGCTCATGGTCATCGCCAACCTCGGCATGTACCTGTACGGCCGGCTCGTGAAGCCGGACATGGTGTTCATCCTCTGCATCGTCCTGGCCTACACGGGCTTCGCCGTCGCGTACAAGGGCGCCGGGCGCTGGGGCCTCGTCGTCTTCTACGCGAGCCTCGGCGCGGCCACCATGACCAAGGACGTGCTCGGCGCGCTGGGTCCCCTCGTGGTGGTCGGCCTCTTCCTGATTCTCACGCGCGAGCGGCCGCTGGCCCCGTGGGCCCCGTGGTGGGGTGTGCTCCTGCTGCTGGCGCTCGTGGTGCCGTGGTACGCGCTCGTGGAGGCGAGGAACCCCGGCTTCCTCTGGTACACGCTCGTGGACAACCACCTGCTGAATTTCACGCGGCACCGCCTCTTCCCCGACGAGGACGTGCCGCTCGGCACGCTGCAATTCCTCGGCGTGACGCTCCTGGCCTTCCTGCCGTGGTCGCTCGCCACGCCGTGGGCGGTGGCGCGCGCGCTGCGCCGGCCGTGGGAGGACGTGACCGCGCGATTGTGGGTGCTGATCGCGCTGTGGCCGATCGTCGTGATCGGCTTCTTCGCGCTGTCGCCGTTCAAGCTGCCGCACTACGGGCTGCCGGCCCTTCCCGCGCTGGCCCTGCTCGTGGCGCGGCTCTGGGACGAGTCGATCGACGCGGCGCCCGGCTCGCTGCGGCCGCGCGCGCTCATCGTGCCCATCATCGTCGTGTTCGTGCTGGCCGCCCTCGCATTCGGGCTGGCCGCCCTCGATCGGCTGCCGCTGCCCGCCGGCGCGATGGGCAACGTGGACCTCGCCACGCGCAACCTCGCCGCGCGCGGGCAGGTGTCGTCGCCGGCGCCGCTCGAGCCCTACCTGCCGGTCCTGCACACCTGCACCGTCATCTGCGGCGCCGGCGCGCTCGTGCTCGCGTGGGCCGCCTGGCGCCGGCGACCCGCTCTCGGCGCGTGGGCGGCCGTCGCGGTCACGCTGGCGTTCCTGCCGGCGGCGGGCGACGGCATGGCGCTCTTCGCGCGCAGCCGCTCGGTGCGCCCGGTGACGGAGGCGCTCGTGCTGCGTCTGAAGCCGGGCGATCAGGTCATGCACGAAGGGCCGCTCGAGAACAGCGGCTCGGTGCTGCTGGCGCTCGACCGTCCCGTGACGATCGTGAACGGGCTGCAGTCCAATCTCGCGTTCGGCGCGACCTTCCCGGAGGCGCGCGACCGCTTCTGGGACGGCACGCGGCTGGCGCAGGAGTGGCCGAAGCCGGGCCGACGATTCTTGATCACGGGCGTCGGGCCCGAGCGCGGCGTGGTGCGCATGCTGCCGCCGGGCTCCGTGCGCCTGATCGCGAAGGCCGGGGGGCGGTGGCTGTATGCCAATGTTGAAAATTGAGTGGCCGAAGTCGGATGATGGCCCGGTGAGCCGCGCGTCCCGCTACACGCTGAAGGGCGACCCGTACAGCAGCCACTCGGTCATCCTCGACTGGCTCGGCGACGGGCGCGGCCGCCGCCTCCTCGACGTCGGCGCCGCCGACGGGCTGCTCTCGCGCCGGCTGACCGAGCGCGGCTGGAAGGTGACCGGCCTGGAGGCCGATCCCGCGGCGGCGGCGGCGGGCGCCGCGCACTGCGAGCGCATGATCGTCGCCGACCTCGACGCGGGCGTCCCGCCGCTGGAGGGTGAGTTCGACGCGATCGTCTGCGCCGACGTGCTCGAGCACCTGCGCGATCCCGCCGCCGCGCTGGCGGCCGTGCGACACGCGCTGGCCCCGGACGGCGAGGTGGTGATCTCGATACCGAACGTCGCTCACCTCTGGGTGCGGCTCTCGCTCCTGGCCGGACGCTTCGACTACGCCGAGCGCGGGATCCTCGATCGCACGCACTTGCGCTTCTTCACGCGGCGCACGCTGGTCGCGCTGGTGACCGGCGCCGGGCTCCGCGTGACGCGGCTGACGTCGACGCCGGTGCCACTCTATCAGGTGGTGCCGCCGCGCTGGCACGGGCGCGCGCTGGCGGCCGTCCACGCGCTGAGCGCGCGCAGCGCGCGCGTGATGCCGCGCCTGCTCGCCTACCAGTTCGTCGTCGGGGCCAGGCGCGCGTGAGCCAGACGCGCGCGCCGAAAGTCGTCGTCGTGATGCCCGCCTACAACGCGGGCCGGACGCTGCGCATGACCTACGAGCAGCTGCCGAAGGACACGGTCAACCTCGTGATCCTCGTCGACGACGGCTCCACCGACGCCACGCTGGACGTCGCACGCCAGCTCGGGCTGGAGATCTTCGTCCACAATCGCAACTACGGCTACGGGGCCAACCAGAAGACCTGCTACACCGAAGCGCTGCACGCCGGCGCCGACGTCGTGGTCATGGTCCATCCCGACTACCAGTACGATCCGACGCTGGTGCCGCAGATCGTCGAGCCCATCACGCGCGGCGCGGCCGACGTCGTGCTGGGCTCGCGGCTCAAGAGCGGCTCGGCGCTCGCGCAGGGGATGCCCTGGTGGAAGTTCGTCGCCAACCGGTTCCTCACGTGGGTCGAGAACCGCGCGTTCGGGCTGCGGTTGTCGGAGTACCACACGGGTTACCGCGCGTTCCGCCGCGAGGTGCTGGAGACGGTGAACTTCCGGGCGAACGCCGACGGCTTCATCTTCGACCAGGAGATCATCGCGCAGGTGGTGGCGGCACAGTTCCGCATCGCGGAGATTCCGGTGCCCACGCGCTACTTCCCCGAGGCCTCCTCCGCCAGCTTCCTCGCGTCCACCGTGTACGGCCTGCGCATCCTCGCCGTCGTCTTCTGGTATCTCCTCAGCAAGTGGGGTGTCCGGCGCTCGCGCCGGTTCGACAGCCTCCGCGCCCGCTACACGCGTCTCCGTTGAGAGGGCTCGCGCGCGGGCTGGACGGCGCGGCCCTCGTGCTCGCCGCGCTGGCGGTCGCCGTGCTCGCCGCCGGGCGCGTGCGCCTCGGGGGGGTGACCCTCGAGCGCGCGGAAGATCTCGTCGTCGTGCTGGCGCTGGTCGTCGGCGCGCGGCTGGCGCTGGCGCCCGTCGCGCTGCCCCGCATCTCGCCGCGCGCGCTGGTCGCCGGCGGCGTCGCCATCTACGTCCTCGCCATGGGTGTGGTCGTCGTCACCCGTCACGTGGCGCTGCGCACCCACGCGCTCGACCTCGGCTATTACATCCAGGTCGTGTGGAACCTGGCCCACGGCAACGGCGCGCGGGTCACGCTGCCGCCGATGCACGCGTGGGGCGATCACTTCTCGCCCATCCTTTATGTCTTCGTCCCGCTGGGGTGGCTGGCGCCCGGTGCGAGCGCGCTCCTGCTGGCGCAGACGCTCATCTTCGCGGCCGGCGCGCTCCCCATGGCGGCCTTCGCCGCGCGCCGGCTCGGCGACGCTCGTCTCGGCGCGGGCTTCGCGCTGCTCTATCTCTCGAGCCCGACGCTGCACGGCATCAACGTCCGAGACATCCACCCGGCGGCCTTCGCGATCCCGCTGCTGATCACCGCCGCGTGGGCGGTGGACGCGGGGCGCCCCGCGTGGGCCGCGGTGGCCGTCGTGGCCGCGCTCGCCGGGCGCGAGGACGCCGCGATCGCCGGCGTCGGCTTCGGCGTGTGGCTGGCGCTGGCGCGCCGTCGATGGGCGGTCGGCGCCGCCGTCGCCGTCGCCTGCGTCGCCCTGCTGTGGCTCGACATGAACGTGCTCATGCCGCATTTCCGCGGCGAGCCGTACCCTCACCTCGTCAAGCGCTACGCCTATCTCGGCGAGACGCTGCCCGAGGTGCTCGCCAACGTGGTCGTGCGGCCGTGGCGCTGGGCGCGCGTCGTGTTCACGCCCGAGAAGGCGCTCTACCTGCTCGCACTGCTGGCGCCGCTCGGCCTTCTGCCGCTCGCGGCGCCGGGCGCCGCGGCCGCCGCGCTGCCCGGGCTGGCCGTGAACCTCCTGTCCACCGACGCCTTCCTCTTCCACCACCGCACGCCCTACCAGGCGTTCGTGCTGCCGTTCCTGATGCTGGCGGCGGTCGAGGGCTTCGCCACGCTGCGCGAGGCCGCGTGGTGGCCGCGGCGAATTCCGCGCGTCGCGCCCCTCGTCGCCGCCGGCGTGGTGGCCGTCGTGCTCGCCTCGCGCACGGTGAACGAGCTCGGCGTCAGCAAGTGGGCGCTGGGTCCGGAGCAGCGCGCGGCCCACGCGCTGATGACGCGCGTGCCGCCGCTGATCCCCGTGAGCGTCAACGAGCGGCTGGTGCCGCATCTCGCCACGCGCGCCGAGTGCTACATCTTCCCGGCGGGCGTCGACCGCGCGCAATGGGTGCTGGATCGCGAGTCGAGCATCACGCGCGAGAAGGTGGGCGGCTTCGAGGTCGTCGCCCGCGAGCGGGGCTGGACGCTGCTGCGGCGAAAGTCTTAAGACGCGGCGCGGCCGAGCACGTGCGACGCGTGGTGGTGGACCATGCGCCACCCACCATCGCCCCGCTCGAAGAGGTTCGTCGCGAGGATCGAGGTGACACCGACGCGGCCGTTCGTCTCGGACAGGATGTTCTCGGTGCAGGTGACCCAGGCGAGGTCGCCGTCGCCCGCCGCCCGCACGTCGGTGAGCGTGAAGCTCATCTCCTGCGTGTTGGCGAAGATCGCCTCCCACGACGCGCGCACGGCCTCCCAGCCGGTGAGGAGCGGCCAGCCCGGGTGCACGCACTTGACGTGCTCGCCGTGCGCCCACACCTCTTCCATCGCGCGCAGGTCGAGCGCCTCGAACGCGCGGTAGAAGCGCGCGTTCGCCTCTTCGACGTCTTTCACGGGCCGGCGTGTTTCACGGGCAGGTGACGACGAGGATGTCGCCCTCGCGCCGCAGGGGCAGGCGCGTGAGCGAGTCGCCGGCACACGGGCCGGCCGTGCAGTAGCCGGTGGCGGGCTCGTAGAGGGCGCCGTGCGTGGAGCAAATGAACGTGCGGCCGTCCTCGGCGAAGAACTCGTTGGGCCAGAGGTCGAGGGGGGTGCCGACGTGCGGGCAGCGGTTGACGTACGCGTGGTATTCGCCGTCGTGATTGACGACGAATCCCTCGACACCGCGCCCGCGGCACTCGAGCCGGAACTTCGTCGTCCGCCCGGGCGTCAGCTCGGCGGCGGAACAGCGCCACTCCGCCGGGGCCGTCATGCGCTGCATGTTACCATCGAGCCATGCCTTCGCCCGCCTCGGCCCTCGCCATCGACGCGCGCGAGGTGGCGAAGACGTTCCGCTCCGGATGGCTCCGCCCCCGCGAGACGGCCGCGCTGCGCGGCGCGACGCTCGCCGTCCCTCGCGGCGCCATCGTCGGGCTGCTCGGCCCGAACGGTGCCGGCAAGACGACGTTCCTGTCGATCCTCGCCACGCTGCTCATCCCCGACCGCGGCACCGTGCGTGTGCTCGGGCTGGACGTCGTGCGCGACTCGATGGCGCTGCGGCGGCGTCTGAACATGGCCAGCGGACGGCCGTCGTTCCTCTGGAGCCTGCGGGTGGCCGAGATCGTCGCCTTCTACGGCCGCCTCTACGGGCTCTCGGGGGCGGCGCTCCGCGCGCGCGTGGACGCCCTGATCGAGCAGTACGAGCTGACGCCGTACCGCCGCGTGCCGTACAGCGAGCTCTCCACGGGGCTCAAGCAGCGCGTCGCCCTGGCGAAGTCGCTCGTCAACGATCCCGAGCTGCTCTTCCTCGACGAGCCGACGCTGGGGCTCGATCCCGACGTGTCGGTGCGCGTGCGCGCGCACATCGCGGCCCTGCGCCGCGAGCGCGGCGTGACGATTCTCTTGACGACGCACTACATGCGCGAGGCCGAGGAGCTGTGTGACGAGGTGGCCTTCATCAAGGCCGGCCGCATCCTGGACGCCGGCACGCCCGACGAGCTCAAGCGCCGGATCGGCCTCGGTGACGTGATCGCGCTGCGGCTGGAGCCGGCGGCGCCGGCGTGGCTCGCCGAGGCACCGGGCGTGCTGCGCTGCGCGTCCGCCGACGGCTGGACGAAATGCACGGTGGACGACGCGGAGAAGCGGCTACCCGACCTGCTGCGGCAGCTGTTCGCCGAGGGCGTCACCGTGCGCAACGTGCGCGTGCGCGAGCCCGAGCTGGAGGAGGTGTTCGTTGAGCTGGCGCGCTGACCTCCTCGCGGTGTGGGCGGTGGTCGTGCGCAACGCGCTGATGGCGTCGCGCAACGTGTTCTTCTTCTTCGAGCTGCTCTTCTGGCCGATCGTGGGCGTGGTCTCCATCGGGCTCATGACGAAGTTCCTCGGGATCACCCCGGCGCAGGCGTCGTTCGTCCTCATCGGGACCATCGCGCTGTCCGTCGTCAACGTGTGCCAGCTCGAGGTCGCCTACGCGGTCCTGATGGACGTCTGGTCGAAGTCCATCAAGCATCAGTTCCTCGCGCCCATCGGCATCCGCCACCTCACCGTCGGCTCCTGGGTGGTCGGCATGGTGCGCGGCAGCCTGCTGTTCACGCTGCTGGCGGTGCTGGCCTGGTGGGCGTTCGACTTCCGGGTGCTCGCGGCGGGCGGGGGCGCGGTCGGGCTGTTCCTGTTCGGCTGCTTCCTCAACGCGTGGATCGTCGGCGTGTTCGTCTGCGCGCTCATCACGCTCTTCGGCAACCGCGCCGAGGCGTTCGCGTGGGCCAGCGTGAACCTCGTGCTGGTGCTGGCCGGCATCTACTATCCCGTCTCCGTGCTGCCGGAGCCGGCGGCGACCCTGGCGCGCGCCATCCCGTTGACATACTTCCTCGACGCCTACCGCTCGCACTTCGGCTTCGCCTCGGAGTTCGCGGCGCCGATCGCGACGGGCCTGGCGCTGTCGGTCGTGTACGCCGTCGTCGCGCACCTCGCGTTCTACGCGTCCGTGCAGCGCGCGCGGCGCACCGGGCTGCTCCTCAAAATGTCGGAGTGATCATGGACACCCCCTTCGCCAGGATCTCGCCGTGCACCTTTGCCGAGGTCGTCACGCGCGATCGCGTGATGGATCCGGCGATCCGCCCGCTGTGGCAGCCGATGCCGCGCCTGGCGGGCCCCGCATATCCCGTCGCGTGTCCCGCCGGCGACAACTTGATGCTGCACGTGGCGATCCACCGGGCCCCGGCGGGCTCGGTGATCGTCTGCGCGGCCGGCGACTCCAACTGGGCCATGGCCGGTGGCAACGTCTGCGCCTACGCGCAGCAGCGCGGCATCGCCGGCTTCGTCGTGGACGGCGTCATCCGTGACCTCGCCGAGACCCGTAAGAACAAGTTCCCCGTGTTCGGCCGTGGCGTGATCCCGATCCCCGGCGTGCGCAAGACGGCCGGGCTCATCAACGTCACGGTCGTCTGCGGGGGCGTGACGGTGGCGCCGGGCGACATGGTGATCGCCGACGAGGAGGGAATCGTCGTGCTGCCGAAGGCGCAGGCGGCGGACATGCTCGCCAAGGCGCAGGCGCGCGCCAAGAAGGAAGAGGAGACGACGCTCGAGCAGTGGGTGAAGAATCACAAGGAGCGGATCGACGAAGCGGTGAAGACGCTCGGGATTTAGGGCCGGCGGCGCGGCCCCCCGGCCGCGCCGCCGCCTCATGGGGGGCCTCGAAGGGCCCCCCATACCCCCCAAACGTTCGGAGCGCCCCGGGTGAACCCGGGCGCTCCTCTACCCCGCCTAACGACACTCGCCTGCGACGAGACAATCGGCGAAGTCGCGATCGCGGCCGAGTTGCAGCAGCAGACGCGCCACCACACCGGTGTCCGTGAAGTCGGTGAAGATCCCGTCGAC
>WNEW01000438.1_pt1 | contig 28373 bp, 32 predicted proteins | sample 5399891 | NCBI WGS metagenome assembly WNEW01 (sample SAMN13153336, study PRJNA577476) | soil metagenome | isolation source: 40 cm grassland meadow soil pre-rain plot 5 | place: USA:California | collected 2015-09-08 | reverse complement strand
CTGACGTATCCTATCTGGGGTGGATATGATTTGAATGCTAGTCTGCATTGGCTCGCCCAATTGTGGAAGTTAGGAACTTCAAGGCTTAATTAAGCTAAGCTGAAACATTGTTCAAGAACAAATCTACTGGAACAATCTAGACCACTGTTTGTTAAAGATTTGAGCAGCTCGCCGAATAACCTGGCCAAAGTTTGAAAGTGAGAAGGAATAGACACAAAAATGTCTAGGAGTCAATACTCTTTGCTCCCTACCTCCTCGACGATTCGCAGTTGTAGGTTCTCCATAATTTTCTGTGCGTCGGGGCTATGTCACATGCTACGTAGCGCTGTGCGAAAGGTTTCTGCCTTACCCGAACCGTCAAACTTGAGGTCGATCATAACATAGTTTGGATTGTCGGTTGGTCGTAAGATCCGATAGCGTCGAACGCCTGACTTTTTCCGGCCGAGAGGATCACTGTCGAAGGTCTTTTTCCAAGCATCGAAGTTGCGAACTGCGTGTTCGATTCGAAGAATGGTCATTATTTTGACTCCATATCACTTACCACAAAACAACTTTGTATAATGGTTTTGTTCCGCGGTATGACCCAATTTTTTCATCCTTTCATAATTTCTATGTGGCCGCACCTGGTGCATACCCAGTGCCATTGCTGTGCTTGGTTGCTCCTTGCAAGCGTCATGGTTCCGCCGCAGCCCAGTAGCTTGCATCTCCTAGGGGTACTGGATGCGGCCATATGCTTTCTTGAAGACTTGTAGGGGATATAAGGCGATCGCAGTACTCTCCCATCAAAAAGCTTCGTGGAAGGTAACTCTTCATAAAGCGAAGCTAAGGTGTCGTTCATTATTGTCCAATAATGCTGGCAATCTTTGCTAAAAGCGCTGCCGTGTCAAACGGCTTCTTTAGCAACGGGAATATAACATCTTCATGAAAGACGGAGTTTACAGTGTTTCTCCACTGCAAGTTCGTCATCCTATTGTCCAATCCTTCGTAGGCCGTAATGAAGCAAACCTGTTGCTTTGGATCCATCTTCTTTATTTCTTGATAAACTTCGGCTCCATCGATATTTGGCATTCTAAAGTCTAAAAGTATCAGGTCATAAAAGTGAGGTTTGTAAGATCTAAGACCGTCTAGGGCACTTCCGGCCGTGTCAACCCAATAACGATCTTTCAGAGCTGATTTAATACTTTCTGTGATGTCTCTTTCGTCGTCCACTACCAAAATGCGCTTCTTTCTCGATGAGCCACTATTTGGGTGAACGTATTCCGTCATTATGTGTGTGATAATAACCAGAATTCTGCGATATACGGGGTTGTATGTAATGCATAGTTACTTGTCGAATGCGAGTCAATTTGCAATGCGCTGCAAGGTTCGGCGGTCAAAATCATTAGGCAAATAATTTTGGAAAAAAAGGGGATGTTTTCTTTACTGTGCTAGTTCACTTTCGTCAGGCCCAGCTGATGCTGTAGTTGGTCTTAGCCCGGGGGGATATTGCAACATAGTGCAATTCGTAGCTTGTGTTGTTGTCCTCGCTTGTCATCGTTCCGTCAATTGACCAGAGGTTCCCTAAGCGGCTGTGGATCGCAAAGTACCCCTTCATGCTAACTTCGAACGTTTTGTCGCCCGCATTCTTCACTTGCCCTCTTGCTTGTAGGGTATGACCATCCTCAGCCACGATTATCTTCCAAGTCTCAGGCAACATCTTGTAGCCGATCCTTTCACCATCCACTGAGATTGCTATCAAACCGCGTAGTACTTTGTGCTCGTTGACGTCGGTATTGTTCAGCTTCTGGGTTATTACCATGAAGCCGGACCTGAAGTTGTCTCCAGTTGCCTGGCCTGTTGCAACGCCTGCGCCTTTCACAAAGTGTAGTCCTGGTCTGTCTGCGAATCTGTGCTGTCTATCGTCCAAGCCGTTGTTTCGTGTTGTTTCCTGGGCAAATGCAACAGTTGGAGAGAATGCGAATGCAGCCAAAAGAGCTGCAGCCAACACGGCTCCTACCGTCACAATTGCGCCCGTTTTTGTTTTGATGTTTTTATTGATGTTTGACATCGACGCTCTATGCGTGTATATTCAAAAGGTGCTTGTGGGTCTTTGTGAGTGAACAGCGTTAGTTAACAAGGTTAGTCAATCCCATATTTTGTAGAGATTTTATCGACTGTTTTTGAGCCTTTGGCTATTCTGTCGCAATAAATCCAGATCTATGATACCCATCTTGGTACTCTATTTGTATCCACTTAATATCGTGTGGGGACATAGTTGGCAGCGGCAATTGTGTCAGCATGACATCAGTGATCAGGTTGATAAAAATCTTTAACGAATAATGCCATTGTGACAAAGGTTGGCTATTTGCTTAAATATAAGGCAGTGAGCTTGAGGGCAATGAAACAAAGACATTCTGTTTTTGTCGCATCGCTTCTGTCTGCCGCTTTCTTTTCACTCGTGCTTTCCTTTGGTGAAGCAAGAGCGGTGGAGATGCCAACGCCAGTGAGTGGAATATATACAAATGATCAGGCCGGAGTCAAGATGACCTTCCCAGATGGGTGGTCAGGGCTCGCCATAACTTCGGACACGGGACTGATGGTTTCTGCAGCACCAGGAGGGATGTCAGGTGGAACACCTACGAAGATAATGCTTTTAACGATCATGGACAAGTCAAAGGTCCAAACTGCGCCAACCGATCCGTCATCAATTACAAAGGACCCCAGTTCGACATGTGGAACTCCGTCAACCAGCAGTAGACAGGTGAGTGGAGTAGCCGCATCAGAAATTACAGTAGAATGCACAAACGCTGGTGTAGCATCAAAGGTAAAAATGGTTGTAATCCAAACAGATGCGAGATGGATATCCGCGATGTATATGGCTCCTTCTGCAGAATTTGACAGTGACCTGTCGGCGTTTAACACTGCTGTCAGTACCCTGCAAGTGAACGGTGCAACTGATATTGGAGGAGGCGTCAACATCGGACTACAGCTGAAAGTCCAGTCCGTAATGCTTGGAGGGAAGAGTCTTCAAGTTGGTGTGAAGAGTTCCTCGACCATAAGTAATTTCAAACTTGACGAAGGTAGCAAGACACTTACATTCAAAGCCGAGGGCCAGACAGGAACGCAAGGAAAAACAGAGATCGCCATTGGAAAAATGCTCAATGGACCCTACACCGTCAAGATCGATGGCACGGCTACAACTGACTTTCAGGTGGCCGGCGCTGGAGCCGATGCCATGATGACAGTATCGTATACACATAGCGCGCACGATGTTGCAGTCACAGGTGCAAGTGTAGTTCCAGAATTTCCTATAGCAGTCGTTGGCGTGATTGCAGCGCTAATTGGGATTGTTGCTGTCATTGGCAGGACTAGGCTATTTAGGAACAAAATCTAATAGAACCTTATAGGATAGGGATCTCATCCCTTCCTACCATTTGTCTGCCGTAGGAAAGGCAAGAATGACTTTTCGATAGATGTCGTCGGGTATGTTATTTGATAAGGGTCTACTTCCTGGGTACGATCAGCAATTCCTTTTCTGTTAGTGAAATCTTTTTCGTACTGCCTTGGTTGTATAGGTCAGCGGTCATTCTACCATGTCTTGCTTTGTCCAGATTGATACGCTTCTTAAATTCAGGCAAAACCCATTTTGTGTATTTACCTTCTTGAATAGATGTTATAACCAAGACCCTGTGTGATATTTCGTTTACCGATTTCATTATCTTGCCTGCATCCTTCTTTGCTTCTTTAACTCTCATGCTTGGTTCTTCATCAATTGTGTTTAACAGGCCGGGGATAATGACACAATTGATTTGATATTTTTGAATGATCATAGGAAGTTCTTTTGACATTAACCACAATACTTGGGGTACCGTGAAGGCTCGAATTACAAGTATTCTTTCTGCTACACTTTCTTTGTTCATACCGTATTGCCTTGCAAAATTAATCGCTCCATACACATCAGAGCGGTTGCCTGTATCGGCTACCATTACATAAGGAGAATTCAAGCCACCGTATCTTGTAGGCAGTAACGCCCTGACACATAATCTAGTCAGAATTATGTTCGCATTGTAGCCAGTTATACAGCATAAATCTGTACTAGCAAGCCCTAGAAAAGCATCTATCTTGGGAATATCAAATCTAAATTTTAGTAATGTATCAGCGGTTTGGAATTGTGGTAGGTCTAATCTTGGGTTGATTGATTGTCTTTTCAAAGTGTCTGCCAGCATCGAGCCACACTGAGGACATTCTTCTCTCAAAGAGTGAATTTCGATATACTTGGTTGTTTCCTTTAGAACAGAACTGCATTTGGAGCATTGATACTGGGTAACCTGCAAGATTCAACGTGTTGGGTCATGGCACCTAATAAATGACAGGGTACCTGTATACCCCCCCTCTCCCTCAAGTGAGCTGGGTGTTATCAATAACCTGTAGCTTAACTTCATTATGTATCGCGGACACGGCTATCTAGCTCAAGCTACTGAGCATTACAAGGTATGTGAAGAGTGCAACAAGCGAACTCCATACGTTTGTACAAAGTGCGGATTCTGTTATTCCTGCCACTGGAAGGTTGAAAGATCACCGAAACAACTGCGTTTGGTTGCGTCCGCATAGCTGGTGGAATCTTGGGTAGAACAGTACCAAGTTTCCGAAATGCTTTGGCCGAAGAGGAATCCGAGTGGAAGGATTACCGAAAATACCTTGACAAGGCGGTAAGAAAAGATTTTGACAGTATGTTTGCGATCCCCCGATTGTATCTTTCTGCTTGCTCTGGTGCTGTCAAGTTGGTAAGATTCAATCCTATCAGCTTGAGCATTGTTTTACAACACTACTTGGAACTGAAAGATATTGCAAAGAAGCGACAGGTTAGGGTGGTACAACCATTATGTCACTAAACCCGAATGACGACATTCTTGCAAAGTTCAAGAAATCAAACCAAGGCTACCTTGACAATCTAAGCTATGAAGCAAGAAAAGCACTTGAAGAATTGGTCGACCTATGTTATCCTTACCTCCCCTCAATTAATGCTAAAGGAGAACCTTTCGAGGATGAATCTGTTGAGATGACTATGATGCTTGTACAGCAATTAATCATCAAGGCATTGAAAGAAGAGAATTTAAAGACTGAAAATTTGATGGAGGTAATGCGTCAAGTTATCAGCACGATCGACCACATTGATGCTGAACTTCAAAGTGTACGGAATTTGATCAATGAAGCGATTATAAATAAGAAAACAACTGAACCCACATCCGAATTTCAATCTAGACTCGAAGTGAAATAACTTTGACCGTTTCAGGATGGCTGTTTGACGCTTATCCGCTAAACGGCAAAATGGTTTTTTGGATAAAGGACGAAGGAGGTCGCTCTTTCAGGCTGGAAGATAATTGGACGCCATCAATCTATGTAGGCTCAGAAAGCAAAGTAGACCTTAATATTTTAGCAACGAATCTGGCTGTTCAACATCACATCAAGGGATATGACTTTGTTTCAAGGTATGAGAGGATCGGAGATCGTGAACAAACTAGAGTTTTGGAATTAGGTTTGGCAGATTCAAGCAAGCGTCTACCATTGGCAAATACAATAGAGGATATCGACGTTCATGATAAATTCAGGCTATACAACGTTGACATCCTACCCCAGCAAAATTACTTCTATGAACACGACATCTTCCCTCTTGCACAGTGCAAAGTAGATGTTCAAAAGGAAGGCAGGCTTGGATGGCAGATAACTGATGATGTTAGATTTACAAATTATCGTTTACCCGATTTCAAGGTCGTTAATCTTGATGTATCCTTAAAGCAAGAAGGGCGTTTGCCTTCATTCACCGACAAAATAGACACTATCACAATAAAGACAGATAATGAGACTATAGAGATTCAAGAACGATCAGAAGAGGATGTGCTTCAAGAACTCATGAGAGAAGTTGGCAAAATCGATCCTGATTTTATTTTTACCAATGATGGTGATGAATTTGTTTTTCCCTACCTGATTGAACGGGCCGAAAATAACGGGATGCAGTTGATGTTGAACAGAGAGCCTATACCTATTCCAAAACCGCCTTCTGGAGGTAAAACCTACTTTTCCTATGGGCGCGTTCACTACAGAGCTTCAAGCGTAATGCTATTCGGACGCATGCATCTCGACACGAGTAATAGCCTTATTCATGATTCTCGCTCGCTTCATGGCCTTTACGAACTAGCTAGAGTTTGCAGAGTGCCCTTGCATGCTATTTCACGATCAACAATCGGGCGTGCTCTGACAAGTATGCAATTCTATCTTGCTCATAAACGAAAGCTACTAGTACCGTATAGGCCCGCCAATTTGGAGAAACTAAAGACATTCAAGGAATTGGTTGTCGCAGATCGTGGTGGTCTTATCATTGAACCTCGGGTTGGAGTTCATGAAAGGGTGGCGGAATTTGATTTTGTTAGCCTTTATCCCAACATCATCAGTAAGTTGAACATTGGTGCAGATACAATAAATTGTGGTTGCTGTCCCAACTCCAAAAAGATTGTACCTGAGCTAGGATATCATGTTTGTGAAAAACGAAGAGGGCTCGTTCCCGAATCACTAGAAATCCCCATCAAGAATAGAAGGGAATACAAGCAACTTAGAAAGTTGGCGACGGATGATAAGAGCTGGGCAATCGTTGATTCGAGACGAGGCATATTGAGAGTTATTGGTCATGTGAGTTTTGGATACCAGGGTCATGCCCATTCTCACTTTGGGATATTAGATGGGCATATTGCAATCTGTGCGTGGGCGCGCTTTATCGCAAACAAAGCTCGTAAAGCTGCTGAGGCCTCAACTTATGAAGTTCTGCACTTGATAATCGATTCATTATTCACCAAGAAATCCCAGGCTACATACCAACAATACATGAAGTTAAAAGAAGAGATCGAACAGGCAACGGAGTTTGAGATTAATTATGAAGGGGAATTCAAATGGATAGCCTTTCTGCCAAGCAAGAACAATCCAATGGTTGGCGTGCCGAACCGTTACTTCGGATGCTATGAGGACGGAACTATAAAGGATCGTGGAATAGAGACTCGAAGACATGACACTCCATACTATTTTTCCAAATTCCAAAGGGAAATTCTCGGAATAATGGCTCAGGGGAATAACATCAAAGAAGTAAAAACACTAATGCCGAAGGTCAGGGAGACCTTTCAAAAATACAGGCAAAAACTGAAGGAAGGGAGAGTTCAGTTAGTCGATCTGATCTTTACGGAGATGCTATCAAAGGATTCTAATACATATATCGTAAATTCTGCTGAGAGGAGTGCAACATGCCAGCTAGAAGATGAAGGTAAATCCATGCGAGCGGGCCAAGTCTTGCAGTATATTATTAAGGACTATTACAGAAAGAACTCAAGAAAGAGAACTGTTCCAGTTGAGCTCATTAATGAGAAGACAACCTATGATGCAAGAAGGTATATTGAGTTGCTAGCCCGAACGTGTAATTCAGTAACGGAACCCTTTGGATTGACTATAAATGACTGAGAGTGGTGTCATGATTCGAGAAAATTCTAATAATGGCCAGTTCGTTATCATTGCACGTGGACGTTGAAAAGCTACGCGTGCTCAACTCCAAGATCACTAAATGTGCGTTGTGCCCCAGATTGGCGAAATATGTCAGGCAGGTCGGCCGAAATAAAGTTAGAAGGTTTGCAGATGAAGCGTACTGGGCGCGCCCGGTGCCAAGCTGGGGCGACCCAAACGCGAGGCTACTGATAGTAGGGCTTGCGCCCGCAGCGCATGGCGGCAACAGGACGGGGAGGATGTTCACCGGCGACAGTTCCGGTGACTGGCTCGCAAGGGCGATGCATGAAACGGGGTTTGCAAACATGCCAACTAGCAGGAGCAAAGACGACGGCTTGACGCTAAAGGACGCTTACATAACTGCCGCTGTGCGATGCGCGCCTCCAGGCAACAAGCCGCTACCGTCTGAACTGCTGAACTGCTCTAGATACCTTGAATCAGAGCTCAAGCTTTTGGATAAAGTCAGGGTCGTGCTTGCGCTTGGCAAGATTGGATTTGACGCTTACGGCCATGCAGCCGGAGTAAAGGGGCTAGTATTTTGTCATGGAGCTCGCTACGACGACATCGATGATAAGGTGCTACTCGCATCATATCACCCAAGCAGACAGAACACAAACACAGGAAAGCTGACCTGGAGGATGTGGCTGCAGGTTTTCAGAACAGCCGGGGCAATCCTCGAGAACGACAGGGCATAGCTATATTAGAGTCAATTCCTAAAGAGCTGGCTACTTTGTCTGAACAAGTGACTTACATGGACAAACTTGATAAAATTGCAAAGCAGGCTCGCTTTTTTCTCTGCGGATCGTGTTTTTGGTGCGCCTCGGCCATGACAAGCAAGGTGATTGAAAAATGTCCGACATGCCGCGCCACCGTTAGGTCGACCAGAGTTAACTAGCATCACAGCACATCTTGCAAAGAAACTCTACCTTGATCACTTCTTCCATGTCATTCATCACCTTACAGTGAGCAAGGTCGTCCCATCGGGCACACCGGATCGGCCGCGGGAGCGACGTATAGGTCGAGATCTGCCGATGCTCTGTTCTTACGCGATAAGAAAATTTGGAGATTTGCCTATGGCAGTACTTCGAGCTGTCCTATCATGCTAGGCAAATCATACGTGCAGAGCTGTCCTATCATGCTAGGCAAATCATACGTGCAGTAGTATGTGAATCGCCCGACTGTGTCAGCCGTGAATGAAAATGTCTTGTTCTCTCCGCCAGCCAGATCATAACTCATCTTGTAAGGATCCAGCATAGTGAATGTGTGCCTATCCGTGGCGTTCTCGGCGGTGTTGTAGAAGTGGATTGTTACTTTGTCTCCCTTGTGAACCGTGATCTCTGTAAGAGTATATACTGCCACCGGCACTCCTAGCTTCTCTTCATCTGCATTCAGCTCTTGAGTAAATATGTAAAATTCACTTGGGGCATTTCCTGGCGCTCCGACCTCCATTGTTTTCTGTTGTATTTTACTGACACCTGTCAGCATGGCTAGCGCTACTCCGGACATTACTATGGATACTATGGCGATTCCTAAGCCAATCATCCCTACCTTGTTCGAACCATTAGTCAATCTTTAACCCCATCGAGCATACTAGTGTCTAATATTCTAGGTACTAACCGAAAAGAATCAATTTGTTATAGTTATTGGCCATAAGCCCGTAAAAACTCTTAATTCTAATATACATGAAACATATGATAAGAATCGCAGATGGAACTGTACAGAGCTGTGTGAACTGCATTATTTTCTTGACGAAGTAACATCGGTCGTTACCTGATCTATCTTGTAGCGTAGTGCTTCCTTGATTTTCGTGTTATCCACCATGTTAAGCGCGCCCTTGCAGTTGGGGCACTTGAAGAACAGTTCAACCGCAGCGTCGAATTTCACTCGGGGGCAATCTCGGTTGCCACAGTGGTAGAATTCCGTCGACTCTTCGTACTCTAGCCGCTTGTGCAACCTGTCGAGGAGCTTTTTCTTCTGGTTGTCGATAAAGTTGTCGACCTGGTCCTGTTTGGCGCGCCACCGATACACGAACCAGCCTTTCTTTTCATCCTTAACGCGGATGCCGGTTATCAGGGCCTTTCCAAACATATCATACAATACCTTGCGGACGATGTTTATTTTCAACCCGGTTGCGCTTGCTATCTCCTCGTCGGTGACATCCTCGGTGTTCAAGAGGGCCCGGGCCACCTTGACGTACTCTTCGCCCCCGATCAAACCAGCTATCTTGACAAAAGAGTCCTCATATTCCATAGGACGCATTAATAGTTCTAATAGCGTATTTTTCCGATATATATCTACTCTCTCTAGCTGCCTCAGGCAGTCCCGTAAAGGCGGTAGATGCCCTGTGAATAGTCGCTCATGTAGCTCCACACTTCGGGGCTTATCACCAGAGGGTGGAATGTGGACTTTTGCCGGTCGTCCAGTACATCATAGACCATCTGGCCTATCACTATCTGGTCTGGCTTGGCAAGCGTAGTCATTTTCGTAGCAATATTGATCGTGTAGCCGAGGATGTCGTAGTGTGGGATTTGTAGTTTTTTGCCGTCGACTCTATGCGAGTCCCATCCGTACTGCACTACCACGTTTTCGCCAAGGTCGATCCCGACTCGCACGTTTATCTCCGGGTAGTCGTATTGGTTCAGTATCGGGTTTATACCCGCCCGCACTATCTTGATCATCGACCGGGCGCAGTTTACCGCATTTATGCATGGCAGGTACTTGTCGTCGTTTGCAAGGAAGAACGCTAGGATCGCGTCGCCCACGTATTTCAGTACGTAGCCGCCATAGGCCGTTATCGTGATCGACATTTCCTGTGTGAACGCCTGGACTATAGCGGCGAGCCTGTCTGCAGGCAGCGTCGACGAGAGCCTAGTAGACCCTACAAGGTCGATATGCAATATCACCAACATCACCTTTGTTTTGGCAAGTTTGCTCAGGATTTCCTGTGTTTCTTCAGTCGAGAGGTCGAACCTGCTCTCAACCTTGAGAGCCTTCCATACCCTTTCTTGGGCGCGTTTGATCGCCTTGTCAAGGTCGACTACAGCGTCAAGGTAGAAGGAAGCCAACGACGGGGGCTCGGGAGGCTTTGTGGATTTTTCAGCATCTGTTATAACCTTGTCGACCTCGTCTCGACTGATGTCGAGCTGGCGCGCAATTACGTCTGGAGGGACGCCGGAATTGTGCAGATTGATTATGGTCTGCTGTTGGCTCTCGGCCATACAGCAAGTTCCTCATAGGCGTTACATATACTATTTCTAATAGCAAGCTTCCAGCGAGATTATTAATGAGCAGTTCCATATACATTTGGGATAATGGCAAGCACAAATCAGGAAGAGGATAGGGCTCTATTGACGATGACGAATATCAAGTATCTAGTAGAGGGTCTTGACGCGCTACTCATGGCAGATCTGGATGGAGAAAAGCGCAGGAAGGTCATACAGCTGCGCAACGATCTCTTGTCGAACATCAATAGTATATTCAGCGACTATTCGTGAGCGCCGCACGGACTTTGGAGATGACTTCGTTCATCGATAGCGGCTCTTTTTTTATCACGTCATCTCTGTCAAGCGAACCCATCAGTCTGAGGGCCTCGGCTGACACTGAAAGCAGAAACATGAACCGGACCTCGCCGTCATATGAACGAATTTCTCGGTACAAATCCAACCCGCTCATGCCGCGCATCACAAGGTCAGTGATGACAACCCTATATTTCATTTCGCTTGCAAATTTCAGTGCCTCAGAAGGGTCTGCCGTGTGGTCAACTGAAAAACCATCTGCCCGAAGGTAGGTTGCCATCAGGGTGGCCGTGTTTGGCTTTTGGTCTACGAGAAGAATTGGTTGGTTCAATTCTCTTCTTCTCTTTTCGGAGTGTTTTTTGTATTAAGCCTGATGGTCAATTGATCTAGATGCCTCATAGAAAGAGCGTTTGTCCGCCTACTGTTCTCAAAAACCACAAGGTAAGGAATTGGTTCCCCGATTTTACCACTTGTCAGTAATCTTGCGAGACATGCTGGAAAGTTTCAAGCATATTATTTTACTATCAGCATGGAATTGATGATTCTCAATGTTTACTGGCCAGCCTGTAAGACGCCAAGAAGGTCATGAGCGTCATGGCAAAGAGCAGTATGCCGGTCGATAGGTGGGTCGCGACGAGCAGTGACTCTAGTCTAGTATTTACAACCAACATGCCGAGCACAATTTGCACTGACACCACAATTGCCGCTATTATCGCCGTCTTGCGAGCCGGCCTAGCATCCTTGGCAGCGTATGCAGCGGTTGCATAGATCAGGCTAGCGGCAATTACGACCATCACCCTGTGGTAGTGCTCAAAGAAATGCTTCTCTGTTGGCAGACCAAAGCCGTTAGGGCAGAGCGGCCACTCTGTGCAGGAGAGTCCTTGGTGCGACGACGTGATGTAGACCCCGATAAGCATGACAGAATATAGCATAATCAATGCCGAGAACGACAGACCAGCTGCCACTTTTGGTCTTGACTGCTGCACCTCCAATGGGCAGGAAATCATGTCTGCGCCAATTATAACGTTAGCCTAATAGTGCACGCGCGAGTTTTCGTAAAATGCCCTGTCCTCTTCTGACATGACGACGCGCTTGTGGCACTCCTCGCACAGAAGGTATTTCGAATCGGCTGATAGTTCCTTCTTGCACCTTCCACAGAATTTCTTCAATAATGCTATTGCGATCTTCTGGGATAAAACTATGCCGCGTATATGGTTCTATTAGGTTTAGTGACAAATCGGCATGAATAATTATAGTTACAAGACAGTGGATAGTAGTTATTCAGAGTGCTACTAAAGTTTCTTGAATCGCTTCAATCTGTTTGTGGATGGCATACATCTCGGAATTGTGTAGCTCGTCTCCAAGGTCCAGTGAAGAAATATTCCTCGCACGGTTAATCAAGTCATCGAGCTCCGCTTGTATGGATTCAAAATTAGCTTTTTCAGGTGACCACCATCTGACAGGACCACTCTCAGGTAGCTGTGACTTTGCGGTTAACAGGAAGTTAATCATGTCGTTAGGTGTTTGAGCACTTTCAGCTCTTGAGAGTTGTCCTAACGCCTCATCGATCGCTGAAGCATTAGGGTTAAGAATAAATCCAACGTTGGGGATGCCGAGCCAGTAACTTGAAAATCCAGAAATGGCAACGAGTGCCATAATTTTGGCCGCAGTCTGTTTACGCATGTGCTCTTCAATTCTGGAGTAGGAAACAATTATTTTTGAACTTTGTGGCTTCCTTCACTGGACGAACGTTCGCTGGATAGGAGACTTTACAGAAGGCCATTTAATAACCAACATCTATGTCACAACAGAATCTATGTACAGAAATCTACTTAAGGACGCAGCCCGACATCAAAACGAACGGGAGCGACGTTGGCGTTACAGAATGAAGTTTCTAATGCATTATCATATGCGGTCAGCAAGGGCTTCCAGATACACCCCGACGCGTTTGTTATGCTGAAGGCGCTTGAAACCGACGTGCTCAAAACTGTACAGGATATAATCAAGTCTAAAAAGCCGGCGAAAAATGCGGTCATCTTGGTCGACGACATCAAAAGCCTGTTAAGTCCCAAGAAATATGAGGGGCCTGTAGAGCAGTCATGCAAAATATTGATGGATCCCACTCCCAAGGTCAACACTGGAGAGGGTGTCGAGGGCTATGCCGCCCTTTTCAGGAGCAGGTTTGAAAAGTCGATGCGCATTCTTGCACAGAGACCTGAAAGCAAGCGCATATCAAAAATAGCATCGGTGAAACAGAATTCTCATGGAGGCAAGCAGGCTGAGAGGGGCAAAATAAGCCTTCATGCAAACGCCAGTTCAATCATAGTGGCCGGCCTGTTGATGTCAAGGCGCAACAAGAAAAATGGGATCGAGCTCGCAGTCGATGACTACACTGGGATCTTGAGCGTGACCGCAGTGACAGAGGATGCAAAAAAGCAGGCTTCGGTACTTGCAATGGATCAGATGGTCATGATGGAGCTTGAAAACGGCAAGGGCGCGCCCGGGCTGAGAGTGAAGAACATTATGACGCCAGACATTCCTGATCATATTCCGAGCAAGAGCAAATCGGAGGCGTACGCGGTGTTGATTTCAGACCTCCACGTCGGAAGCAAGTGTTTTATGGAAAAAGAGTTTTTGCAATTCCTAGAGTGGCTTTCGGCTGATAGCGACCTCGTCCACAACATCAAGTTCCTCTGCATCGCGGGGGACTTGATTGATGGCATCGGCATCTTTCCAAACCAAGATAAAGAATTGTTAGAAATGGATGCTGGCAAGCAGATGAATCATGTTGTGCAACTGCTTGCCAAAGTGCCCAAGCACATCAAGATGTTTGTGATACCGGGTAACCACGACCCTGGGAGGAGAGCCCTTCCGCAGCCCGCGATTCCCGGGAAGGATCCTGCAGACCACCTTTACGGCCTTGAAAACTGCGTGATGCTTGGCAACCCTGCCTTTGTCGATCTAAACGGCGTTAAGCTGTTGATGTTCCACGGCCAGAGCCTGGACGATGTCATTGCCACTATCCCCGGCCTCAGCTATTCAAGGCCGGCGGAAGCTATGAAAGTGCTTCTCAAGGCGCGGCACCTGTCTCCGACCTACGGCGAACGGACTCCGGTCGCCCCAGAGCAAGAGGATATGATGGTCATTTCCGACGTGCCCGATATTTTCCATTCGGGGCACGTGCATGTAACGGACGTGCAGAGCTACCGCGGAACGCTTGTCGTGAATTCAGGCGCCTGGCAGAGTCAGACAAAGTACCAGCAGACTATGGGCATTATGCCGACGCCGGGGATGGCCATTATTGTTAACCTGGCGACGCTCCAACCGTTGGTTCAGGATTTCAATCAATGAGCGACGCTAAAGCATCGTCCTTGAGCGCTTCCCTGACCGTTGTAGGTGGTATCGTTATTTTGATCTTTTGGGACCTGCCGTAGCGGCCCTGGCTGACAATGTCTGTCGACACGAGACCGAGGAGTTCAAGCTCGCTTATTATTTGGGTGACGCGTCTCTGTGTCAATGGCTTTTGCTCTCCGTGCCTGCAGAGTGACAGGTAAAGATCGTACACTTCGCCCGTGATCCCGTTTTTTGACTTTATCACCGCAATTATTATTAGCTTATGGTGGGCAGGGGCATTCTTTAGTGCAATAAAAGGTGCATCTTTTTCTATCCTGTCCTGACCGGCACGCACATGTTTTTCATCGACCCTGGCGGCACCTTCCCTTTCCGCAAGCTCTGCCGCTACCCTGAGCAGATCGATGGCTTTTCTTGCATCGCCGTGTTCCCTGCCGGCCATCGCCGCGCAGAGATTGATAGCCGCGTCCGAAATGGCACCCTCGCCAAAGGCTAGCTTGCTGCGCTCCTGTAGAATCTGGCGCAGTTGCTCAACTGTGTATGGGTTGAAGACCGCCTCTTCCTCGCTGAGGCTGCTTCTCACGCGTGGGTCGAGCTTGTCCTTGAACGTGAGGCTGTTAGAAATCCCAATCAGAGTGACAAAACCTCCCTTGCCCATCTTCTGGTTTGCCCTTGTAATATTGTAGAGTATGTCATCGCCGCTCTTGTCGACCAGCGAATCAATTTCGTCTATCACCAGAATAAAGTGGAGTTTTTTCTTCTGTATGTATTGTAATATCCTGTCGGTCGCTTCGCCCATCGACAGGCCGGTAAAGTGGACCTGTTTGCCCTGCTCCTTGTTAATGCCAAGCTCTTCTGCAATTTCAAAGAGAACCTTGTACGCGCTACCGGCAGCTTTTGCATTTATGAAAATAACCGTAACATCTATTTTCAATTCGTTGGATTTTTTTTGAAGACGGTCTACAACATTTTTGGCCACCGCGGTCTTGCCGGTTCCAGGCTTGCCGAACAATAACAGATTTGAAGGTCGTGCGCCCTTGAAAAGTGTGGAGAGAACCTGCGCAAGTGTCTTTGCTTCTTCATCCCTGAATGGAAGTTTTTCCGGCACGTAATCAATCGTCAGGACTTGTCGATTCTTGACAAGCGATCTACCAGTTGCGGCCTTGCTGAAAATGTTGTCGATGTCGAAGCTCAATTCTTAATCACCATCATGGGGGGACCCATTTTAACCAGCCGCCACCCCTTCTTTTCCTTTCCAGAAAGAAATTTGTTAGCTTTATCTTAACAATCACGTTAACAGGTCGCTTTTAACCGGCCAAATCAACTATAGCTAGTTAACATATCAATATAATGACTTTGATTATACATAGCTGTGAGAGTGGGTCTGGATACGAAAGCTAGGGGTCTCAGTTGTGGAATGAAATTTTGCTCTGCTGGTGTTAACACTATGGGAATATGGCCGGCTGAAAAGGCCTGACATGACCCCTTTGTTTCCACTGGAGCGTTAATGACGCCCTTGGCACTGTTAACAGGCCCTGACATGACCCCTTTGTTTCCACTGGAACTGCAAATGAGCAGATTTTTGCAACAAAATCGCTTAACGCGGGTTAGTTGTTAACCAGAATAACTCCTCTCTCAAGCGCGGTTAACAACAGCTTAGCTGTTTGTTATCAATAATAACAGAGCTGATGTTAAGTGTTAAGACGTTAACAGGTCAAGCTACGTATTTAGTATGAGCTCGGGAAAGCGAAGGTTTAAGATAGAATTAGAAGACGCCGAGGGAAGCAAATACAACCTCTCACTAGAGGGCAACGTGTCAAAAGACAAGATACTGAAGATAGTAGAGTTCATGGATCTCCTCAACATTGAACCAAATGGCAACGATGCAGGCGAGATGCATAAGAGCAGGTCACCGGCCTCAGTAGGGGACAGGATATGGAGCTTAGTTGAAAGCAAATTTCCCTATGGCGGCTTTACTTCAACTGACATCCTCGAACTCTATGAAGACCAGTATAACGAGCCCATAAAATTGAGCATCATTTCCACCTACCTCTCAAGATATTCAGAACGGGGAAGGTTAGCGAGAAATCGTCAGGGCAAAGAATGGATTTACAAAGCAGCTAGACAGCAGCAGGTGCAAGCTTCTCCCTCAGCCGCTCTCGACCTGCGTCCGTGATATTGTATCGGAACGGCTTTGAATTGACATCCCTACTCACAAGACCGGAATCATGAAGCCTTTTCATGAGGCGAGCCGTGTGCTCACGAGTCCGGCCGACCGACTGCTGAACCTCTCTTGAGGTAAGCGGCCTCTCTGCCAGCAATTTTAATATGTAATCCGTAGTGCCGTTGGCCTCCTGGTTCTCAACATTCGCGTGCTGCGTGATTGTCACAGGCTCACTGGGCGGCGCTACGTGAGGTTGCGCGTGATGTGATGGCTGTGATGTGACGGTTCGAGGCGTTTCAGACCTCACTTCCATAATGTCCACCTTCGCACTAAGCTCTGCAATCACATTGTCATAGTCACACAGCCTTCGCGTGTACTGGAGAACAACGGCTTCTATGACTGTCTCGTCTGCCCTGTAGCGGCGTTCCACTCCGACATTCCTTACCCGAAAGTAGACCATCACACTTGCCATCCCTGCCAGAAACGCAAGGACGCCTGATATCACAAGGTCACTATCCAGGAAGGACAAGTCTATGATCATATCACGCCATTATGTTGCAGCACCGTGATATATCACTGCAGAACAACATTATTTTACAACTTTGACATCCTTTTTACCAGCTGGTCAATCACAGATATCACATCATTCACGCTCAGCCGGCTGGCAACATCACTACTTTCCGAAGCAAATATCACGCGTAACTGTTCCACAAGTCTGCTCAATGCAGTCAGGGTTTCTGGCTGCACGATCCCCGTCGATTGTAGAAGTATCATGCTGTAAAGAACCGCGTTTACCTTTTCCCGGCACTGCCCTACCTGCCTGTAATAGGCTCCTGAACTGATGTTTTGTGCCCGGCCACCCCCTTGCAACTTTTTCGAAATTATTGACAACTGGCGTGAAGTAAATAGAGAATTTGCAACAAGATGTCCATAAAGATTGTTAGAATTGGATTTTACGTCGGCCATGAATACTATACAAATCTGTATAGCGCCCTAGGATAAAAATATTGGTAGCATCAAACTTTAAAATGACTAGCTCGCTTCAAAAGGGGAAGTGGCGCTAGGAAAGGTAGAACAGTATCTCCGCGATGAGATAAAGAAACACGGTACGATTTGCCTTCCACTCATCGACTCTGAAAACTCTTCGGACGCAGCTGCGATTGCAAAGAAGGTTGAGGAGAATGGGGCCTCTGCGATTTTGGTTGGCGGCTCGTCTATCACTGACCAGTTAGAGCTGGCTAAGGTGGTGGCAGAAACCAAAGCCAGGATCAAGGTACCTGTGATATTATTTCCTGGAAATGTCACGGGCGTATCACCAAAAGCCGATGCTATCCTGTTTACCTCACTGTTAAATTCAGAAAATCCATACTTTATCACAGAAGCCCAAGCACTCGCCGCAATCTCGGTCAAGAAATACGGCATCGAACCATTGCCGACAGCCTACATTATCGTGGGCGAAGGAACCGCAGCCTGGTTCGTAGGCAGGGCTAGGGGGATCCCATTCCACAAACCCAAGATTGCAGTAATGTATTCACTTGCAGCGCAATACATGGGCATGCGCTTTGTGTATTTGGAAGCCGGCTCAGGCGCGTCACAGAACGTGCCGCCAGAAATGGTCGCGGCGGTCAGGAAGCAGTACGAAGGAATCCTGATTGTCGGAGGCGGCATTAGGTCACCAGATACTGCGGCCCAGATAGCTAAAGCCGGTGCTGACATCATAGTCATTGGCACAATGATAGAAAAGGACGGCAACTGGCAGGAAAAATTTTTGTCGATAGTCAAGGCAATCAGAGCGCGATAGTATATGATGCTTGAGGAGGCCGAGGCCCGTCTCAAGGACGTGAGAATGCCTGCTTATTACCGGCGATACCAACAAGACATCCTCAAGAAAGTCCACGAGAACTACCAACACGCGCTAAAGGCCAGAAGACGAGGAATAGATGCCGCTGACATTGTAGAGCCCAAGATAGCCTACGACCTTGCAGACAGGGTCGCCAAGATGCACGAAATCGAGATCGCAGACAGGCTCCGTGCCCTGCTTGCCGCAACGACGAAGGAAAAGGCCGCGTTAAAGATAGCGGAGGAGATTGCGGCCGGTGAATACGGTTCAGGCGACCTGAAGACCCGGCTTGACAACGCGGTGCGCGTATCTTTAGCTGTGGTCACGGAAGGCGTCACTATCGCACCACTACAGGGGATATCCGGCGTTACGATAAAAAACAACGCAGACGGCTCGCAATACCTATCCGTGGCGTTCGCCGGGCCGATCAGGTCGGCCGGCGGAACAGAAGCCGCGCTCACCATGTTAATAGCGGACCACGTAAGAAAGGTTGCAGGGCTCGCCAAGTACGTCGCAAATTCGTTTGACGACGAAACCGGAAGGTTCGTAGAGGAGTTGCGAATCTACGAGCGTGAAGTCATGGGCTTTCAGTTCAAGGTCCTTGACGAAGACGTTATAAAGTGCATTTCAAACCTGCCGGTCGAGCTCGACGGTGTTGATACAGACCCGGTCGAAGTGGTGGGGCACAAGAGCATGCGCCGGATCACAACCGACAGGGTGCGTGGCGGAACTCTTAGGGTCTTGAACGATGGCCTCATTGGCCGCAGTAGGAAGTTGTTAAAAATAGTTGAGACGCTGAAGCTGGACGGCTGGGGCTGGCTCCAAGACCTCAAGGGAGCGATCCAGACGGGCGATGACGACGCAGCTCAACACAGGATGTCTGAAGTCATCACCGGTAGGCCCGTGCTTTCGATGGCGAAAAAGATAGGCGGCTTTCGACTCCGCTACGGCCGCTGTTTCAACACCGGCTTTGCAACTGTGGGGATACACCCGGCAGTGCCGGCACTGCTCAATTACGCCATTGTTGCTGGCACGCAGATCAAGATGGACATGCCTGGCAAGGCATCTACAATAGCCCTTGTCGACACGCTGGAAGCCCCAATAGTGAGGCTCGACGACGGCAGGGTTATGCCCGTCCATACGGTCGAGCAGGCAGAAAAGGTGCGGCTAAAAGTCGCGAAGATACTGTACCTTGGGGATATGCTGATAAGCTACGGCGATTTCCTTGAGAATAATGCGCAATTACCGCCGGCAAGCTATGTGGAGGAAATATGGGCGCAACAGCTCCGATCGAAATTGCAAACAACGACTGCAGATGTCGACAGGGCAAAGCTGGCACATCTGGCCGAAAACCCGCTAATTCCGCCTTCGGTTGAAGAGGCGTTTGCGATAAGCAAATTAGGCCTGCCACTACATCCGAAATACTCCTTCTATTGGGACACCATCAGCCTTGACGAAACACTCTACCTTAAAGACAGACTGGCCGATGAAATGCCACACGACGCCAGATTGAAAGACATTCTGGAGCGGCTTGGGGTCGCCCACTCGATAACGAACGATAAGATCAGACCCGAAAATGATCAGATAATCCCATTGAAAAAGCTGCTTGGCGGACCAGCCGTTGAAGCCAGAGACGTACTTGAATTTGTCAGCAAATCATCAGGCGTCTTGGTGATGCCAAAGTTTGCCTCTACTATTGCTGTGAGGGTTGGCAGGCCGGAAAAGGCAGCCGAGCGGAAGATGAAACCACCCGTGCATGTGCTGTTTCCTGTCGGGCCTAAAGGCGGCGCCACACGTGACATACTGAAGGCATGCAAAGAAGATTCGTTCTACACCGAAATTGCAAATCGCTACTGTGATAATTGTAAAATGGTTTCGATCGGCACGCATTGCCGTACATGCGGTGCGTCGACGATGCTACGCAATCTTTGCATACAATGTAGGGGGCAAGTCGAAGAAGGCGAAAAATGTGCGCGCTGCGGCAAGGAAGGCAGGACATTTTCATCTGCCAGTTATCCACTCAAGGCAGCGATAGAGCAGGCAAGGAAAAAGCTTGGCGTGGTGCCGACAGAGCCGTTCAAGGGAGTCAAGTCGCTAATGAGCCGGCACAGGTCTGCAGAGCCTCTGGAAAAGGGGATATTGCGCCAAAAGCACGGTCTACACGCGTTCAAGGACGGCACCATCCGGTTTGACGCTACCAACGAGCCGCTGACCCACTTTAAGCCAAAGTGGATCGCTGTTAGCATTGAGAAGCTACAAGAGATGGGCTACACCCGCGACTACATTGGCAAAGAGCTGACGTCGCCGGACCAGATCGTGGAATTGATGATGCAGGATGTCATTATCCCCCGCGACGCTGCACAACATCTTGTCAACACGGCTAAATTCATAGACGAAGAGCTTGCGAAATTGTATGACCTCGAACCGTTCTACAACATCTCATCTGTCGACGACCTGGCTGGCCATCTGGTCGTGGGCCTTGCGCCCCACACATCTGTCGGGATCATGGGCAGGATAATCGGCTTTACAGATTCGCAGGTATGCCTTGCTTCGCCGGTATGGCACTCGGCCAAGCGCCGCGATTGCGACGGAGACGCCGACTCGGTGATGCTCCTGATGGACGCCTTCCTGAACTTTTCATTTGACTTTTTGCCTGACAAGATAGGCGGACTGATGGATGCGCCCTTGTTGATACAGCCGGTTGTGCTCCCGCATGAGGTGCAGAGACAGGCACACAACGTCGACATCGCAACCGCGTACCCAGTTGAATTCTACGAAGCGACGTGGAAGCAGGGAAAAGCGGCCGACCTGGCAGGAACGATAGAGACCATCAAGAACAGAATAGGCGACGAACATCAATTTTTTGGCTACGGCTTTACCCACCTTACCGATTCGCTGACTACAAAGGTGCAGAGGAGCGCATATTCCACATTGAACACAATGGAGGAGAAATTGAAAATGCAGTTTAACACTGCAAAGCTGATCAGTGCTGTAGATGCGGACGAAGTGGCTGCAATGGTGTTAACGACGCACATCTTGCCGGACATTATGGGCAACATGCGGTCATATTCTTCTCAAACATTCCGCTGCACGGCATGCGGTGCAAAGTTCCGCAGAATGCCGCTCGTAGGCCGGTGCACCGAATGTCAGAACAAACTCATACAAACCGTCACTAGAGGTGCAGTCGAAAAATACTTAGGAATTGCGACTGACATGTGCCAGCAATACCAGATAAACGAGTATCTGCGGGGCAGGGTAGAGTCGATAGCGATGGAACTGAAATTGATTTTCAAGGAAGAAAAGAAGATGCAGTCCAGCCTGACTGAATTTATGGACGCCTAGGATCCTCCGCTGACAATCGTCTTGTAAATCTTGATTACGTCCCCTTCGTCCTTTGCACCCACGATCGTGGCTGCGCCGCTTGAGAGGAAACTGACAGACATTCTGCCAGAGTTGACGGCCGTTATCCCGAGGCTGCCCCTAGTCTTGACCTGGTAGCCCAGCGACTCGGCGTTCTTGCTTATGCTGCTCAAGTTTATGGACGCAGGTTCGGCAGGCGTCACAGTCCATGTGCGCTTGCCCCTGTCTCGGCCGCATAACTCTTCAATTATCAACTCTTTTGCAACCACCTCAACTTCCTTGCGAGTAGAACCGCACGACGGACATTCTTCTTGGCGGAACATCTGGATCCTGTCAAACGAAAGCTCGTTTAGGTCTATGTAAAGCAATTTGTTTACCAGCGTCGGTTCTTTGCCGATGATTATCTTCACAGCCTCTGACACCTGTATACCTGCGACCAGGTACAAAATCGACGGGTGCACGCCTTCCGTGCTGCATGCTGGCATTTCGTCTTCATTCAGCTCGGGGAACATGCATCGCAGGCACGCCGATTTATTTGGCAAAATAGTACAAACAGAGCCTGTCACGCCAATCGCGCCGGCATAGATCAATGGAATGTTGTGCTTGATGCAGGCGTCATTCAGGGCATAGCGCGCGTCCACGCTGTCAAGTGCATCAATGACAATGTCAAAGTCTTTGACGATGCCCCCGGCAGTATATTTTGTCACAGATGTTGGCACCGGCTCAATCTCGACTGTCGGGTTGAGCCTGCGCAACCGCTCCGCAGCTGCCTCTACCTTGACGCGGCCAATGTCGTCGTCCGTGTAAAGGTGCTGCCTGTGTAGGTTGGTAACTTCGATGACATCCCTGTCAACAATGCGGATCTTGCCAACGCCCATTGCCGTTAGCTGCGTAATTACCGGGTTACCAATTCCGCCGGCGCCGACGATGCACACCTTGGCACTCCTTATCTTTTCCATCCCCTCAAAGCCAATCTCCTCAAGCATCACTTGCCTTGAGTAGCGCTGGAGCTCCTCGCTTGTCAACTCTGCACCTCCAGCGACGGCCGGTAGGATGTAGACCGAGTCGTTGTCCTTGAGCTGGGTTTCCATGCCGCTGCTAAATCGCACATTCTTGCCGTTGATGTAGATGTTGATCAGCGACCGGGGCTTGCCATTGTGGTCAAAGACTCTGCGCTTGAAATCATCGCCCATCTGCTCCGAAATCTTTCCAAATGCATCCCGAAGATCGGAAGCTTCTAAAGAGATCTTTTTCTCTCCCTGCCCCTTGTTCAATACTGAAGGAACTACAAACTCAACCTTGGCCAATTTTATCATCTTATCATTGCCGCGACTTCTGCCGCATCCGGCTTGACGACATTCAATTTTGGGAGCAGACCTATAATCGCTTCTGTAGCTTTCAGGCCGTTGCCAGTGACGTAGCAGATTGTGCGCTCGTCCTTTTGTATCTTGCCTTCTTCTACAAGCTTTCTCAGCACAGCGACTGACACGCCGCCCGCCGGCTCTGTGAATATGCCTTCTGTATGAGCAAGGAGCATAATGCTGTCGGCTATCTCCTGGTCGTTTGCTTCTTCTGCAAGTCCGTTGTATTGCCTCAACCTTTTCAGAACGTAAATGCCGTCGCCGGGATCTCCAATCGCAAGGCTCTTTGCAATTGTCTCCGGGTGCTCCACCGGGATCACTTCGTCGCTGTTGCGTTTCCACGCGTCGACCACTGGCGCACATCCGTGCGGCTGCGCAGCTATTATTTTCATGTTCTTGGGACTGTCGATGAGCCCTAGCGAATGGAGCTCCTCAAAGCCCTTACATATCGCGTTGAGCATCGCCCCGCTACCGACAGGGATTACTAGGCTATCTGGCACCTGCCAGCCCAGTTGCTCGGCCACCTCATAGGCAAGCGTCTTTGACCCTTCCACATAGTATGGCCTCATGTTGATGTTGACAACTCCAATGCCCTTCTTGTCGCCGATAATTGATGCGATCCTGTTTGCGTCGTCGTAGGTACCGTCCACTGCGACAAATTCCGCGCCGTACGAAAGCGCCTGTGCTATCTTTACGTGCTCGATGTCAGATGGAGCAAAAATGTAACACGGCAGGCCGGCCTTGGCCGCGTGTGCTGCCGTTGCAGCTGCCAGGTTGCCGGTGGACGCACAGCCCACGGCCTTTAGTTTTGTTTCCTTGGCCCTTGACACGGCGACACCGGCGGGCCTGTCCTTGAACGAAAAAGTGGGGTTGACAGAATCATTTTTGATATACAAATTTTTCAGGCAGAGCTTCTCGCCAAGCTTGTCTGCAAATTGGAGTGGTGTGAGCCCAGCGTTCAGGCTGACAACATTGTTTTTATCAGCGATGGGAAGGAGCTCAAAATAGCGCCAGTAGGTCTTTTCCCTTGATTCAAAAGTGTGCTTGTTTACCGACAGCTCTTTGTAAGTGACATCCAGAGGACCAAAACATTCTTCGCAAACATAACGGAACTGTGGCTCGTACTCTTTACCGCATTCCCTACATCTTAGCGATCTGATACTCCCCATTACTTTCTATTCTCCAAAAGCCGGTACGTGATTAAAACTTTCGCTAAGCACCATTTTAGTATTACTAAACTTTTTCACTAATATATATTGTACCACTAAACTTTCAATTTCCCGCGAAAATTGTAAATACGACACAAAATTATGCAGATTTTCTGCCATTTTCAGCTATTTCAGCATGTTATGGAAGCAAGACCTGTTGCCGGTATGGCATGCCGGCTTGTCCGAGTCGACCATGTACAGCATGGCATCAGAATCGCAATCGACCAGTATTTCACGCACCGGCTGGACGTTGCCGGATTCTTCGCCCTTCATCCACAGCTTGTTGCGCGATGTGCTCCAGAACCAGGCATTGCCAGTCTTGACCGTGTTGTTCAGCGCCTCTTTGTTGGCGTAGGCCAGCATGAGGATGTCCTTGGTCTTTCTGTCCTGCACAATGACTGGGAGCAACCCATTGCGCTTTTCAAAGTCAATATCCTTGAGCGACTTGGCATTCATGGATCCATGGTACATCGTTGGGCAGAAATAAATCTATACTATAGCAGGTCGACCATCCTTCTTCTCTGTGGGGAGAAGCAACTTAGCTTTGAAATTCTCGTCCACTACTATGATGAGTTATCTGCCGCATTGAGATAGCCGCCGATCGTCCAATGCAGACAGAGATATATTCCCCCTGTATCAAAATGCTGTCAGCGAGGTGGGGAAGCCAGGTTATCCCGGCGGGCTCATAACCCGCAGAGCGGTTTCCACTTTCTGCAAAATTGCAGGTGGCCGTAAGTTCAAATCAACCCCTCGCTATTATTTTACAACCTGAACTGGCGGTATACAATCTTCAAGAATCTGCCATATCTTTATAGGCATGAAATCAGAAAATAATGCATGTTAAAATTCAAGTGTAGGGATGTCGGGTTCGACTGTAGCTATACGACGAAAGCAAAAACAGAAGACGAAATAATGGCTCAATGCGCGGCCCACGCAACCAAAGACCACAACATGAAGCCAGAAGAGATAACAGAGGACTTGAAAAGCAAGATCAAAGCAAACATCCACAAGACTTGGTTTTGACTATAATATTTTCTTGATTAGCTGAAAATCAGACTTTTCAATGCCGTACCTTTGTAGCGGCTTTGTCAAATGCCTGTGTGCCTTGGGGGTGGGGATATACAACCCCGTCTTGATGCCGCGCTCTTGAGGCACAAGAATTTTCTTTGCCTTTGCGTCTTTGTGTTTGCACCTGTCGCACTGGTATCCCTTGTTCTTACCTTCTGACTTCATGCGCTTACCACACATCTTGCACACCGGATTCAGGACAACAAAAGCGGGAGCAAGCTCGAACACCACCAAGTACTCGACATTCAAGATCTTGGGGTGTTTGGTCGTCCCCTTCCTTACGCCGACACCAATTTCGATAATATCGCCAACTTCAAGTAATGCTGCTACGTTTGCAAGCCCTGTTGGCTCGTATACGGCCGCCGGCATTTCAGCCCCACTCTGCTCAACTGTGAAAATAACATGCCCGCCTTCCATCGCATACGCCCGGCTCTTGACCCTGCACTTTACGTGGCCGGAGGTGTAAGCCTTGGCCTTTGCTATACTGATCTCGTTTTGGAGGTGCATGTTCGTCCCCTGGTTTGAGCGAAAGATGGTCCATCCGTCCAGCTCTTCCTCCGGCTGAAGAGCCGGTAGGGCCGACCTGACAATGTCCTGGCTCTCACCTCTCACGCCAAAGAATACGGGGTCCGGACCATGTGGGGCGATCAGGACCCTCCCATGATTCGCGTCATAATTGTTGAACGTGTTGGGGTACGTGTTCGCGCTGAACTTTATTACGCGCTGCTCGTCCACCACGCGGGGAGTGCCGCAATTCTCCGGCTTGCGGTAGGCAATAAGCTCAAACGTATGGTCGCCGCCGAGCAGGCAGCCCATCGCGCCGATCGAACCCACAAGCCCGTGGCCGTTACCAAAAGTGAAATATTGAACCCCCGCAGCCTTTGCCACCTTTTCGGCCATCTGCCTGCTCAACACATCGCACATTGCAAGGGCGCTGAACTGTTGTAGCCGCGCCGGGACATGATCGCTTTCAAGGAACGCAACACCGGGGTTTGCCCCACTTCCGATAGCAGACCCCTCCTCCACTGCCTGCCTGACGTGGTCGACGACCCTGCCTACATCTTGCACTTGAAGCCGAAGGCAGACTGCTCCGTTGCCCCGCGTTTTCCACGGGATATTCGGATTGAGTCTGATCAACAGCGGGTAGTCGACAAGCTTCTCCCCCGCTTTTTTCAGCTGATCTGCGACCTTGAACGCAAGGTGCGTCGTGCACCTGCCGGCCCGCGAGTCAGTGTCGTCAAATGCAACATGAAGCGTTTGCATATACGACTGTTAGTGTGGTTGGTATATAGTCGATTCTGATTCTAACTCAAAACTACGTACAAATAGCGACGACCAGATTGGCGGCCCACCGCCGCTAATATCTCTATACACCGGCTATCGGCACTGTTCTTCACCAGTTTTTAATTTTAATTATATCGCTGTTATAAAATCGGCATAGGGTTTAAATAGTTTCGACATGGATCGTTGGATAAGTGAATTAGATGCCAGTCGCAATACTTCCTGATATCAGCGAACAACACTGCATCGGCTGTGCGCTCTGCGTAGAGATTTGTACCAGTCTCGGTCCAGATGTACTTAGAGTGAAACCGGTCGAAGGATGGAAGAGGGGCAAGGCATTCGTGTTCTATCCAGAAAGATGCATCTCTGATGGAGCATGCATTGGCGTTTGCCCAACAAAGGCAATCTTCTGGATGAGGCCGATGGACTACACCCCAGGACAACCGATCCCACTGAAGAAGGCCGGTCTGTTTTCGAAGGGCTGGGAAGAAGGTTAAGTCCCTCCTACAACACTTCTCTTTTTTTAATTTTTATTCTCCAATAAATTATTAATAGTGTATTTGCTAGTTTGATCCGCATTGGTTGATTGGGACGAGCAGATCAAGGCGCACATTTTCTGGGTCTGGAAAGAAGGAGAAGGCTTTTTCAAGCGCGGCAAGGAAGGCATGCTCGTCATAACGGACAGGCGCCTTGCTTTTATCAGCAAGACAGACATGACGTACAAAATGCATGAAACACACTCTCTGAGGCAGCTGAAGCGCTTTGAATCAAGTGAAAACGTGTTCCGCCCGGCCGAAGGCTACAAGCTAGAGCATTTGGAGCGCGATCTTGACAAGAGCCCTGACAACTTGGAATTACTCTTCAGTCAGATCATAGACATAACGTCGGAGGAGAAAGACTGGGGGACGCTTCTCAAGGTAAACGAGAACCTCGGCGATAAGGCCAAAATTCACAAGTTCTCGGTAGTCAAGGGGTGGGTAAAGTACCCCGCAAAAGACCCCATAGGGTTCCAGAAGATGGACTGGGCTCCGCTTATGAATTTGCTAAAAACGTCGACTTAAATTTATATTGCAATAACTAGAAGCAGAGCTCAACAGATTTATGCCCAAGACAAAGGCGTTCGTTCTGATAAACACGGATTCTGGACTGGAAAAGCTTGTGCACGAAGAGATCAAGTCTCTCGAAGGCGTCAAAGAAGTCTATGACCTATACGGTCAGTACGACTTGATGGCAATCGTGGAGCAGGACACCGACAAGGACGTGGCCGAGGTAGTTTCATGGGAGCTGCGAAAGGTAAAGGGAATTCGTAGCACCAATACGATGGTGGTCGCAAAGTAATATAATCTGGCTGCCTGACAAGACACGCATATTGCCAAAAAAGCTGTTTGTCATTGGCGTCGGCCCCGGCTCACCCGCGTACCTGACTGATGCCGCCAAAGAGGCGATCCGCAAGTCGCGCTACGTCGTAGGCTATAGGTACACGCTGTCGACTATTGAGGGCGTCACCGACACGAGCAAGCAGCAAGTATTTGAAGTCACTATGAAGACTCAGGAAGATTTCTACCAGCAGGTATACATGAAAATGAAGGATGGCGAATACTGTACCGTGCCTTTCACCGGCGACGTCAACTTCTCTGAATCGGAAGTAGTCGACAGGCTGCTTGAAATTTTTGGCGACCACAACGTAGAAGTAATTCCTGGCGTCAG
>WNEW01000186.1_pt1 | contig 28558 bp, 32 predicted proteins | sample 5399891 | NCBI WGS metagenome assembly WNEW01 (sample SAMN13153336, study PRJNA577476) | soil metagenome | isolation source: 40 cm grassland meadow soil pre-rain plot 5 | place: USA:California | collected 2015-09-08 | reverse complement strand
GATCGCAGTGTGACCGCCCGACACCAATACCGCAAGAGGATCACGAGCCTTGGTCGAGGCCATTGCTAAATCAAGATGGCCGACTCCGTGGTGCACTTGCACCAATGGAAGCGAGAGATATGTTGCTACGGCTCTGGCTAGAGTGGCCCCGACTCTCAGACATGGACCCAAACCAGGCCCAGCCGAGTATGATATTATGTCAGGAGCAAGCTTCTTGTCTCCCGATCCTGAAAGAGCTTGCTGAACCACTTGCCCAGCGACCTCGACATGGTGCTCAGCTGCTTTGCGGGGATGAATACCAATTCCGACAGGGGGACTGTAGGTGGAATTCACATTCGTAAGTATGGTCCCTTGCGCGTCCACCACACTAGCTCCAAACGTGTGGGCCGTCGACTCAATTCCGAGACAAAGACGAGCACTTTTCCCCAATCGACTGGTCGGCTCGAAAGGTTAAATTTCGCCTAATACGGTCATCGCTATTCTCTCGATGGAGTGTCACACTCATACAGCCAGAAGTCAATATCGGAACTCTCGGTCACGTTGACAACGGGAAGAGTACGATAGTACAGGCTTTGACTGGCGTTTGGACTGCACGTCACTCGGAGGAGCTGCGAAGAGGAATCACGATAAGAATCGGATACGCCGACGCAACTTTCTACGAATGCCCTTCATGCGAGCCGCCCTCCAAATATTCGACCTCGAAAAAGTGCCCCAACTGCGGAAGCGAGGGAAAATTTCTTCGGACTGTCAGTTTCGTAGATTGCCCGGGTCACCACAGTCTAATGGTTACAATGCTCTCGGGCGCCGCGATAATGGACGGAGCCCTGTTTGTCGTATCGTCCAACGTAAAATGCCCTCAAGCACAAGACCGGGAACACATGTTGGCTGCGGACATGGTTGGCTTACGACGGCTGGTTATGGTTCAGAACAAGGTCGACGTTGTTGATCGAGCCCGTGCCAAGGAAAATTATGGAGAAATTCTCAATTTCACAAAAGGCACTGTTGCGGAGGGGGCTCCGGTGATTCCGATTTCCGCCCAACACAAGTTGAACATGGACGTTCTGATTAGCGCCATTCAGGATCGAATTCCAACCCCAAAGAGGGACACCGCGCTCCCTCCACGACTGTCAATACTTAGATCATTCGACGTCAACAAGCCCGGAACCGAGGTCGAAGACCTCTCAGGCGGAGTGGTGGGCGGCTCCGTCGTTCAAGGATTATTCAAGCTAGGAGATGAGGTGGAGATCAGGCCAGGGATAAAGTCGGACGAGGGAAGTAAGGTCAAGTACGAAAGGCTGCTAGCAACCGTGGAAAGCCTCCAGGCAGGAGGCAGCGGTGCAAAGATCGCCAGCCCAGGCGGACTTATCGCGATGGGGACAGACTTAGACCCCTCAGTGACCAAGTCCGACGGGCTTGTTGGAAACGTAGTCGGCAAAGCTGGCTCTCTCCCGCCGAGCCTCGAGAAGGCCAGCCTCGAAGTAGAGCTATTCGACCAAGCAGTCGGTACCGAACAACTTGTTCCCGTTCAGAAAATCAAGATGAACGAACCCCTCGTGCTCAACGTGGGAACAGCAGTCACATCCGGAGTAGTCGCGTCTGTCAGAGACACGATAGCGGATGTCGCCCTGAAGAAACCGATCTGTGCGGACCCTGGCTCCAAGATCGCTCTGAGTCGAAGGATAGGCGAGAGTTGGAGACTCATCGGGTTCGGGACCCTTCGGTGAGTCGTGCATATTCACGGACCATTCTCCTAGATACGAGCTTCATACTTGCCTTGGCGCGAAGCCACAGAGAAATGGCCAATGAGATTCGCGATGCCTCAATTGGACGAGTTAGACTAGCTACCTCTGATGGAGTAGTCTTGGAGTTGGAAAGGCTAGCTAGAAATGGAAAATTCCCGTCGAAGGCACTGGCTAGGCTTGCTCTAGCCCGGCTCAAAGACCAGGGCGTTGAGATCCGGAAGACTTGCCCAGCCGTTCCGAGCGTCGATACAGGAATGTTGGTCTTGGCCCTCGGAAGTAGAGACCGACTAGATGTAGCAACGGTTGACTATTCGCTGGGGGAGACGCTTTCAAAACTCGGCGTTGATGTCATCAGTCCGCGAAAGAAAGGAGGCCTTACGGTCAAACCAGCCTCCTCGAGTTCCCTTAAATAAAAGGGCGCACCTGGAGAAAATCAGAAGGATCATGGCCCGACTCTACTCTGGCAAGCGGGGAAGCTCTGGATCAACCAGGCCAGTCAGTCGCCGCCCCCCGTCATGGTTCAAGTACGAGCCAGAAGAGGTAGAGGCGTTAGTAGTAAGACTGGGAAAGGAAGGTAATTCGCCCAGCATAATTGGTCAGATAATGAGAGATCGACATGGAGTTCCTCTTGTATCACAGGTCTCGTCCAAAAGGCTGGAGCAGATGCTTCCACCGGATCTGAAACCGAAAATTCCAGAGGATCTTGAAACCCTACTGCGCAAGGCAACAAGTGCGCGTAGACACCTTGAGAAGAATCGCAAAGACTATCCTAACAAGAGAGACCTCGCACTTATCGAGTCGAAGATTCACAGGCTCTCAACCTACTACCATTCCAAAGGGAGACTGCCGGCCGAATGGGAGTACAAGCCCGTTGCTGCCTCACTCAAATGATTAAGGGCACGGGGCGCCTCGACGAGCTAACGCGGCTAGGCGAAGAAGCCGGCCAGATAATAAGATCGGTCGCAGAGGAACGCGGCTCAATAGTTGTGGTCAACCATTTTGACGCCGACGGAATCAGCGCTGGTAGCATTGTTCTAGCCGCTCTAAATCGGATTGAAGCATCTACTCACCTCCGGATTGTTGAGACCCTATCGGAAAAGATTGTCGAAGAAGTCGAAGGCATCGAATCAGACCTCGTGATCTTCGCGGACATCGGAAGCGGATATCTCGATCTCATTTCAAAAGGACTACCAGACCGGCGAATAATCGTCTCCGACCATCATCAGGCACTCGGCAAGCAGACCTCTGCAATCACTCACTTCAATCCCCACCTCTTGGGCTACGACGGATCCACAGATATCAGTGGGGCCGGCACCTCGTACCTTCTGGTCAAATCACTCGACCAGAAAAACCGGGACCTGGCCGCAATGGCCATGGTTGGATGTTTGGGAGACCAGCAAGACAAGGGTCCAAAGAGAACGGTCAAGGGACTAAACAAGCTCATCCTAAATGATGCGGTTGAAACCGGTTCAATAGAAGAGAGCCAAGACCTAGTTTTTTTCGGAAGACAAACTCGACCAGTACACCGGGCAATCGCCTCAACAACCAGCCCATTCATCCCAGGATTGAGCAATGAAGAAGACAAATGCCTGGCCATCCTCGACAAGGCCCGGATACAGACCAAGGTGGAGGATCGCTGGAGAACCATATCCGACCTAACTCTTGAAGAGAAGAGACGCCTTGTGGACGTAATCATTCAACACATGATTTCTCTCGGATTAAGCGGTGAGACAGCCCTTGAACTCATAGGCTCCGTCTACACTCTAACCAGAGAGGATCCTTGGACCCCACTGAGAGACGCTAGAGAGTTCGCCACTCTCCTCAATGCGTGCGGACGAATGGGAAGACCATCGCTCGGGGTCGCCCTCGGAGTCGGTGACAGAGGCGCCTCGTTTGAGGAAGCTCAGGAAGTATATGCGGACTACAAGAAGTCCTTGGCGAAGTACATGAACTGGCTGGCCAAAGAGCCGTCTGCCCTAAAGCAACTCGGCAGTCTAGTAGTAGTGAGAGGGGATGGTGTCATCGACGAGAACATGACCGGGGCTGTATCCTCACTAGTATCCGCGTCCAGCCTCTTTGGAGACAAGGTGACACTTGTAGTGACCCAAACGAAGGATGGCGCGGCGAAAGTATCAGCCCGGGCGACAGATCCTCTAGTCGAAAAGGGAGTAAATCTGGGACGCATTCTTCAATCCCTTGCTCCAATCTATGGAGGGAATGGGGGCGGCCACGCAATTGCTGCCGGGGCCACCGTTGCGAGAGAGCGCCTTGACGGTTTTCTCGAAGAGTTCAGAAGAGTGGTCAGCTCTGTTGTGACATGATTCGGGCTCAACTAAAGATCGCGGTGAAAAATCATCAAATCGCTAATTCCCTCATGAAAGCGGTCGAACCCGACAATCAAGTCCCACATCTCCAAATTACAGGACAACCAGAACCAGGTTCCCTTGCCCTAGACATAGAGTTCGACGGAACAGTTGAAACCTTCATATTCACCTTGGACGACATGCTCGCCTGTCTTCAGGCGGCAATGGAGACGCTGAATAACATACAGACGGAAGATATGGACTAATGTCGAAGGCCACCAAGAAAATCAGGGACAAGTGGAGAGCAAAAGAGTGGTACTCAGTATTCACTCCCTCCTACTTCGGCGAACAAAACGTTGCCGTAATACCATCTGAAGACCCAAAGAAGCTGATCGGTAGAGTTGTAGAAACGACCCTGTATGACATTACCAACGATTTTTCCCACCAGTCAACCAAGTTGTATTTTCTAGTCGTTTCCATAACCGGCGAAAAATGCGAGACGATTCTGAAAAATCATGAGTATTCCACCGATTACCTCAGAAGCCTCGTCAGAAGAGGAAGCACACGGATAGATGGCATCTTTACAGCTAGAACTCTAGACAACTACCTGACAAGAGTATACATCGTTTCGTTCAGCCACGGAAGAATACAAGGATCACAAGAACACGCCGTCCGACAAGTCATGGGAAAGATCGTTGCTGAAAAAGCAGCTAAACTAACATATTCCCAGCTCTGTCACGAGATGGTCTTGGGAAAGATGGGCTCTGACGTCTACAACGAGGCAAAGAAGGTCTGTCCACTCCGACATGTAGGCGTTCGCAAGTCCAAGCTCCTCTCCATGCCTCTCACTGCAATCACAGAACCCGTATCGACCGGCACTGTTGTTGCGCCGGAAGCGGTCGTTTCGGCTGCAGAACCAAGCGCCTAGTCAGAAGTAAAGATTGACGCTTCTTTTCGGAAGCTCGGGCATCCGGGGAAAATACCCGCGCAGCGTAAACGCGTCTGTCGCCAGAGAACTAGCCCTCAGTGTCACGATGGGCCTCGGAAGTAAACTGGCGATCGGGCACGATTCTCGATGGTCGGGGGCGTCATTGAAAACAATCCTGGCTAGCACAGCTCTCGAAACCGGTGCCGAGCTCAAGGATTTTGGTTTCCTGCCAACTCCAGCGCTGTCCTACGAGACGAGCGCTCGGAACCTGGATTGCGGGGTTATGATTACAGCTAGCCACAATCCCCCAGAGTACAATGGTTTCAAGGTATTCAATTCCTTGGGCGAAGCATTTGACGAGGAGAGCAGCCTGGCCAAGCCGAGCAACATCAAAAGGCGAGGCTCGAGCGGGCTGACTGGGAGCATCGAGCTATGCGACTGTCGCCATTACGAAAGCGCAATGTCGAGTGTTCAGTTTAGAAGGAAATGGAGAATTGTCATTGACCCCGGGAACGGGGCAACGTGTGATTTGGCCCCTCGGGTCTATACCAGGGCGCTTTCGAATGTGACTTCGATAAACTGCCTTAGAGAGTCTGATTTTTCGGGAAGAGGGTCCGAGCCTACGTCTGAAAGCATGAGGCTGCTCAGTTCAGCCGTGAGGGGCAGCAAGTCTGAAGCCGGAGTCGGGTTTGATGGAGATGGGGACAGAATGTACATTGTTGACGAAAAGGGAACATGCCCACTGCAAGACCGAGTCTTAGGTGCCTTCATAGCTTCGTTATCAAAGTCATCCAAGGGCCCCTTTGTTGTGCCAATTGACGTTTCAATGGCGGTCGACGAGATAGCTCATGAGCGAAACGCGAAGGTAGTCAGAGGACCAGTCGGCGATGCCAAACTCCTTCGAGAGATGAAACACGTGGGAGGCACATTCGCGGGGGAACCTTCCGGTGCATGGATCCATCCGAAGTTCAACCCCTGCCCTGATGGAATACTGTCAGGCCTTTCGTTCTTGGAAGCGGTTGAGAAAGATGGCCGGACCGTTTCAGAGATGATAGAGGACGTTCCCGAATATCACATGTTACGCGACAGCGTTCCTCTTAGGAAGGAAGCTAGGATTCAACAAGAACCGTTGAGCAGAGAAATCGGAAGAGCCATCGGCCAAGACTCCAACACAACCAGCAAGTTCGGTCTACGAGTCAGCGCGGACCAGTCTTGGGTGTTAGTTCGTCAGAGCGGAACCGAACCAGTCTTACGAGTAACAGTCGAGTCAAAAATTCGAAAAGAGGCCTCAAGAATAATGCGCGATACTGTAGGGGTACTACGTCGAACCTTGAAGAGAGTCTCCTAGATTGAAGGCCGTCGTGTTCGCCGCCGGCAAAGGGGAAAGGCTGTGGCCTCTGACCGACACGACACCAAAGCCCTTGTTACCCGTAGCTGGGCTGCCGATACTCGAGCGAACCCTAAAGGGTCTAGTCAAGGCAGGCGTTCGGGAGATTGCCCTCGTAACCAGCCACAGAGAGGAGAGGATCAAGGAATTTGTGGGCAATGGCAGCAATATTGGCTTCCGGGCCTCATTCGTTCACCAAGAACGCCCTAGGGGAACAGCAGACGCACTTAGATCATGCAAAACTTGGCTAGACGGAGAGTCGAGGTTCATTGTGATCTACGGGGACGATTACTACTCTACAAGTAGCATAGCAAAGTTTGTGAACACCGCTAAGCGGTCAAATGACGCAGCGGTCGCCGCAGCAGAATCAGAAGACCCCTCAAGATTTGGCAGACTTGAAATTCAACGAGGAAAGATTAAGGCAATCCGAGAGAAGGTAAACTCGAATGCTCCTGCTAGGGTCAACGCAGGCCTCTACCTTCTGAGCGATTCTGTTTTCAGCATAATCGAACGTGTCGAAATCTCCGAGCGCGGTGAGTACGAACTCACAGATGTCGTTAATCGACTTATTCAATCCAATGTAAGCGTACTCGCTCTTCCCTTGGGGAAGGATGATTGGCAGGGCATCACGTATCCTTGGGACTTGCTCGAGGCAAACCAGCGCGAGCTCCAAACTATTACGCACTCTATCGGAAAAGGAAGAGTGGACACGGGAGCAAGGCTGACAAAACCGATTATCGTCGGTACAGGTGCGGTCATAAAGGCCGGGTCACATCTGGAGGGGCCTGCTGTTATCGGAGAAAACTCTACGATAGGACCGAACGCATACATTCGTCCTTTCACCTCGATCGGTCGCGATTGCAAAGTTGGGGCCAGTTCAGAGGTGAAAGCCTCCATTCTAATGGACGGTGCAAAGGTGCCTCATCTCTCATATGTCGGAGACAGCATTCTCGGACAGGGCTCATCTCTTGGGGCGGGTACAATCACCGCGAATCTCAGATTTGACGACTCTGGCGTCCCCTCAGAGGTCAGAGGACACCGGACCGACAGTCAAAGAAGGAAGCTCGGTGCCATCTTGGGCGATGGTGTTCGAACTGGCATCAATGTTTCCATCTTTCCGGGCGTTAAGATTGGCGCAGGGGCCTGGATTTGGCCTGGGGTAGCGGTTAGCCGAGACGTGGTCGCCGGCGAACGAGTAAAGCAGAGTACATTGTAGTCCTCTCGAGCAACTCCCCTAACCAGATTAGGTGCTCGTGATCCGAGATGTTAGTAACTTCTGACGCTAGAAATTCTAATGGCGCTGCGAAGTGCTAACAAGGCTCACAACATCGCCGTTCTTCAAAACATAAGACTCGCCAAGTCGCATACTATTGCGAGCGTTCACTCCATAGAGAAGGCCCTCGCCAAGTTCGGAATGTATTCTCAAGGCCAGCCCCCGCAATGTGGTCCCCTTCGGGACCAACAATGCGTCAGGCAAGACGTTCCCGGAATGGTCGGTGAAGTGCTCTGGGTCCTCAACAGGAAAGACTACTATCATATCGAGCAAGCGGAAAAATGCCGCGTTTATGCATTCTTGGACCCCAGTAGTTCCGAATCGGGATAACACGTTCTCACTTATGACCGTCAGAGCTGCTTTCTGCTCCGGCGTAATAGCGAAAGTGTTCTTAGTTAAGAAAGCGGAATCTCCGGGCTTGTAGTGGATCATCCCCTTCTCAGATGCTCTGCGAAGAGCAAGCTCAGCTTCAGCACTCACTGGAATGGTCAAAGGATCTATCCTCCTGAGGTTCTGAAAGTTAGCAGAAGCGGAGGGTATGTCGATCTTGTTGGCGGCTAGCAACACTGGCTTCGCTTTCTTGCGAAGGAAACCGACGAGGCGAGTCAGATCTTCATTTTGCCAATCCAAGGGTCTTCCTGCCACTCCAGCGATCTTTAGGCTGTCTTCAATGTCCGGTTTCCTCACACCTAGACCACTTAGCCGATCGGCGAGTGCAGAGATTATTTCGTCCAAGCTGATGTTTGGACGGCGAACAATCTTTTCCCAATCTTTTGTTATCAAGTGAAGCATCCACGTCTCGAGCTCCTTCTCAAGGAAGGCAACGTCGATTTGGGGATCGTGAGACCCGGTGGGAACAAGCTTGCCCTCGGAGTCAGTGGAGCCTGAGGCATCAACCACGTGTATCAGAGCATCCGCCCGTCTCACGTCATCGAGAAACTGGTTGCCTAGTCCCTTTCCCTCAGCTGCACCTGGGACTAGCCCCGGGAGATCCACTAATTCGACAGGGATGAATCTCTCCCCGTCTATGCACCTTGAATTCTTTGGATTGTCTTCCAACCCAAGGTCTTTGCAGATACACTTCGTGCGGAGGTAAGATATACCGTGATTGGGCTTAATGGTTGTAAAAGGATAGTTCGCGATCGGTACCATTGTCAGCGTCGCGGCGCTGAAGAATGTGCTCTTTCCCGCGTTAGGTTTACCGATAATCCCGACCTGCACAACAACCACGGGATTAGGTAATTGGGAGGCCCGTCACGCGGATGCCTGTGCTGCGAACTCCATACCTAATGTTCAATCCGACAAGAAGCGCCGTAATCTGCTCGACCGTTCGAGAGTTCTCTAGAGGACCCGCATCAACGCTTCTAGCACCGGGGATAGATGATACGAGCTCCATGACCGTTTTCTTTCCTTCACGGTCATCCGCGCAGACGAGAACATCGCAATCGATTTTCTGTGAAAGATCACTCAAGGGCTCAGCACTCACATTGTTGAAAGCTGTAACCAGAATGACGCCCTTCGGAACAGCACTTGAGGCAACCTCGGCAGCTGAGCCGACCCAAAGACCCAGTGTTCTTGTGGGCTTGCCACCAACTGCCGTTTCAAGCGGAACCGTGACATTAACTAGGATCTTGCCCGGAGTAAGCGAGGGTCTAACCGTCTTCAGCGTTTCGACAAGCGCAGCGAATGGCACGGTCACAACCACTATTTCGGCAGCTTTGCAAGCTTGTTCATTCAACAGCCCCGAAACCTTGCTATTGGGGCCGACCGCTTTCTGAATTGCTAAAGCAGCGGTTTGAGCCCTGTCTATGCTTCGAGACCCGATGAATACTTGATGTCCGGCGGCCGCCCATCTAAGAGCCAGTCCGTATCCTTCGTCTCCAGTTCCGCCGAGAACCGCTAGTTTGTATGATGGCGTCGGTGAGCACCAGGCTTGGGGCGACCGGGAAGGCTCTTGATTAGGCCCCGTCGCATTAGCAATTCCGCCGATTTTCGGGAGTGATCAATAATTGAGCTGGCTCTCTCGTAGAGCTGACTCTTGGAGAACTTCAGTCTCGCAATTCCCTGTTTGATGGCCTCCAGTCCAACGGCGGCAGCCTCTCTCGGGAAAACTTCCTTGTCGCTCATGGATGGGATTATGTGCTCATCGCTCAGCCCCTTTTCCTCTGCGACCATCGCGATCTCCCTTGCCGCAGCTATGCACATTTCATCAGTAATCATCTTCGCTCTCACGTCAAGAGTGCCGCGGAAGATGGCCGGGAATCCAAGGGAGTTGTTCACTTGGTTGGGAAAGTCCGATCGTCCAGTGGCGACAATTTTTGCACCAGCCGATTTTGCTTCCCAGGGCCAGATCTCGGGGACTGGGTTAGCGCATGCGAAGACAATCGAGTCAGTATTCATGAGCCTAATGAGCTCCTTTTTGATCACTCCGGGTCCTGATGATGACATTGCGATGAGGACATCTGCGCCTTTGACCGCGTGTTCAACGCCTCCAACTCGGCCCTCCGTGTTGGTCTTCTCGCAAATATCCCACTTGGCCTGGAATTCTTCCCTCAACTCGGTCCTGTTCCTACCAAGTATGCCAGTTTTGTCGACCATCACGATGTTGCCTGGAGTGACTCCAGCCTCCATTATGATTCTCGCAATCGCAATGTTGGCTGCTCCAGCCCCGACCATGCATATGTGTGCTTGGGCAAGCTTTTTTCCAACAACCTTCAGCGCGTTTATCAGGCCAGCACAAACCACTGTCCCCGTCCCCTGCTGGTCATCGTGCCATACCGGAATTTGGAGTTCGCCCCTCAACGTGTCAAGGATTTCAAAGCATTTCGGTTGAGAAATATCCTCTAGGTTCACTCCTCCAAATGATGGCTGCAGCCATCTTACAGCGTTCTTGATGTCTTCAGGGTCCGACGTGCCTAAGCAAATAGGGAATGCGTCAACTCCTCCAAGATACTTGAAGAGCAGGCTTTTCCCCTCCATAACCGGAAGTCCGGCTTCTGGACCAATGTCTCCCAGCCCGAGAACTCTCGTGCCATCGGTCACTATAGCAACGTTATTCCACTTGTTGGTGAAGTCAAAGACCTTCTCGGGATTCTTCTGAATCTCTTTGCATGGATCCGCGACACCGGGGGTATACCAAACGGCAAAGTCGTCGTAGGAATCAATGGGAACTTTAGGAGCAATTTCGATTTTTCCATGGTAGAGGGGGTGATACTTCATAGCTAGTTTGGCCGGCGCATATGCCCTTTTCAGGAGCTTCGTGTCTTGGGCCATTGACGGTGAAACCTTCTATCGAGAGGGTCGGAGCCACCCTTCTCTGATTTAACGATGTTGCACATCGCGTAATCCTTATCAGGATTGGTTCTGCGTGAGGTCCGACAGTGCATTGACAGCCTATTCATACGTCGGGGAGCAATGGACGAAGAGAGGACCCGAATTTGCTCAGTGGCTCAGACAAAGCGCGATGTCTTGGAGAAGAGAGCCCACCATTAAGCGTGTAATTCGCCCAACCAGGTTGGACCGGGCCCGTAGGATCGGATACAAGGCTAAGCCGGGCGTTTTGGTTGTTAGAATCAGGTTGCGAAGAGGCGGGGCGAGAAAACAAAGACCGACGTCAGGTCGTCGTCCGAAGGCAATGGGAGTCGTGAAGTTTCGGAGGGCGATTGGCCTTCAAGAAATTGCCGAGCGACGCGTAGCCAAAAAGTATCCCAACCTCATGGTGAGAGACTCTTACTATGTTTACTCGGACGGGAGGAATCATTGGTACGAAGTAGTTCTCTTCGATCTATCCAAGCATATCTGACCGAAGGACGATTTTGAAATCTTGGTGAAGATTCCATCTCATCATGATATATAGGCCAAAAGATAGCCGGCAGGCGCCTTTCCAGCCAGTCCACAATCGCTCGACCCAATCCCAACCCGGTCAGGAATCCGATTTACTAGGTCTTCTCGAGCGAGAGTCTTGACCATGAAGGCGCGCGCTTTGTCGCTCGAGCAAATAACCGTCTTGGGTCGAAAGTCAGATCCGGTCATCCTTAACGCTCTCTCTCATGGAAGTGCAACTGATTTTCTCCCGTGTCTGAGATACCACTTTCGAATCGGTGGGAAGAGAATGAGAGCGGCAATGGTTATCTTGAGTTGCTTGGCAGCGGGAGGCGAAATAGCAAAGTCGATACTGCCCGCCGCCGCTGTCGAAATGATCCACAACTATTCACTTGTCATCGATGACATAATTGACGAAGGTGATGTGCGAAGAGGAGTGCCCACTGTCCGACGGAAGTTCGGCGAATCCATCTCTATCCTAATCGCCATGTCTTACAGAGAAACCCTAGATGACATAATTCAAGGGTGCAATCACAGAGAAGTGATCCGACCGCTTTGCGTTCAGGCTATGAAGGAAATAATTGATGGCGAGAGACTAGACCTCCAGTTCGAGCAGGCAGGTCGAAATGAGCCATTTCTGAAGGAGCATAGAATCTCACAGCCTGTTTTCCAGGCATACTTGAGAATGATCGGAAAGAAAACCGCGTCCTTGTTCCAGACGGCTGCAATGATCGGAGCGCACTCGGCAAACGCGGGCGCCAAGGTCGTCGACCAATTTGGGGCGTTCGGGTGGAAATCCGGATTGGCGTTCCAAATCATGGATGATGTGCTAGACATCTTCGGAAGAGGGACTGGGAAGCAGAAGGCAAAGGATATCATTGAACATAAGCTCGGAAATGCACCTGTCCTCATTGCAATCAAGTATCTTCCCGAAGGACAAGGTCATGAGCTTATGCGGATCCTCAGGTCGTCGCGAGTCTCGCAAGACAAGGCATCGAGAGCTGTTGAGCTAATCTCCAAAACACCAGCTGAGATCGAGTGCAAGCAGGTCGCAAATAGATATCTTCAAGAAGCCAAGGACCATCTTAGCTCTGTCCGCGATTCGAAGTTCAAGGCCTCCTTGTCAGATCTCGCGGATCGTGTGGTGTCACGTTCTTTCTAGTTGGTCCATGGTGGGAACGATGTGCCAGATTCAAAGTTTCCGGCAAGTGCCTCAGCCAACATTCCCTCCTTCTTTAGGTTAAAGATGAAGCTAGCACGCCCCCTTCTCGCAAGCGTTAGGGCCTCCCTCACCTTGCCATACATCCCACCAGTAACATCTTTCCCAGCACTCTTTCTCAGACTCGTCAAGACCTGACGAGCATTATTCTTGTCAACAACGTTGATTGTCTCTCTTGGCCCTGAGCTCTTTGTGTATTCCTTGAAAACGCCATCAACATCGCACCCGAAAAGAACCCTGGACCCGCTGATTTCCGTCCCAATTCTAGATGCCAATTGATCTGCGGATATTACGGAAACTCCTTTTTTCGAGTCAAATGCGAGATCCCCGTGGATTACGGGTATTAGTCCGATTCTTATTGCCCTCCTCACAGGCTCGATGAAAAAACCTTCAACCCGGCCAACTTTCATAGTCATGAAGCTCATTGCTCTGAGGGGCACAAATGGCATATTCTCCCGAAGAAGTGCAACCTGAATAATCCTTGCGAGTTGATCAAGATACAACTCTGTCTCACCGATAGCTCTGAGTTGGGACTTTTTTCGTAGTCCCTTGTGCAGCTGGGCTCTCTTGACAATAGGATGGCCATAGGACCCAGCGCCATGAAGCAGGACTAGGGGTTTGCTGAAGAAGGATAGCTGGCGAACGCTCGACCGAATAGTTGCCAAGTCCGGCGTACACTCCACGGTTTTGTTGGTTATTGCTGATCCTCCGAGTTTCACGATAGTAACTGGAGTCATTAGGACCAGGAATCAATGTGGCCCTTTTAGCTACTATGAAGGTGACTATCAACCAGCCTGCATGGTAACATCCAACTTATGCAACATGAATCCATTGCCAGTTCGGCAGCCTTGGCATCAATTGAGGATAAGGCAGAGAGAAACGACTACCCATGGGGAACCAATCGTCAGGTTTTGAACATGAATCAATGCCGGTTTTTAATATTCACCCGACTGGCGGGGAAACATTCGGTGCCGAATGTGTCATTAGCTAAGCAAAACCAGAGACTAATCTGTGGGAGCTCGGTCTCGCTCAGTGAGAGGAGTCGACTAGTTGAGGAGGCATTTTGATGGAAGTTAGAAAACCTCTTTCCCAGCCAGACCTCCAGGTGAGCAGTGAGCGAGTCCCTACTGGTATCAATAGTCTTGACAAGATCATCGAAGGGGGACTTTGCAAAGGGGATACCATAGTGATCGCTGGGCAGCCTGGAACAGGCAAGACGACACTAGGATTGCAGTTTCTTTACCACGGAGCAACAAAGTGTGGAGAGAACGGCGTCTATGCGTCTGTGATTGAGAGTGGAGACAAGATCAAAAGGAATGCTCTAAGGTTCGGGTGGGACCTAGGACAACTAGAGCGAGAAGGAAAACTAGAACTCGTTTCTCTTCAATCCACAATGAAGGCCGGGGTTAGTACCGCCCTAGAGACTGTGCTTGAATCGCTTCATGCGATTCGTGCAAAGAGACTTGTCTTCGACTCCTTGAGCGCGCTCATGACCGCGTTTGAGAGCAATGCCGAGGCGAGGAGCTTTCTGCACATAATGATAAAGTTCCTAGAAGGCGCAAACTGCACGACTCTCATGATTAGCGAAGTCCCATGGGGCAAGCAACAGCTTGGGACCAACTTTGAAGAGTTTCTCGGCGATGGTCTAATCGTACTAGACTCTAGCTTTGACAATTCGCGGGTCCGAAGGCGAATCTACATCCCCAAGATGCGGGGAACAGAGCATAGGCTAGAGGGCTACGACTACTACATATCGAGAGAAGGCTTCTCCCTTGCACCGACACCGATCCCCCCTGACAAGATAAGGTGACCGAGAGACAAGCATCGAGCCGTTTCTAGCTCTCCCTCTATCCAACATGGCGATCTGAGAGATTGAAAACGGATCTTCTAGAGAAGCTCATCGGCTCTGAAACCAAAGCCGAGCTTCTGATGTATTTTCACAACAACCCAGACGCAGCAAATACCCTCGACTCGATTGCAACTAAGCTGCATAGAAGGCCAACGGAGATTGCCCGAGATGTCTCTGATCTGGTTGAGATTGGTCTGTTGGAGGAGGTTCGTTTCATCTCCTTTAACAAGGAAAGGGACGAGGAACTCCAGCAGGAACTGGCTTTACGATTCAGCTCTAGAGGGTCAGTCGAGGATCAGGGTCAGGCTCTCTCACGCGAACCTACAGGGGTGGCGATAATCGACCTCCTGCTGCCTGACGGGTATCCTTCAGCCTCTGCTGTTTTACTGATGGGCGACCCCGCTACGGGAAAGACGACCCTGCTTATGCAACTGGCAATTGAGACTCTGAAGCAGGGAAGAGATGTAGTGTACGCCGCTCTCGACGACTTTCCTGATGGCATACGCGACTCGATGAGGCAGATGGGTCTCGACCCCAGAGACTATGAGACTGAGGAAAACCGGAGACTTGTGTTCATTGATTGCTACTCATTCTTGGTTGGCGTCAAAAGCGAGGAGATCTATAGTGAGGATCCACAACGGCTCTCGGATCTCTCTATTACAATTTCCAAAGCTCTGAACGAGTCGAGGAATCCATCGAATGTTCTACTTGCAATGGACTCGGTTACGACTCTTCTTCAGAGAAGCGGCGTGAGGCCATCCTTTGACTTCCTCCACACACTAATAGCCAAGATTCGTAGGAGTAGAACAAGCTTCCTCGGATCACTCTCTAGAAAGGCGTTTCATCCTGCCATAATTGCGGCGATGCAGGACAAAATGGACGGAGTGATCGAGTTGAAAGCTGAGGACACCATCGAGGGAATTTCAAGATATATTAGAGTCCCAAAAATGAAGGGTGCAACACATGTCACGGCGTGGACACCCTATGATAGAGACTCCAGGTCCGGGCTCATTCCTCGCCAATCCGTGAGATCCTGACGGCGAGCGACCTCTTCAAGTGGAACGCTCCAAACCAACTGCATGAATCCGCCATCGCGGTGCTTTACGTCGTCGGAACCAGCCTGTAACTACCACAAAAAACTGAAAGTTACGAGAGTTTCATCTTATCGTCACACTTTGCACGAGCTAAGCTGAAACCAAGATGCCACTGAACGTGAGACCAGTGAGGCTCCGCGAAAGCCTCTACCTTCTCATACCAGTAGACATCGCGCGTCTTATCGGAGTGGTCAGTGCTTCAAAATTCTCCCTGACCCTCAACGAGAACAATGAGAGTGTCAAGTTGGTCTACGAATTGAAGAAAGAGAGTGGGGACCAACAGATCGTCCAGCGTCCTGTCGAGTTGTAGAGTGCAAGGCTTGGCGAACACTTTCGCTGACGCCGTGGCCTTGCTTGCAGGATGCGGGGCCTTACTTTTTGTCGCGAGAGTTCGAAGAACATACTTCCTGGACTCTAGGTTCTTCATCGGAACGGCTAACGTCGCTTTCAACGTAATCCTTGCGCAGGATCTAATATCCGACTTAGCTCGAGTGCCCACCTCGCAGCTCATTTTTGTGGCCGCAATCATAGCAACCACGATCTCAATCGGATTTGCCAGCTATCTCTTGGAAAAGACTCCAGAGCTGTCAGGCTTCTCCGAGGTGAGGAGTTTTCTCTCAAAACCACCGCGCGCCTTCCTAGTGTACGTAGGCGTCATTGGCGTCTGGGGAGCAGCGGGCTTAGCACTTGAACCATGGACCTTACAGCAGACTACCAATGACTCTACGATATTCTATTATTCGTATGAGCCGTGGTTCCTCATTCTATGCTCGGTACTCCTTGCGGCCTTTCTGATTTTGCCAGTCGCAAATGTTTACCGTAGGAGCAGGACACTCTCCGATGCTACTGCCGCCCGATCTCTTAGGATCATAAGCATGTCATGGACCGGATTCGGCATCATATCCCTCTTCCAGGTGGCGATGCCATACATTCAAACTGCAGGAGACATAATAGAGGGAATACTCTTTGTCTTCGTGGCATTCGCGCTGCGTGAGCCCACCGTTCTTAGCCGAATCATCTCGAGTCACTCATCCTTGGAACGATCCATAGTCGCGCCAAGACTCAAATCGAAGGACGAAGGTACGGATCAGCTTACGCGGCGAGACTTCTTCTCATCGGCCCTCGGACTCGACCACAACCTCGTAGGCAAGTGCAGAATGTTGTTGGAATTTGACCCCTATGCACCTTACGAGGACCTTGTAGGCAAATTCGTAGAAGAATTCCAATCTTATGGAGACTCGGTTGCTGTGTTCACAAACATCGGAAGCCCACTTCGCAGGCGACTCATGAATGAGGCGGTTGTGAACTTGTTCAGTTTTAGCAGCAAGACTTCTACACCATCAAGACGATCTGACAGAGAAGTACTTCTGCCTGAGAGAGAATCCTCACTAATGCTTGACGCCGTTGACAAGTTATTGCAGGCGAACAAAGGACACAACACCGCTCTCGTCTTCGACATCTTCGGAGAGCTCGCTTTCCTTCAGGGCTTCGAAAAGGCCTACAGTGTGCTGTCGTCAGTACTAGAGATGGCTGAGTCAGAGTCCGCGACAACCCTTGTTCTGCTAAATCAAACGGCACACGACCCCAGAGTTCTCAGCGGAGTAAGGGGACTCTTTGTATCTCGCATAATGTGTGATGTTAATGGAACCAGGTTGGTCCGATTCCAGCGCTCAGAGACCCATGGAGACCTATTCGACGACGAGACTGACCTTGGTGAGTCTCAAGCTCGAGGAGTTGTCGGGAATTGACCTCACGGATTATGAGTTTCGATTCGCTCCTTCTCAAGGCTATTGACGAGAGCCTTAGTGTGATGGGGGAAGAGCCCAAGAAGGCATTGTACCAATATTTGTTGTCGATCCACTCGCTGAAGACTGAGGACATTCCTGCCAAAATAGGGCAATTTGCCCTAGGCATGAGACGGGCACTGGGCGCTGCCTCCAGGGTTATTGAGAAGTTGATATTGAAACGTCTTTACGAGAAGATCGGGGCATCCTACCAAGAGATTCTGGGCTTTGACTTTGCGGATTATGTCGAGGACGTTCGACAAAAGTTCTCCATGCAACCCTCCGGCGCGCTAGATTCCCCTTCTGAGTACACGCGCTCAAAGAAGGCGCAATTTTCCAGTTAGGGTATCAACAGTGTCTACTGGTGCCGGACCAAGCCCAAGGCATGTAATAGTTCCCGTTGGCACTTGAGTTAGACCCATGTCACGGACGATGTACGATGGGATTGGAATACCGCGAGCCCGTTTCTCCAGTTCGAGCAACTGGTCCTCGTCCTTTACTTTTAGCGCGATCTTCGCTTGTCCCTCCCTCATCCATTTGTCATACCAATTCCGGAACCTGGTTCTAGCTAGCTCGGCTGAAGAGATAGCTGCATGGGAGCATTGCACTGCCATCTTCCCTCGTCCCATACCAAGGTCTGTTCTGACGACGAGGACTTGCTTGATCTCAAAGTTCTCGGTCAAGAGTACCACCGTTCTCAGCACTACTGTATTTAATGGTCGATAGGCCAAGACAGCATATGGAATTCGCTTCAGTCCGCTCGGTTAGGATCTCGACCTTGTCCCATGCAACTGAGGACCGGGGGAGTGTCCTCAAGGCAATGAGGGAGCTGCATTCAGACAAAGTCTCGAAAGAATTCCCAGCGGCGAAGGCTAAGGGCCACTATGGTAATGAAATAGTGACATTGAGGACCACGATCACGTCGCCCCGTGAGGCGGCCATGTTCTTCACTGAACTGTGGCGTCGACTCGGTGAATCCGAAAGGGAGCAGATTCTATCTCGACTTGGGGACCACATTGACCAGTCCGGAACTCTCTTCTTGCGAATTGACAAGGAGGAGTGCTTTCAAGGCCGAATCAGGATTGGAATAATGGACACCATAAGAGTGGAAGTTCACTTCTCTGTCAACAGTTCTTCTCCTGGTGGAGTCACTTGGAGCATTGAACAACGAATAGGCACAATTCTCTAACAGATCTTACCTACTAGGAGGCGTCTCTTGGAATGAAATGCGTTTTTAACCTGTCGGACATTTATCCTTCGGGGGATGAAGAAGCCAGCCCCAGATTGACCATGAGGATGATATTCTCTGCGACGGGCCGACCCCAAATCGCACTACCTTTGACTCAGTAACAAGAAAGGTTTTTAGTAGTGGGGCCAGCGGCTTCGCGATTAATAGGTGTAGAATTTGTCAATGTTTGCAGTCCCCGGCGCGTACGACCGGGCGATAACGGTATTCTCTCCCGACGGGAGACTGTTCCAAGTAGAATATGCGAGCGAAACCGTGAAGAGGGGAGCTACCGTTCTCGGGATAGCCTGCCCTGAAGGTGTAGTTTTGGCCGCAGAAGAACGAGCAGGCTCCAAGCTTCAAGATCTCTCATTTATGTGGAAAATATTCCAGATAGATGAGCACGTTGGAACCGCGGTCGCCGGGCTGAGCTGTGACGCCCATATCCTTGTTGACCAGGCTCGTATATACGCCCAGAGCAACAAACTCATGTACGATGAGCCTATAGACATCGAAATTCTCACTCGACGCATTGGAGAGATTAAGCAGCTCTATACCCAACACGCAGGGGTCAGACCGTTTGGAATCTCGATGCTCTTCGGTGGAGTAGACAAAAAGGGAAGTCGTCTATTCTGGACCGACCCAAGTGGTGCTTTCTTCGCCTACAGAGCATGGGCCATCGGTGCGGGAGGAGATGCCGCAAACGAGATTCTCGAAGCCGAATACAGGGACAACATGAGCTTGGATGATGCCTTGCTGCTCGGAATGAAGTGCATGACTAAGGTGTTGGAGGGAAAGGCGGAACCGCAAAAAATACGAGTTGCGGTCGTGACCCGCGAAGCCGGCAAATTCCAGAAGCTGCCGGTCGAAGATGTCGACAAGTACCTCCGAAAGCTTGATGCTAGCAAAAAAGCCCCTGCCGGCAAATGAGTGACAAGTTTTCAACAGCTAGACTGGCGAAAGGACAGGACAAGTTTGAGATTCTCGTGAAGCCCCAGCAGGCGCTTGACTACAAGCTCGGCAAACAAGTAACCATAGGCCAATTACTTATGATCGAGGAAGTGTACGCAGACTCAAGCAAGGGTACAAGGGCTTCTGCCGACAAGCTCCAGAAGCATTTTGGAACCACCGATCCTCTGAAAATCGCAGAGGAGATCATGAAGACCGGAGAGCTACAGCTTACGACCGAACAGCGCCGTCAACTCGTCGAAGAAAAGCGGCGACAGATAGTTTCGATTATTACGAGAAACGCAATTGATCCTCGCACGGGAGCGCCCCACCCGCCCTTGCGCATAGAGCAAGCCATGGAGCAGATCCGTCTCTCAATCGACCCTTACAAGAGCGCTGAAGAACAGGCCAAGTTGGTAATTGAAGAGTTGCGGCCAATTCTTCCCCTGAAAATGGAACAGATGAAAGTAGCCGTGAAGGTCTACCCCGAGCATGCTGCACGGGCCTACAACGCGCTCAAGGGCTTTGGAACGGTAAGTAGAGAAGAATGGGGGCCCGACGGGTCTTTGGTGGCAGTCGTGGAGATGCCAGCGGGACTCTATGGATCATTTCTCGACAGAGTAGGCAAACTGACCCAAGGAACAATTCAGACAAAGGTCCTCACCTAGGAGAGAAAACGTTGACGTTGCTGGTGGAAGCTAATCAGGTGGTGGCTCCGGGGGAACTGCTCGCGGACGGGGATCACATTCTCGGAGAGAACGCGTACAGGATTGGAACGCAAATCTTCTCGGCGTGTGTAGGTCTACTCGAAGTCGACGGAAACAGGGTCCTAGTCGTGCCCTTCAAAGGAGGATATCTTCCTCACGAGGGGGATTTGGTAGTAGGCAGAATCATCGACATCGGGCTTTCCGGCTGGTCGATCGACATACTGGCTCCATATCAATCGATGCTTCCCGCCTCGGAGACTCCGGGTTCACGCGGACCACGGCGGAGAGACTTGTCTGAGATTCTGGAAGTGGGAGACATGGTACTAGCACAAGTGCTCGCGTTCGACAGGACCAGAGATCCCCTTCTAACAATCAAGGGTCCGGGGCTCGGTAAGATCTCCAATGGCAGAGTCGTTCAGATATCTGCAGCAAAGATACCTCGCTTGATCGGGAGGAAAGGGTCCATGATTAGCATGCTAAAGCGTGAGACAGGATGTCAGATCACCGTTGGACAGAATGGGATAGCCCTGGTCTGGGGAAAGTCGCCTGAAGCCGAAGAGCTTGCAGTAGAAGCCATATACATGGTTGAGAGGGAAGCTCATACTCGCGGACTAACTGACAGGATTAGAGAAATGATAGCGAAAAATAATGTGGTTGGAGAAGTTGCCGGAGCATAAGACTGAACTCATTGACAGCAAAGGAGTACGCGCTGACGGCCGCAAGCTAGACCAGCTCAGACCCATAAAACTCGAGATCGGGATTCTTGACAAGGCTGATGGCTCCGCATATATTGAACAGGGCAAGAACAAGATACTAGTCGCGGTCTACGGCCCGAGAGAGGCTCACCCAAAACACATTGCTCTACCCGATAGGGCCGTGATCCGATGCCGTTACCATATGGCCCCATTCTCGGTAGACGAGCGGAAGAACCCCGCCCCCTCTAGGAGGGAGCACGAACTCTCTAAAGTAATCAGAGAGTCCCTTGAGCCTGTTGTCCTAACAGACCTCTACCCGAGGACCGTCATTGACTTGTTTGTAGAGATCCTCCAGTCAGACGGGGGTTCAAGGTGCGCAGGAATAACTGGCGCATCACTGGCTCTAGCTGACGCCGGCATCCCCATGCGAGAGCTCGTCGCCGCTTGCGCAATCGGAAAGATCGAGGGCAAACTAGCTTTGGACCTTTCGGATTCAGAAGACAAGTATGGCGAAGCTGACCTTCCCGTGGCATACGTGCCAAATGCCAACCTGGTCACCCTGCTCCAAATGGATGGCGAACTAACAACCGAGGAGTTCAACAAGGGACTCGAAATGGCTGTCGAGGCGTGCAAGACCATACATACGATGCAGCGCGAAGCTCTGAAGAAGAAATTTAGAGAGATCAAAGAGAGCGTAGTTGAGAAGGAAGAGACGGAGGTTGTCGCCTAGTGTCGGCAACGCCTCAGCTACCCCCGGTTGCAAAGCTCGAGCAGAAAACGATCGTTGACATGATCTCCCGAGGCAAGAGAATAGACGATAGAGGAATCGAGAATTATCGAACAATAACAATCGAGGCCGGACTAATCGAGAAAGCCAACGGCTCTGCTGAAGTCCACCTCGGCAAGTCAAGAGTGCTGGTCGGGGTAAAGGTGCAGACCGGACCACCCTTCCCTGATACTCCAGACGAAGGCGTCCTCACCGTCAATGCGGAACTAGTACCACTGGCATCCCCCTCATTTGAGGCGGGACCACCGAGTGAAGAGGCAATTGAGCTTGCGAGAGTCGTCGACCGCGGAATACGTGAATCGAAAGCGGTGGATGTAAAATCGCTCGTACTTGAGAAGGGTAAGAAAGTACAAGTCGTATATGTCGACGTTTACGTTCTTGACCATGACGGGAACCTCATAGACGCGGCTGCGATGGCAGCACTAACCGCACTCATCAATGCGAAGGTTCCGAAGATGGAGATGAAAGGCGACGAAGTTATTGTCAAGCCAAGTCACCATCCACTGCCTCTTAACAACTATCCTGTTGCAGTGACCTTCGCAAAAGTCAACGGGACCATTCTAGTGGATCCCTCGCTCGAGGAGGAGCAGGTGATGAACGCGCGACTAACGGTTACAATCGACAAGAATGGACGGATCTGCGCAATGCAAAAAGGCGGCCAATACGGTTTCACTGTCGAAGAGCTTAAGAGAGCAGTCGGAGTTGCAGTTCAGAAAGCTGCCGAGAACCGAGCCAAGATTCTCGCTGTGGCGAAAGGCTGATGGCAAGACGACTCGGCATCGGGGGAGGCTTCGGAGCACGATACGGCACCATAACACGAAGACAACACATAGAGATACTGACAGGACTGCGGTCCAAACATGAATGCCCCAAGTGCAAGTTCAAGACCGTCAAGCGCTGGAGCGTAGGAGTGTGGCTCTGCAGGAAATGCGGGTACAAGTTTGCCGGCGGAGCTTACGCCCCCATAACGAAGGTTGGGGAAATAGCGGCAAGGGCCACGAGAGGTATGATGAGCCCATCAACACTCTCCACCGAGCTTGACAGTCTACGAGCCGGGGCGAGAGTCGCACCGTCGGTATCTCCTATCTCGAAGAAACCGAGAACTCGAAGGAAGAAACAAATTGAGCCGACAGAGACCACCGTCGAGGAGGATGCCGGACAAGCAAATGAGGGCCAACCCGCCAAGCAATACTCACCAGCTGAGGAAGAAAGCCCGGGCCAATCTGACAATAATAATTGACATGCCCGACCCAAAGACCGCTAGGTCAATACGAGACTCGATAAGGCCCGAGACCGAAGCAGGCAAAGGCTACAGATCCAAGACAACCGCCACCACCCGGGGAAACAAGCTGCAGATTGGAATAACTGCCAGCGACCTCGTGGCACTCAGAGCCGCGTCGAACTCATTCCTTCACTTCGTCTCGGTAGGGCTCAAAGGAGTGTCCGCAGTTGCACCCTTTTATAGAGGCGGCCCGAAAAGAGCTTCAAGACGGCGCGTGCCCTAGTTTTGAGCGAAGTCGAACTCCCGGCGCAGGTACAGGAACAGCTTGCCCGGCTCCAGCAAATGCAGCAGACCCTACAAGCCGTATCCGGCCAGAAACAACAGCTAGAAATCGAAGCCTCCGAAACCGACCGGGCCTTGGCCGAGCTCGAGAAGCTTACAGACACAGCAATAGTCTACAAGAGCGTTGGCAGCCTTCTTCTAAAGTCCGAGCGTCAGACCCTGCTAGCTGAACTCAAGGAGCGAAAGGAGCTACTCGGTACCAGAATAACCGTGCTAGGGAGACAGGAGGAAAGGACGAAGGAGAGGATGAAGGAACTCCAAGAGAAGCTTCACGAGAAGCTTCGGCCTATAGGCGCGGCCAGCAACTGAGAGACGCCTTCACTGAAGTCCCTTCCGGAAGCTCGCTGGTCCGAGGAGCTTGAATTCATTCTTGCCCAGATGAAGGAACGCAGTAATGTGTGCATCATCTGCCACCAGAACGCTGATGCTGATGCCGTCTGCTCCGCGTACGCGCTCCAAGTCCTGTTACGTGGATTGCATCCGAATTCAAACGTTACCGTGTCCTGTCCCGAGGGCATCAGCGCGTCAGCTAAGCAGCTTCTCGAGAACCTGGGAATTGGTTCCCCGGAAATTGTGCAAACCGGGGGAGTCGAACTCGCTATCCTGGTAGACACGAATACCTTGGACCAGCTCGGAGACGCAGCGGAAGAAATCAAGGCCAAAACAATTCCATTCATTGTTGTGGACCATCACCACCCGCATCCAGAGACGGAACGGCTTGCGACAAGAATGATCGTCGATGAATCGGCATCGGCCGCAGCCGAAGTGGTATACAGACTCTTCACAGCATCTACCCAGCCACTCGATAATCTGACCGCGGTGGCGCTGCTTGCAGCCCTATTCGTTGAAACTAGACACTTTCTACTGGCAAGAAAGTCCACATTCGAGATCGCTGCTGGCTTGGTCGATGCTGGAGCAGATCCTCGACGGCTCTCCGAAATGCTAGGAACCCGAATGAGCAGGTCAGAACGAATGGCACGGCTCAAGGCCGCGGGACGAGTGCAAGTCGTTACGTTCGGCGACTGGATCCTCGCTACTTCCCAGCTCGGCTCCTATCAGTCCTCCGGCGCGAGAGCTCTGTTAGGACTCGGAGCCCATATTGCATTTGTTGGAGGAAAGGCCAAGGAGAAGGTCAGAGTCAACATGAGAGCAACCGAGGAATTCGCCAGTAAGACGGGCGTTCATCTAGGTAGAGATCTCGCGATTCCCCTAGGAGCCGCGCTCGGAGGCGGCGGAGGCGGCCACCCGACGGCGGCCGGCTTCTTTGGAAAGGTGGGCATCGACGAGACACTTGAGAAGGCCGTTGCTAGAGTTCGGGAGCTACTTGGGCCCTTCCAGAATTGATATACGACCGCCTCACTGAGCCGATACACTAGAAGCGTCCGCGTGCTCAAACCTTGTCCATAGATACTAGAGAAGTGATTACTGCGAGAGGACTAGGCTTCCAATATTCAGGATCATCCCACCCAGTGATCGAGAATGTGAATCTGTCCGTTCACAGTGGGGAATTTGTGCTGCTAACTGGTCCTAGTGGATGTGGGAAAACAACGCTGTGCCGGTGTCTCAACGGACTGATCCCTAACTTCTACCACGGAGAACTCTTAGGGGAGCTCCTCGTCGATGGTAAGACTGTCGCGTCGCAGCTAACGAGCGAGGTCTCCCGGAAAGTCGGATATGTGTTTCAGAACCCGGAGAACCAGCTCTTCGCGTTGACTGTTGAAAAGGATATCGCATTTGGTCCTGAGAACTTAGGCTTGTCCAGGGAGGAGATCAGGCGGAGAGTGGACTGGGCGATGGACGCTACGGGGACGCAGGGATTGAAGGACCTGGCTCCCTACGAGCTTTCGGGGGGTCAGCAACAGCGCGTTGCCCTGGCCGGGGTCTTGGCTATGGAGCCTAGCGTGATTGTGCTCGATGAGCCAACATCGTTTCTCGACCCGCGTACAGCCGAGGGCGTTGTGAAAGCTGTTGACGATCTGCGGCAGGAGCACAATGTTGCAGTAATCGTTGTCGAACATAGGCTAGATTTGGTTGCGAGATTTGCCAATAGAATTGTCGTGATGGACAGGGGAAAGATTGTCGACGATGGAAAGCTCGGGGAAGTGCTTGACCGTGACTATGAGCGATTGTCAGCGCTCGGAATCGGGGTTCCCAAGGTTAGTCTGCTCTGGGCCCTTTTGCGCAGGGATCATCTAGTTTCGGGTAGCTTGCCCACTCACGTTGAGGAGGCGGCTGAGCGGCTGGAGAAGCTGGTGCATTCTTGATCAGCTTGGAAAATGTCAGTTTCAAATATCCTTCAGGAGAGCTCGTTCTTCAAAGCGTAAACTTGTCAATTGACAGCGGCCAGTTCGTCGCGATAATGGGTGAGAACGGCGCTGGAAAAACGACTCTTGCGAAGCATCTGAACGGTCTACTGAAGCCTACCGAGGGCAACGTGCTCGTTGACGGAGAGGACACGAGGAAGAAGAGCGTTGCAGCATTGTCCCGAAAAGTGGGGCTGGTTTTCCAGAATCCGGATCACTTGCTCTTTTCGGAAACTGTGAGAGATGAGGTTGCTTTTGCATTGAGGAATTTTGGGTACTCGAACGAGATTATTCAGAAACAGGTTTCAAAGACATTAGAGGCGCTTGACCTCATGGGCTACGCGGATACCTCGCCTTTCTTACTCAGTGGTGGAGAGAGGAAGAGGGCGGCTCTGGCCGCGGTCTTGGCCTGGGAGCCTGACTATTTGGTTCTTGACGAGCCTACGATTGGTCAGGATTATTTGCAGAAGGAGCGTTTGCGGGATTTCATCCTTCAACTCTACTCGCAGGGAAAGGCTGTCGTAATTATCAGTCATGATGTGGAGTTTGTGGCTGAGGCGGGGCCGGAAGTTGTCTTGATGTCGAAGGGTAGGCTGTTGGCGCGTGGGCCTGCGGACGAAATATTGTCGAATGGGGATCTGGTTGAGAAGGCGTCGCTGGTGAAGCCTCAGATGGCGCGCTTGTTCAGCCAGTTGGGAGACGGGTTTCCACGAGATGTTGTTGAGGTTCACAGGGCGAAGATGCTCTTGGAGAATAGACTCTCACAGGTGAAGCCGGCTGTCCCTCAAGGCACTTAACGGGTTCAAATTCTCAACCCTCAAGACCCCAGTGCACAGACTGGACCCTAGAGCCAAGTTCCTCCTCGTCATCTCGATCGTAGTAACGTCGTTACTGTTTACAAGCATTTACGTGATGGTTGCGCTTCTAGCCCTTCAGCTCCCGCTTTTGCTCGCTGGCCGTGTTGCGCGAAGATGGGTCTACTCGCTCAGAGCGGGTGTGTTTCTCTCTGTGATCATATTCGTTGTGAATCTGTTTACGAGTTCTGTGTATTCTGCGATCGCTCTGACGTTGCGTTTCTTGGTTCTCCTAACGACATTCAGTTTGTTTTTCATGACTACCTCTCCTGATGATCTAGGTTTAGCGATTGACAAGATCGGTTTTGTGAGATGGTTGTCGAGAAAGTGGCTAGGTTATCCCAATGCTCTGTCCTTTACTTTCACCACGGCTGTCCGGCTTGTACCGACACTTGCTGCCGATGCGCAGACTGTGGTTGACGCCCAGAGGTCTAGGGGCTTGGAGCTGGATAAAGGGAACTTGTTCAGGCGTGTTCGGAACTATGTTCCGATATTGATACCATTATTGTTGATTGCTATTAGGAGGAGTTTGGAGCTTGCAGAGGCGTTGGAGTCGCGGGGATTCCCTGGGAAGGAGGGCCGCGTTTCACTGTTCGAGCTAAGGCTGGGACGGGCGGATTATGGTTTGATCATGGCTTCGCTCGGAGGGCTGAGCATGTCAGTCTGGGTATTCCTACACTATCATGTTCCGTTGGTCTGAGCGAGCGCGTTGGGGTTGAGCGAGACACTTGCCGCAGAGTTTCTGGCCTTGCCCTGGCAAGGTCGTCTGGAATGCCCTATGAGCCCAACGCCTCATTCCCATCAAGAATTGTGCAAGTTGCGGGAAGGCTGGATGGCGACGCGATCTGCCGGGAATGGTACCCCCTTTTGAGAATCGTTTTCTATTTGGAACCGTTATGGGCGATTTTGCCTTCTAATCACGCATAATCTGCCCAGATGGGCGATTTTCACATCCGGAAATCTAGGACTTTTGTGCGGGCCGAACTGGCGTGTATAGAAATCGGCTCTCTAAACGCGATTCTGGGCTGATAATGGGCGATTTCGTGTCGCAGCGATTACGTTCGAATTTCACAGGAGCCGGTTTAGCTGTTAGGCTGTTGCTCACTCTTCTTTAGAAGGGAGGAGATGGCCTGCTTTACCTCTTCTACAGAAGCGTCGTCTTCAATTGTCGTTATGTCGCCAATATCGCCTCCTGCTGCGACTGCCTTGATTACTCTTCGCATGATCTTCCCGCTGCGCGTTTTGGGCAGCATTCTGGCGAAGTAAATGCTGTCTGGCGTTGCGATTGGTCCGATGGTCTTTCGGACGTGGTCCCTGAGCTCCTGCGCTAGTCCATGTCCCGCTTGGGCTGAGCCCTTGAGTGTTACAAACGCGACTATCGCCTCGCCCTTCACCTCGTCTGGCCTGCTTGCAACCGCCGCTTCAGCCACTGCCGGATGGCTCACCAGGGCGTCCTCGACTTCGATGGTTCCAAGCCGATGCCCAGCAACTTTCATTACCTCGTCAGCTCTTCCCAGAAGCCAGAAGTATCCGTCTTTGTCGCGTATTGCATAGTCACCTGGGTAATAGGTTCCTGGGAAACGTGTCCAGTAGACTTGTCGGTATCGCTCTGGATCGTTGTTTAGCGTCATGAACATTCCTGGCCATGGCTTTCGAATAATTAGGAACCCTTTTCTGCCCGGTGGGAGAGGTTCTCCTTTCTCATCGACAACGTCAGGTTCTATGCCTGGTAGAGGGAATGTGGCTGAGCCGGGTTTGAGTGGGACAAGTCCTAGCCTCGGGGTGGGAGAGATTAGTATTCCTCCTGTCTCTGTCTGCCACCAGGTATCGACGATTGGGCATCGGCCGTATCCGATCACGTCAAAATACCACTGCCAGGCGGTGGGGTTGATTGGCTCGCCTACTGTACCGAGAAGCCGTAGACTGCTCAGATCATGCTGACCAGGATAATGATCCCTGTGGCGCATCAGGGATCTTATTGCCGTGGGGGCCGTGTAGAGTACGCTTACTTGATAACGTTCGACCATCTCCCACCAGCGGTCGGGTTTGGGATAATCGAGAGCTCCCTCGTACA
>WNEW01000809.1_pt1 | contig 29456 bp, 27 predicted proteins | sample 5399891 | NCBI WGS metagenome assembly WNEW01 (sample SAMN13153336, study PRJNA577476) | soil metagenome | isolation source: 40 cm grassland meadow soil pre-rain plot 5 | place: USA:California | collected 2015-09-08 | reverse complement strand
CCGAGCTGGTCGGCCTCGGCACAGCGCCGGCACGCGCCGCCGCCATGGCGCTGGGCATCACCCTCTGCGACTTCGGCGATCTCTAGGCGACCCATGGAGGAAGACGCGCTCCTGCTCCCGACGATCGTCGGGCTGATCGCGGCCGTCCGCGCAGAGGCCGAAGGCCGCGGCCGGGCGCTCGCCGCCATCGGCGTCGGCGTGCCCGGAGCCGTGGATCCGGTTTCCGGGCGGGTCGGCGAGCCCGTACCCCACGTGCCCGAGCTCGCCGGCCGGGCGCTCGCCGCCGAGCTCAGCGAGCGGTTCGGCCTGCCCGTATTCGTGGACAACGACGTCAACGCGCTCGCGCTCGGCGAGTGGATGTTCGGCGCCGGCCGGGGCGCCGGCTCGCTGGTCGTGCTGGCGCCCGGCACGAGCTTCGGCGCCGGGATCGTGCTCGACGGGCGGGTCGTGCGCGGCGCGGCGGGGTTCGGCGGCGAGCTGGGCCACGCGCCCGTGAAGTTCGACGGCGGGCCGTGCTGGTGCGGCGGGCGCGGCTGCCTCGCCCTCTACGCGAGCGGCCGGGGAATCGCCGAGGCTGCGCGCGCGCGCGTCGCGGGGCTCTCGGACGCGCCGCTGCTCGCGGCGGCCGGCGGTGACCCGCGCGCGATCACGGCGCCGCTCGTCTTTCGGGCCGCGAGGGAGGGCGACCCCGTGGCGTCATCGGTCGTCGACGAGGCGTGCCGCGCCCTCGGCGCGATGCTCGGGACGGTCGTGAACGGCCTGAACCCGGAGGTCGTGGTGATCACCGGCGGCGTCGCGGAGTCGCTCGTGCCCCTCGCGGCGCAGATTCTCGCGCGCGCCGGCGAGTACGCGTTCGGCCGGGCTCTCGCCGCGACGCGCGTCACGATCGTGCCGAGCGACAAGCGGACGAGCATGCGCGGCGCCGCCGCGCTCGCGATCTACGAGATAGAGCGCACCGCGCGCTCACGGTGAGGCTCCGGCCCGAGGAGACCGCCCCACGAGGTCGTCGAGGATGCGCGGCAGGCGGTTCACCGCCGACTCGCCATGGATCCGCGCGACCATCTCGCCGCGGCGGTCGACGACCACGGTGTAGGGCGTCCCGTTGAAGCCGAAGCGGTTCGCGATCGTGAGCCGCGGGTCGAGGGCCACGGGGTAGGTGACGTTCTGTTCGCTGACGAAGCGCTGCGCGTCGACGGTGGTGTCCTGGACGTGGAGCGCCAGGACCTCGACGCCGCGCGCGCGGTAGCGCTCCGCGACGCGCGCCAGCGCCGCCGACTCGGTCACGCACGGCTTGCACCACGACGCCTGGAAGCGCAGGACCAGGACCTTCTTGCCGATCAGATCGCGCGAGTCGAACGCGCGCTTGCTGCCGAGGATGCGCACGCTGAAGCCCGGCGCCGCAGGCGCGGCGGCGAGCGACGAGACGAAGCACAGCAGGAGCAGGAGGGCGCAGAGGGGGCGAGCGACCACGAAAGCTATAATAACCCATGCTATCGATCGAGGATCTGGGCCTGTCTCACCATCACGGGCTCGCCCCACCACTGCTGAGAGCGCGCCTCATCGATGTCCTGGCGGCTCACGTGCGGAGTCTTGCCGTCACGGTTGCGGAGAGAGAACTCGATGTGCTCGGCCGAAGCGAAATGGGCGGGGTGTTGGCTCCATAACGCCCATTCCTCGCTGGTGGCGCAGGCCCCACTCACGAGCGCGGCGGCGACGACCAACGCCAGACGGCAGTCGCGGATTCGCATGGGCTATCTCCTCCTTTCGTTCCACTCACTATCAAGGCCAGATGAAGCCGTGATGAGGCGCGCATGAGAAATCGCTTAGCCGAGCAGGCGTCGTCGCCTCGGTGAGAAAATTATCATCCAGACTTCATCGCCCTTTCATCTCGTCCTGGTACGTGTCGGGTTCAGGGGCACGAGGCACGTAGCCCTGAGGAGGTGACGCAGCCATGAGGAGGTTCCTCGTTCTACCCTTCGTCGCGACGGTTCTGCTCGCGATGGTCGGGCCTAGCTTCGCCCAGGCCAAGCCCGGGACGATGCCCGAGGCGGCCGCCACCCTGACCAAGCCCGCTCACGTGCGGCAGCTGGTGGGATCGATCGTCTCGGTGGACGCGCAGGCGAAGACCGTCGTCGTCCAGCGGACGGCGAAGGGAAAGTCGCAAGAGTACACGTTCGCCGCGGACAAGGACGCGGCCGCAGCCCTCGCCCAACTCAAGCCGGGTGAGCGCGTGAGGGTCAGCTACATCGAGGAGAACGGCCGAATGACGGCAGAGAAGATCACCGACGTCGGCCACGCCGCGAAGAAGTAGGGCGGCTCCATCCCGGAATCGGGAGGCCCCTGTGCAGGAGCCCGCGCGCTCACTGGCGGGCTCCTGCACCCAATAATGGAGTTGTTCGCGGCACGGGTCATCTTGTGGGTCAGCTGGGTGCTGCACACGATGTACGGGTGAGGCATCCAGGTCGCGACTATAATGGCTCGTGTGAACGACCTCGAGCACGAACTTCGCAAGGTCGTCGCTGGCGACGTTCGCTTCGATCCGATCTCCCGCCTTCTCTACTCCACCGACGCGTCCATGTATCAGGTGGAGCCGATCGGTGTCGTGATCCCCCGCGATGCGGACGACGTCCAGGCGGCCGTCGAGGTCGCGCGGAAGCACCAGGTGGCGCTCCTCCCGCGGGGTGGCGGGACCTCGCTCACCGGCCAGACCGTCAATCGCGCCCTCGTCCTGGACTTCGCCCGGCACATGAACCGGGTGCTCGAGGTCAACTCTGAGGAGCGGTGGGCACGGGTCGAGCCCGGGCTCGTTCAGGACGAGCTCAATCACCATGTCAGGCCGACGGGACTGTTGTTCGGCCCGGACACGTCGACGTCGAACCGCGCGACGCTCGGGGGGATGCTCGGCAACAACTCGGGCGGCTCGCATTCGATCGCCTACGGGCTGACGGTCGACCACGTCATCGAGGTCACGGCGCTCCTGGCCGACGGGACCCGCGTTGTCTTCGGCGACATCACCCGCGCGGAGCTCGAGGCGAAGGGCCGACGCTCCGGCCTCGAGGGACAGATCTACCGCGAGGTGGCACGGATCCGCGACGAGTACGGCGACGAGATCCGCGCGCGCTACCCCCAGCACTGGCGACGCGTGGCGGGCTACAACCTGAACGAGCTCGTGGCCGTCGGGATCAAGCCGGGTTCCTTCGCGGGCGGCGGTGGGGCGCTCTCGGAGGGCGGCCGAGCCCCCGCTGATCCCCGAGGGCGGCCGCGCGGTCTCAACATGGCGCGCCTGGTCGTCGGCTCGGAGGGCACGCTCCTGACGATCGTCGAAGCCCGGGTGCGCCTGGTGGAGCGGCCCAGGACGACCGCGCTCGACGTCATCCACTACCGCGACCTCCAGGAGGCGCTCGAGTCCTCGCAGTCCATCCTCGAGACGGGTCCGTACGCGGTCGAGTTGACCGACAAGATGATCCTCGACCTCGCGCGCGAGAACATCGAGCAGTCCCAGCGCATGGGCTTCGTCCAGGGCGACCCCGCCGCGATCCTCATCGTCGAGTATGCCGGCGAAAGTGACGCGGAAGTCCGCGCCAAAGTCGCCGAGCTCGAGGCGCGGCGCCAGCGCGAGCGCTTCGGCTACGCCGCGACGCTCGCCTTCGATCCCGCCGAGCAGCAGTCGATCTGGAAGCTCCGCAAGGCGGGGCTCGGGCTCCTGCTCGGGATGAAGGGGGACAAGAAGCCCATCGCCTTCGTCGAGGACACCGCGGTTCACCCCAAGCACCTGGCGGAGTTCGTGCCGCGCGTCCGCGACGTCTTCGCCAAGCACGACGCCGTCGGCGCCTACTACGGCCACTGCTCGGTCGGGTGCCTACACATCCGCCCCGTGATCAACCTCAAGACCCCGCGCGGGCTCGAGCAGGTGCGTGCGATCGCCGACGAGATCACGAGCCTCGTGCTCGAGTTCGGCGGCACGATCTCGAGCGAGCACGGCGACGGCCGGGCGCGGAGCCCGTTCCTCGAGCGGATGTACGGGCCGCGACTCATGCGGGCGTTCCGCGAGCTGAAGCGCGCGTTCGACCCCGAGAACCGCATGAACCCGGGCAACCTCGTCGACTCGCCCGGGATCGTCGAGAATCTCCGCTACGGCGTCGGCTACACGACCTGGGAGCCGGCGACGCTCCTCGACTTCTCCGGCCAGGGCGGCTTCGCCGCGGCCGTGGAGCTGTGCAACGGCGTCGGCGTGTGCCGCAAGACGCTCGAGGGCACGATGTGCCCCTCGTACATGGCGACGAAGGACGAGGAGCACTCGACGCGCGGGCGCGCCGACGCGCTCCGGGCCGTGCTCTCGGGCGCGCTCCCGCCCTCCGAGTTCACGGGGAAACGCCTGTACGAGGTCATGGACCTCTGCCTCGAGTGCAAGGGGTGCAAGGCCGAGTGCCCGGCGAACGTGGACATGGCGAAGCTCAAGTACGAGTTCCTGCATCACTACTACGAAGCGCACGGGCTCCCGCTGCGGAACCGCCTCTTCGGGCGGATCGAGCGGCTGAACCGGCTGGGCGCACGGCTCCCGGCCCTCGTCAACTGGGCGTCGGGCCTCGCGGTGACTCGATGGCTCCTCGAGAGGGTCGTCTCCATCGACCACCGCCGGCCGCTGCCGAAGCTCGCGGCGGAGACGTTCACCGCGTGGTTCAACCGCCACGCGCCCCCTGCCGAGACCCCGCGGGGCGAGGCCGTCCTCTTCCACGACACGTTCGTGACCTACAACACGCCCGAGATCGGCCGCGCGGCCGTCGAGCTGCTCGAGGCGGCGGGATACCACGTGGCGCTCGTGGACAAGAAGTGCTGCGGCCGGCCGCTCATCTCGAAGGGCATGCTCGCGGAGGCGCGCGCGCACGCCGCCTGGAACGTGGCCCGGCTCGCCCCCTACGCGCGGCGGTCCATTCCCATCGTGGGGCTCGAGCCCTCGTGCCTGCTGACGCTGCGCGACGAGTCGGTGGATCTCCTCCGCACCGATGACGCCCGGACCGTGGCGCGGCACGCCTTCCTGCTCGACGAATTCCTCCAGCGCGAGCGCACGCGGGGCCTCGAGCTCCGCTTCGCCGGCGACGGACGCAAGGTGCTCCTGCACGGTCACTGCCACCAGAAGGCGCTCGTGGGCACGGCCCCGACGGTCGCGGCCCTCCAGTGGGCGGGCTTCCGGGTCGAGGAGATCGACTCCGGGTGCTGCGGGATGGCGGGCTCGTTCGGCTTCGAGCGCGAGCACTACGACATCTCTGTCTCGCTCGGCAATCGCCGCCTGGTCCCCGCCGTCAAGGCGGCATCCGCGGACACCGTGATCGCGGCGGCCGGCGTCTCGTGCCGCCAGCAGATCGAGCATCTCACGGGGCGCCGCGCGCTCCACCCCGCCGAAGTCCTCCGGGACGCCCTGGCGCCCGGCGCGCTGCGCTGACGCGCGCTACGCCGTCGCGCGCGCGCTACGCCGTCGCGCCGGAGAGAAGCGCGAAGATCCGCCGGATCAGCTGCTCGTGGTCCTCGAGGTTGTGGCGGAAGATCCGGAGCTCTTTGAGGTCGACGATGTCCGCCGTGCGGATGGGCTCGCCGGCGCGGAGGGCCGCGAGGGAGAGAGCCTGGAAGCACGAGCGGCCCGGCTCGGGGCGCTCCGTGACGAGGACGAAGTAGAGTGTGGGCCAGTGGCGTCGGGCGACGAAGAGCGCCGAGCGGTCGCCCCGCTGGTTCTCGACGGAGACGAACTGCTCGATGGACGGGCGGTACTTGACCTCGACGAGGAGCTCACCGTCGGCGGCGCGCGCCGGCGGCGGCGTCACGCGGAAATCCGGCGAGAAGTCCTCGCGACCGAACCGGAGCGGGAGCGTCTCCGGGCGGTATGGGTGCACCTCGTAGCGCGCGCGGCGGAAGATCGACTCGACGAGGGCCTCGGCGATCCGACTCTTGGCCTCGAGAAGATCCACTGTTCCGCCTCCAACGGACGAGGCTTCGCGTCGATATGGTGCAAGTCATCATACTACAGCGAAGAAGCGAGCCGGCGCGCCCTCCGTGCCCGCGATCTTGTAGAAGGGTGCCGCGAACTCGACCCGCCGGCGCGGCAGCGCGCCGAGGTTCGTCAGGCCCTCCATGATGACGACCCCGGCGCCGAGGATCACGCGGTGCATCGGGAAGTCCTCGGACGTGAAGTCAGGCAGGCGCGCGCAGTACTCCTCGAAAAAGTCGAAGCCGATGTTCTTCGCGCCGCGGGCCACGAGCCATTCCGCCGACTCGGGCGGGAAGTAGGGCGACTGGGTGAAGTAGTCGGGCCACCGGCCGTACATCCGGTCGGTCCAGTCGGTGCGGAGCAGGACGATGTCGCCCTGCCGCACGTCGTCGGCGCCGCCGCGCCGCAGGTCGTCGATCGTGATCCCGTGGTTCGGGCCGACGAACGAGAGGTCGACGACGATCGCCTCGCCCATCACCCGGTCGAGGGAGATCTCGGCGGTCGTCATGCCGTCCTTGAAGACGTGGAGCGGCGAGTCGATATGGGCGCCGGTGTGCAGGCTCTGCCGGACGCTCGAGACTTGCCAGAAGCCGGGGCCGCGGCGGTGCGGCGTGATCTCGAGCGGCATGTTGGTGGAGGGCGGGCTGAGCGTCGCGTCGTTCACGGTGACCGAGAGATCGATGTAGCGCTTCATGCGCGCGGGTCCTCCTGACGGCCCAGCCGGTCCACCAGGGCCCGGGCCCAGGCCATGCGGTCGGGCGCCATGACGAGCTTCTCGGCGAACGCCGCGCCGAACGGCCGCGTGGCGTCGATGCCGAGCTTGGCCGTCACGCCGCGCTCGTCGGCGCTGGGGTCGAGGAGCGCGCCGAGGCTCCCGGAGATCACCACGAGATCGCGATCGGCCTGCGTGCGGGTGGCGACGGCCCACAGGACATCGGACTCGTCGAACACGTCGACGTCATCGTCCACGACGATGACGAGCTTGAGGTAGTGGTCCACGCCCAGCACGATCGGGATCGCGTGCTTGGCCTCGCCGGGGCGGCTCTGCTTGATCGCGACATAGGCGCTGAACGCCGAGGTTCCGGACAGCGGCACGTGGACGCCGGTGACGTTCGGGATGGCCCGCGACAGCGCGTTCACGATCTCGGCCTCGCGGACGAGGCCGAGCGTGGTGATGTGGTCGCTCGCGCGTCCAGACGCGATCGCCTGGAACCACGGGCGCTCCCGCATCGCGAGCGCCTTCGCCACGAAGACGTGCGCGGTCGAGCGGCGCGAGACGTACCCGGTGAACTCGCCGAACGGGCCCTCGGGCTCGCGCGTGCCGGGCAGGAGCTCGCCCTCGATGACGATCTCCGCGGACGCCGGCACGTGAAGGTCGATCGTGGAGCACGGCGCGATCTGGAGCGGCTCGCCGAGGAGCCCGCCGACCACCTCGAACTTGCCGACGTCGGGCGGAGGGTAGGCCAGGGAGCCCATCGAGACGAGCGGGTGCAACCCGAGGACGACCGCGCACGGCAGCGGCCTGCCCTTCGCCTCGGCACGTCGCTGGTACTCGAACATCCGCCGCCGCGAGTGGAGGCTGACGCCCATGCGGTCGCGCCCCTTCACCTGGAAGCGGTGATAGCCCTCCGTCTCGACCCCCGTCTCGGGATCGCGCGCCACGAGCATGCCCGCGGTGAGGTAGCGCCCCGCGTCGCCCGGGAAGAAGCGCGGGACGGGCAGCGATCCCAGATCCACGTCGGCCCCCGTCAGCACCCGGTGGCGGACGGGCGGGTCGGGAACGACGACGGGCTTGACGTACTCCTTGATCCGCCGCGCGTACTCGGCGGCCAGCGCGTTCTCGGCGACGCCGAGGGCGAACGCCAGCGCGCGGCGGCTCGCGACGACGTTCGTGACGATCGGGATGTCGTACCCGGCGACCTTCTCGAAGATCAGGATCGGGTGACGACGTCGCCGCTCGTATTCGAGCACGGACGCCATCACGTCGTACTCGATCGCGACGGGCTCGGCGATGCGGATGACCTCGTCGGGATGCGCGCGCGCGTACGCGGCGACGAAGCTCCGGAGGTCCTGGCTCATTCGAGGACGCTCTCGGCGGCTAGCAGTGCTTGCACGGCGGCCAGGCCCGCGAGTAGGGCGGCTGTTTGAGGAACTCGTCTTCGGGAGAGGTCCAGAACTGACTGACGTTCTCGATGGTGTGGATCACGGTGTTCTGCAGGCGCCCGTCCTTGCGTTCGACGCGACGGATGTAGATGTTGTGGATCGGCTGGCCGTACTTGTCGAGGCGGATCGGCCCGCCGGGCGCGTCGGCGATCGTGACCCCGCGCAGGGCCTTGAGGAACGCGTCGGTGTCCTCGACCTTGCCGCCCACCTTCTCGAGAGCCTGCTTGAGGAAGAGGCCGGCCGTGTAGGCGCCGACCGAGTAGTAGCCCGGCTCCGTGCCGAACGCCTTGCGGTAGGCCCCGACGAAGGCGCGGTTCGCCGGCGTGTCGAGCGCGGCGCTGTAGTGCATAGTCGAGACGATGCCGAGCGCCTCGTCGCCCATGTTCCGCAATAACGCCTCGTCCACGGCGGTCTGGTTGGCCAGCACCGGGATCTTGCCCCTGAGCCCGGCGTCCTCGAACTGCTTGACGAAGCGGAGCGCGGCGACGCCGGCGAAGCCGATGAGAACGGCGTCGATGTCGCGTCGGAGCTGGCCGATGTACGGCGCCTGGTCCGCCGCGCCCAGCGGCGGCCACAGCTTCTGGACGATCTGGCCACCGGCGTCCTCGAAGGCCTTGTGGAAGCCCGCCACCACCTCGTGGCCGAAGGCGAAGTCGTCGGCGATGGTCGCGATCTTCGTGTAGCCCAGCGTCTTCGCGGCGTAGGTGCCGAAGGGCTGGGTGGGCTGGCTCGAGGTCGAGGCGGCGCGCACGAAAAATTGGGTCGCCTTGCGCTGGGTGAGGTCGTCGGCGGCGGCGCTCGGCGAGATCGTCGGGATGCGCTGGGCGTTCACGTAGGGCGCGAGCGCGTAGGCTTCGAAGGCGGCCAGCGGGCCGATGATCACGTGAACCTTGCGCTGCTCGACCAGCTCGCGCGCCCTGGCCAAGGTACCGGCGGGCTGGCCGCCGCTGTCAACGACCGTCAGCTCGACGCGACGGCCGGCGAGCGTGTTCTTCTGCTGCTGGAGGAACAGCTCGATCCCGTTCTCCATCTCCTTGCCGGGCGCCGCCAGCGGCCCGGTCAGGATCGTGACGAAGCCGACGCGGATGGCCTCCTGCGCGGCGGCCGGCGCCGCGGCGAGAACGGCGAGGACGGTGAGAGCGAAGCACGCGACGACACGAGAGCTCATGCGTGTCTCCTGTCGAGTCGGGCCTGCTGGATCGCCGACCACACGCGCGGGGCGGTGAGCGGCATGTCGAGATGCGTGACGCCGAGCGGCGCCAGCGCGTCGATGACCGCGTTGACGACCGCGGGTGTCGAGCCGATCGTGCCCGCCTCGCCGCAGCCCTTGACGCCCAACGGGTTGACGGGCGAGGGCGTCTCGATCCGGTCGAGCTCCCAGGACGGGAGCGCATCGGCCTTCGGCACCGCGTAGTCCATGAGCGAGGCCGTGAGGCACTGCCCGAGCTCGTCGTAGGCCATGTGCTCCCAGAGAGCCTGGCCGATCCCCTGGGCGAGCCCTCCGTGGATCTGTCCCTCGACGAGCAGCGGGTTGATGACGCGCCCGCAGTCGTCCACGGCCACGAGGCGGAGGAGGCGGACGGCGCCTGACTCGAGATCGACCTCCACCACGGCGATGTGCGTGCCCGAGGGAAAGGTGAAGTTCGGCGGATCCCATACGGTGGTGGCCTCGAGCCCCGGCTCCATGGACGCGGGAAGCGCCTTGGCCGACCAGGCGGCCGCCGCGACGTCGGCGAGCGTCGCGGCCCGATCCGGCACGCCACGCACCACGAACCGGTCGCGGTCGACGACGATGTCGTCGGCGCCGGCCTCGAGGAGCGCGGCCGCGATCCGCCGCGCCTTGTCGAGCACCTTGTCCACCGACGCGACGAGGGCAGGCGCGCCGACGGCGATGGAACGGCTGCCGAACGTCCCGACGCCCGCGGCGACGATGGCGGTATCGCCGTGGAGAACCGCGACATCGTCCATCGCAACCCCCAGGCGGTCGGCGACGATCTGGGCGAAGGCCGTTTCGAGCCCCTGGCCATGCGGGCTCGTGCCCGTGAGCACGGTGATCTTGCCCGACGTCTCGACCCGCACGGTGGCGCTCTCCCAGCCGGGGATGGGTGTGGTCTTGGACGGGCCGACGCCCGCGGTCTCCATGAAGGTCGAGAAGCCGATCCCGAGGTGGCGCCCGTCGTCGCGCGCGCGGCGCTGGAGGTCGCGAAAGCGCTTGTAGTCGACCATCGCCAGCGCCCGGTCGAGCGCCGCCTCGTACTGGCCCGAGTCGTAGACGAGGCCCGACGGGGCGCGGTACGGGAACTCCTCGGGGCGGATCAGGTTGCGCCGGCGGACCTCGGCCGGGTCGAGGCCGCAAGAGCGCGCGATGGCGTCCATGGTCCGCTCGAGCAGGTACGTCGCCTCCGGCCGCCCGGCGCCGCGATAGGGGGCGGTGGCCATCGCGTTGGTGAAGACGCTGGTCAGCTCGTAGCGCGCGGCCGGAATGCGATAGGGCCCGGTGAGGAGCCGCCCGGTGAGCATGCCGGCGTACGGCGTGAGGATTTCGAGATAGGCGCCGAGGTCCGCGACGGTGCGAGCGCGGAGCGCCAGCACGGTGCCGTCCCGGGCGACCGCCGCTTCGACGTCGTTGATCTGGCCGCGCCCCTGCGTGGTCGCGAGGAAATCCTCGCGGCGCGTGAGGACGAGCTTGACCGGTCGCCCCGTGCGCATAGCCGCCCACGCGCAGAGGGCCTCGTCGGCATAGAAGCTGATCTTGCATCCGAATCCGCCGCCCACATCGGGCGCGATCACGCGGACTGCGGACTCGGGCAGTCGCAGGATCTGGGCGAGGCCGGACCGCAAGCGGTGCGGCGTCTGAGTGCCCGCCCAGACCGTGAGCATGCCGCCACGGAACTCGGCCACGCAGCCGCGCGGCTCGAGCGCGACGCCGGCCAGGCGCTGGTTCTTCACGCGCAGCCGGACGACCGTGTGGGCGCGCGCGAACGCGCCGTCCACGTCGCCCTCGCTCCAGCCCCACGTGAGCGCCACATTGTCCGGGAACTGGGCGTGCACGCGCGGCGCCCGCGGGGCTAGCGCGGCGTCGAGATCGCTCACGGCCGGCTGCGGATCGTACTCCGCTTCGATCTGCTCGCAGGCGTCGGCGGCGACGTAGCGGTCTTCGGCGACGACGACCGCCACGGGCTCACCGACGTAGCGGACGACGTCGCGCGCCAGGAGCGGTCGGGCCGGGCGGCGGGCCGCCGGCGGGATGCCGACCGCCGGCTCGGGATCGACCGTGCCATCCACATCGCGCGCGGTGATCACACGCACCACGCCCGGGATCGCGGCCGCGCGCATCGTGTCGAGGCGCCGCAGCCGCGCATGCGCATGCGGCGAGCGCAGCACGCTCGCGAAGACCAGGCGTGGCGGCGCCAGGTCGTCCACGAAACGCCCCGCGCCCTGGACGAGCGCGGGGTCCTCGCGCCGCCGGACGTCGGCGCCGATGAGCGTCTTGGTCGCCATGCGCGCCCTCCTCGAAGGCCCTAGGCTAGCATTGGCCGTAGCACTGTGCTATGTCTCGCGTCCGTGCTCAGCCTTGATCCGCACGCGACGGCCGTGGTCGCCATCGACATGCACCGCGGCCACCTCGACCCCGCCGTGGCGACGCTGCCGCTGCCGAGCCACCGGTGCGGGCCCCTGATCAAGCGGGCCGCGGAGTTGTTCGCCGAGGTGCGCGGTCGCGGCGTCCCGATCGTGCACGTCGTCACCGAGTACCGCGACCCGACGGAGATCGCCGCCAACCCGTTCTGGAAGTGGGTCCACGACGAGCCCACGCAAGCCCGCCGCGGGATCCTCCGCCACAACCTCGCGGGGAGTCCGGGGACGGAGATCATCCCCGAGCTGCTCGACCCGCGCGATCTGGTCGTCCGCGGCAAGCGGCGCTACAGCGCGTTCCTGGCGACCGACCTGGAGTTCGTGCTGAGGCGAAAACTCGGCGCCGACACGCTGGTCCTCTCGGGAATCAACACCTCCACCTGCGTTCTCTGCGCCGCCTTCGAGGCGACCAACCGCGACTTCCGCGTGATCGTCGCGGCCGACGCGGTCGACTCGATGGATGGCGAGGACATGCACCGATTCTCTCTGCGACTCGTGGCGGCCGCGCTCGGCTGGCCGCTCGGCAACGAAGCGATCCTCCAGGCGCTGTCCTGATGGGAGGCACCATGCAGAAGCCGCTCGTGCTCGTCGCGCTCGTTCTAGCGGTCGTGGCCCTCGCGTTCGGCAGCCCGGGTGAGGCGCAGCGGGGCCCGCTCAAGATCGGGTTCGTCACGTCCGAGACGGGAATTCTCGCCGCCAACGGCAAGGACATGATCAACGGCCTCCAGCTCTTTCTCGAGGAACAGGGCGGGAAGCTCGCGGGGCGCGAGGTGAAGCTGATCATCGAAGACGACGAGGGCAAGCCCGCGACGGGCCTCACCAAGGCGCGCAGCCTCGTCGAGGGGCAGGGGATCCACGTCCTGATCGGGCCGGTGAGCGCGGCGATCGGCTACGCGATCGCGCCCTACGTCGACCAGAAGAAGATCCCGACGCTCTACCCGATCGTGTCCGCGGACGACATCACGCAGCGCAAGCGGAGTGCCTGGATCGTCCGCTCGGGCTGGGCGAGCTCGCAGCCGTCCCACCCCTTCGGCAAGTGGGTGTACGACAACCTCGGGTACAGGAAGATCGCGATGATCGGGTACGACTTCGCCTTCGGCTGGGAGGTGGCGGCGGGCTTCCAGCGGACCTTCGAGGAGGCGGGCGGCCAGGTGCTCCAGAAGCTTTGGCCGCCGCTCGGCACCGCCGATTTCGCCCCCTACATCACGCGGCTCCGCCGCGATGTCGACGCGATCTACGCCGTCTTCTCCGGCGCCGACGCGCTGCGGTTCGCGAAGCAGCTCCAGGAGTCGGGGCTGAGGGAGAAGCTCCCGCTCATCGGCGGCGGCACCCTCACCGACGAGCACGTGCTGCGCTCGATGGGCGACGAGGTCCTGGGCGTCGTGACGGCGCTCCACTACTCGGCGGTGCTCCCGAGCCCCGCCAACCAGAAGTTCGCGAGGGCCTACGAGGCCAAGTACAAGCAGGTGCCCTCCTACTATTCGGAAGGGCCGTACGTGGCGGGCATGATGCTCAGGGCGGCGCTCGAGGCGACGGGCGGCGACGTCGAGAACGGGGAGAAGTTCAGCGCCGCGCTCCGGCGCGTGGACCTCTCCGACGCCCCGCGCGGCCCCGTGAGGTTCGACGACTTCGGCAACCCGGTCGAGAACATCTACGTCCGCAAGGTCGAGCGCGTCGGCGGCCGGCTTCAGAACACGATCATCCACACCTTCCCGAGCGTGAGTCAGTTCTGGACCTACAAGCCCGACGAGTTCCTGAAGAACCCCGCCTACTCCCGCGACTACCCGCCGTGCAAGCACTGCCAGTGAGCGGGCGTTAGTGTTCCGTCCTCGAAGTCATGTGAACGATAGCCGCGCTCGTCCCCGCAACGGAGCCGACGCGGCACGCGCGGCAGGGATCGCGAGACCACGCGGCACGCGTCCGCTTGCCCCGTTGCGGCTGGGCTCCACCTGGGCACGCGGGGTCCGTGGCCTGCGGGGCGGGAACGGATTCCCCACGTCATGTCAAGCCACCGCTTCGCCGACTGGGAGGCGGCGCCGGGCTGGGTCGTACAACGTGCCGGCGGTCAGCATGGCGATGAGGACGTGGAGCAAGCGGTCCACGACGCCACGTACGGCGCGAGCATGACTATGCCCGCGGGCGCGCAGACGTTCGTAGTGCGCGCGACTGACCGGATCATGGCGGGCGGCGGACTGGCCCCAATGGTACGCCGCCTGGCGCAGCCGCGGATTGCACGCGTAGCGCATGCAGACCAGGGTGCGGCGCCCGCTCTGACGAGTGATGGGTGCCACGCCGGTCTGCGCCCGCAGCCCGTGGTAATCTCGGGCCGCCAACAGCCGCGAGGCTTCGGCGAGCATCGTGGCGGCGACGACTCTCCCGACGCCCACCACGGACCGGAGGATCGGCACGTCACGATGCTCCTGACTCTCCCCCAGGCGTTCCAGCAGCCCCTCGATCTGCGTGGCGCACTCCGCCCGCTGCTGATGGATCAACCGCAGGCGCGGCAGGAGCACCGCCAAGTGACGCTGCGCGGCCTGGACCGTCCCCGGTGCGACCGGCAGCGCGGGCGCGCGCAGCGTGGCGAGGACCGCGTCGGTGTCGACACGCCGGATGCGATGACGGCTGAGGATCGTGCGGACCGTGGCGCGGGGCAGGTGCTGCGCGACGCTAGGGGTCGGAGCACGCTCGAGCAGGGTCCAGAGCCAGGGCTCGTCGGCCGCCGGCACGAGGTGGAGGAGCTGTGGGTAGTAGCGGTGCAGTTGCTCGCGCAGCCGATTGGTGAGGCGGCCGAGTTCCTCCTGCAGGTCGTCTTCGAGGCGGGAGAGCTCCCGCAACTCCAGGAGGAGGGGAGGCTCGGGTTCAAGCCGCCGGAAGGCCGGTTGGTCGGTGGCAAGGGCGGACGCCAAGACCTGAGCGTCGCGCCGATCGTCTTTGGCGCCGGCGACCGTGAAGCGATCGCGGAAGCGGTCGAGTTGCTTGGGATTGAGGGCAAAGACGTGGAAGCCCCGGGCGAGGAGGACATCGACAACCGCCCCGCGCGGCACCTCCAGCGCGACAGCCACGGTCTCGACGGCGCTGGCGGCCAATTGCGTCAGCCAGTCGGCAAAGCTCTCAAGCGCCGCTCCTTCATGGCACACCTCGCGCTCCCGCACGACCCGGCGCTCGGCATCCAACACCACAACGCGATGCTTCTCAGTCGCCCAGTCGATCCCGACGTAGAAGCGGTAGACGGCAGCGCTCATCGTTCTCCCTTTCTCCGAGCCGCAGAGCCACAGCGCCGCATCGCACCCTGTACTGGCGCTCGTCGCGCGATTCCCCACCGGATGGGCACTGTGGCGGGCTTGCCGAGGCGCAGTTCCGGGTCTCGTCCACCCCCCGTCCCCGGGGGCAGACCGCGACCCCGGCTATGCGTTGCGCTCTTCGACGCGATAGCCCGCGTCTTCGAGACGCTGCTTGAGGGCGTCGATCTGCGCGCGCCCCGAGGTTTCGAGCGTCAGCTCGACCTCGGTCTCGCCGATCCCCCCGCTCGAGAACGCGCGGTCGTGCTCGATGTGCAGGATGTTGGCGCGCTCCGCGCCGATGAGGGTGGTGAGCCGGGCGAGCGCACCGGGCTGGTCGCGCAGGAGCACGCCCAGGCGCACGAGCCGGCCGTCCTTGACGAGGCCGCGCTCGATGATCCGCGAGATCACGGTCACGTCGATGTTGCCGCCGGAGAGGACCAGCACCACGTTGAGGCCCGCGAGCCCGAGCGCGCGGTTGAGAAGCGCGGCCAGCGGTGCGGCGCCCGCGCCCTCGACGACCGTCTTCTCGATCTCGAGCAGAAGGAGGATCGCGTTCGCCAGCTCCTCCTCGCTCACCGTCACCACCCGGTCCACGTGACGCCGCGCCAGGGCGAGCGTCAGCTCGCCGACCTGGCGCACGGCGATGCCGTCGGCGATCGTGGAGGCGGGCGGCAGCCGCACCCGCTCGCGCCCCTCGAGCGCGATCTTCATGGCGGGCAGCGCCGCGGCCTGCACGCCGATCACTTGCACCTCGGGCCGGTGGGACTTGACGGCGAGGGCGACACCGGCGATGAGCCCACCGCCGCCGACGGGGACGAGCACCGCGTCCATTTCCGGCCGCTGCGCGAGCAGCTCGAGCCCGAGCGTGCCCTGCCCGGCGATGACGCGCTCGTCGTCGAACGGGTGGACGAACGCGAGCCCGCGCTCGGTCTGGACCTCGCGGGCGCGCCCGTACGCCTCCTCGTAGTTCGCGCCGTGCAGGATGACCTCGGCGCCGTAGCGGCGGGAGGACGTCACCTTGATGAGCGGCGCCCATTCCGGCATGACGATGACGGCCGGGATCCCGAGGCGGGAGGCGTGAAAGGCGACCGCGAGGCCGTGGTTGCCGGCGCTGGCCGCGATGACGCCACGCGCGCGCTCGTCCGCGTCGAGCTGGAGCAGGAGGTTGGCGGCTCCGCGCTCCTTGAACGAGCCGGTCATCTGGAGGTTCTCGAGTTTGACGAAGCAGCGCGCGCCGGAGAGCTCCGAGAGCGTCTGCGAGTAGGGGCAGGGTGAATCGTAGATTGCGCCCTCGAGGCGCTTCTTGGCCCGTTCGAGATCGGCAGGCTCGAGCATGACTAGAAGGGCACGCGCGGTTCGGCGAACGCGGGGGACATCAGCGCGACCGGCATCAGCGGCGTCGAGTGCGCCCAGCCCGTGCGGCCCCGCCAGTCGACGAGGATCAGCCCGCCCTGGCCGCGGCCTTCCTCGACCAGGAGGTCCACGGCGACCCTCGCCGCATAGTCGGGATCGTGAGCCTCCTTGAGGTAGTCGAGCGCCCGGCGGGCGAGCACCACGCGGATGATCGCCTCACCGTCGCCCGTGCACGAGACGCCGCCGATCGAGCTCTCGGCGTAGGTCCCGCAGCCGATCAGCGCGCTGTCGCCGACGCGCCCCGGGAGCTTGCCCGCGAGGCCGCCGGTGGAGGTGGCGGCGGCGATCGTGCCGTTCGTGTCCAGGGCGACGGCGCCGACCGTTCCCTGCATCGCCGCCAATCGCTCGTGATGGCGCACGAGCTGGCGCTCGGTGACGAGCGACTGCGGGTCGCACTCGGGAAGCCCCTGCGTCCGGGCAAAGGCGAGGGCGCCGTCGCCGACGAGGAGGATGTGGCGGCTCGCCTCCATGACCCGCCGGGCGAGCGTGAGCGGATTGGCGATCCGGCTCACGGCCGCCACGGCGCCGCACTGGAGCCGGTCACCTTCCATGATCGAGGCGTCCATCTCGATCGTGCCGGCGGAGGTGAGGACGGAGCCGCGCCCGGCGTTGAAGCGTGGGTGGTCCTCGAGCGCGCGCACGGCGTGCTCGACGGCGTCGAGCGCGTTGCCCCCCTCCCGGAGCACCCGCCAGCCCTCGAGGACGGCGGCCCGGACGCCCCCGCGGAGCTCGTCCCGCCCCTCGGCGGGGTCGGCCCCGGCGCCGCCGTGGACGATGACGGACGGCACGCGCAGGGCGGGGACCCGGTCGCGCTGTAGCGGCATGGCTTTCACCGTGTCACAATCCGGCCGGATTGCAAAGAGCTCTCGCGCGCTTGAACGCGACGATCGTGCGCTGTCGCAAGTGTCCGCGGCTCGTCGCCTATCGTGAAGCCGTCGCCGCCGCGCCACCGCGCCGGTTCGCGGGCGAGGGCTACTGGGCGCGGCCGCTGCCGGGGTTTGGCGACCCGCGTGCGCGCCTGCTCCTCGTCGGGCTCGCGCCCGCGGCGCACGGCGGCAATCGCACGGGGCGGATGTTCACGGGCGATCGGAGCGGTGACTGGCTCTTCGACGCGCTCCACCACGCGGGCTTCGCGAACCGGCCGACCTCGCGACACCGGGACGACGGCCTCCGGCTCAGCGACGCCTACATCACTGCGGCGCTCCGCTGCGCGCCGCCCGCCAACAAGCCGACGCCCCGGGAGCTCGCGCGCTGCGAGCCGTACCTGCTCGAGGAGCTGCGGCTCCTGGACCGCGTGAGCGTCGTCGTGGGGCTCGGGCGCATCGGCTGGCAGGCGTACCTGCGCGCGCGCCGCCGGCTCGGCGCGCCCCGACCGCGGCGCGCGCCGCGCTTCGCGCACGGCGCCGTGACGACCTTTGCCGACGGCATCACGCTCATTGCCTCGTACCACCCGAGCCAGCAGAACACGTTTACCGGCAAGCTCACGCGACCGATGCTGCGCCGGATCTTCGCGACCGCCCGTCGCCTCCTGACGCGCTCGCGCCGGCAGGCACGCGCGTAGCTTCTGGGCGTTGCCTCGGCACCGAGAGGATGGTTTCAGCTCACGCAGTGAGTGCTAGCGTGGTCGAGGATGGCCTCCCGCCCCTCGGCGTCGGCGGCCGACCGGGACGGCTCAGTCCACGAGATCGGCGGGGAGGCGGGGGCGCTCGGTAACGGTCAGCGTGAGCTCGCGGCTCTGGCCGTCCCGCACGATCGTGATCTTCATGCGCTGACCGGGCTTGAGCGTCCGCACCTTGGCGACGTACTCCTGGTGGGTCCGGATCGGCGTGCCCTGGATCGCGGTGAGGATGTCGCCGCCCAGCAGGTACTCTTCGCCCTGGACGACGACCGACGTGCTGCCGCCGCGCACGCCGGCGCGCTCCGCCGGGCTCCCGTCGTGGACGATCTCGACGAGGTAGCCGCTGGCGAACGGCAGCTTGACGAGCGAGGAGAGGCTTGCGTCCACCTCGCGTCCCTGGATGCCGAGCCACGGGCGGACCACGCGCCCGATCTCTCGCAGGTCGCGGAGGACCGCTTTCGCGCTGTTGATCGGCACCGAGAAGCCGATCGATTGCGCCTCCTCGGAGATGAACGTGTTGATGCCGACGACGTGGCCGCACCGGTCCACGAGCGGGCCACCCGAGTTGCCCGGGTTGATCGGCGCGTCGGTCTGGATCATGGGCTGCTCTGCGAGCCCCGGCAGGATACGGTTGAGGCCGCTCACGATCCCACGCGTCATCGTCTGCTCGAGGCCGATGGGGTTGCCGATCGCCGCGACCTCCTCGCCCACGCGGAGCGTGGACGAGTCGCCGAGCCGCGCGGTGGTCAGCGGGATCGTCGTCTCGATCCGGATCAGCGCGAGGTCGAGCACGGAGTCGAGGCCGATCACCCTCGCCAGCACCTTCGTGCCCGAGTCGAGCGTGACCGAGAGGGACGCGGCGCTATCCACGACGTGGGCGTTCGTCAGGACCTGGCCGTCGCGCTCGATCACGACGCCGGAGCCGACGCTCGTCTCGAAGCGGCGCTGGGCCTTCGCCTTGTTGATCTTCGTCGTCTGGATCGAGACGACCGCCGGCGAGACCATCTCGTAGACGGCGGCGAACGACTCGCTACAGGGCTCCGCGAACGCGGGCGCCGGGAGCAGCAGCATTACCGGAAGGAGCGCGGCGAAACGCATAGGCGTGGATGATACACTAATCGACCAGTGAGAAGGGCTCTCGTCGTCTTCCTCGTCCCGCTCCTCCTCGGCGCTCCACCAGCCCGGGCCGCGGACACCGTCGTCGCCGAGACGCTCGACAACGGGCTGCGGGTGATCCTCCTGGAGGACCACCGGAGCCCGATCGTCTCCTCTCAGGTCTGGTACCGGGTCGGCTCGCGCAACGAGCGGCGCGGAGCGACCGGCATCGCGCACTTCCTCGAGCACATGATGTTCAAGGGCACGCCCACCCACGGGCGCGGCCAGTTCGCGCGGATCGTCGAGCAGAACGGCGGTCAGGACAACGCGTTCACCTCCCAGGACGTCACCTCGTACTTCGTCAACATCGCCGCCGACAAGCTCGACCTCGTGATCGAGCTCGAAGCGGATCGGATGCACAACCTCCTGCTCGACCCCAAGGAGATCGAGTCGGAGCGCCAGGTGGTCATCGAGGAGCGGCGGACGCGCACCGAAGACGACCCGGGCGGGTTCCTCGGCGAGGAGGTGGCGTCGATCGCCTTCAAGGCGCACCCGTACGGCTCCCCGATCATCGGCTGGCAGGAGGACATCGCCCGGATCACGCCCGAGGAGATCCGCGCCTTCTACCGGACGTACTACGTCCCGAACAACGCGATGGTCGTCGCCGTCGGCGACTTTCGGGCCGGCGAGGTGCTCGAGCGGATCAAGCGCCGCTTCGGCGGGATCCCGCGCGGCGCGGCGCCGCCGCCCGTGCTGACCGTCGAGCCGCCGCCGAACGGCGAGCGGCGTGTCGTCGTGCGCAAGCAGGCGGAGCTGCCGATCGTCTATCTCGCCTATCACGTCCCGAACCAGCGCTCGAACGACGCGGCCCCGCTCGAGGTTCTCTCCACGATCCTCTCCGGGGGGCGGGCGTCGCGGCTCTACCGGTATCTCGTCTACGAGCGGCGGCTCGCGCTCGAGGCGGGTGGCGACTACTCCTATTTCTCGATCGACCCGAACCTCTTCTGGTTCTGGGCGACGGCGATGCCCGGCCAGACGCCGGAGACGCTCGAGAAGGAGCTGCTCGCGCAGGTGGAGCGGCTCAAGACCGAGCCGGTCACCGACGAGGAGCTCCGGCGCGCGAAGAACCAGATCGAGGCGGCGTTCGTCTTCCAGGAGGACTCGATCCACCGCCGCGCCTCGCTCCTGGCCCGGTTCGAGGTGATCGGGGGCTACGCGCAGAAAGATCAGTTCCTCGCGAAGATCCGCGCCGTGACCGCGGCCGACCTCGTGCGCGTCGCCGGTAGCTGGTTCCCCGAAGACAAGAAGAACGTCGGGATCCTCCTCCCGAAACCCTGATGACGCGCTCGCTGACGACGCGCTTCGCCTCCCTCATGCTCCTCGGGCTCGCATCGCCGGCCGCGGCGGCGCCGATCGCCCATCGCGAGGTTCTGCCGAACGGCATCGTGCTGCTCGTCGCCGAGCGCCCCGCCGTGCCGATCGTGGCCGTGCGCGCGCTGGTCCAGGCGGGCGCCGTGCACGACCCGCCCGACCGGGCGGGGCTCGCGAACCTCACGGGCGTCTTGCTCACGCGCGGAACGACGAAGCGCACGGGGCCCGAGCTCGACTCGGCGATCGAGTTCGTCGGCGGGAGCCTGGAGGCGGGCGCCGGGCGCGACAGCATCGGCGCGTCGCTCCGCGTCCTCAAGCCAGACCTCGGGCTCGGCCTCGATCTCCTCTCGGAGGTGATCCTGTCGCCCACGTTCCCGCCGGACGAGGTCACGCGGAAGATCGACGAGATCCAGGCCTCCATCAAGCGCTCCGAGGAGGACCCGGGCGCTGTCGCCGCGCGGGCCCTGGCCCGGCTCGTCTTCCCGGGCCACCCCTACGGCCTCCCGGTGGAGGGCACACATGAATCCGTGGCGCGGCTCACGCGTGACGACGTGGTGAAGTTCCACCGGGAGCGCTTCCGTCCGGACGCGACGGTCGTCGCCGTCGTCGGCGCCGTCACCGTCGACGAGGCGCGCCGCGAGGTCTTGGGACGGTTCGGGTCGTGGGCGCGGCCCGCCAGCCCGCTTCCCGGCGTGCCGACCGCCTCCGCGGGGCGAGAGCCGCGCGAGGAGGTGATCCCGCGGGACCTGACGCAGGCGACGATCATGTTCGGCCGGCAGGCGATCCGTCAGACCGACCCGGATTACTTCGCGCTGGTCGTCGCGTCGTACGTGCTCGGCGGCGGCTCGGCCTCACGCCTCTACACGCGGGTCCGCGAGGAAGGCGGCCTCGCGTACAGCGTGTACAGCTACGTCTCGCCGTCGAAGTACGGCTCGGCGTTCTTCGTGAGTGCCCAGACGAGAATCGCGGAGGTGCCGAAGGTCCGGACCCTCCTCAACGCGGAGCTCGCGCGCATGACACGCGAGCCCCCGTCCGACGCCGAGCTCTCGCTGGCCAAGGCGTACCTCGTCGGGAGCTTCCCGCTGCGCCTCGACACGTCCGCGAAGGTCGCCGACTTCGTCTCGGCGATCGAGGAGCTGGGGCTCGGGCTGGACTACGCCGACCGCTACAAGGAGCGCGTTGCGCGCGTGACCGCCCGGGAGGTCCAGCGCGCCGCCCAGCGGTTCTTCATCCCCGAGACGTTCAACAGGGTCGTGGTCGGGCGGACCCCGTGAGACGCTCCGGAATCGTCATGCCCGCGCTCCTCGGTGCGCTGCTCCTGCTACGGCCGATCCCGGCGCTCTCGGCCTCGTTCGCGCTGACGCCCGGCGAGCGCGAGGACGCGCTCCGCGTCGGCCAGCGGTCCGTGACCATCGAGACGTTCGACGCCGAGTGGCGCGTGGCGAACGCGTCGGGCGACAGCGTCACCGTGATGACGCCGTTCCACCGGCTCGTCCTGGCGGCGCGCCACGCCGCGTTCCGGAACGAGGCGATGAAGCCCGACGAGCCGGAGCGCCTCCTGCGTGAGCAGCGGGACCGCCTCCTGATCTGGGCGTTTTTTCACGGCCCGCGCGAGGACTTCGCGCGCTTCTACACGCCCCGCCTGCGCCTCGGCGACCGGGAGGTCGAGCCTGCGTTCGTCCAGAACGAGCGGACCGCCGTGCGCAAGGACGATGGCCGGTACCTCGCCCGGTGCGTCTACGGCTTCGCCACGCGGAACCTCACGGGGACGTCGCGGGTCGCGCTGGTCGTGCGGGACGCCGACGGCCGCGACGTCGGCTGGTTCACGATCGACCTATCCACGATGCGGTGAGGGGGAGACGCCATGGTCACGAAGGAGCGCTTCAAGCAGGGCATGACGTTCCAGCAGTACCTCGATCAGATGGGGACGAACAAGGAGAAGTTCGTCCAGTTCCTGAACGAGATCAAGATCACGCCGGAGGACAAGACGGCGCTCGACCGGCACGGTAAGAAGCTCAACGTCCTCGTCATCACCGAGGACTGGTGCGGCGACGCCCTCTACAATCTCCCGGTCATGGCCAAGATGGTCGAGGGCAACCCGAACATCGAGATGCGCGTCTTCCTGCGGGACAAGAACCCGGACCTCATGGACCAGTACCTGAACCAGGGGATCTACCGGTCGATCCCGGTGTTCGCGTTCTTCGACGAGAGCATGAACGAGCTCGCCCGCTTCATCGAGCGGCCGCCCGCCCAGACGGAGGAGATCGAGAAGAAAATGCTGGAGGTCCGGCGTGCGCTTCGCGCCGAGCGCTACCTCGAGTGGCGCGCGGGCGCCGTGAAAGAGATCCGCTCGCTCCTTAAGGTCTAGCGACACGCGGCCCTGCCCCCTCTCCACGGCGCGACTGACCGTGCAGAGATCGGCTCGTTTCCCGGTCCACGGGTTGCTCGGGGCGGCGGTCATCGTCGGCGCCGAGCTCCTGCTCTTTTCCGGGTCGCAGCTGGTCGGGCGGTGGTTCACGCCGATCGTCTGGACCGGCTACGTCCTGCTCATGGACGCTGTGGTCGCGCGCGTCACGGGGCGCTCGTACCTCACGACCGACCGCGTCGAGGGCGTGCTCGTGGCGCTCACGTCGGTTGGGGGCTGGTGGCTCTTCGAGTGGTACAACGCCCCCCGCTTCTGGCAGGGCGGCGCCGACCTCGTCGGGGTCTGGTGGCAGTACCACGATGTGGAGCCGAACCTCCTCCTGCGCCGCGTCGGCTACGACTGGGCGTTCGCGACGATCTTCCCCGCGCTGTTCCTCACGGCGGCGGCGCTCCGCGCGACCGTGTTCACGCGGGCGCGCGTAAGGCCGTGGCGACCATCGCCGGGTCTCCTCCGCGCCGCTGTCGCCGCCGGCGTCGTGAGCGTTGTCCTGCCGCTCGCCGTCGTCTCGGCTTGGCTCGTGCCGCTCGTGTGGACCGGCTGGGCGTTGCTCCTCGAGCCCCTGAACTACCGGCGCGGGCGCCCGTCGTGGCTCGCGGATCTCGCGGCAGGCGACGCCTCGCGCGTGGCGGCCCTCTTCGGGAGCGGCCTCGTGTGCGGTGTCCTCTGGGAGTTCTGGAACTACTGGGCGCTGACGAAGTGGACCTACACGGTGCCGTACCCGCCCGATGTGAAGCTCTTCGAGATGCCGGTGCTCGGCTACCTGGGCTTCCTGCCGTTCGCCCTCGAGTGCTTTGCGATGTACCACTTTTGTCGCGGGGTCCTCACGCACGGTTTCAACCGTGGGTGGCCCGACCCCGGCACGCCGGTCGCGGCGCCCGTGTCGCCGGCTGGGCCCCTGCTATAATCCGCTGCGCTGAGCCAACCCGTTCACGGAGGTCGAGCCCATGAAAGCCGTTCGTATCCACGCTCCCGGCGGCCCCGAAGTGCTCAAGTACGAGGACGTGCCCGAGCCCCAGCCCAAGGCGGGCGAGGCGGTCGTCAAGGTCGACGCCGCCGGGCTCAACTACATCGACGTGTATTACCGCTCCGGTCAGTACAAGGCCGAGCTCCCGATGACGCTCGGTCTCGAGGCCGGCGGCACCGTCACGGCGGTCGGTCCGAACGTGACCGAGGTGCGGGTGGGCGACAAGGTCGCCTACACCGGTGTCGCGGGCGCCTACGCGCAGTACGCTGCCGTCCCCGCGCAGCGCCTGGTCGTCCTGCCGGCCGGCGTCAGCACCAGGCAGGGCGCGGCGGCGATGCTCCAGGGGATGACCGCGCATTACCTGGCGTGCTCGACCTATCCGTTGAAGCGGGGCGACACATGCCTGGTCCACGCGGCGGCGGGCGGCGTGGGGCTGCTCCTGTGCCAGATCGCGAAGATGCGCGGCGCCCGCGTCATCGGCACGGTCTCGACCGAGGCGAAGGCCAAGCTCGCGCGCGAGGCGGGGGCGGACGAGGTCATCCTCTACACGACACAGGACTTCGAGGCCGAGGTGAAGCGGCTGACGTCCGGCAGGGGCGTGCAGGTCGTCTACGACTCGGTGGGTAAGACGACGTTCGAGAAGGGGCTCAGCTGCCTGGCGCCGCGCGGGCTGATGGCGCTCTACGGCCAGTCGAGCGGGCCCATCGGCACCTTCGATCCCCAGGTTCTGAACCAGAAGGGCTCCCTGTTCCTCACGCGTCCGAGCCTCGTCCACCACGTCGCGACCCGCGAGGAGCTCCTCCAGCGCGCGGGCGAGGTGCTCGGCTGGATCCGCGACGGCAAGCTCAGGCTGCGGACCGAGTTCGAGTTCCCCCTCAAGGACGCCGCCGAGGCCCACCGGGCCCTGGAAGGGCGGAAGACGACGGGCAAGGTGCTCCTGATCCCGTGACCGTCGCGCAGCTGCTCGAGGCTGCGGCGCGCGACCACGCGGACCGGACGGCGCTCCTGGTCGGCGATCGCCGCGCGAGGTCGAGGAGGTGCTCTTCCGCCACGCGGCCGTGAAGGAGGCGGCGGTCGTCGGCGTGCCCGACCCGGTGCGCGGCGAAGCCGTGAAGGCCTACGTGGTGCTGCAGGAGGGCCGGCGCGTCACACCGGAGGAGCTCCGGAAGATCTGCCACGACGCGATCGCGTCCTACAAAGTCCCCGAGACGATCGAGTTCCTCGGCGCGCTCCCCAAGAACCCGACGGGGAAGATCCTCAAGAAGGAGCTCCGCAAGCTCGGGTCGCCGCGAGCGGAACCGCATAGGCTAGAATGAATGCGGAGGTGACGCCATGAGGTCCCGAGTCCCGCTCACCCTGATCGTGCTCGCGCTGGTCTCGTGGCTCTTGATCGATGCCGGAGCCGTCTGGGCCCGCGCGGGGGGCGGCGGCAGCCGCGGCTCGCGCTCGTACTCGGCGCCGGCCCGCCCGCCCCCTGTGGCGCCCGCCAACCCGGCGACTCCGTCGCGCGGGATCGCCCAGCCAACCCCGCAGCCCGCGCCCCAGCGGCCAGGGTTCTTCGGGAGCCTCATGGGCGGAATCGCCGGCTTCGCGCTCGGCGGCCTCCTCGGCTCGCTGCTCTTCGGCGGCGGCTTCGGTGGCGGCATCGGACTCCTCGAGATTCTGCTCGTCGTCGTCGGCGTCTTCCTCCTGATGCGGATGATCCGTGGGCGCCAGAGCGCGCCCGAGCCCGCCTACGCCGGCGCCGGGGCGAGCGCGTACGGGGCGAGCGATCCGGGCGGGTCAGGCGGCGGCGCCGCGGCCGTGGCGATTCCGCCGGAGGCGGCCGACCGGGACCGTGGCATCGAGCACATCCAGCAGATGGATCGGGGCTTCGAACCCGACGCGTTCGCGGGCTGGGCCCGGACGGCGTTCACCGACGTCCAGGCGGCGATCAGCCGTCGGGACATGAGCGCCCTCGCCGATCGCCTGACCCCGCAGGAGTACGCGCGCCTCCAGGCCCAGTGTGACCGCCTGCGCGGCGCGCGGCAGACGAACCGGGTCGAACAGATTCGGATCGACCGCGCCGAGGTGACGGAGGCGTGGCAGGAGAGCGGGCAGGACTGGGTCACGGTGTACTTCGCCGTCTCGCTCGTCGACTACACGGTGGACGACGCGAGCGGGAACGTTGTGGACGGCTCGCGGACGCGGCAGGACATCGAGGAGTACTGGACGTTCACGCGCCCGGTCGGAGCCAACCCCTGGCGTCTGTCGGCGATCCAGACGGCGTAGCCGTCTGCGGCGCTCCGCGGTGATGCGCGCCCTCTGGTGGACCGTCGGCGTTCTCGTGGTCCTCGGCGTCGTGGCGATCGCCGCGCTCGTCGCGGTCCCGTTCGTGGTAGACACCCCGCGTGTGCAGACGCTGATCGCGTCCAGCGCGTCGCAGGCGCTCGGCCGCCCAGTGAAGTTCGCGTCCGTCTCGGTCGTGGTCTTCCCGCGGCCGGCCGTCGAGCTGCACGGGCTCGAGGTTGGTGAGGACCCGCAGTTCGGAACGGCGCCGTTCCTGAGACTCGAGACGGGCCGACTCGCGCTCCGCGTGCGGCCCCTGCTCGGCGGGCGCGTCGAGTTCGGTGACCTCACGCTCGAGCGGCCGGTCATCGCGCTCATCCAGAACCCCGACGGCCAGCTGAACGTCGCGAGCCTCGGCACTGCCGAGTCGCGGGCGCGCCCCGGGCGCGGTGCGGGCGGCGCCGTCGGCGGCGGGGCGGGGGCGGCAGGCCTGGCGGCTCGCGTCAAGATCGAGAAGGGCGCCGTCACGTACGTCGCCCGCGGGGGAGGAGGCGCGCTCACGCGGTATCGCGTCGAGGACCTCGACCTGACGCTGACGGCCGGCCCCACGCTCCTCTTCGAGGGCGACGCGCGGGTGAAACCGGGCGACCTCGCCGTGAAGATCGCCGAGGGGCGCCTCGTGGCGAACGACGCACGGAGCCTCGCCGAAGCCCCGGTGAGCGCGCGCGTGACGGTGGACGGCAAAGACATCGCCGAGCTGGTCGCGGCCGCCGCAGGCCCGGCGACTTCGGTGAGCGCGCCCATCCGCGGGACGCTCACGCTCGGCGGGACGCTCGGGGCGCCGAAGGCGGTGGGCACCATGGACTTCGGGAGTCCCACGATCACGCAGGTCGTGGAGGCATGCCCCGAGGCCAAGCGGCGGACGCTCGCCCTCGGTGCGCTCCGGTTCAGCGGCGCGGCGTGGGACGACTCGCGCTTCCGCAGTCGGCCGGTGACGGCGAGCCTCGGGGGCGGGACGATCGCGACGAGACTGACGGCGACATTCGACCGCGGCGTGCGCGTGGAGCTCAGCGACCTCACGATCAGGGCGCTGCCGCTCGAGAAGGTGCTGGTGGACTTCCTGTGCTTCGGCTACGCGGTGTCAGGGCCGCTCGACCTCACCGGTGCTCTGGCGTTCGGCCCCGCCGACCTCTGGAACACGCTGTCGGGCACGGGCCGGCTCCGCATCGGGCCGGGGCGCGTCGTCGGCGCCCAGGCGCTCGCCCTCATCGGCGGGGTCGTGAGCGTCGGCGGCGCGATCTCGTCCCTGCTGCGCGCGGACGTGCCGCCGTCGCTCTTCGCCTCGCCGCTCGAGTTCGACTCGATCACCGGTACGTACCAGATCGCCAGGGGCATCGTGACGACGCGCGACCTGCGGTACACGAGCCGAGTCATCAAGGTGGCGGTAGCCGGCGAGTACAGGCCAGCCAGCGGTCGCATGAACCTCGACATGGTCGTCAGCCACGGGCGCGGCGAGGTGACGGCGAGCGTCACGGGCACGGCGGCCTCGCCCTCCATCAGGGTCGATCCGTCCGCGATCGTCCGCACCATCGACCGGAAGAAGGTCGAGGGCGAGCTCAAGGATCTCCTCAAGCGCTTCCGCTGAAGCGACCGCCGCCGAGCTTGCCCTCCTCGACCAGGCCGACGAAGAACGCGTAGAGCTGCTCGTACTCTCCGAAGCGCGCCTCGCCCAAGCGCGCGGCCATGTCACGGCGCATCGCCCGGAGCCTCGCGAGCCGTGCGCGCAGGATCGACCGCCACTCGTCGGAGAGATCCTCGGACTCGACCCCGACGAAGCCGGCCCGCCCGAGCAGCGCGCGGTAGCCCTCGAGGGACTGGAGCGTCGTGGCCGCCATCCACTCCGCCAGGCGCGCGCGCTCCCGCTCCCCCAAGGTCGCGTGGGCGATCCAGTCGGTGAAGGCGAGGCGGCCGCCGGGGACGAGGACGCGATGGCAGCCCGCCAGAGCCGCGAGCTTGTCGGCGACGTGCAGGAACGCCTCCTGGCTCACGCAGGCGTTGAAGCTTCCGTCGCGGAACGGAAGCGCGGTCGCGTCGCCCCTGACGGTGCGGACCTGGCCGTCGAGCCCGACCAAGCGGTTGAGCCGCGCGGCGCCGGCGGCCCGGCCGGCGTGGTGTTCGAGGGCCAGGACGCGGCAGCGGCGCCGGCTCGCCAGGAAGCGCGCAGGGCCGCCGAGGCCAGCGCAGACGTCGAGGACGTGGCTCGCCGTCGCGATGCCGGCGCGGCTCGCCAGTTCATCCACCGCCTGGAGACCACCGTAGTGATCCTGGTCGAACTCGAACAGGTCGTCGGGACTCAGCTGGGAGAGGTCACCCCCGCGCCGCCGGGCGACGGCGGCGAGCACCTCCTGCTCGCTGATCGGGTGGCGGTCGTAGAAGTCGTCGACGCGCATGCGCGTGGCTTGAAGCGCCTGGCAACGTATGATAGAAGCAAACCGTTCTGACCACACCGCGGCGAGGGGAGCCATGAGCAGCGAAGTCAAAGGCGGCCTCGAGGACGTCGTCGTCTCCACGTCGGACATCTGTTTCATCGACGGGCAGCGGGGCCGGCTCCTCTACCGCGGCTACGACGTCAACGACCTCGTCGAGCATTCCTCCTTCGAAGAGGTGGTCTACCTCCTGTGGCACAGCGCGCTGCCGAGCCGCAAGGAGCTCGACGCCCACGTCAAGATGCTCTCGGCCACGGCCACCCGGAAGCTGCCCCCCGGGCTGATCGTGCTGCTGCGCGCGCTGCCGAAGAAGACGACGCCGATGGAGGTGCTGCGCACCGGCGTGTCGGCCCTCTCGGCCTTCGATCCCGACGCCGCGGACAACTCGCGTGAGGCGACGGCGCGCAAGGCGGTGCGGCTCACGGCGCAGATCCCGACGCTGGTGGCGGCGTGGGAGCGGATCCGCCGCGGCAAGCCGCTGGTGGCGCCGAACCCGAAGCTATCGCTGGCGGCGAACTTTCTCGCGATGCTGCGCGGGGGCGCGGCGACGGCGCTGGAGGTGAAGACCTTCGACGTCGCGCTCATGCTCCACGCCGACCACGAGTTCAATGCCTCCACCTTCGCCGCGCGGGTGACGGCGGCGACCATGTCCGACCTGCACTCGGCGATCACCTCGGCGATCGGGGCGCTCAAGGGGCCGCTGCACGGGGGGGCCAACGAGCAGGTGATGCGGATGGTGGAGCAGATTGGGACCCCGGA
>WNEW01000159.1_pt1 | contig 30194 bp, 27 predicted proteins | sample 5399891 | NCBI WGS metagenome assembly WNEW01 (sample SAMN13153336, study PRJNA577476) | soil metagenome | isolation source: 40 cm grassland meadow soil pre-rain plot 5 | place: USA:California | collected 2015-09-08 | reverse complement strand
GTTTGGGGAACTCTGAGGCAGACAGGCTGAGGTTAAGGCTGAGGTTCAGGGAAAACCTGACGTGAAACTGAATCCCTCGGGCGCGCTTCCTGAACCTTAACCTCAACCTCAGCCTACGGTTCGCCTATGCCAAGTGCCATTTCCGTCGTGACCCTGCTGACCGACTTCGGCGAGCGGGATTACTTCGTCGCCAGCATGAAAGGAGTGATCCTGAACATCAACCCCCAAGCCAGAATCGTGGATCTCTCGCATCAGGTGAGGCCCCAGCAGGTGGACGAGGCGGCCTATCTACTGAAATCCTGCTATCGCTACTTCCCGGAGGGGACGGTCCATGTCGTGGTCGTGGACCCCGGAGTCGGGAGCGCACGACGTCCGCTGCTGGTGACCAGCTCCCGGTATTACTTTGTGGCGCCGGACAATGGCGTGCTCACCGATGTTCTTCAGGAGGAGGTGTCGGTCGAGGTGCGCGAGATCGAGAATAAGCAGTACCGGCTGGATGCCGAAGGGGCGACCTTCGACGGACGCGATCTCTTCGCCCCCGCGGCGGCCTGGCTGACGCGAGGACAACCCCCCGGTTCCTACGGGCGCTTGATTCGGGACTATGTGCGGCTGCCGAGTCAGGAGCCCGCCTGGGAGGGGCAGGCGTTGGTCGGCCGCATCATCTATGTGGACCATTTCGGCAACCTCATCTCGAACGTGACCCCCCTTCATCTGAAGGAGGTGCAGGGAAAGTTACGGCGCAGCCGCGTCACGATCCGAGTCGGAGGGACGGTGATCGAGGGGCTGACCAGCCACTACGCCGAAGGAAGCCCCGACGCTCCCCAGGCCTTGATCAATAGCAACGGGCAGTTGGAGGTCTTTGTGAAGGAAGGGAGCGCCGCCGAATGGCTGAAGCTTGGCCGCGGCGAACGGATCGAAGTCTCGTGATAGGCGGGTCCTGTCGTGGCGCGCACCCCCGTCGGCCTCGCTCCACCCATCCCCCCGTGGGGGTCACATTGAGGTTTAGTAGTGCGCGGGCGCTGTGTGCTGGTGGTCGGTTGCAACCTGTTGGCTCCTCGCCCCTTTCCGGGGACCCATTGCTTGGCTTCGTGCAATGGGTGATGGCGACGGGGGACCCGCTCGCCACGCCACCCGCTGGAGCAAGACACGAGGACAGGGTCGTTGTCTTGGAATCACATCGGCAGCGCCCGCCACTGGGCCAGATACTCCTGCACCGCCATCACGAACGTGGCGTGGCTCCAGGTGAGGGGAGAGACCGAGAGCGGGGCATGGGTATAAGGGTGCACCTGCTCAGCCAGGACGCCTGAGGGCAGGCCGTGGTGGACGCACCATTCGAAGAGGGCCACCGCCGGTTTGAGATCGGCTTTCGTCCGGGCGGTCGCGATGGCCCATTGGGCCAGCCAGAGCGTGCAGATGAACCAGGGGTTGCCGGGAACGTTGGCCACATCCTGACTCTGCTGGTGGTAGTAGTCGTTCTCATAGCGCGCGATCCCTCCGACGGACGTCTTGACCCGCAGACCCTCTTGTAGGGCGTTCATGGTCTCGGTGATCCGCGGGTCATCGGGCGGAAACATCCCGAAATACCAGAGGCCGAAGAGCGACGCATCGAGTTTCTCGTCGAATTCCCAACTCCCGTCGGATCGTTGGTTGGCCATCCGCACGAAGCGCTTGAGTTCCGGCCGATACAGCACGGCGCCCACACTCTGCTTCATGCGGGCTGCTGCGGCGCTGTACTGCTCAGCGCAGGCCGTTTCCCCGAAGGCCGTCGCGAACCTGGCGGCGGCGGTTAGTCCCGCCCAGACCGTGGCGGTGGTGAAGGCCAGCACCCCCCGGCGCTCTTCCCAGAGGTCGTAGGATGGCTGCGGCAACCCGGTCTTCGGATCGCAATAGGACTCCATGAAATCGGCGGCGCGAATGATGAGCGCGCGGTAGAGCGGCTTGATGTATTCGATATCCTTCCACTTCTGAAAATGCAACCACAGGGCCCAGATGACCAACGCGGTTTCGTCCTCTTGGATCGGTAACTCTTTGCGGCCGTCGCGGATCCACGGATGCCAGCTCGAGGCCAGCGTCTGGTCCGGGTTGTACTTGTGCAGCAGGAAGCCCTCTTTGCTGAGGACCTCGCGGCAGAACCGGTAGAAGGGGCGGGTGAGGTCCAGATACCCGGCGAGGTCCAGGGCATGGGCCGTCAGCGCGCCGTCCCGCGGCCACATGTACGAGTAGGTATCGCGAACCGTGGAGGCGATATCCGAGTCGTTGGCCGCAAGGATCGCGCCGCCGTTATCGATTTGCGTCCTCAGGATCAACAGGCTGAGCAAGTAGATGCGGCTCACGTCCGACGGGAGATCGGCGAAATCCGGCCGATGCGTATCAAGCCAGAGATGCCAGTAGGCGGCGGTCCGGTTGATGAAATGCCAGGGCCCGCGCTGACGCACCGAGCGATTGAGCCGGGTCACTTCCTCAAAGGTCGAGCCCGCCGCCAGCCAGTAATAGGTCGTCTGGGTCATCTGCGGGGGAACCGTGAGATGGGCGGCGACGGTGGAGTCCACCGATCCCTGCGCGATGGGGTTGCCGGACAAGAGGCCGTCTTCGGCGTCCTTCCAGGTTCCCTGCAGGCTGTTGACCCCTTTGTGCCCGCAGGCCCATTGATGCACGCCAATATGCCACCCTTCCACCGTATCCGTCGCGTCCTCGGGCTGCTTCCCCGGCGTGGCGGTGTTGATGAGAAACCAGCGTGGCCCCTTGTAATGATAGACGGCGCGTCGTTCCGGCTCGTAGTAGGCGGTGTCGCCGACTTCGTGCGAGGAAATATACAGGTCGTGGTGGAAGAAGAACCGAACCTCACGGTGGCGATCTGTTGGATTCCTCACGTCAATCTGGCGCAGATAGAGATTTTGGTGAAAATCTACGGCATCGCGACACCGGAGCTCGAGGTCGAGATCAGGATGCGAGAGCTCGACCTCGGTCACCAGCGTCTCGTCGGCATAGCGCAGCCGGCGTGACCAGCCAGGGTCATCCAGCCACCTGAACCGGCCATCCACCCAGACCCCGAAGCGAAACACGTGGCCATTGGAATGATTCTCCAACCCCACATGCGGCCAGTAGAGGTCCCGGAGTTGATACGAGGCGTCGAAGTTCACGAGCAGCGAGCCGTTCCCGAGGGGAAGATCGCGGGGCATGCGTCACTCCGTTCTCTTGCGGTCGTTGCGATCAGGTGTCAGCCGTGCGCGTACGGGACCCAGTATACCTCACGAGCAGGACGACGTATACCGACCGCACCTCTGTCTCGCCGGGCTAGGATTCGGTGACGGTGCGGATGGAGTCGTGGAGCATGCGGACCATGCGGGTGAGCTCACGCAGCTTCGTGATGAGCGGGGGCATCAGCACCATGACGTTGCCCAGGGGCCGGATCACCAGCCCTCGCCGACGGGCCTCCATCGCCACCCGATGCCCGATCCGGTGCGCCAGCGGGTAGGGGATACGCGTCGCGCGGTCCTTGACCAGTTCGATGCCCACCATGTAGCCACGCTGCCGGATGTCTCCGACATGCGCCAGCTTGGAGAGAGGGCGGAGCAATCGGCTGAGGGCGGAGATTCGTGCCTCCATCCGAGTCAGTGTGCGTTCTCTCCGGAACACTGTCAGGTTCGCCAGAGCCACCGCGCAGCCGATCGGGTTCCCAGCATAGCTATGACCGTGAAAGAACGCGGTCCCCTCCTCATGCGTTCCCAGGAAGGCCCGGTAGATCTCCTCGGTCGCCAGCGTGGCAGCCAGCGGAAGATACCCCCCGGTCAGTCCCTTGCCGATGGCCATCAAATCCGGCGTGACCCCTTCGTGGTCGCAGGCGAACATCCGTCCTGTTCGCCCGAATCCGGTTGCCACTTCATCCGCAATCAGCAGCACGTGGTACCGGCTGCAGAGGTCACGGATGCGCGTGAGGTAGCCGGGAGGGGCGGTCAGCATGCCGGCGGCGGCCTGGACGAGCGGTTCGATGATCAGTCCGGCGATCTCCCGATGCCGCTGCTTCAGCATGTCTTCGATCGGTTCGAGGCACGCGATCGCGCAGGACGGGTACGCTAATCCCAGGGGACACCGGTAACAGTACGGAGGATCGGCGGCGAGCGTAGAAAACAGGAGCGGGTGGAACCGCTTCTGGAAGAGGTCGATCCCCCCCACGCTCATCGCGCCGACGGTGTCCCCATGATAGCCGAGTCTGAGATGCAGGAAGGTCCGTTTCGGCCCGGCGCGCGGGACATGCTGCTGCCAATACTGGACCGCCATCTTGAGCGCGACTTCGACGGCGGTGGATCCGTCGTCCGAGTAGAACACCCGGGTCAGCCCCGGCGGGGCCAGACGGATCAGCTCGCGCGCCAGCAGGATGGCCGGGGGGTTGGACAACCCGAGCAACGTACTGTGGGCGATCTTCGCGAGCTGGCGGTGGATCGCACGGTCAAGCGCGGGGTGCCGGTGTCCGTGGACGTTGACCCACAGAGACGACACGCCGTCCAAATACTTCCGTCCGAGACTGTCGATGAGGTAGGGACCCTTCCCGCGCTCGATGATCAGGGGGCGTTCCTGCTCCCATTCCTGCATCTGCGTGAATGGGTGCCACAGGTGCGCACGATCCCAGTCGGCAAGCTCGTGGGAACGGAGCCGTCGCGTCACGTGAGTCCTCGCAGACCTCCAGCCCGCATTATTCATGAACGCTTCTACTGCAACCGCGGATTCGCTACTGCGACTAGCCTGCACGCGAGCTTGGCAGCGTGCAGGCGGGCGGGCTCGCCGCTCAGACCCTCACCGTACTGTTTTAAGCACGCCTCGGGTCTTCGCGGCTCCACGCGCCCGTCTCGCCACGCGACTCCACGGTTTCGTAACGAACCGTCATGAATAATGCGGGCTAGGGTGTGCGGATTATAATGGCGCAAGGGCCCGTTGACAACTCTTTGACAAGATGCGGATGACTTACTATAATGAAGCGGTTTTGTGAGGCAGAGCAGGGATTTGCAAACTCACATCCGGAACTTTTCGATTATCGCGCACATCGATCACGGGAAATCTACCCTCGCTGACCGGATCCTTGAAGCCACGGGCGCCATCACAGCCCGAGAGTCCCGCGAACAGATCCTCGATGCCATGGACCTCGAACGTGAGCGGGGCATCACGATCAAGGCCCACACGGTCGCGCTCCACTATCGGGCCAACGATGGGCAGACCTACTCGATGCACCTGATCGATACGCCGGGTCATGTCGACTTCACCTACGAAGTCTCTCGCAGCCTGGCGGCCTGCGAGGGAGCGTTGCTCTTGGTCGATGCAAGCCAGGGCGTGGAGGCGCAGACGATCGCCAACGCACATCTCGCCGTGGCCAACCACCTGACGATCCTGCCGGTCATCAATAAGATTGATCTGCCCAACGCGGACGTCGAGGGCGTCACGCGTCAGATCCGGGAGGTGTTGGGGCTGGAGGTCAAGGACGCCTTGGCGGTGAGCGCCAAGGAAGGCCGGGGGATCCGGGACTTGCTGGAGGCGGTCATTGCGCGAATCCCTCCACCTTCCGGCGATCCCGACAAGCCGCTGAAGGCGCTGGTCTTCGATTCGTGGTTTGACAATTACCAGGGCGTGATCGTGCTGACTCGGGTGATCGATGGCCAGATCCGGCCCGGCATGAAGATTCGCGCGATGTCGAATAATCGGATCTTCGAGGTCATCGAGGTGGGCGTGTTTACGCCGAAGCGGATGAAGACCGACGGGCTCGCGGCGGGCGAGGTCGGGTATGTGTGCGCCGGGATGAGAGAGGTCGCCGACACGAAGATCGGAGATACGATCACGGACGCGGCCCGGCCCACGGCCTCGCCCTTCCCGGGCTATAAGGAGGTGAAGCCGCTCGTCTTCTGCGGGTTGTACTCGACGGATGCGGCCCAGTTTGAAGACCTGCGCGATGCGCTGCAGAAGCTGCGCTTGAACGATTCGTCGTTCAGGTATGAGCCCGAAACCTCCCTGGCGTTGGGATTCGGATTCCGGTGCGGGTTTCTGGGCTTGTTGCACATGGAGATCATTCAGGAACGCCTCGAGCGGGAGTACGGCCTGACCCTGATCACCACGGCCCCCACGGTCGTCTATCGGATCCTCACGACGTCGGGTGAGACCCTGACCATTGAGAATCCGTCGAAACTCCCCCCGTTGTCCACGATCGAGCGGTTCGAAGAGCCCTTCATTCAAGCTACCATCATCACGCCCGAGCGCCACGTGGGCGGTATTCTCCAGCTCTGCCAGGAGCGGCGGGGCGTGCAGATGGGACTGCAGTACCTGGACCCGAGCCGGGTCATGCTTACCTACGAGTTACCGCTCAACGAAGTCATCCTGGATTTCTATGACCGTCTGAAGTCCAAGACCCAGGGGTACGCCTCCCTGGACTATGAAGTGATCGGATACCGGGAGTCGGACCTCGTCAAGCTGGACGTGCTGCTCAACGGGGAAACGGTGGACGCGCTCTCCTTCATCACGCATCGGGACAAGGCTCGGCTCAGAGGGCGGCTTCTCGCCGAAAGGATGAAGGAAGTCATCCCGAAGCAGATGTTCGAGGTGGCCATCCAGGCGGCGATCGGGAATAAAGTGATCGCCCGCGAGACGGTCGGCGCGCTCAAGAAGAACGTCACGGCCAAGTGTTATGGCGGGGACATCACCCGGAAGCGGAAACTGTGGGAGAAACAGAAGGAGGGCAAGAAACGGATGAAACAGGTGGGTCGTGTCGAGGTGCCCCAGGAGGCGTTCCTGGCGCTTCTCAAGGTGACCGACGAGTAGCCATGGAGCAGAAGCCACAGGAGGTCCAGCCGGGTCTGGAGGATGCGGGGGGATCCTCAGCGGAGGCCGTCTCGCCGCCGGTGTCGGAGTCCCTGGCGGTCCCGGACGCGCGCGTCGAATCCGCACCTCGTCGGAAATCGGTGTTCCGCGAATACGCGGAAGCGATCGTCGTGGCCATGCTGCTGGCCTTTGCCATCCGAATCTTCGTCGTTCAGGCCTTCAAGATTCCGTCCGGGTCGATGATTCCGACGCTGGTGATCGGGGATCATATCCTGGTCAGTAAGCTCTCCTATGGGCTGCAGTGGCCTGGGACCTGCCGGTTCAGCATGAGCTTTCCGCCCATGACGTGCTATACCTCCAGCTCGCTGCTGTCGTTCGGGGCCCCTCAGCGCGGGGACATCATTGTGTTCCGCTATCCGGAAGACGAGGACAAGGATTTCATCAAGCGCGTGGTGGGCCTGCCCGGCGATACCGTCGAGATCCGCAACAAGGTGGTCTTCGTGAACGGGGCGCCGCTCGATGATCACGGGTATACGCAACGGGTGGACCCCGGAGTCATCGACGGCGCGATCAATCCGCGGGATAACTTTGGTCCGGTCACCGTCCCCGCAGGGAAGTTCTTTGTGATGGGTGACAACCGGGATCAGAGTCTCGACAGCCGATTTTGGGGCTACGTCAGCGCCGAGAAGATCAGGGGGAAGGCCTTCCGGATTTACTGGTCGTGGAGCGGACAGGGAGACTGGCAGGGGTGGGTGCGATGGGATCGGCTCGGCAAAGCGATTCAGTAAGGCGCAAAGCGTCCACGAGGACTCGGGGCGGGGACGAGACGCGCCTCGCGCGTGCGCCGCAACAGTCGCTGCAGCGACATATCGAGCGGTTTCCCCAGGCCGGCGTTCTGGTCGTGGGTGATCTGATCCTGGACCATTACATCTGGGGCAAGGTGAGTCGCATCTCTCCCGAGGCGCCGGTCCCCGTGGTCCTGGTCGAGTCCGAGTCGCTTCAGCTCGGGGGAGCGGCCAATGTCTACAATAATATCCATTCCCTCGGGGGACGGGCGGACATCTGCGGGGTCGTGGGTGCGGATGAGGGCGGGCAGCGGCTGTTGAAAGAGTTGGGGGTGCGTCGGCAGGGGCGTGGCGGCGTGGTGATCGACCCGGATCGACCCACCACCAGGAAGACACGCGTCATCGCACACCAGCAACAAGTGGTCAGGTTCGACGTCGAACGCCGGGCGGAAATCAACGCCACGCTCCAGCGTCGCATGCTTCGCTATGTCGAGTCGCGATTGCGTGAGATCTCCTGCCTGGTCGTCTCGGATTACGCGAAGGGCGTCGTCACTGGAGCGCTCATGGCGGAGCTCACCCGTCTGGCCGCGCTCCAGCGCATTCCGATCATTGTGGATCCCAAAGTGGAGCATTTCCCCTATTATAAAGGCGTCACCGTCGTGACTCCCAACCATCTGGAAGCCCTGCAGGCCGCCGGCGTGCACGCGGACGATGACCAAGCCGTCGAGGAAGCCGGCGAGATCATCCGGCAGCGGTTGAGCTGCCAGTCCGTCCTGGTCACCCGTGGCGAGAAGGGCATGAGCCTGTTTGAATCCGATGGGACCCGATGGCACATTCCTACGGTGGCGCGTCAGGTGTATGATGTCACCGGCGCCGGCGATACGGTGGTGGGCACCCTGGCGCTTGCCCTGGCGACCGGGGCCTCCATCCGGGATGGGGCGGTGCTCGCGAATCACGCAGCCGGGATCGTGGTCGGGGTGGTTGGCACCGCCGTGGTGACCGCGCGCCAGCTCTCGGAGGCACTGACGCATGCCTAGTCGCAGTTCCGCGGTCACGGTTGTCATCCCGGCCCGGTTCGGGTCGTCGCGGTTTCCGGGAAAGCCCCTGGCCATGCTGCTCGGCAAGCCGCTCATCCAACACGTCTACGAGCACGCGCGGTCCTCGCGGGGCGTTGGCCAGGTGTTGATCGCCACCGACGACTCCCGTATTGCCGAGGCGGTCAAGGGGTTTGACGGAACGGTCGTCATGACCACCGGTCCGTTCCGGACCGGGACCGATCGGGTGGCAGCCGTGGCGCGACAGGTGACAGGCCAGACCTTGGTGAATCTCCAAGGTGACGAGATCCTCCTCCACCCGGAGCTGATCCCGGATCTGGTCACCCCCTTTTTGGAGAGCGGGGCGGGGATGGGGACGCTGAAGCGGAGACTGACCTCGCCGGACGACGTGCGGAATCCGGCCGTCGTGAAGGTCGTGACGGACCGCACCGGTGACGCGCTCTATTTTTCGCGTGAGCCCATTCCTCACCGGCGGGACCACCAGGCCGGTGGAAGAGAGCCCGGGTTGTATTACATGCATCTCGGCATGTACATCTACGCACGCGAGACCTTGCTGCGGCTGGCGGAGTTACCCACGGGGCCCCTTGAAGAAGCCGAACAGCTGGAGCAGCTCCGGGCACTGGAGCACGGCATTCGGATCCGCGTGTGGGAAACCGAGCATGCGTCGCTCAGGATCGACACCCCGGAGGACCTCGAAACGGGGGCGGCGGTCCTGGAGCGACTGGCACGCCGGGAAAAGAACGCGCCGAAGATTGCGGTCGGCGGGAAGGCCTGAATGATGAGCAAGTACATCTTCGTGACCGGCGGGGTGGTGTCGTCGCTGGGTAAAGGACTGGCCTCGGCCTCCATCGGCACTCTCCTGGAAAGCCGCGGACTCAAGATCACCTTCCTCAAGCTGGATCCCTATATTAATGTCGATCCAGGCACGATGAATCCCTATCAGCACGGGGAAGTCTTCGTCACCGCGGACGGCGCGGAAACGGACCTGGATCTCGGCCATTACGAGCGGTTCACCGCGTTGACGCTGACGAAGGAGAACAACTACACCACCGGTCGGATTTATCACGCGGTGATTACGAAAGAACGCCGTGGCGATTACCTGGGGGGGACGGTGCAGGTCGTGCCCCATATCACCGACGAGATCAAGCGGTCCATCCTGGACGTGGCCAAAGGGAGCGATGTGGCGATCGTCGAGATCGGCGGGACGGTCGGGGACATCGAAAGCCTGCCGTTCTTGGAGGCGATTCGGCAGATGCCGTACGACGTCGGCCGGGAAAACGTCCTGTACGTGCACTTGACCCTGGTCCCGTATATCGGGGCCGCCGGTGAGTTGAAGACGAAGCCGACGCAGCATTCCGTGAACAAACTGCGGGAGATCGGCATTCAGCCGAACATCCTCTTGTGCCGCACCGACCGCTATCTGCCGCCCGACTTGAAAGAGAAGATCGCGCTGTTTTGTAACGTGGAGAAAGGCGCGGTGATCACGGCCAAGGACGTGGAGACCGTGTACGAGGTCCCGATCGTGTTCCGAAAGGAAGGCCTGGACGAATTGATCGTTCGCTCGCTCCGGCTGGACGCCAGCCCCCCCAATCTCCGCGAATGGGACGCCATCGTGCAGAAGATCAAGCATCCGAAGCACGAGGTCTCGGTGGCGTTGGTGGGGAAATACATCGGGCCGAAAGAATCGTACAAGAGCCTGGGCGAAGCGTTGGTGCATGGCGGCATCGACCATGAGACCCGCGTGACGGTTCACTGGATCGAGTCCGAAGAGATCGAACGGCGGGGAACCGAACCAGTCCTGCGGGATGCGGACGGGATCCTGATCCCCGGCGGGTTCGGGGCCCGGGGGATCGAAGGAAAGATCGAGACCATCCGCCATGCGCGGGAAGCCGGCATTCCGTTTTTCGGGCTGTGCCTGGGCATGCAATGTGCCGTGATCGAGCTGGCCAGGCACGTGGCCGGATTGCCGGGGGCGAACAGCTCCGAATTCGACCCCCAGACCCCGCATCCGGTCATCGATCTGATGGCGGATCAACGGGCGGTCCGTGAGATGGGGGGCACCATGCGGCTGGGCGCCTACGCCTGCCGCATTCTCGAGGGGAGCGTGGCGCACAAGGCCTATGGGGTATTGGAAGTGGGAGAGCGCCATCGTCATCGGTATGAGTTCAACAATACCTATCGGCAGACCCTGACGGCGCATGGGCTCATCCTGAGCGGACTGTCGCCGGATGAACGGCTGGTGGAGATCGTCGAGTTGCGGGATCACCCGTGGTTTGTGGCCACCCAATTTCATCCCGAGTTTAACTCACGGCCCCATCGCCCCCATCCGCTCTTCAGCGCCTTTATCGGGGCGGCCTTGCGGAGAAAATGCGGGCAGTAAGGGGGCCCAGACGGGTGTCGCCAAAGGAATCGGTCATGCCGCGGGAGATTGACCTCGGTCCGTTCAAGGTCGGCGCATCCCACCCGCATTTCGTGATCGCGGGTCCCTGTGTGATCGAGAGCGAGCGGATCGTGCTGGAGACCGCTCAGCGCATCGCCGAGATCACGCGCGCGCTCGGCATTCCCTATGTGTTCAAGTCCTCCTACGATAAGGCGAACCGCAGCTCGATCACCTCCTTTCGTGGGCCGGGCATCCGCGCGGGCCTCGCCGTGCTGCGCAAGGTCAGGGAGCAGGTTGGCGTGCCGGTGCTGACCGATATTCACAGTGCGGACGAGGCCGCGCAGGCTGCCGAGGCCGCCGACATTCTCCAAATTCCGGCCTTTCTCTGTCGCCAGACCGATCTGCTGGTCGCGGCGGCCAAGACCGGGCGAGTGGTGAACGTCAAAAAGGGGCAGTTCCTGTCGCCGTGGGAAATGGGGAATGTCGTGAAGAAACTGGAGGAGAGCGGCAACGCGCGCATCCTGTTGACCGAGCGAGGGTCGTCGTTCGGGTACAACAACCTCGTGGTGGACATGCGCGCCCTGCCGATCATGCGGAGCTTGGGGTACCCGGTCGTGTTTGACGCCACCCACAGCGTGCAGTTGCCGGGAGGGGCGGGGACTCGGTCATCGGGCCAGCGCGAGTTCGTCGCGCCGCTGGCCGCGGCCGCGGCGGCGGCAGGCTGTGACGGCTTCTTCATGGAGGTGCATCCGGACCCGGACGCGGCGTTGTCCGACGGTCCCAACATGGTCCCCCTCCATCAATTGAAGCCCCTGCTGGAGCGGCTGGTGCGAATCTGCCGGGCAGCGGGGAAAGGAGCCGAGGGAGGCCTATGAGCATCCCGCAGGGGAAGCGTGTCCTGGAAATCGAGGCGCGGGCCATCGCCGGGTTGGTCGATCGGCTCGATCATCGGTTTACCGATGCGATAGATCTGCTGTACCACTGTGCCGGCAAGGTGGTGGTGTCGGGAATGGGGAAATCCGGCCTTATCGGTCAAAAAATCGCCGCGACCCTCGCCAGCACCGGGACTCCCGCGTTCTTCCTGCATCCGGCCGAGGGAGTGCACGGCGATCTGGGCATGCTCGCACGGCGGGATGTGTTCATCGCGATCTCCAACAGCGGTGAGACCGAAGAAGTGCTCAAGCTGCTGCCGTTCGTGAAACGGTTGAGCATTCCCGTGATCGCCTTGACCGGGCGGGTGCAGTCCACGCTGGCGAAGAACAGCGAAGTGGTGCTGGACGTGTCGGTGAAGGAGGAAGCCTGTCCGATGGGGCTCGCGCCCACCGCCAGCACCACGGCCGCACTCGCCATGGGGGACGCCCTCGCGATCGCGTTGCTCGACAAGCGCGGGTTGAAGGAAGAAGATTTCGCCCAATTTCATCCTGGCGGCACCCTGGGCCGTCGGCTCTTGCTGAAAGTACGGGATCTCATGCATCAGGGAGAGGCCATTCCTCGCGTGGACCAGCGCGCCTCAGCCCGGGATGCGATCAAGGAAATCACCTCGAAGAAACTCGGGATGACCACGGTGGTGGACGCGCACGGCCGGCTCCAGGGCGTCGTGACGGACGGCGACCTGCGGCGCTGCCTGGAAAAGGGTATCGATGTGGCGACGGCGCGAGCAGGGGACCTGGCCAGCAAGAATCCGAAGACCATCGGCCCGGACGATCTGGCGGCCCGCGCCGTTCAAATCATGGAACAGTTTTCCATTACCTCACTCGTGGTGCTCGGGGAGCAGGGGCAGATGGTCGGTGTGATTCACATGCACGATTTGCTCAAGAGCGGGGTCGTCTGATCTCGCGGGCGAGGGGTCGGTCTGAGAGGCGGGGGGGCGATGCCGGTTACGGAGGGCGTTAAGCAGACGGGACCGATCGCGGCAGGGTGGGAGGCCGGGCACCCGAATGTGAATCTCCCCAACCTCTTGACGCTCTCCCGGATCTTGTTGATCCCGGTCTTTGTGCTGCTGTTTTGGACCCCGACCCCGGGCCGGTCGCTGGCGGCCGCGGTGGTGTTTGTGATCGCAGCCGTGACCGACCTGCTGGATGGGTATCTCGCCCGGCGGCGGTCGCAGGTGACCAAGCTGGGGCGGCTGCTCGACCCGATCGCGGACAAACTGCTGGTCCTGTCCGGGCTGATCCTCCTCGTGCAGCTTCAACGAGTGGCCGCGGTGGTGGCTATTCTGATCATCGCGCGGGAAGTCGCGGTCACGGGCGTCCGAGCCATCGCCGCCTCGCAGGGCATCGTCCTGTCGGCGGAGACGATCGGCAAGTACAAGATGGTCGCGCAAGTGGTCGCGATCGTCCTCCTCATCCTCGAAGACGGGATCGTGCCGGCGGCGTGGAATCTCCACCTCGTGGGCACCGTCGTGCTGTATGCGGCCTTGGCGTTGGCGCTCATTTCAGGCGGCCGGTACCTCCTCAGCTTTTGGCGACAAGTGGCGCTTAAGGAGCTGTAGCCTCCGCGCGGCGCCGGGATCTCCCTCATGCTGCTTAGTGATTGGCTACCGGCCGCGATGGCTGCCGGGGGCTACCTGCTCGGCTCCATCCCGTTCGGGGTGGTCGTTGCCAAGTGTCTTGGCGGCGTGGACCCCCGGACCGCCGGGAGTCGCAACATCGGGTTCACCAACGTCTTGCGGGTCGCAGGAACGACGGCAGGGCTCCTGACGCTGGCCGGGGATGCGGGGAAAGGCTGGCTGGTCGGCTGGATTGCCAGTCAGAGCCTGGACCAGGAAGCCTGGGTCCTGCTTGTGGCGTTGTCTCCGATCGTGGGCCATGTGTATTCCGTGTTTCTCGGCTTTCGAGGGGGCAAGGGAGTTGCCACCGCCCTCGGCGCGGTCACCGGGGTGGATCTGGCGATCGGAGGGGTAATGTTGCTCGTGTGGATCGTCACGGCAGCCGTGTGGCGCTATTCCTCCGGCGCGGCGTTGGCGGCGTTCGCGGCGCTTCCGCTGTGCGCCGTGCTGCTGGAGCGGAGCGGGATGTTTCGGGTCTTCTCGCTGGTCGTGGCGACGATGATTGCCCTGCGGCATAAGGACAATATCCTGCGTCTCTGGCAGGGGATCGAACCCAAAATTGGACGGTAAGCTCCGATCGCGGCTCTTCTTCGCTCAGTGAGTGCCTCCCGGCACACACGGCTCTTCGGCGAGTTCGACAAACTGACCGGCCAGCGCGACATAGCGTCGTGCGTTCCCCTCGTAGCAGGTTGAGAAAATGGAGATCAGACCATAGGACGTCCGGGTCGTGTGAACGGCGAGCTTCGCGAGGAGGGCTAGCACCGCCGCGTCATGCGCCTCGCCCACGCGGAGCAGAGCCCGGTGCTTCCACAAAGCGAGACGCTCGGGAAACGGTTGTCCCTCGGTCTCCTTGGTCCTGTCCAGATAGCTGGGCAGATAGGGGATGGTTTTCAGCAGGCTCAAGACGGTCAGGTCTGGCGGATCGATCCGGTTCGCGGCATAGTTGGCCGTGGCCCGGGCGGCCTCCTGTTCGATGGTGCGCCGATCGGCCTCAGCCCACTGCCTCACAATCTGGTCCGCGCGGGGCATCAGGATGGAGGTGTGGTGTGTGGGGAGGGTTGGATTAAAGAAGGCCAGCGGAAGGACGAGGAGCAGCACGGCTGGGATGCTCTTCGTGAGGCGTTGTGTCCAGTCGGTCTTCGAGTCTTTGAGAGGAGTTCGTGGGTGCTGCGGCATGGGGTATTGGACTGATCCTACTTGGGAATAGATTGTGTGTCGAGTAAAGCGTGGGATTTTGACAAGGTCATGCTGGGAAGTATAAGGAGAGCTTGAGATTGCTTTTTGGGCGGGTGCAGGCTATAAACTTGAAGCGTAGAGTGTAATCGGGAGAAGGGTATTAGTTGACATAATAGGTCTTATCCGACATTGGGTTTCCTCACGTGACGGGGTGCCCCCTCCATGACAACGGAGTTTTTGCAAAGGATTCGCAAAGAGATCTCGGTGACTCAGGACACCGTTCGAGAGGTCATCATCGGACTCTCGGAACGTGTCAACCGCAAGGTGCAGACCCTCAAGCTTCACTGGCGGGCTGCCTCGCTGTCTGACCAGAGGGAGTCGGTGCTCCAGGAACTGGGCGCGTATCTCGCGACCCTCCTCGCTCAGGCGAGTGGGCTCCCTGAACGCGACAGTGAACGGCAAGGAGCTGAGGCCCGGCTGGTCGAGGCCACCACCCGGGTGCGGGGGCTCAAGAAGGAATCGATGCAGATTGATGCGCTGGTGCGGGAGCTCGAGGCGGACACCTTGCGGGAGGACCTGGTGAGGATTCAGCAGGATCTGACCGTCCGTGCCGCCACGCTCGAGCGAATCTCGGTGGCGCGGGGGTCTGCGGTGCTCGGCCAGCCGGTCAGCCAACTGTCCCTCCCGCCCGCCACCCGGGTGGTGGCGGTCTGTCGAGGACCCGCCTTCTTGGTCGTGGACCAGCAGCTGGTCTTGCGTGCGGGCGACATCGTGATCCTGGTCGGCCCGCGCGCGGAACTGAAGACGGTGGTGTCGCAGTTCCTCGAGCCGCAACGGGTGTCCGCATGACCTGCCACCCCCCTGTTTGTGAGGGAGGACGATCGATGACCATGGGAGCACGAGCCGCGCTTGTCTTCGTGGGGATGACCCTGTGGTGCGTCTGCCCGTTCCCGGTCTCATCCGTGGGCGTGGCCGTGTCGGAGGCCGCGGACCTGGGGGGAATCCGCCTGCTGGAAGAGGTCCAGTCGGTCATCACGGAGCTGGCCGAGCGGGTCAAGCCCGCGGTCGTCAGCGTGTTCCCGGTTCACGGGCCCAGCCGGCCCACGGACGCGCCCCGCGAACGGGCCCCCAATGCACCCGGCTCTGGCTCCGGGGTCATCATTGACCCGCAGGGGCATATCGTCACGAACAACCATGTCGTGGGCGAGGCCAATGAGGTCGAGGTGCGGCTGTCGGACAAGACCAAATTCATCGCGCAAGTCATCGGCAAGGACCCCGATACGGACGTGGCGTTGTTGAAGGTTGTGACCGATCGGAGCCTCCCCTACGCGAGTTTCGGAGACTCGGGGACGGTGAAAGTCGGCCAGTGGGTGCTGGCGGTGGGAAACCCGTTCGGCCTCGATCGGACCGTGACGCTCGGGGTGGTCAGCGGAATGGGCCGGGACAACATGAACCTGTCGCGCTATGAGAATTTCATCCAGACGGACGCGTCGATCAATCCGGGCAACTCCGGCGGGCCGCTGTTCAACATGCAGGGCCAGATCATCGGGATCAACACCGCGATCATCAACTTTGCGCAGGGGATCGGCTTTGCCATCCCGTCGAATATGACCAAGCAGGTCATCCAGCAATTGCTGGCGCGCGGGAAGGTCGTCCGAGGTTGGCTGGGCGTCGGCATTCAGCCGGTGACGGCTGAACTGGGCACCAAGTTCGGCGTCAACGAGGGTGAGGGAGTCTTGGTGAATGAAGTGTTCGAGAACGACCCCGCGGCCCGAGCCGGCATGAAGCCCGGTGACATTATTACGAAGCTGGATGGCAAGACGGTCGATACCCCCAACCTCTTGTCCCGCCTGATCGCGGGATTGGAACCCGGCGCGACCACCCACATCGAGGTGGTGCGGGACGGGAAACGCCAGATCCTGTCGGTGGCATTGAGCGAGAAGCGCGAGAACGCCGTGGTGGCCTCGGTTCCGCCCTCACGGTCGGACGTCAAGCTGGGGATCGATGTCCAGGACCTAAGCGTCGAACTGGCCGAGAAGTTCAAGCTGAAGGATGCCAAGGGGGTCCTCATTGCCAAGGTGGACCAGGGCAGCATCGCCCAGGCGGAAGGGCTGCGGGAGGGTGACTTGATCAAAGAGGTGAACCGCAGTGAGGTCTCGTCAGTCGGCGAGTTTACGGCGGCGGTCACCCGGGTGAAGCGGGGTGAGACCATCCTGCTGCGCGTGCTCAGGGAGAGCCGCGCCTTCTATGTGGTCTTGAAGACCACGGAGAAGTGACGGAGGGCTTACTGAGCCACCGCGTGCTTGGCGGTCTTGTGTTCTTCGATGACCCGCGTCGCGTGCTCCCGGGGCACCTCCTCATAGGTGGAGAATTCCATGAGGTAGGTCCCCCGCCCGCCCGTGAGTGAGTTGAGCGACGGCGTGTATTTCAACATTTCGGCCAGCGGCACCAGCGCCTTGATCGACTGGGCGCTGCCTTTTGCGATCACGCCCAAGATCCGGCCTCGCCTGGAATTCAGATCCCCGATCACCGCGCCGACGAACTCATCCGGCGTCGTGACCTCCACACTCATGACCGGCTCCAGCAAGACCGGATGAGCCGCTTCCATCGCTTTCTTGAATCCCATCGAGGCGGCGATCTTGAACGACATTTCTGAGGAGTCCACCGTGTGGTAGGACCCGTCATAGACCGTCACACGGAGATCGACCACCGGAAACCCGGCCAGACTGCCCTCGTGCAGCGCCTCCACCACCCCCTTTTCCACGGCGGGGACAAAATTCCGCGGGATGGCGCCGCCCACGATCTTGTTTTCGAACGTGAACCCCGCTCCTCTGGGCAACGGATCGAGCTGGAGCCAGCAATCTCCGTATTGTCCGTGTCCGCCGGTCTGTTTTTTGTATTTCCCTTGCGCTTGCGCCATCTTCCGGATGGTTTCCTTATACGGAACTTTGGGCGTGTGGATGTTGACCTCGGCCCCGTACTTGCGACGCAGCTTCTCAAAGGTGACATCCACGTGCAGTTGTCCCATGCCGCTCAGAATCATTTCCTTCGTCTCTTGGTTGCGGACAAACTCCAGGGTGGGATCTTCTTCAACCAGCTTATGCAAGCCCAGGCTGACCTTCTCGACGTCGGCTTTGGACTTGGGCTCAAGCGCGAAGGACATGGCCGGTTTGGCCAGGTGGAGGCCCGGATAGAGGATCGGTGAGTGGTCGTCGCAGATCGTATCGCCGGTCTGCGTGTCCTTGAGTTTCCCGATCGCGGCCACCTCGCCGGCGCACAGGGTCGGCACCTGGGTGTATTTCTTGCCCAGAATATGAAACAGGTGCCCCCCTTTTTCCTTGACCTTCCGGGTTGAGTTATAGAAAGCCGAATCAGATTCCAGTGTCCCCGAGAGGACTCGGACGTAGGTGAGACGGCCCATGAAGGGATCGATGATGGTTTTGAACACGTACCCGGAGAACGGGTCGGACGGGCTGGGTTGCCGCGTGACCGGTTCAGCGGTGTGCGGGTGGACCCCTGCCAGCGGGGAGATCGTCGCCCGTTCCCGGGGGGACGGCAGATAGGCGATCAGGGCGTCCAGCAGCGCGGAGGTGCCGATATTGCGCGCGGCCGAGCCGCAGACGACCGGCACGAAGGATCCCGCCAGGGTGCCTGCTTGGAGCCCCCGCATGATGTCGTCCCTCGACAGGTCGCCGTCGGCTAAATATTTTTCCACCAGCTGATCATCCGGTTCGGCGACGCCCTCCACCAGATTCTTCCGGGCCTCGGCGGAGAGGCCGGTCAGCTCTGAGGGGATGGAGGCTTGCAGGACCTTGTTCGCGTCCCGGGCGGGTCGGTAGGCGACCTGCGCGACCAGGTCCACGACGCCTTCGAGCTGCGACTCCCGGCCGATCGGGATGACGACCGGCAGCCCCCTGAGCCCGAGCGCCTTCTCACACCCTTCGAGCACCGGCTCCCACGCGCTCCGTTCTTTGTCCAGCTCGTTCACGAACAGGAGGCAGGGCAGTCTCAATTCCTTGATGGTGTTCCAGATCTTCTCCAGCTCGGTCCTGACTCCCGCGGACGCTCCCAGGACGATCACGGCTCCATCCACGGCGCGAAGGGCGGTCTGGGTCTCACCCAGAAAGCTGAGCCCCCCGGGCGTATCCACCAGATTGAGCGTGGACTCCTTCCAGTCGCAGTGCAGCACGGCTGAGCTGACGGAAATCTTGCGATGAACCTCTTCAGGCTCATAATCAGACACCGTGGTCCCGCTCGTCACCGAGCCCATGGCCGGGATGGCACCGGCCGTGTAGAGGAGCGCTTCTGCCAGCGAGGTTTTCCCCGCGCCCGTATAGGACACGAGGGCGATATTCCGGATCGTTTCCGTTCTAGGCTGTCTCATGGCTTCCACCTCATGATGGCCCCACTCCGGTCTTCTAAGGAAGGATCTGACTGGTCCATGTGTCATGGGCCAGGCGTGAATGGATCACGCGCGGGGCACTCAGCGCCTTGAGCATGTCGGACCACAGACCGATCGGGTCCTTGTCAAAGATGCTGGCCGGGTCGGCGTGCACCGTGGCCCAGGATCCCATCGCCATCTCGAACTCGAGCTGGCCGGGCGCCCAGCCGGCGTACCCCGCATAGGCGCGGAAGGTCTCGGTCGGCTTGGGCTGCGTGATGACGCGTTCCAGCGTCGCCATGTTCCCACCGAGGTAGACCCCTTCCAACACGTGTCGAGTGTCGACCGGCTTCTCACCGACGCGAAACAACATGAGGATGCCGCTCGGTTGAACCGGTCCACCCAGGAAGAGGACGTACGACGTACCCTTCAGCACAGAGAGCTTCGGCAACGCCTCGGAGAGGAGAAATTCGCTGGGCCGGTTGACGATCACGCCGAGCGTCCCCTCGGGACCGTACTCGCAAATCAGCACCACCGTCTGCCGGAAATTCGGATCGGCCAGATTGGGACTGGCCACCAGAAACACGCCTTTTCCGAGCGGGGGCAGGGAGTCCGGGGCACGCTCTGCGGCGGCCGGCCTGCCTTGGAACAGTGAGCCGCTCATGACGAGGCCGCACAGCACCAGCGTCCCACCGGTAGCCAGCCAGCCATGTCGTGCGAACGCCATGTTCTCTGTCGCCCTCCCCGGTGATCGTCGCTTATACCAACACGCTCCCGACCGGGCCAATCATGGCTCGGTCGACTGCTTGCTGCCCCCCCGTCCGTCTTGTGACCGGGCGTGACCCGGGCGGGATGCCCTGGTCGGCGCGGTCCGGATCCTCTCCCCGGTCTCCGCGGGCGGACGCGAAGCGGCACGGCGGTCCGGTTCCAGCCATCCCCGGTCTGCAAAACTGACATAGCGACCGTCTCCCACGATCAGATGGTCCAGGACGCCAATGCCCAGGACCTCCCCTGCCGCCACCAGTCTGGCGGTCAGCGCCCGGTCTTCACTGCTCGGCTGGGGGTCTCCGCTCGGATGGTTGTGCAGAAAGATCACGGCGGCCGCTGACTCGCGTACGGCCAGGTTGAAGACCTCGCGGGGATGGACGATGCTGAGGGTCAGACTCCCTTCCGACACGGTGGCGTCACGGATGATGGCGTGCTTCGCGTCGAGCAAGATGATCTTGAACACTTCGTGACGGAGGTCACGCAACCGCGGGTAGTAATAGTCAAACAGATCACGGCTGGACCCGATACGTGTTCCCGTCGACAGCGGGGTGGTCAGGGCGCGCTTCCCGAGCTCGAGGGCCGCTTTCAGTTGAGCCGCCTTGGCGAGTCCGACGCCCCGCACTCCACAGAGTTCGCCCAGCCCACGGTTGGCGATCCCCTGAAGACCGTCCAGATGATGAAGGAGGTCCATGGCAACCTGAACGGCGGAGGCCTCCGGGCGACCCACGCGCAGCAGGATGGCCAGCAGTTGCGCATCCGACAGGGCCTCCGGCCCTTCGCGAAAGAGCCGTTCCCGAGGACGCTCGCTCTCCGGCCAGCGATGGATGCCGCCTCCTTTGGCTTGCTTGGGCAAGATGGCCCTCTCTGTCCAGACCTGCTCAGAACGGCGACGATTTTTGGAAGGCAGTGCGCAGCACTGTGCGAACACCCTCGCTAGCGGATTTATAACCTATTGAAATGACGCAAATGACCGCTATGGTCCGGGATTTGCTTCCTCCCAGAGCCGGAGTTTATATATGGCTGACACCCAGGAGGAAGTCATGGAATGTCCAAAGTGCAAAGGCTTGATGATGTTGGAGCGGTTCTCTGACTTCTTCCTCATCTTCTATGCCTGGAAATGCATTAACTGTGGCTCGATCATCGATCGAACGATTGCGATGAACAGGCGGAAGAGCCTCGCGTCGCTTGACCCCCAGACGGTCACTGCTCGCTAGTCCTCTCATCCGGTCGGATCAAGGGCACTGCGCCGTTCCCCTTGCAGTCACCCAGCCTCACACGATCAGGCCGGTGGAGGGGAAGCATTATACCTACCAATTCTGGACCCGTCAAAGCGCAGGGACCCGGCTGGCTCACCAGGAGCGTTTCGGTTGAGCCTCCTCTACCGTGACCGTTAAAAAAACGGTATAGTACAGTCCAGCTCACCGTGGACGTAAGGGGAGGCGCGATGCGCGTCATTGCCGGGCTTCAGAAGGGACGGCGGCTGGTGGGACCCAAAGGGCCTGGCCTGCGCCCGACCGCGGATCGTGTCAAGGAGGCGTTGTTTGCGATCCTTGGGCCTCGAATCGACGGAGCGCGTTTCCTGGATCTCTACGCGGGGACCGGGGCGATCGGGATCGAAGCCCTCAGCCGCGGTGCCCGATGGGTCACCTTCGTCGAATCGGACCCGACGGCCCTCCGTGTCCTGCGGGCTAACTTGAAGATGTGTGGGATGGGAGCATCAGCCGACATTCAGGCCTGTCGTGCGGGCGTCTTCCTCCGACGGAGGGAGGCGCGGGGCGGTCCCTATGATCTCGTGTTTGCGGACCCGCCCTACCACACCGGCACCGGGGCGACGCTGTTGCCATCACTGGATCAAGCTGCTATCATACCGCCCGAATCAACCGTGATCCTCGAACGGTTCACCAAACTGCCACTTCCCTCCCAGGTTGGCCGCCTGACCCTCGTGCGCGAGTATGGCTATGGTGATACCACCCTGTCGCTGTTCGGGGTCACGGTGAAGGGGACTCCTGCCCCATGAACATAGGGGTGTACCCCGGCACGTTCGATCCCATCACCCACGGTCATACCGATATCATCACCCGGAGCCTCCGGGTCTTCGACAAGGTGATCGTCGCGGTCGCGCCCAACCCCGGCAAGAGTCCCCTGTTTGACGTGGCGGAGCGAGTGGAAATGGTGAAGCTGGCCACCAAGGACTTGGCGCGGGTGGAGGTCGAGACCTTTGAAGGGCTTCTGGTGCACTTCGTCAGGCAGCGCGGCGCGCGGGCGGTGATCCGGGGGCTGCGGGCGATCTCCGACTTCGAGCACGAATTCCAAATGGCGCTCATCAATCGGAAGCTGGACCAAACGGTCGAATCAGTCTTCTTCATGCCGAGAGAAGAATATTCCTATCTCACCTCCAGCATCATCAAGGAGGTCGCCGGCCTGGGAGGCACCGTGAAAGACTTCGTCCACCCCGAAGTGGCGAAACGCCTGCGCCAACGCCTGCGGAGGCACACCCCATGAAGCTGGCAGCCCGCGCGGGGCGCATTGTCCCCTCCCCTACCCTCAGGCTCATGGCCGTGGCCAAAGCGTTGATCGCGCAGGGGGTCGACGTGGTCGATTTCGCGTCAGGGGAGCCGGATTTCGATACGCCGGATCCGGTGAAAGCCGAAGCGGAAGCGGCGATCCGAAGTGGGTTTACCAAGTACACCGCCTCCTCCGGCATTGACGAACTGAAACGCGCGATTAGCGACAAGCTGGAGGCCGAGCAGGGTCTGCGGTATGACCCCTCGCAGGTGCTCGTCTCCTGCGGTGCCAAGCACACGTTATACAACCTGGCTGAGGCCCTGTTGGAAGCCGGCGATGAGGTGATTATCCCCACCCCGTTCTGGGTGTCGTACCGAGACCAGGTCCTGCTCAACGATGCCACGCCGGTGCTCCTCGAGACGCGGGAGGCGGAGGGGTACGCCATCGACCGCGCCAAGCTGGAATCGTGTGTCACCCCGCGGACCAAGGCCATCATCGTGAATAGTCCGTGTAATCCCACCGGGGCGATCTACGATCGCGCCGCGCTCGAAGCGATTGCGGAGGTGGCCCTGCGGCACGACCTGATCGTGGTCTCCGACGAGATCTACGAGAAAATCCTCTACGACGGCGCCCGTCACCTCAGTATCGCGGCGCTGGGGCCGGAGGTGGCCGCGCGCACCGTCGTCGTGAACGGGGTGTCCAAAGCGTATGCGATGACCGGCTGGCGGATCGGGTATGGCGCGGGGCCGAAGGAGCTCATCACGGCCATGGCCAACATTCAAAGCCAGAGCACGTCGAATCCGTCCTCGATCTCGCAGAAAGCCGCCGTGGCCGCGCTCCGGAGCGGCGACGCGTTCACCCGGCAGATGGTGGGGGAATTCGATCGTCGTCGTCGGCTGATCGTCGAGCGGCTGAACAAGATGCCGGGAATCAGTTGCCGCATGCCGGCGGGAGCCTTCTACGCCTTTCCGAACGTGGCCGGCCTGTTCGGTCGGCGGAGCGATCGCGGCGCCATCGCCACCGCGGCGGACCTCGCAGATTATTTCCTGAAGGAGGCCAGAGTCGCGGTCGTGCCGGGTGAGCCGTTCGGAAGCGCTGCTCACCTCCGGCTGTCCTACGCGACCAGCGTGGAGGCGATCAGGCGAGGCTTGGATCGGATGGAGGCCGCACTCGACAAGTTGGCCTGAGAGGGAGCACGTGCCGATTTACGAATACCTGTGTCACAGTTGCCAGCACCGGTTTGAAGTGAGACAAAAGATGAGCGATGCGCCGGTGTCGGCTTGTGTCCGGTGTGGCAAGGCGGTGAGCAAACTGATCTCGCCCTCCGCCATCAAGTTCAAGGGGAGCGGCTGGTACGTGACCGACTACTCTGACAAGCTTAAGCCGCCGGCTCAATCGGACTCGGGGGACAAGCCCGCCGACGGCAAGAAAGAAGCTGATTCCGCCAAGCCGGGCGACGCACCCGCTCCCCAAACGACCGGATCGGCGGGACCGACTGCCGGGACCGCGTCCAGCCCCGGGCCCGATCCGGGAGCCGCAGCTACCCCCTCTGGATCGTCCTCCTCCTCATCCCCCAAAACGTCGTGATCACTCGCTAGGGCCGCTTCTTGGCGGCAGGCTTCTTGGCCACTTTGGCCTTGGCGCTGCCTTTTGCGGCCGGTTTGCCCGTCTTCGCGGCCTTCTCCCGTTCGGCTGCCAGGCTCTGCTCGAGCGCGGTGAGCTTCCCGGTCAGATCCTGATTCTGATTCGTGAGCTCAGTGACCCGGGCCTGCAGCTCATCCCTCGTTCTGGAGGTTTGCGCGAGTTGACTCTCAAACTTCGCGCGCTCAGCCGCGAAGCCCTGCGCCTCCGCCCGCATCTGCTCGATCTGAGCTTGAAGAGCCGGCGGCCAGTAATCACAGCCACTCAGCCCGACCCCCAGGGCCCCCGCCAACATCACCGACCCCAGCACCATGCCTAGCCGCTTCCTTCTCATGCCCTTCCCTCCCTGTTAGACGAATGTGCCGGAACGATCGCCCTTCTGTCCAACGCGTCTGCTCCTCCGCCTCTTCTGCCCCGAGATGATTACGACACCAAGCTCATGCCCGATTGAGCCAGGGCCGCCGCAATCTGTTGACGGGAAATCGGGCCTTCCCGCAGGAGCCGGATCGGACCCACGGCATCAACGATGGTGGACGGCAGTCCGCCCGAGGTCGGGCCGACATCCACGATCAGGTCCAGCTCGGATCCAAGGCTCTTCTCCACTTCCTCAGCCGATCGCGCCGCCGGCTGCCCTGAACGATTGGCGCTGGTCCCGGTCAACGGCCCCGTCTGACGGAGCAACCGGACTAGGACCGGGTCGGCGGTCTGCCGGACCCCCACCGTGCCGGTTCCCGCGGTCAGCCCGTCGGGCAGGAGCGGTGAAGCCGGGAGAATGATCGTCAAGGGCCCTGGCCAGAACCGTGCGATCAGCATGGACGCGGCCGGCGTGATCTCGGCCACCAGCGGGTCCAGTTGGGCCCGATCCGAGATCACCACCAGGATTGGTTTCCCATCCGCCCGTCCCTTGATCGTGTGCACGCGACGGACGGCCGCGGCGTCCAAGGCTGCCGCCCCTAACGCGTAGAAACTTTCGGTGGGGATGGCCACGACTCCGCCGCGGCGGATGAGCTGCGCGACCTGCTCCACCATCCGATCGGACGGGTGACCCTGGACGGTCAGCCTCGTGGCCATGGCGGCTCCCAACTCTCTCTGTCCCACCAGGTGTCCTCTGCGTTCAGCTGACCGATTGGAGCGCGCGGGTGGCGATGTCCGACCGAAGATGACAGCCATCGAAGGCGATCGCGCGTGCGACTCGGTACGCCCGTTCTCTCGCAACGGTCAGGCTGGGGCCGAGACCGGTCACTCCCAGGACACGGCCGCCTGCGGTGACGACATCGTTCCCCTGTCGCTTCGTCCCGGCGTGAAAGACGAGGGTGTCCTCTGACGAAGGCGCCTGAGACAGGCCCCGAATCGGCGCGCCCATGGCGTAGTCGCCCGGGTAGCCGGCCGAGGTCAGCACGACGCACACGGCAGCCTGCTCGTGCCATTCCAACGTCACTTGGTCCAGGCGGTGCGCGATCGCGGCCTCCATCAGGTCGATGAGGTCGGTTTTCAACAGGGGGAGGACCACCTGGGTCTCCGGGTCTCCGAATCGGGCATTGAACTCCAGGACGTAGGGCGTCCCGCGCACGACCATGAGGCCGGCGTACAGCACGCCCGTGAAGGGGCTCCCCAGGCGGGACAGCGCGTGCACGATGGGCTGGAGCACGTCTCGTATGACCGTCAGTTGCAGCGCGGGAGTGGCGGCCGGCGCCGGCGCATAGGCTCCCATCCCGCCGGTGTTGGGACCCGTGTCCCCATCGCCGACTCGCTTGTGATCTTGGGCCGGAACCATCGGGAGCACCGTCTTCCCGTCCGTGAACGCCATGACCGTGAACTCCTCACCGTCGAGGAACTGTTCGACGACGATCCGGCGCCCCGCCTCGCCGAAGGCTCGGTGCTCGAGCATGGACGTCGCGGCCTGGCAGGCTTGGTCCCGTGTCGTGGCGACGACGACGCCCTTGCCTTGCGCCAACCCATCGGCCTTCACCACGACCGGAAGCGGCTGGTGCTCCAGATGGGCCAGGGCGGCTTTCAGCTCGTCAAAACTCTGCGCCGCGGCCGTGGGAATCTGATGGCGGACCATGAGGCCTTTCGCGAAGGTTTTGCTGGACTCGATGCGCGCCGCGCCGCGCGTCGGGCCAAAAATCCTCAGGTCTGCTCTGCGAAATTCGTCCACGATGCCCAGCGCCAGCGGCCCTTCCGGTCCGACGACCGTCAGGTCAATGCCTTCCGCCGTCACGAAGGCCCGGAGCCTCGCAATGTCCTCCACGGCGATCGGGACGCAGCGCGCCGTCCGCTCGATCCCGGCGTTCCCCGGCGCGCAGAACAGGGCCGAGACCCGCGGGCTTTGCGCGATCTTCCAAACGAGGGCATGTTCTCGCCCTCCACTGCCGATCACCAATACTTTCACCGAGAACCTTTCTCAGAGTGAGGGAGGAACTGAGGAGCCTCCCGCCCGCACTGGCTGTCCGGCGAGGGACGCCACCCACCGAGCGCGCGCGGGGCCGGAGCGACGACAGGGACGTGTGCACCCACTCGATCAATGACGGAAATGCCGCATGCCGGTCAGAATCATCGCCATCTGATGCTCGTCCGCAGCCGTGACGACCTCCTGATCGCGAATCGAGCCGCCGGGCTGGATGACTGCGGTGATGCCGGCTTGCGCCGCCGCGTCAAGACCGTCCCGGAAGGGGAAGAAGGCATCCGACGCCATCACGCAGCCCTTCACCGGCAGCACCGCTTTCGTGCTGGCGAGCCTGACCGAGTCAACCCGGCTCATCTGCCCCGCGCCGATCCCGACCGTCTGCCCCTCTCGCGCGTACACGATGGCGTTCGACTTCACATGTTTGCACACTATCCAGGCGAATGCGCAGGCGGCGTATTCCTCGTCGGTGGGGCGTCGTTTGGTCGGCACCGGAAGGGTGCGAAGGTCCTTGAGCAGGCCCAGATCGCGATCCTGCACGATAAGGCCGCCAACCAATCGTTTCAAATCCAGTCCCTCGCGTACGCCCGAGGTGAGCGGTCCGACCGCCAGAAGCCGGAGATCCTTCTTCCGCTTCAACTCCGTCAGCGCGTCCGCGGCATAGTCGGGCGCCACCACGACCTCGATGAAGGTGGACGCGAGCTCCTTGGCTGCTGCGAGGTCCACCGGGCGATTGAATGCGATCACGCCGCCGAAGGCCGACACCGGATCGGTCGCGCGCGCCCGGACATAGGCCTCCGCCACACTCGCGCCGAGGGCGACCCCGCAGGGATTGGTATGCTTGACGATCACCACGGCCGGCTCGTCGAACTCTTTCACCAGCTCCAGCGCCGCATTGGCATCGAGGTAGTTGTTATACGACATGGCTTTTCCGTGCAGGGTGGTCGCACGAGACACGGAGGGCTCGCGCGTCCCCGGTTCACGATAGAACGCGCCCTGCTGGTGCGGATTCTCGCCGTATCGCAGGAGGTCGGCCCGTTCATAATGCAGCGACAGCACCGCCGGAAATCGTTCAGCGTGCGGGGCTTGTCGCTCCAGGTAGCCGGCGATCAGGCTGTCGTAGCGCGCCGTATGCTGAAAGACTTTCGTCGCCAACTCGCGCCGGAGCTCGGCCGTCACCGTGCCGGCTTTGAGCGCGTCCAGCACACGGGGGTAATCGGCCGGGTCCACCAGGACCAGCACCTCGTCATGATTTTTTGCGGCGGCGCGCAGCATCGAGGGGCCACCGATATCGATGTGCTCGATCGCGTGCGCAACCGTGCAGTCCGGTCGCGAGATCGCCTCCTCGAACGGATAGAGATTGACCACCAGCACGTCGATGGGATCGATCCCGTGCCGTTGCATCTCGGCCACGTGCGTGGGGTCGCCGCGGCGACCGAGCAGTCCTCCGTGGATTTTCGGGTGCAGCGTCTTGACCCGACCGTCCAGGATTTCCGGTGATCCGGTATAGGCCGCCACGTCGGTCACCGGGATGCCGGCGTCCCGCAACGTCTTGGCGGTGCCGCCCGTGGAGAGGATTTCTGCGCCCAGCGCCACCAGGCCTCGGGCCAGGTCCACGACCCCGGTTTTATTCGAGACGCTGACCAACGCCCGTTTCAGACCGGCCATCCTGCCTCCTGCGCTCCTCGGCCGCCGCTGGCTCAAAACGAGGGGCCAGAATAACAGATGCGTTCCTGAAGTTCAAGGCGGCGCTGGGGCTGGGTGTGGGCTCTTTTACCTAGTGGTGCATCACGAGCCATCGGGCCGGCCTGATCGGCCTCGGGATTCCTTCCCCTCTTTTCGTTGACATCGCCCTCGCGTCCGATTACAATTTCGCGGAGGTTCCTCACAGTGCCTGCCCAATTCGTTCACCTCCATCTGCATACGCAGTACAGCCTCCTGGACGGGGCGACGCAGATTGATCCGCTCATCAAGCAAGTCAGGACGTTCGGCATGCCCGCGGTCGCCATCACCGACCACGGCAACATGTTCGGCGCCGTCGAGTTTTACCAGAAGGCGAAGGCCGCAGGGATCAAGCCCATCATCGGCTGTGAAGCCTACCTGGCCCCCGGAAGCCGGCGGAACCGGGAAGGGCACCTCGCCCACAATGATTACTATCACCTGATCCTGTTGGCGTCGAGCCGGACCGGGTATCAGAACCTCATCAAGCTGGTGAGTAAGGCCTACCTCGAAGGGTTCTATTACAAGCCGCGGGTCGACAAGGAGTTGCTGCAGCAACACCATGACGGCTTGATTGCGCTCTCGGGTTGCCTCAGCGGAGAGGTCCCCTACCTCATCGGCCAGAAGGACATGGAGGGGGCCATCCGCGCGGCGGGGGAGTATCGGGAGATCTTCGGGAAGGATCAGTACTACCTCGAGGTGCAAGCAAACGGCCTGGAACAACAGCGCGTCGCGAATCGCGGGCTGGTGGAGATCCACAAGAAGCTCGGGATTCCGCTGGCCGGCACGAACGACTGCCACTATCTGAAGAAGGAGGACGCGCGCCCGCACGACGTCATGCTCTGTCTGCAGACCGGCAAAACCTTGAACGATCCCAACCGGCTCCGGTTCGACACGGACCAGCTCTACGTCAAGTCCACCGACGAGATGGTGGCGGAGTTCGCCGAAGTCCCGGAGGCGGTCCGCAACACCTGCCGGATTGCAGAGCACTGCGATCTCAAGCTGGCGTTCGACACTTCGTACCTCCCACAATATCGGGTGCCCGACGGATACACCCGGGAAAGTTATCTGGAAAAGCTGGCCACGCAGGGGCTGGCGGACCGCTTGCGGGAGCGGCCCGGCGCGATGCCGGCCGCGACCTATGAGGCGCGCCTGCGGGAAGAGCTCACGGTCATTATCACGATGGGCTATGCGGGATACTTCCTGATAGTCTGGGACATCATCAACTTCGCGCGCTCACGCGGCATCCCGGTCGGACCCGGCCGCGGGTCAGCGGCCGGCAGCCTGGTCGCGTATGCGCTCAGGATCACCGACATCGATCCGCTGGCGTACCAGCTGCTGTTCGAACGATTCCTGAACCCCGAGCGGGTCACCATGCCGGACATCGACATGGATTTCTGCATGGACCGCCGCGGCGAGGTGATCAACTATGTGATCGACAAGTACGGCGAGGATCATGTCTGCCAGATCATTACGTTCGGAACGCTCGGCGCGAAGGCCGCCATTCGCGATGTGGGGCGAGTGATGGAGATTCCCTACGCGGAGGTGGATCGAGTCGCGAAATTAGTCCCGCCTCAGCTCAACATCACGTTGGAGGAGGCGCTGGCCCAGGAACCTCGGCTGCGGGACGTGACCGACACCGATCCGAAGATCGGCGAGCTGATGACGGTCGCGCGGGCGCTGGAGGGGCTGGCGCGGCATGCCTCCACCCACGCCGCCGGCCTGGTGATCTCCCAGGAGCCCTTGACGGACCATGTGCCGCTGTACAAGGGCGCGAACGACGAAGTCGTCACGCAATATCCGATGGGCGATGTCGAGAAAATCGGGCTGGTCAAGTTCGACCTGCTGGGGCTGAAGACGCTGACCATGATCAATCATGCCGTGGGGCTCATCAATGCCCGCCCCGCCCCCGGAGCCGCTACCGGCGAGCGGCCTCACCTCCTGGACATCGTCCGGCTCCCGTTGAATGATCCGGCCACCTATGCGCTGCTCGCCTCCGGACGCACCACGGGGATTTTCCAGCTCGAGAGTCCC
>WNEW01000156.1_pt1 | contig 30333 bp, 35 predicted proteins | sample 5399891 | NCBI WGS metagenome assembly WNEW01 (sample SAMN13153336, study PRJNA577476) | soil metagenome | isolation source: 40 cm grassland meadow soil pre-rain plot 5 | place: USA:California | collected 2015-09-08 | reverse complement strand
TAAAGTTGTTGAGCTTCGGCTATGGCGGTCCTGCGCTTTACTTTTGCTCGCTTCAGCCACGTCACGAACCCGATCAGGCCACTGATATAGACAAGAGCGGTCCCGGCGTTAACAAGAATATCAGTCAGCGGCGATTCAAACAAACCATGGGTATTCCGAACTCCGTTCTGAACAAGCCTAGTGTAACAAGATTCTAGATTGCTATTACGTATTTGTCCTGATAAATTCCCTCACGGCCCGTGCCTCCTCTTTGTACGCCTTGACCACGTATGTCGCGCCGTCAGGGCAGACAAGCGTGACGAATACAACGTTAACTTCGGCATCTGATGCAAAGACCGCAGGTTGCACCTTCTGGATCTTGCAGTTTTTGGCAAGCAGTTCCTTGAGCTGGGCAACAGGGTCGGACACGACTGCAACTAACCGGTTCTTGATGATAAACATAGTTGAAACTTTATTAGCGTTGCTCCATGTGTCATAAAGATGGCAAGCCTCCCTATGAACGACAAGCTGATCCTCATGCAATACGCAATAGATAAGTACGACTCTGAAAATGCGCTGAAGGAAAAACTCAAAAGGACCTTGTCGCAAAAGGAAATCGAGCGGACGATAGACACCCTGATAGGCATGCAGAAGGTGCGCAGGATTGGCATGGACGTGCTGCAAAACAACGTCAGCCACTCGGGTGAGCTTCCGGAGCTGCCTGGCCACCTGAAATCTATTCTAGAAAGCCTATGATCTTACAGAAAATTCTACCTTATTATTTTATAAGCAGCGGGCTCCACATTTCTCTGCATTGCCTAACGCCGTGGGAAGGGGCGCGCCAGACATTATCAGGGACCCTGCCGACGCTTACCAGTTATATAAGAACCTTGTAAACTCCGCCGGAAGCGAGATCATGCTGCTATTGCCTGCTTCGTCTCCAGACCGGGCAGACATGTTGCACTCCACTCTCCGATTGCTTGAAGATGCTTCCGGGCGCGGCGTGCAGGTGCGAATGCTAACCCCTGCCTCGACAAAGCTCCCTGTAAACAGCGAAGTCACGGTACGACACATTTACAGAGAAGGCGGGACAGACACGCTTGAAGTATTGATCGTGGATAGGAAGGCCTCACTGGAATACGGGATAAGTGACGGACATGACACCGTGAGTATCTATTCTTCAAGCCCTTTGACTGTCAAGTCATTTGTCACCATGTTTGACAACCTCTGGGACCAAGCAGCTGCCTACGACAAGTTCCAGGAGGCCGACCACGTCAAGGACGAATACATCCATAAACAGAGGGAGCTATACGACAAGCTGCGCGAAGCAGACCGGCTGAAGGATGAATTCATCAACATTGCAGCGCACGAGCTTCGCACGCCCATCATGCCGATTCTGGGGGGGCTTGAATTGATAGAGTCAAAACTGAGCAGCGTCGACAGTTCGATAAAAGAAGAGCTTGCGATCATTAGCCGCAACGCCGAGCGGCTCCTAAAGCTGTCAGAAGATATCCTGCAGGCAAGCAGGATAGAGACCGGCCGGCTAAAGCTGTACATCGAACAGCTAAACCTGAACACGCTTGTTTCAGAGGTCATAATGGATGTGGAACAGAAATACAAGCAGGTTACCAAGGCGCCGGCGGTTGAAACAGCTGACATGCGCTCACTTATCATGCATATTGTCGGTGAGCGCGCCGACAGCAATTCCAGAAATGTGATAACATTTGAACCCCATGAGTCCACGCTAATGATCGAATGCGACAGGGGAAAGGTTGGAGAAGTGTTATTCAACGTAATCGACAATGCCGTGAAGTTCATAGACGAACGTGAAGGCAGCATAGTTGTTTCAACGCGACTGTCAGGCCCCAATGTAATGGTGAGCGTGAGGGACAACGGCATAGGCATCGACCCTTCGATAAAGGACAAAATGTTTGAAAAATTTACGACTAGATCGGAAAAGGGATCCGGTCTTGGGTTGTTCATAGCAAAGAGCATAGTCGATGCCCACGGCGGCTCCATATGGGCAGGCAACAACAGCGATGGCAAGGGCGCAACCTTTACGTTCAGCCTGCCCGTGCGCTTCCTCCGATCGGAGCTGCCTTCGCCGGACCAACTGCCGCAAATAACGAACAACCAGAGGACGATTGACCAGCTAAAGCTCAACGCGATGGAAAAGATAGATGCGATGAAGGCTAGCCTCTTGGATGCGCGTGAGGAAGCGGTGCGCAAGAGGAACGAAGCGCTGGAACGCTATCAGAAGCAGGTCGACGAGTCGAGAAACCTGATAAGGGCGCGGCAAGAATTCATCAACCAGCAGATAAGCTACAAGAGGATGCGCCGCGAAGTAGACAGCAGGATTGAAAAGGGGCTCGAAGGACTACAGCGCCTGATAGACGGCTTGAGGGAAAACATCATCGGGGATGAAACCATCGAAAAGATCGAGCTGCACCCGACTGTGACTGATGCCATCAGATCCGAAGCAAGCAAGATCACAGAATCAGAATTCTTCCAATCATTAAGGAGGCAGCTTGCAGGATGACTTTCAAGATTGCCGTTCATTCGTTCAAGGGCGGGACCGGCAAGAGCACGATCACCGCAAACCTCGCGGTGTCGCTTGCGCTTGAAGGCAGGCGTGTGGGAGCGCTCGACCTCGACCTCGCCGGCCCTGGTCTGCACGTGCTCTTTGAAATGAAGCCTGACGAGATAAAGCACACGCTGAACGACTATTTACTTGGCATGTGCTCTGCCAACGACACCACGATAAACCTGACTGAAAAGATGAACCTTAAGCGGGGCAGCCTTGTGTTCGTCCCAGCCAGCTTCAAAGCAGAGGACATCATCAGGGTGCTTTCGAAAGGATACGAAATAGGGATGTTCCGCGATGCGCTTGACGTCATCTCGCGCATACACGATCTGGACTACATGATAATCGACACACACCCCGGTATCGAAAAATCAACGCTCGTGTCCATGGGAGTTTGCGATATGAACATCATAATATCGAGGATGGACAGCCAGGACATTTTCGGAACCGGCGTAATGCTCGAAGTCACACGGGTCCTAGAAAAACCCCAGATCCTGATCGCAAACATGATACCGCCTGGGGTCGACAAGGAAAAGGTCAGGGCAAGGCTTGAGACGCTTTTCAGCACGAAAGTAATAACAGCGATTCCATTCTACACCGAGATCCTGCGCGCTCTTAGTTCCGAAGTGTTTGTGCTGAAAAACCCAGACCACGACTTTTCAGCAGCGCTTCGGCCCGTAATAGAGGCTCTGGAGATAAAAGCAAATCACTAACAATCTTCTAGTACAGGTTACTGTTTTCGGCAGAAGACTTATCTACTTAACTACTCTAGATTTTAACTAGTGAATAGTTGAATGTCACAACAGCAAAGCTACAGGCCGATACTGTCCATCTTCGACTTGCTTGACCGGGTGCTCGACAAGGGACTTGTGATCGACGCGAACCTCTCAGTTTCGCTGGTGGGCATCGAGATACTCGTCGTAAGGGCAAGAATCGTTGTGGCAGGCGTGGACACATTCCTCAGGTATGCAGCCGCGCTCGGATTAGCCGGACCGCCCGCACTGGTGGCAGCCCAACCATCGATTGGCAAATAACTAAAACAGTTGATTGATGTTGGCCGTCTGCATTGTATGTGGCAAATATGAGGAAGTAGGTCTGAAAGGCGCGATGGGCGACGGTTGGGTATTTACAAGGTGCCCTGAATGCCAGCGCGGGACACCTTTTGATATCACAGCCATGCACCTTGCCAAGTCTACCCCAGAACATTATCTGGAAGGTTTCTGCTCAAAGCACTGGTTCAAGGACAGCGGCATCTGCTCATACTGCAAGATAAGACGTGGGACATTAGGACTGGGTGAAGATCTTGCTTAGCAACAGGACCGAGCTGCCTGCAAGGCAGATGAATCTTTTTGACCTTCTTGACCGTATTCTGGACAAGGGGGTTGTCATTAACGGCGACATCACCATAGCTTTTGCCGGCGTTGACCTTCTTTCGCTCAAAGTAAACCTTGTGATAGCGTCGCTTGAAACTGCAAAGCGCTACGGCATAGAGCTTCCTTGGGAAAAGTGGGCAAGGGAAAAGGCCGAGCTGGAAAAGAAAGAGAAAGAGAAAAAGCTTGGTGGAGGTGGCAAGAAAGAACTTGGCCGCTAGAAATATTGACAGCAACATTCTACTTGCGCTAGAAAAAAAACCGGAAGGGCTGGACGCAGAAAAACTTCAGCACGGCCTTGCGAAGTTGGTGCTCACTCTTGTACAGACCATAACTGACATTCTTGAGAGACAAGCGATCCGGAGAGTCGAGTCGGGGACCCTGACGGATAGAGAAGTCGAGAGACTCGGCCTTGCGTTCATGCAGATAAGGGAACGGACTGCAGATATCTTGGATAAGTTTGGACTGAAACCTGAAGAGCTCGGGATAAGGCTGCAGCAATCTGATCAAAAGCAGGTGACGATCGTCGACGTCGTTGACAAGCTAATCGATCAGGGGACTGTCATAGCCGGCGATGTGACTCTCGCGGTGGCTGGCGTCGATCTTGCAACTCTACGGCTGCTGGCTACATTGACAACTAAGTGATGTAAATGGACGGTAGGTACATTTATTGCATTATAAATTGGGGTGAAAAGAAGCCAATTGGAAACTTCGGCAACATCGGGATTGGGGAAAATGCCGTCTACACCATAGACTACAAAGACATCGCTGCACTAGTCAGCACGATCCCGTTCAAGCAGATGGATTCAAACTTGAACCACATCGTTGCACACCAGAGAGTCGTCGAGGCGGCGCGGGAAGCCAATACTGTGCTTCCAGTCCGGTTCGGTGTCATACTAAAAAACGAAGAGGGCATAAAGAAACTTCTTGCCAGCGCGTACAAGGACTACCGCACCAAGCTATTGAGCTTTCGCGGCAAGGACGAGATAGGGATCAAGGTCCTACTTAACAAGTCAAGCGTGAAAAAGATCAAGGAGCAGGCCGAGCAGTCCGAGGAGATTAGGAAAATGAAACAAGAGATTTCTTCCGCTAAACCAGGCACGTCATACTTTTTGAAGCTGAGGCTGGAGGATGCCATGAAAAATGAAACCCTCCTGAAAATAGACAAAATGGTTGGCGAAATAAATAGCTCGCTTGCAGAAGAGGCGGCGGATAGGCGATTGTTGAAAAATGATGTCGGGGAAATAGTGTTAAATGCAGCGTACCTTATAGACAAAAGTAAAATCGGAGTCTTTGATGCGAAGGTGAAAGAGCTGAGGGAGAAGTTCGAAAGTGAAGGAATGACTCTACACCGGAGCGGCCCGTGGGCGCCGTATTCATTTTGTTGATGTGAAATGATACTGGAACTCATTATCATGAAACTGTCGCTGGACGCGATAATGCAACACTGCAACAGCCTCGCGTACGAGCAGGAACTGCGAGAGGAGGCAAGGCAGCTAAAGAAGAGACTGCTAAAGTTGATGTCCGATTATGAGGCCGGCGCCATCGACCAAAAAAAATATTCCGAGCAGGAGGCCGAGATCATGGCTAGCCTGAGCAAGCTGACGCAACAGGTAAGTAACCAGAGCAGCACGCAGACGTTCAACACCGGCTTGGGCCTATGACGATGGCAGCCTAACAAAAAGGTCGCGCTCGGATTATGTTATCGCAACATTATTCTCTAAAGTTCGTGGGCTAGACTGACGCGATGCATTCTGAAAGTATTCTGGCTGCAAGTGTGGCCGTCATGCCATTGATGTCATAATCGGGGGTAAGTTCTACAATGTCGATTCCGACCACTTTTCCGTCGCTGATCACCTCGTTCAACAGATAGATCAGGTCGATGGCGGCGAGCCCTGCCGGCGACGGGACTGACACCCCGGGGGCAGAGGCAGGGTCGACACAGTCGAGGTCCACTGAAATATATATCATGGATCGAGCAGTGCGCGCCTTTATCATCTTCACCACCCTTCTCACTCCAAGCTCGACTATATCCAGCGGGTTTACAATCTTTAATCCTGCCGCCCTTGCATTTTCTATTTCTTCCATCTCTGCGGCTCGCGTGCCTATTAGCATGCTCTTGCGCAAGTTGAGCGATTGCGCAGAATCGGTCAGCACCGACCCATAATAGTTCCTCGTAGAAGACACAAAGTCGGGATGAGCGTCGAAATACAAAAGAGAAAGTTTTTTCCTAACAGCTCCAGACACCGCCTGGAGTGTTTCTGTGGTAAGTGAGTGGTCACCTCCTATTATGATTGGCAGCTTGCCGTGCGACACAATATCTGACACCATATTGCGCAGCTCCTGCTTGCTTGCGACGTCTCCAGCGTCAAATATGCGTTTGTCTTCAAACTCGCCACGCATGGGGCATGTTGGAATCAGTTTGCCGCCGCGCTCAAAGAACTCGGATTCATTAGATGCTATCCTCAGTACGTCGGGGGCCCTGCTGGTTCCCTTGCGCTTTGCATGCGATCTAGACTCGTCAGGAACACCTATTACTACAATGTCTGCATTTTCTATTTTGTTTGTATTGGAACGCTGGAGCCGAACCACGGATAGCGATCACTGCAGCCTGCTTTTAACCATAACCCGCTTTGACCAATAAGATTTTATTGAAAAGAATACTGCCAATCCTCATCATGTCGAGCATGAAGTACATTCAGCTTGAACCGCAAGGCGATATTGCAATAGTGAGGATAAACCGGCCTGAGGCGCTGAACGCCATGAATGTCGACGTAATTGCCGAGCTTTCAAAGACACTCGACATTCTTGCAGCTGACCATAGCATCAAGGTCGTAATCATTACTGGAGCCGGCGAGCGCTCTTTCTGCGCGGGTGCAGACATTTCCTACATGGTCAATATCGAGCCTATGCAGGCGGAAAGGTATGCGACTTCTGCACAGGGCGTTATAAACAAAATAGAGCGACTGGAGAAGCCGGTAATCGCTGCAGTCAACGGTTTTGCGCTTGGCGGCGGCTGCGAGCTGGCGATGGCGTGCGACATACGCATCGCTTCAAACAACGCCAAGATCGGACAGCCTGAAGTTACAATAGGCATTCCGCCTGGATGGGGCGGAACGCAGCGTCTCATGCGCCTCGTAGGGCCGGCAAAGGCAAAAGAGATGATATTCACCGGCAAAATGGTAACAGCGGACGAAGCTCATCAGATCGGGCTTGTCAACAAGGTTGTTAGCCTTGGGCCGGACGATGGGGTGCCTCCAGAGGTAAAAGGCGATCCTGCAAAAGAAAAGGAAAGGAGTGCCGAAGTGGCCAAGATATTGAACAGGAAGCTGATGGACGACTGCTTGGCGCTTGCAAGGGAGATAACAAAGAACAGCTTTGTCGCAATCAAGGTGAGCAAGATGTTGATAAATAGAGGAATGGACTCGGACCTCGAGACAGGCTTGAGGCTAGAGATCTATGGCTGGGCGCTCTGTTTTGCTCATGAAGACAGGCAGAAAATGATGTCTGCATTTCTTAATAAAGGCAAGAAATAATCACACTAAACGGGCGCCGGTGCTTGGCCGGCAGGCAAACGTCCTGCTCTTTACGTCGACGTTCTCAAAACCTTTTGCCATCGCGGCGGCCACTTTATTTGCATTCTTGCTAGTTTTCAGGAAAGCAATGATTGAAGGTCCGGCTCCGCTTATCGTGACTGCCAGTGCCCCTGCCAAAATCGCGTTCTGCTTCACACCATCGTAGCCGGGGATCAGGTGTTTTCTTGTCGGCTCGACGATGACATCATCTATGCCCGTCGCTATCATTTCTATGTCCTTTAGCGCAAACCCTGCAACGATAGTGGCTGCGCCGGATATGTTATAGACCACGCTTTTTAGGGGCACCTCCTTTGGAAGGACGCTCCTTGCGACTTCAGTCTTTTTCTCTGGCACATGCATGGAAATGGGCACGGCCACGACAAGGAACAAGTCTCTTGGCGGCTCGATCTTGATGAATCGCCCTTTGCGGCCGGATACCACGAAGCCTCCAAGCAAAGAAGCAGAGACGTTGTCGTAGTGCTTTGTGCCTGCGCTAGCAATCTCGCCCTCTGCCGCGTACTCCACCAGCCTATTCTTGTCAATCTTTAAATTGTAAAGCGCATTGAATGCCATCGCAGCCGCCGCTGCCGAAGCAGCGCTACTTCCGATGCCATAGCCGGCCGGCACGCCCTTTGTAACGTGAATCTCGATATTATCGCTGATGTGGAAGTCGCACATCAACTTCTTTGCCACGAGGCCGGCAGAGTTAGAGTCTGCTGTTGTTGGGATTGCCGGATCGTTATTCTTGATCGTTATTTTCCCGCTTCCTGCCGCCCGGGTTATTCTGACTCTGTCTTCCAGGGCGGCAAGCGCAAGGCCAAACACGTCGTAGCCTGGGCCTAAATTTGCAGTGGAGCAGGGTGCAACAGCAGTCCGAGACTTCACAACCCTCCTAGCCGTCCTCCCCCAGATTAAGGGTTCGCGCAAGCGCGGCTGTAAGGTTAACAATGCCATTCATGGTTACGCTCGAAACTGCAACAAGGCCCTGGGCAAAGCCACCCTTGCTCATGCTGCGCGCTAGGTCTTTGCTGAGAAGCGAATACTCAGCGTCCTTATCGCCCTCAAGGGCGTGTTCTAGCGCCGTGTGCGAGCCGGCCCAGTCCATGATGCTTTTCAGATTGTCAATTACAAGGTCGCGCTTTGTAAGCACGTTTATTTGCGCAGTTTTCAACCGCAACTTGACAGATGACGCAAGGAGCGATATCGACACAAAGTTGATCGGGGACGAGACAAGCATTCCATCAAACGCAAATATTGTGGCCTTATTGTCGGCATGCAGATTTGCAGCAAAGTACGGCCCGCTTGCCCTAAATGCGAACAATTCTATTTGGCCCGGCGTGTCGACGATAACATAATCTGGATTCAGTCCGTCAACCTCTTTTTGAATCTCGTCCATCTTGGTCGCGATCATGTCGCTTGCCATGACCAGTGAACCATTGGGGCCGAGGCCGTAGTTTTCCATCAACGTCGCGATGTCGATGTAGTTACGGACATCTACGTCTGGGTCGTAGGGCAGGCTGACTGCACCGGGGTCGAGGTTCAGAGCTATTGGGTACGCTTTACTGTCCCTATACCAATGGAGCAGCCTTGAAGTAAGAAGTGATTTTCCAGACCCCGCCGTGCCCGTGATAAATATCGCGTTCACTGTCATCAAAGGAGCATGGACTGGCGTATATCTGCTTTACACTATTATAGTACCGCGCCGCATGAAAGGCAGTTATAATAATTGAACTGGCGACTTGTTGCCATTCCTGTAAGCGTAGTGCCCTTCATTATACTCTTCCTTACTACCAAGGTCTCGCCGCAGGATGTCTTTGCTGTGGGGTTCGTGCCATTTGCGGCTTCGGCCGCAGCAGAAATTACTAGGTTCATGCTCCAGGCTGCGCGCTTCAAGTACTTCATCAAGCGTTTTATTGGCTACGATGTCAGTTCTACCGCCAAAACCATCTCGGCAAGGCTGGCGGGCGAGTTCGTAACGCAGACCACTCCGTCGTACGTGGGAGGGGAATTCGTGAGGATAGCGTGGTTGTCAAGGCATGGTGTTCCGCCCGGCAAGGCCGCGTGGGTGGCAACCATGGAAATCATTGCAGATGTCTTTGTGGGCTCGATGCTTGCGTTTATCGCTGGCGCTTTTGCTATCTCTAAGGGCGGGAGTGTAGCCGGCATCGGGATCATTTTGGTGACGATCCCAACATTCGCAGTATGGCTTGCTGTTGTACTGTTTTCAGCAAAGCGCAACTTGCGGCTGCCTTCGTTTTCGCAGAGAATAGCGGAGAAATTCATGCAAAAAGAAAAGGCTGAGAACTTTATCAATACTGCAAATACTGCTATAGCTGACCTGTGCAAGATGAGCCGGGAAAATTTCAATTCAAAAAAGGCCATTAGGACGTTTGCGTTTGGAATGGCGATAACTTTCGGAGCATTTGTCTTTCATGGGATATCCTTCATGGTTCTGGCAAAAACTGCAGAGAATATTGGTTTTTTTGATTCGTTAATGGCCACGTCGGCGTCAACCGCAGTGGCAAGCCTACCAATAACTATAGGTGGATCTGGCCTCGCAGAACTCGGGATCTGGGCGTACATTTCAAACCTCAGCGGGATACCAGCACTAGGCGACGTAGTCGGTGACCCTAGGCTAACTGTGATAATTGCTTGGCGCATTGCGACGTATCATGTTCCATTGGTCATCATGTGGGTCGCCATAATGCGGCTTGCATTGGGCAAGGTTTCAGCAACGAGCCTCGGCCGGCCCGCCGCTGGGGACGGTCCACCCGGTGGCAAGCCGGAAGATGGCAGCGGCGCGACAAAATAAAAATGCGAGCACTGTGCAAAGAATACATGAAATTTGCAGGAGAAGTAGTCGTCATCACGGGAGCTTCTTCAGGCATTGGGAGGCAGGCCGCGGTTGATTTTGCAAGGCACGGTGCAGGGCATGTCATCCTAGTCTCAAGGTCTGAACAAAAGTTGTCTCAACTGGCCGGCGAAATATTAGGCATGTCTCCTGGCTGCAGCTCTGTCCCATATGTGTGCGACGTATCGGACAAAGCGCAGGTGCTCAGGATGGGAAGAGATGTCATTAACCGGTTTGGTCATGTGGACGTGCTCGTAAACAACGCCGGCTTTGCAGTTTTCAAGAGCGTCAAGGATCTGAGCATTGAAGAGATCGAGTCCATGACTGCGACGAACTATCACGGCATGGTCTACTGTACCAAGGCCTTCCTTGATTCAATGCTGGCGAAAAGATCTGGACACATCGTAAATGTCGCGTCACTCGCGGCAAGCTTTGGAGTCGCCGGCCTCTCAGCATACTGCGCGAGCAAATTTGCAATGCTTGGATTTTCAGAGTCGCTCTACCACGAACTTGCCAAGACGGGCGTGCACGTGACGTTGGTGAGCCCTATTGCAGTTAGGACTAACTTTTTCGATCACGAGTCGTTTGGTGGCAAGATGGCAAACTATACCGGCTATGCGCTCGACCCAAGATCAGTGTCAAATGCGATACTGGCGGCTGCCAATTCGCCGCGCCTCGAAATAACAGTCCCGTTCTATGCGAGAGGGGCTGTGTGGCTCAAGCACACATTGCCCTATGTCGTGCAACCACTAGTGGGAGCCGTATCGCGCAGGCAGGTGCAATAACTACTCCTCATCGCCTTCTTCCTCTGATGAGTCAGACGATGCAACCGGGAGGTCTGACTCGACGTCCATCAGCTGGAGCTCCTGCAATTCAAAACGATAGATAGCCTTCATGTCGAGGCCAAACTTGGTCTTGAGAAGGTCGACTACCTTGTCGCTCAGGGGTGCAGTAAACACCCTTACCTTGAAATCGTATACAAAGCCCTTCATGAAATCGGATATCTTCATTGACTTGGGGACGTCGAGGCCCTCAACGATCGTCCTTCCGTCAGGCACCGGCTCGTACACCTGTATGTCGACCTTGAACTCGCCCTCATAGATGTCTAGGATGTATCCCGTCCTCGCGATTGTCTCGGGCTTGCCAAATTGGGCAGATTTTATCTCCTCCTCTGCCCACTTCGGAAGGCTCTCCTCCTGAGAGCCACCCTCACTTTTCGCTCCCTTCGCTCTTCCCAATCTACCTCTAGCGTGTATGGATTGGATTTAATATGTTTTCCAATTTAGTCTATTAGCAGCGAATGCACGTCTATAAAATATTACCACTTGGTTATTCAATTATGACATTTCAGTTTAACGCCGTTTTCTCTGACGACTTGCCATGACGAGCTTCAGCAGCAACTGGATAAAGGACAACACGCCTAATATGTCAGAAAGGATCAAGGAGAACATTGGTCCTCAGCAACCACTGAAACCAAGAATCGAGCTTGCCAAGAATAAGATACAAGCACAAAACCAAAAGCTAGAGACCATTCTGGAAAAATTACGAGGCAAGGAAAAGTCACTCTTCAATCAGGTAGTTTCCGCTCTTCAGAAACATGACACTCAACACGGCAAGATGCTATCAAACGAGATCGCACAAGTGAGAAAAACGACCAAGATGATATCGCAGTTAAAGATGGCATTGGAACAGATACAGCTAAGGCTGGAATCTACAATAGACCTCGGAGACGTGATGGTCGCAATCGGTCCCGCGATGGGCGCGCTGACGAGAGTAAGGTCAGGGCTTTCGGGCGTCATGCCAGAGGTAGACAGGGAACTCGGAGAGATCAACGGAGTGTTCAGCGACATCATGATGAGCGCAGGAAGCATGGGAAACACCTCTTTTGCCTTTGACGCAAGTGGTGAAGAAGTCGACAAGATACTGGCAGAGGCAGGCGCAGTGGCAGAGCAGAGAATGAACGAAAACTTTCCAGATGTACCTATAGGGTCTTCAAGCGGCACTAGGACTGGAACTACAAGCGAGAACGCACAGTTCTAAGCGGACTCCTTCTTTTCCTTTCTTTTTTCATTTTCACAAGAATTATCTCACAGTTACAGACTTTGCTAGGTTCCTAGGATAGTCGGGGTCTGCGTTCTTGGCAAGCGCAAGCTGGTAAGCCAGTATTTGCAATGGTATTACTTCGACTACAGGATAGTACGCCTCTTCCTTAAGGTGAGGTATCTCAATCCAGTAGTCATAGACGTCATCATTGCGGTCCGAAATGCCGACGACCGTTGCACCTCTTGCCTTTATTTCGTGCGCGTTCGAAATCGTATCGTTAAACGTCGCGTCGTGCGGGTTTATCATGATGACAAATGTGTTCTTTTCCATCAGCGCAAGCGGCCCGTGTTTCAGCTCACCGGCTGCAATTCCTTCAGCGTGCACATAAGCAAGCTCTTTTAGTTTGAGCGCCCCCTCGAGCGCGATCGGGTAGTGGAGCGATCGCCCGAGCAGATAAATGTCAGATGCGTCCTTCATCTGCTCTGCAACCTTAATGACGCTTCCCTGGTTAGCAACAACGTTTTCAACTGCTACCGCAAGATCGGCCCTTTCGGTTTCTAGGCATTTCTCGCAAAGCCTGTCGGTGATATTGTAGATCAGCGCCAATTGCCCAGTAAAGCTCTTTGTTGCTGCGACGCCTATCTCCGGCCCACAGTTTGTTGATAGGCATGCGTCGCTTATTCTCGCAAGCGACGATGTTGTGACATTGACTATTGACAGTATCTTGGAGCCCTGGTTCCTTGCAAGCCTTACAGAATCCAACACGTCCGCGGTTTCGCCACTCTGGGAAATCGCCACCAGCACCGAATTTCGGTCCATCGAGGTAAGCGCGTACTGCGACTCGCTTGACACCACCGTCTCTGCTCTTATCTTGCCAAACCGCGCGAGCATGTGTTTGAAAATGAGCGTAGAATGGTAACTAGTGCCGCTGCCTGTGATGTAAATGTCCTTTGCGCTAGCAAGAATGTCGCAGAACTTGTTCATCATTGCCTGGTCTTGCCTGCCAGCGTGCACCACGGTTAGCCTCTGCTCGTTTATCTCCTTGAGAGTGTAATGTGCATATTTGCCCTTGTCAATATCGCCCAGCTCCCATGCCACTTGTGTTATTGGGTGTGCGATTGGCTTGCCTTCAAAGTCAAAGATCTCTAGCTTTGAATTATCAACTATGCAGATGTCCCCGTTTTCAAGGAATATCGCCTTGTCGGTGTATTCAAGAAAGCCGAGCACGTCGCTTGAAACAAAATAGCCATCGTTTGCAACACCTATAACCAGCGGCTCTTCGTACCTCGCCCCGCAGATCGTGCCGTCCTGGAACACGGCAACAATGGCAAAGTTGCCCCGCAACCTCTTGCAGGTCTCAACCATCGCTTCCTTGACTCCACCGCCATAGTGAATCTCCAGCAGGTGTGCGATCACTTCGCTGTCGGTTTCACTTGCAAAAGTGTGGCCTGCACCAATCAGCTCTTCCTTCAGCTCCTTGTAATTTTCGATAATCCCGTTGTGAACAACCGCGATGTCGTTCTTGCAGGCAGAATGGGGGTGAGCATTCTTGTCTGTCACGCCGCCGTGCGTTGCCCAGCGCGTGTGTCCGATACCGATCTTGCCCGCCATCTGGTCGATGTTCAGGTTCTTGTTCACTTCGAGGACCTTGCCGGTCCCCTTGCGTACAAGGATGCTGCCGCTGTCAAAGGTGGCGACGCCGACGCTGTCGTAGCCCCTATATTCCATTCGCTTCAGGCTGTTAACCAGTATTGGCGCTGCAGCGTTCTTGCCCTTGTACCCGATTATCGAACACATCAAAACAATTCAGTGTCATCGTGCTTAAAACTACCATTAAATTATGAAACATACCCTTATACAGTATTTTATAATGGGCTGTGCACGCTCAACAAAATGTAATTTTATACCGCTACATAATATTATATAGTGGTATATGGATTTGAATAAGCGTTGGAAAAAAGGCTTGTTTCAGATAAGGATGGGGAGCCTTCAGCCAAAAAGATCGTGGTATTCAAGGACGTAGAGCGCATGCGCGTCCTTTCTAACCCTGTGGCTTGGCGAATAATGGAATTACTGTCCAAGGGACCGAAGTACCCTGCGCAGATTGCAAAGGAACTAAAGATTTACGAGCAGAGTGCCTATTATTACATCCGTAAGCTGGTCGGCATCGGCGCTGTCGAAGAAGTCGGAAAAAACTTTGTCAGGGGCGGCACCGCCCGGTTATACCGGGCCTCAAGCCCGTCGTTTGGTCTCGAGATGGATTGGGGTGAAACAAAACTTGGATCGATGCCGGCAGGCGGACACCCTAATGCGTCGAAATTCTTTGAAAACTTTGTTGCAGGCAAGGCGTTCCAGGGACTCTTGGTGGTAGGCGCGCCCGACCCTCACGGTCCCTACAAGTCGTCTGCGAGAGATGGACATTACGCTGTACACCTCGCATTCTTCCTAGGACATATCACTAATGCGGTTCCTTCGGAATTTATAGTAAAGCTGGATGTCGATGCCAAAGCGGAAAAGATGCTGACGGGAAACAACCTGATATCGATCGGGGGTCCGGGGACAAACATTGTTACCGCGGAATTTAACCGCTATCTGCCGGTAAGGTTTGACGAAAAGAACTTTTGGTCCGGCCTCGTCGACGGGTCGGGGAAGCGGTATAGCCTTGACAACCACGGCCTTATTGCAAAGATAAAGAACCCATACGACAGCAATTCGAGCATCGTAGTTGTAGCCGGCGTACGATCAGCAGGGACAAAATCCGCGGTAATTGCGCTTACGAACTATAGCGAAGAAGTACTGAAAAAGTACCACGGGCAAGACGATTGGGCTCTAGTAGTTCAGGGCTTTGACATGAATTCTGACGGGAAAATAGACTACGTAGACATCGTAAGCGGCCTATGACGCGGGCTGCGCTCCAACGGCGCTTGGGACCTCGATGTGGAGCAGAATTTGCGGCTCCTCTTCAGTCCTGACGAGGTAGCCAGGAATGTTGACTTTACGGTTTCCTATCGAAACGTGTCTGTGGCTCACCAACTGCCTTGCTTGGTAGGGCGACTTGATGCCGGACTTTTTCATGACTATGGTTTGCAACCTGCGCTCTAGCAGGTCTTCAATCTTCAAGTTCAAAATGTCATCAAGGGTCGCTCCTTCCTTTGCCAAGCCTAGCCTGTTCAAAAAGTTCAACAGCCTCTTTTCCTTCTCGGCCCTTGCTTCTGCAGATAAGGCCAAAAGGGCACGGGCCTGGTTTCTGATCCTTGCGACCTCGGTCTGGGCCTTCCAGAGTTCGCGCTTGTTTCTGAGGCCGTAGGAACCCATGATATATAGTTCAGCATTCAACTGGTCGGTGGTCCAGATCATCCTTGGCCGGCGATACAGCTTCTTTGCCTTACGAGGATCTCCCACCTAGCACCACACCTATTTCTTCGCCGGCTCCTTTGCTGGTGCTGCTGGCTTTGAGCCACCGGCTGCTGGAGCCGCGCCTGCTCCTGGCTTTGCTCCTGCTCCGCCTGTAGCCGCCGCAGCTCCCTTTGCGCCCTCCTTTCCGGCTGCCGCGGGGGCCGCTGCACCACCTGCTGGAGCCGCTGCACCAGCTTCTCCCGGTACTGCGCCGGGCATCATCTTGACCTTCTTTACTCCGACTGCGCCACCTTTCCTGCCGGTAGTCCTGGTGCACTGGCCCCTTACTCTCAGACCAAACATGTGGCGATAACCCCGCCAGCTCATAACCAGCTTTTCGCGCTCGACGTCGTTTGAAGCAGCAAAATCAAGATCAGAAGTTATCATGTGTTGGTTTAATCCGCTGTCCATATTCTTCCTCCTGTTCAGGTACCACGGTGGCACGCCTGCTTTGGTAGGATTAGCGATCGCCTGCTCGATCTCGCGGAGTTCGTCATCTGTCAAAAACCCGACGCGCCTGTCCGGGTTGATGTTGAGCGTCTGAGTCAGCACTTGAGCAAAATTGTAACCTACGCCTTTGATTTCACTGATGGCTACTATGACTTTCTTCCCGCCTTCAATGTCCTTGCCGGCAATTCTGAGGATGTGCTTGTACTCGGATGCGGACAAATTCATTAATCACGAAACAAATTCGGCAATAAAAACTATGCTGGATGCGATGGGCAGAAAAGCTAGAATATTTACAACAAAGCTGTCTGCATGAGAGTCATCAATGTTCAATCTTGAATCATAGGGGCTAATTTTGTAAAAATTTTTTATTGTATGGCGCGTTTTGATTCATGTAGAGCATCATAAGCTCATTGCCAGCAGATATTACGGAAGAATGACGGCAAAGAAAGAAGCCGGCGTCCTGAAACTTGTGGCGGCAAAGTCCACCAAGCCCACGGAGGAGCTGGCTTATGAAGAGTACCAGAAGAACATAGAACTGGCAATCGAGAAACACTGATTTCTAAAAATCTTTAAACTTTTGCCGCGTAGCTTTCAACAATTTTCGATAGAGTATATGAAGAGAATAATGGGTAGTTTATGGATGCCTATACTTTCGTGACCCGGTTCTTGATAGATGCCTCCCTTGACGATCTTGGTTTTTCCCATTGCACTGAGCAATCATTCAAGAAACAAGAAATAAGTAGTTGGCGGAGAGAAGCTCACTGAAAATGGCAATGGCAGACATGATATCGTGTTCTTGTGGCTTCGCCCTTTCCAATGAAGCAGGAAACGAACTTGCTAAGGGAGAGGCACAAATTAACCTCGATAGTGAGAGACTCTCAATTTTGCCAAAATTCGCTGAGGCAATCCATCTGTCATTAGTCGATATTACCAAAATCTTGCCAGTTGACTATAGGGTGGACATGACACTTTCATCGCGCGAAAGAATTTCTGTTTTTGATCTTGGATACAAATTCGACGATCTTGTTTCCAACTTATTCCAAGTAAGAAATGAAATGATTTTGAAGTATTTGCTCTTGAACGAGTCGATCAAGAAATCTGGAGTCTGGGGAGATCTGTCTCTTACTGACTCCTCAAGTGCAGCAAGGCAATTCGAAGGATGTGAATTCAGGCTTTACGAAACGTCGATAGTGTTGATCCCAACTACCGAAGAACCGATTAGGATTCATTATAGCAACGTCGCGCGGATAGAAGCCAAAGATTATTCGATTGCTATTACAACAGAGATCGGGGAAAGATTCATTATTTCCAAAATCGGAAGGGAACTTGACAGTACATCAAAAGAGCTGTCAGACGCAATCAACACTCTGAATATTCAAAGTCAATCTCTGATCAAGGATCTTGTCCCCTCTGCTGACCCAACTGTTGTAAGAAGTGCCTCGCGACTTTTGAAAGATGGGAAGGCTGCAAAGAGATCTGATATTGAATCTGTCTCGCCAGAAGTTTGGAGGGCCTTTGAGAAAAAGCTCGAGCAGACACCAATTTGGAACGGTTATCAATACTTGAAGTCAATAGGGCGCGAAGAAAAAATCGCTATCGGAATAAAGAGAGGCTTGATGGGTGATCTTACCGGAAACTATCTCTGGGTATTAATCCCTATCGACAACAAGAATCCGGAATTTGGTAATGCGATTGCTTTAGAAACAGCACGAATACTTTCTTCAAGTCCCAAGGATAGTGAAATGGCTGATGGGATACCGCCAGACGCGGATACGGCAATTGCAACTGGTGGCAATGCGACCTATTTTTTCAGAATACTCAGTCGGAAGGATTACGCCGGGATCGGCGGCAACAAGAACGAGTTGGACGGAAAAGTCGATAGCATGATTTCTAGGATGAACGAGCTGATGCTAGACATTAACTTTCGAAGGGAGCCAATTTTTCTCTCTGACGAAGCGCTGCAAACACAACCCAAGTATGCCAGATACAAATTCGCAGCTGGCAAAATCCCATCACTCAAAGATCTACGTCAGCGTTTCATTGGCAGGGTTATTCATTCTTCTTCTGAGCAATGGAAGTCAAATGTTTTGGCTCTCCTATCGTTTAATCAGTCGACCATTGATGATAATGCTAGATGGGAAAAAAGTGAACAGTGATTATTCTCATTCTGCAACAACCAAGCGTCACAATAGAAAATCTTATAAAGACAGAAACGATTTTTAGTTTAAAAATGCGCGTCTTCCAGCGGGTTATCGGAAAAAATTCTTTTACAGGAGTTTTGGATTTGTTCTATGCCTGGATTTAAACACCCATGCAGGTATTGTAACCAGCTCAATCCTCCCGAATCCAAGGTTTGTCCGTTCTGTGGAAAAGTGAACCCAGTTGGTCCTTTGAGGTGTCCGAAATGCCAGAATCCAATACAGAAAGGATGGAAAACTTGCAGTGGCTGCGGTCTATCACTGGAAATATCATGTCCAAGCTGTGGGAAAAAGACATTTTTGGACAATTATTGTGCAACCTGCAACAGCAGACTGGTAGTCGTATGTGGAAATCCAAAATGCAAGACAGAACAAAGGCCCGGCCCGGAGAAATGTATAAAATGTGGCAAGCCTCTCAAATGGTGAGCCGTAGTGGAACCATTCACAAGAAACTTTGTCGATAATAGTGACGAGACTGGGTTCAAGTTTACTTTTAATTGCGACGTTTGTGGCGACGGTTACAAGACAAAATTCATAGAATCAAAGTCCCACAAGAAAGGAGGGTTCTTCAGGGGGTTAGGAAGCGCAGCTTCTATTGGGAGCTCTTTGCTGGGCTCAGGAGTTGGGCACAACATTGGATATGGAGCCAATGCCTATGCGGAGAAATTTCGTGGTCAATCTCCTGAATGGCATAAAGAACACGAAGCTGCTTTTGAACTAGCTCAGAATGAGGCCAAAGGTAATTTTCAAAGGTGTCCTAAGTGCAGAAAATATGTTTGCGAGAACGACTGGAATGATCAGGAAGGTCTATGCGTACAAGATGCACCCAGAGAGAGTGTAGAGGTTGCTGCCGCAAAAGCCGGAAAAATGGTAAGAGATATCCAGAACAAGGCAGAAAATACACAGGTGTTTACAGGCAATATTGAGAGTAAACAAACCATCTGTCCACAGTGTGGAAAACCGACTGGAGAAGGAAAATTCTGCAACAACTGCGGCGCTTCATTATCTTTGATCAAGTGCCAGAAATGTGGTACTCAGAGTCCTAGTGGAACAAATTTCTGTGGCGGCTGTGGATCGAAGCTCAGCCAATAATAATTACAAAACTCACAGTACTGCTCCAACCGTCTAAAATATTGCACGGAATGAAAACGAATGGGCCAATTCTAAATTAGATACGTGATGAAGCTTTAAATTTGTGGAAAGACCGCGAGAGCTTCATCTCAAGATATGAGCACCAAAATAGAGGAAATGGTTCATCGGTCTTACAATTCAAAACCAAAGTATACTGAAATCATGCCCGGCGTCCCGGAAGACTATAGGCAGATAAAGACGCTGGGCGACATCTTAAAGATAAACTACAAGCATGTCGCGGTCGAAGAACAGATGCGCGGCAACCTGATTGCGAAGCTGAAAAAGGGGGATCACCCGTACCCCGGCATCATCGGTTATGACGCTGACGTAGTTCCTGCAGTCAACAGGGCAATCCTGTCAGGCCACGATCTTTTGCTGGTTGGCCAGATCGGGCAGGCAAAGACCAAGTTCGCAGAAGCAATCGCAAAGAACCTATTGTCGCCAATCCCTGTCGTGAGGGGGACGGTGACGAACGACATACCGACTTCGATCCCGGAAGATCAGCTGACCGCGCTTTTGTCCGAATCCGAAGTTGTGCGCACGCAGCCCGAGTTCACTGTTTCGCCGGAATGCGAAGAAATCATCAAGGCAAACAAGTTGGAAACAAAAGTCGACTGGATAAGCGGCGCAGACAGGTACAAGTACATACTGTCGACTCCAGATATTTCCGTCAAGGATCTGGTAGGGCAGATCGACGCGATCAAGATCGCCAAAAAAGGAGTCGAGCTCTACAGCATGGAATCCTACTCTGCCGGCCAGCTGTTACAGGCGAGGCACGGCATTTTGTGCATCGATGAATTACCGGTGCTCGACCCGCGCAAACAGGTGTCTTTGTTGAGTGTCCTTCAGGAGGGCAAGTTCACTACGGGCGCGTACCCTGCTGTGTTCAAGCCAGATGTCAGGATAATCGCGACTGCAAACCCGATCGACTACACACACTCGGGCAAGATAATCGAGCCGCTGTTTGACAGGCTAAGGAGCCACATCGATACGCACTACCCAAGAACTGTGGAAGATGAGATGCTTATCATCGTGCAAGAATCGAGGATTGCAGACGCCAAGAACGTCATGCTACCAGTCTTTATGGTAAGGACGATAGCCATGATAACGCAGATGACACGCGCCCACCACGACGTCAACCAAGATAAAGGGGTGAGCGTCAGGATGTCGGTACATTCGATGGAAATGATGGTGGGAGAAGCTGAGCGCACACGCTCTATCGCGCACGGTGTCAAGGCCATCCCGCGCTTTTGCGACATTCACTGCATCCACCAGTCGTCGAAATTCGAACTTGCAGAAATGGAGGACACTCGGGAGAACCGAAGGAACATACTTGACTCGATAATAGAAGGCGCGCTAAAAGAAGTGGCGCTTGAATACATACAAAAGCTTGCCACAGAGCAGTTGACAAAAGTAAAAAACGACTTTGTAAAGAACAAGGCTTTTCAGGTCTCGCAGACGCTTGTTGGCGAAGCTAAGAGCCCGGACTATGAATCGCAGTTGACCAAGTTCCCGGGATTAAGACAGGCGGTAAATGAAACAATTGCGAATGTAAAGGAGGAGCAAAAGCAGTTGATTGAGAGAGCAAAACAGCTCGGCATCAGGAGCGACAATATCTTGCTGAGCCAGGATCTGAACGGCGAGTTCACGGCTTCGGTCATAGAAGTTATACTTGAGGGTCTGCGTTACACCCAGCCACCGCTTTTGGACAGAAAGGACAACAGCTATGGACTCGCACAATAGCGCTCTGGGCAGCAAGAAATTCTTGTATTTTCCACTAGACAAAGAGGGGCAAGAACAAATGCAGCAGAGCCGGGATGAACGCGAACTTCCCCGCGACGTTCTAGACAAACTCCTAAAAACGCTGGGGAGGGAAGCGCTCAGGGAAAAAACGCCCAGTCTACAGGAACTAGAGCAGGCATTGCAGGGAATAATGTCGCAGCAAGAGCAGCAGGAACAGGAAAGCAAGCAACAGCCGGGGTCGCAAACGGGATCAAAAGGCAACATTGGTGACGATTCCGGTATGCCACTGGTAAGGCAGCTGATAAACAAGGGCTACCTGAAAGACTCGCCAAAATGGCTGAGCACCAAGGGTTTCAACATGATAGGGGGCAAGATACTGAGCGATGTGATGAAGGCGCTCAAGGCTGGTGAGTATGGCATGCACGAAACGCATGATATTGGAAGCGGCTCGGTCGTGCTAGACACTAGCAAGAAATACGAGCCGGGAGATGATATCAGGCTTCTCAACGTTCCCAAGTCGTTGCTCAACACCGTTCAACGAATGTCAAAGGACGGAAGCGAACTGAAAGTGCCGTTGCAGATCAACGTCGAAGATTTTGAAGAGTACGAAACAATGCAGGATGTGCGTGTTGCCGTTGTCTATTGCATCGACCTGAGCTCAACTATGCGCTACTCGTCAATGTACGGCGACATGAGCAGGATAGAAGCCGCAAAGAGGGCGCTATGGAGCCTGTATCTCTTGAACAGGAAATTCTTTCCCTCAGACTCAGTCTACATAGTGGGCTTTGGCGCCCTGGCATCCAAGGTTGCGCCAAACGACATTCCATATCTAAAAACGTTTGAGCCGGGGTCTGATTTTCTCCACTACACCAACTACCAGGCGGCTTTCAGGCTGGCAAGCAAGATATTGCAAAAAAACGGCGCATTGAACAAGCGCATAGTTCTTGTCACAGACGGCCATCCAAGCGCCTGCTTCATAGACGACAAGAGCGAGCAGGACAAGATACTTTCACAGAGGCCATATTCACATTTCTACACACCAGACAGGCAAACGCTTGATACGGTGAAGCATGAGAACAGTATGAGCCTCGATATCGCGTCAGGCGAGCTTGTTTACCTTTGCTACCGGTACAGGCAGGTTGATCAGTACATCGGCGAGCGCACAATAGTGGAAGCAAAAAAAGTACACTCGCTCAATATCGACATTGACACGATAATGATAAGTGAAGAGGATTCATTGCTTGGTTATGTCAATGAAATGGAAAAGTACGTAAAGGGGCGGTCATACTACATCAATCCTGCCGACATCGACAGAGTGCTGCTTACTGATTACCTTAACAGCAAGAAACAAAAGACGATACGGGCGCACTCCCAGTGGTAGAAAAACATTGAGAAGCTTAATATACAGACGAGAAAGTTGCTTTACATAAGCACAGTATGCTGATTATCTTTGACGTGGAGGGCGTTCTTCTCAATGCAGAGTACCTTCCGGTTTTGGCGCAAGTGATGGGCCCAAAAAAAGAGAAAGAGATCTGGGACATTACAAACGCCGGTATCAGAGGCGAGATCAACTGGGAAGAAGGGCTCAGGCGACGTGTACAGGCATTGCGTGGCATCAGCTATGAAGATGCAAAAAAGATAGGCGAAAGCCTGCCGTTAATGCCGGGCGCAAAAGAGCTCTGCTCTTCGCTGAAAAAGGCAGGGTGGAAAATGATAGCGGTGTCCGGTGGCTTTACGATTATTACTAGCAGGCTGAAAGACGAGCTTGGCATCGATAAGATTTTCTCAAACGAGCTGGTGTTCAAGGAAGGCAAACTCGACAACGTTGTGATGCACGTTACGTCTGACAAGGCAGCAGCGGTAAGGGAGACGATAAGAGAGTGGGGAATCAGGAAGGAAGACATTGTAGTTGTCGTGGACGGGGCCAACGACCTGAAGCTGTTTGCGCTAGCCGGATTTACGGTAGGGTTCTGCCCTGTAGACGTGGTAAGAGAGAAAGCGAACGAAACTATCGACAAGCGCGATCTTGCCCTCCTTTTGCATTTGTTAAAAAAAAATTTTGGTGAAGCCGTGTTGATAAATGCGGCAAGCAAAAGACAGTGACCGACCCGTTTTTTAACTTCCTTAATCAATAACTGGCGTTGATACAGATAATCCCGGTCAGAATTTCTGTCGGCATCAAGCCGCACGACGAGCTTGACGTCATTATCCTCGAAGCGGCGGGGCAGGAGATCCAGAACGGAGACGTGCTTGTTGTTGCCCACAAAATCGTGTCAAAGGCAGAAGGGCGCATTGTCGGCCTTGCTAATGTCAAGCCATCAAGCAAGGCGGCCAAGATGGCGAAGGAGCATGGCAAAGACCCGCGCGTTATGGAGCTGATACTGAGAGAATCTGTACAAATCCTACGGGAGAAAGACGGCATTATCGTGTCAGAAACAAAGCATGGCCTTGTGTGCGCGAACGCCGGCATCGACCAGAGCAATGTTGAAGGAGACGCGGCGGTGCTCTTGCCACTTGAGCCTGACAAATCTGCAAGCAGGCTCAAGGACGCAGTGAAAAAAAATGTCGGGAAAGAGATCGCAGTCGTCATTACAGACACGTTTGGCCGGCCGTTTCGAAACGGCCAGACGAACGTCGCGATTGGCGTGGCAGGCTTGAGCCCGATCAAGAGCTACATCGGATCGCGGGACATGTACGGCAGGAAGCTGAAGGTGACCGAGATTGCGGTGGCAGACGAGATTGCGTCGGCGGCCGAACTTGTAATGGGCAAGGCTCAAGGTGTGCCGATCGCAATAATACGCGGATTCAAATTTGAAAAAGCGGCAAGATCATCTGCCAAGTCGTTGCAGAGATCAAGAGGACAAGACCTTTTCAGGTAGCAACTGTAACATTTAATATTGCGTTTCCACAATTTTACGCCGTTCGTTAACATATGACTGCCTCTCCTACCAAGGCGATTGACGTAAGGGGGCTTTACTGCCCAGAGCCAGTATTCCGAACGAAGATGGAGATTGAGCGGCTTAAGATAGGCGACATTCTCAAGGTGCTCGCGGACGATCCCGAGTCAGAGGAGGACATTTCAAGGTGGGTCAACCGTAGTGGGCACCAGCTCTTGTCGCTGAACAAGTCAGATAAGGACCTTGAATTCGTGATAAAGAAGGCGAAATAAAATCGCAGTAGTTGCAAGCCCAGATGTAGTGGAACGGATAGGACAGACGTCGCTATTGGAATTGAGATCATTTTCGACAAAGAAATGTAAAGTCTCTTAGCTAAATTAGAATGGCATAACCCCTTTGGGCCTTTCAAGGATCAGACAAACGGCATAGTGGCTCCTTTCCTGACAGATTGGGGAATCTGAGGCGCGATAACCGACACCGCGACATTCCTGAAGGAAAAAAGCAAGAACATTCACGTCATTGCGGGCAGTCGCAAAAGAACGATCTACTGCAAGCCTAAATTAATTCGTGTTGTGTTTTCTTTTTGAAAGCCATCTCTCAACATCGATTGCCGCCATGCAGCCAAAGCCAGCCGCAGTCACTGCCTGTCTATACCTGTGATCATGGACGTCGCCGGCTGCAAACACTCCTTCCACACTCGTCTTCGTGTGGTCTTTTAGCAAGATGTAGCCCTTGTCGTCTAGCTCTAGTTGCTCTTTGAAAATCGCAGTGTTGGGCTCGTGGCCTATTGCAACGAATAGGCCTCCGGCGTTGAGCGTCTTTTCCTTGCCGCTGGTGATGTTCTTGACAAGCACCGTTGCGATTTTCTTGTCGCCCTTGATATCAGAAACGACGTTGTTCCAGAGAAACTCTATCTTCGGGTTCTCCAGCGCTTTCTCTTGGAGGATCTTGCTTGCGCGCAGTGTCTCGCGCCGGTGCACCACCTTGACCGACTTGCCAAACTTTGTAAGAAATGTCGCCTCTTCAAGCGCTGTGTCGCCCCCGCCTACAACGACAATGTCCTCACCCTTAAAGAACGGGCCGTCACACGTTGCGCAGTACGACACGCCCCTACCACTGAACTGCTGTTCCGCCGCGATGCCGAGCTTGCGCGGCGAAGCGCCCGTGCAAATAATGGCGGCTTCAGCTGTGTAGTTTTCGGAATGCGTTTTTATCGTAAATGGCCTTTTCTTAAAGTCGACGCTAATGACTTCGTCATCGACAACTACTGCGCCAAATCTCTCCGCCTGCTGGCGCATGTTCATCATAAGCTCGGGACCGAAAATGCCATTTGGGAATCCTGGATAGTTTTCGACTTCACTCGTGGTCATGAGCTGGCCTCCGGGCAGCGTGCCTGAGATGATTAGCGTGGAGAGCTTGGATCTTGAAGTGTAGACGCCGGCTGTGTATCCTGCCGGTCCGGAGCCAATTATCAATACATCGTAATGCTTCTGGTTGCCAGAGCCTGACTGGTTTTCGGACAAGTACAGGGTGACAATTCCATGACCTCTTAATAATCCGTTCGGAGCAGGCTCGGATATGAAAATTACGCGTGAATTCCAAGGAAATTGTGTTCAACACACAAAAATTGAACCTAGTGTTTCTTTCAGCTAAAAACTTTAGCGCTTGACCGATCTATTGTTGTTAAATTTATTAGCCATCCGTTTATGATGAGCACAGAATGTTCCTGTTTCAATCACATGCATCAATTCTTCCTGCCAGTGGGCATTATAAAGCCTGCAACTCTTGTCCTCGCAGAAAGGCTCTCCGTCGGCGACAAAGAAGAACAGCGCCTGCAGGGCGTACACTGTGGCAGCTGCAGTCATCCTGTCGTCGCCATAGTCTATGAACCTGCCGGCGAACCGTTTTTTTAAGGCGCTGACATCGGTCATGCCTCCGAGTTGCGCGAGATAGAATTCCCTTGGCTTTGCCGGCGCTTCCACAATGCCTGTCACGGAAATGATTGAAGGTGTGCCGCAAATAACGGCGCGGGCGTGGTAGCGCCAATCATCCTCGTTGAAAGTACACACCGAAAGTTTGGTAAGTATGATGTGTACGTGATCTCTTTCTGCGGCGGGGATTTCTTCTGCAAGTATTCTCTGTAGTAGAGAGCCATCGTACAGCGGCATCATGCCGTTACTTTGTTTTGGCTGCCTTTCTAACGGCTGCTTGACATCTGTTATCTTTGCTAGTTCGATGCTGTAGTCATGCTTGAAAGCCGGTCGGACATCGACCCTGCAATTCGGGAAAATCTTTGTAATCCCAGAGGCCACAGCCTTGGTATCAACAAAAACATCTGCATAAACGTGAATAAAGCAAAAATCCAACTAAAGAAAAAGGAAGGAGTGAAAATAAAAGGTTACTTGGCCTTCAGTCTTGGCGGATTTGGCATTTCCTTCAGCTTGCCAAGTGCCACTTCAGCTGCCTTTTTGCCCGACAGTAACATGGCACCAAACGTTGGACCCATCCTTGGGAGGCCGTGTGTCTCAGTGACTGACATGCCAGCTGCAATTAGGCCGGGGAAGACCTCGCCCGTAAAGTTAACCACTGCGTCCTCGCTTCCTTCCACCCACATCGGGTCCATTCCCTTCCACTTTACGTATCCGCGGTCCATTAATCGCTTGACCGCGACCGAGTCGTGGCCGGAAGCATCGATCACCAGCTTGCTTTCCATCGCGACTGGGTCGACGCATGTAATGTTCCTTGGCAATGCAGACACTGGCATCCAGTTCACCACTACGCCTCCAACGCGCTTGTTCTTGAGTACAAGGTCCTCAAACTTTGTCAATTGCAGGAACCGTACGCCTGCATCACAAGCAGCACTGATCGACTTGCTGCACGCGTTTGGGCCCCACGTGGCATAAAGCCCCTCACTTATCTTTCTGTACTGAACGCCCAGCTCGTCCCATATTTTTTGCGCTGGTGCCCTTACTGTGACTGGATTCATCATATATCCTCCTACCCAGTACCCTCCACCGATGTAGTTGTTCTGCTCTATGATGAGAGTCCGAACACCTACTCTTGCCAGGTCCCTGCCCGCGGTAAGACCAGCGGGGCCGGCGCCGATTATTATGACGTCAGAATCGGTATACTCCCTCATGGTTTCATTGAACATGTCAGCAATGGTTCTTGTGATCTCTTTCTCGCTCACGTCAGCAAATATCTTTGCCATATGAGGTATCCTCTATGATGGATATTAATAGATTATCAGCTAGGCAAACATGTCGACGAAATTAGAGTAGGCTTCTCTGATCTTAAATTGCTTGGATGGGCTCTTGAAGCCGTAAGCGCTTATCACTTCAGATGCCTTGCTGGCCGTGACTTTCTTGGCACTTGCAGCCCTGACTACGTCCAAGAGAACGTTGCCGGCGTTTGCCCCATCGCTAGTCCGAAGGGTCAAGTCCATCACGATGTTGGTGCCAAGAAACCCTTCACTTGACATCCAGTAATAGCTATTACGCGAGTCGCCCAAGAAATCTGTGTATTCGGTAGTCCCTGCAACCGACTCGAATTTGTACGGAGCCTCCATGCCTATCGAGCCGGTCTTCATGTCGCGCTTTAGCATCCTGATATGCTCGTTCATCGTATTCTTGGTTTCCGCGCTGCCGCCGACATCCAGCTGGTAACTTTTCTTTACATGCACACCTCGCTCTACCATAAAGTCGATCATGCCCTTGTGAACTGCGGTGCCGCCAAACTGACTCAGGAGGTCGTCGCCTGCAAGCACCAGCCTTCTTACAGCGAATTTCTTTGCTAGAGCCGGATTCTTCGCGACTTTGGAAGGCGTAGCGTTAACAAATGACGAGCGTGTTGCAAGCGTAGCCCTTGCATATTCAAGGGAGGTTCTGTCCATGCCTGACGAAATGAGGTTAAGAACCACCTGAGCGCCTGATTTCTCTAATTCTTTTGCAAATTCAGCCGGAGATGCTTTGACCGGCCTTTCTATCTTGCCGTTACCTTCAGCCATAATACCGGGGTTGACGGTGATCTTGGAATCCTTCATGTCCTGATATTCTTTCGTGCTCACGCCTGCCACCTGAGACAGGTTCTTTCCGACCTTTGCCGGGTCAATGTCGAACGCCGCAACTACCTTGACGTTTGCCGGCTTTAGTCCTGCAACCTTCTGGTGCCATAGCCCGACAGTGTTTTTCCCGCTGCGGTAGTAATCAACCCCTTGCACAAAGGTGGTGCCGACATTGCCAACCCCAATGACGGCGACCTTGATATCTGTCATACTAGGCTATGCAATAAAATATTTAGATTTAATCTTTTGCCGGCGACTTTGCGACGCCGCTTCCGACACTGTGGTCAATCCTTGTTATCAGATCAATAAGGTCTGACTTGTGCGCGTTGAGGTACCCTTGGCCCTTGTCATGCAGCCTTATCTTGTAAAGCCTGAGGTCCCTGTGCGCGTCAAAGAATTGCTCGACCATTGCACTTCCGTGCTTTGTGGGGCTGACGAGCTCGTCAAAATATTGCAATGTGCCTACAAGGTCGCCGTTTTCAATCGACTCTCTTGCCTTACCAAGGACTTCCTTGATGTCCTTGAGCTGCTGGACAGGGGCAGAGACCTGCTTACTGCTGAAAAGCCCTGTACGCTTAGTCACGCCCACCTTGTCTGCAATCTCTTTAGGCAGCTCGTAGTATTCTTCCTTGCCGGTAAAAGTCTTCCTATCGTGCTTTATCACGAGGCCCTTCATGGCAAGCCGCATGAGCGCGTCTTCGATCTCTATCTTGTCCATAGCTGTGACCCAGACTATTTTACCGACATAATCGTAACCCTGCCTTATCGACTCGAGCACTACAACTTCGACAATCCTGCGGAATCCTTCCTCTGCACGCGCGTTTTCAAAGTCCCTGTCGCGTACAGCCTTCCGCGCATTCTGAATGTCGATCTCTATTGATCTCTTGAGTGAATCGAGGCCTTCGTCCACCTTTCCGCTAAGCGTAAGGTAGCATGCCTTGTTATACCACGACATGCCGTCGTTTGGGTCGATGTCAATTGCCTTTTCGCAACACTCGATCGCCTTGTCGTAGTTCTTCATCTTGTAGTAGGCAAGGCCCTTGAGGTTCCACGCCTCGGCATTGTTGACGTCAGTCTCAAGTGCTCTGTCATAAGATCGGATAGCAACTGTGTATTCACCTAAATGAAAATGAGCATATCCCCTCTTGATCCACGCATCGACGTACTGCGAGTCAAGTCTTAGCGCGAGGTCGAAGCTCCTTATGGCGTCAAGAAACTTTTCGTTCGACATATGATTGAGGCCCTTCTTGTAGAGGTCACGCTTTTGAAAATCGCTGTCGTTGTAATCGGGTTCTTTTCTGTCTTCGGAAGGGGCATCATCCGTATCGTCCCCTCCAAACAATCTACCCATCAAATAAAGTGTCCCAATCCGCAGATAAATAGATTATGATATTTCACGAGGCTTTTATAGCCTGCTTGTCATGATTTGCATATGAGCGAGAGCAAATCCGACAAGGTCGAATTCGAGATGCTGGACTATTCAACGGTTGGAAATGACACCGTGTCGTTCAAGCTAGAAGACGGAACGATTGTGAAGGTCAAGGTAGGAATAGAGAGGGTCGGGGTAGCCACCAACTACAGGAACCCGGATGGCTCGCTACACTACGCTGTAAACACTTCTGTCAAGCTATACGTCATACCGTACGACAAGAGGTTCACGCTATCGAAAAGCCAAGTGAAAGGGCAGGCGCAGCTTGACGACAGCGGCAAGCGCTCGCCACCGAGCCATTTCGCCTAGACGTACTTGCATCCTGTAGTCATGAAGGCGGAATGATTTCCGTTTTTATTAGATGTTGTGCCGGCCTGCTCGGATGATATCCAAGCGCATGATAGCTATCCCATTAGCCACGCCCGTTGGCGCTTCCCGCGCCACCGGTTCACTCTACTTGTGGGCGGACGTAGGCCCTGTTGGAACGATAGACTTTCAAAGCCATTAAGAGAAAGGGATTCATTCGTCAATTCTTGGTGAGCGCCAGTATTCCGCCAATTATTCCAAATACTGGACCAATGAAAAAGCCGCTCATACTAACGAGACCTACTGCCAGTTTCTTTT
>WNEW01000141.1_pt1 | contig 31601 bp, 25 predicted proteins | sample 5399891 | NCBI WGS metagenome assembly WNEW01 (sample SAMN13153336, study PRJNA577476) | soil metagenome | isolation source: 40 cm grassland meadow soil pre-rain plot 5 | place: USA:California | collected 2015-09-08 | reverse complement strand
TGACCGGGATGCTGACGTCGACCACCTGCGCGCGGACCTAGACCTCCAGCCACTCCTTCCGCACGCCGTCGCTGCGCCGGAGATCGTCCGGCGTGCCCTCGAAGACCACGCGCCCGTGGCCCATCACGTAGACGCGCCGTGAGATGTTCAGCGCGATGGTAAGCTTCTGCTCGACGAGCAGGATCGACACCCCGCGCGCCGCGATCCGAACCAGCAGGTCGGCCACCTGCGTCACCAGCATCGGCGCCAGACCCTCCGTCGGCTCGTCGATCATCATCAGATGCGGGTCGCCCATGAGGGTGCGGCAGATCGTCAGCATCTGCTGCTCGCCCCCCGAGAGGACGCCGCCGGGATTGTCGGCGCGCTGCCGCAGCGCCGGAAACATCTCGAACATGTCGTCCATCGTCCAGCGCCCCGGCCGCCGGGTGTTCTTCACGCCGAGGAGCAGGTTCTGGCGCACGGTCAGGGTGGGGAAGATGTCGCGGTTCTCGGGGACGTAGCCCAGCCCCTTGCGCGCGATCACGTACGGCGGCAGCCCGCAGATCTCCTCGTCGCGAAAGCGCACGGAGCCGGCGGCGTGGACGTCACCCATGATGGCCTTGATGGTCGTGGAGCGCCCGACACCGTTGCGGCCGAGCAGGCTGACGATCTCGCCCTCGCCCACCATGAGCGTCACGCCGTGCAGGATGTGGCTCTTCCCGTAGAACGCGTGCAGGTCAGCCACGGCGAGCATCAGGCCACCCCCTGCGGGACGCCGAGGTACGCCTCCTGCACGGCGGCGTTGGCGCGAATGCGCTCGGGCGTGTCGTGGGCGATGATCTCGCCGTAGACGAGCACCGCGATGCGGTCGGCGAGATCGAACACGACGCTCATGTCGTGCTCGACCATGAGCAGCGTCTTGCCGGCCGTGACCTGGCGGATCAGCCCGACGACGTGCTCGGTCTCGCTCCGGCTCATCCCCGACGTCGGCTCGTCGAGCAGGACCACGTCGGCGCCGCCGGCGATGGTGATGCCGATCTCGAGCGCGCGCTGCTCGGCGTAGGACAGGACGCCGGCCGGGACGTCGCGGCGCGCCGTCAGGTTGAGCTGCTCGAGCACCGTCTCGGCGCGCTCGTTCACGGCGCGGGCGGCGCTCACGCGGTGCCAGAAGGAGTAGCGGTAGCCGGCCCCCCACAAAGCCGCGCAGCGGAGATTCTCGAACACGCTCATGCGCGTGAAGATGTTCGTCACCTGGAACGAGCGAGACAGCCCGCGGCGGTTGATCTCGTAGGGCGTGAGATCCGTGACGTCCTCGCCTTTGACGCGGATCCTCCCCGTGGTGACCCGGTACTTGCCCGTGATGAGGTTGAAGAGCGTGGACTTGCCGGCGCCATTCGGCCCGATCAGCGCCTGGCGCGTGCCGGCCTCCAGGGCCAGGCTCACGCCCCGGATGATCGGCGTCGCGCCGAACGACTTGCGGACCTCGACGAGCTCGACGGCGGGAGTCATGATGTCGCGGCCGGGCGACTGGCCTCGGTGAAGGCGGCGGCCGCGCGTGGCGCCGCCCAGCGCAGGCCGAGCGCGCCGGCGACCACCAGCGCCGCGAAGCCGAGCCACGGCGTGAGGGTGCGCGGCGCGACGGCGACCCAGAAGAGCCGCCGCGTCGGGCGCGTCGTGTCGGCGGCAACGACGAAGTGGATCATCTCGAGGATCCCGATGATGCCGACGGCGGCGACGAGCGCGAGGGCGCCGGTGACCAGATACGGCCCGACGAGCCGGCCGATCCGCCGCGCGCGCCACGCCGGCGCGTGGAGCATGAGCACGCCGGCCAGGCCCATCGGCACGAACAGCACGGTGGCCAGGAACAGGATGCCGAGGTAGAGGAGCCACATGCCCGTGTAGTCGCTGAGCATCGACTGGAGGAACGTGAACACGACGGCGCCGATGACCGGCCCCACGAAAGAGCCGATGCCGCCGATGTAGGTCATGAGCAGCACGGCGCCCGACGCGTTGAGGCCCATGTTCTCGGCGGTGAGGATCTCGTAGTTCACGGCGAAGAGCCCGCCGGCGATGCCCGCGAAGAAGCCGGCCGCGCAGAACGAGACGAAGCGGACGCGATTCTGGCTGTAGCCGACGAACTCCGCGCGCTCGGGGTTGTCGCGCACGGCGTTCGCCATGCGCCCGACCGGTGTGCGTGAGAACGCGTACATCGCGATCGCGGAGACGAACAGCCAGAAGGCGATCAGGTAGTACACCTGCCGGTCGCGCGTGAATTCCAGCCCGAGCAGCAGCGGCGCCTTCGAGCGGTTGGTGGTGATGCCCTCCTCGCCGCCGAAGAAGCGGTCGAAGATCAGCGAGGAGGCGGCCATCAGCTCGGCCACGCCGAGCGAGATCATCGCGAACACCGTGCCCGCGCGCCGGGTGGAGAAGGAGCCGAAGAGGATGGCGAAGGCGAGGCCGCCGAGGCCGCCGACCAGCGGCAGCACGGGCACCGGTATCCAGAGCGTGCCCCGGCCTGCGAGGTTCAGCACGTGAGCGGCGATGAAACCGCCGAGGCCGAAGTAGACGGCGTGGCCGAACGAGAGCATGCCGCCCTGGCCGAGCAGCATGTTGAAGGACAGCGCGAACACGACGGCGATGCCCATCTGATTCATGATGGCGATGGCCGTGCCCGTGCGGATCAGCTGCGGCAGGGCGAGCAGCACGACCGCGGCGGCGAGCCAGATGCCGTAGCGGCGGACGCGTGCGGCGCGTGCGACGCCGGCGACGGCGATCGGCCGCGTGCTGACCGTGCTCACGTCTCGCGGGTCCCGAAGAGCCCGGTGGGACGCACGATCAGCATCAACACGAGCAGCACGTAGGGCAGGATGGGCGCCACCTGAGCGATGGTGACCTTCCAGAGGTCGTGCAGGGCGCTGCCCGGGTTCACGTGCACGCCGACGGCGGCGAGGGCGCCGCCGACGGAGACGTCCATGGCGACCGCGAACGTCTGCACGATACCGATCAGCAGCGAGGCGACGAAGGCGCCGGTGAGGGAGCCGAGGCCGCCGATGACGACGACCACGAACACGATGCTGCCGAGCACCTGCGCCATGCCGGGGAAGGTGCCGAGCACCGGCCCCGCGATCACGCCGGCCAGCGCGGCCAGCGCCGAGCCGATGCCGAAGACGACCATGAACACGCGCGGCACGTTGTGGCCGAGCATCGCGACCATGCCCGGATGGGTGAGCGAGGCTTGAATGATGAGGCCCGCGCGCGTGCGCGTGAGGATCACGAAGATGAAGGCGAAGATGGCGACGGCCACCACGAGCATGAAGGCCTTGTAGGCGGGGAAGCTCGATGACATGACGCGGAAGAGGGGGAAGTCGAGCAGGACGGGGACCTGGTAGCTCTTCGCGGGCCGGCCCCACACGAGCTGCACCACCTCCTCGATGAGGATGGCCACGCCGAACGTGAAGATCAGCTCGGCGATGTGGCCGAAGCCGTGCACCCGGCGCAATCCCTGGCGCTCGACGAGCGCCCCCAGCAACCCCACCAGGACCGGCGCGATCACCAGCGCGGGCCAGAAGCCGATGTGCAGCCCGAGCGTGAACGCGAAGTAGGCGCCCAGCATGTAGAAGGAGGCGTGGGCGAAGTTGAGCACGCCCATCATGCCGAAGATGAGCGTGAGCCCGCTCGACAGCATGAAGAGCAGCATGCCGTAGACGAGCCCGTTCAGGAGCGAGAAGAAGATCAGCTGGAACATCGGATCGACGCGGGCGGGGCCGAACGACCCCGCCCGCGGTCTGTCCGTCTAGCTCGGACGCTGCATCTTGCACGTGGAGGGTTGCGTGGCCTTGTCGCGGTCGACCTTGCTCTCCAGCGACAGCCCGAAGCCGGAGGCGTCGAGGTCGTGCTTGATGTTCTTGTTGGTGTGCACGGAGATGTAGATCGGCATCTGCAGCTGGTGGTCCTCGCGGCGCATCACCACCTGATCGCCGGACAGGTTGGTGAACTCCGCGCCCTCGAGGGCGGCCGCGACCTTGTCGACGTCGGTGGTGCCCGCGCGCTTGATGGCCTGGGCGAGCATGTTCAACCCCGTGTGGATCCGCGGCTGGTTGACGTCGTTCTGCGGGTGGAGCTTGCGGTATCCGATGATGTAGTCGCTGAGCGCCTTCGGCGCGTTCGGGTTGCCGGGATGGCTCTCGTGCACCAGGCGGATCCGGTCGATGCCGGCGGCGCCGATGGCCGCCGTCACCCCGTCGGAGGCCGCGTAGTAGGTGTAGAAGGGCACCTTGAGGCCGCCGTCGTTGGCGGCCTTGGCGAGGGCGATCATGTCGGCGCCCCAGTTGCCGGTGATCACCGCGTCGGCGCCGGCGGCCACGATCTTCTGCACGTACGGCGAGAAGTCCTTTACCTTGCCGATCGGGTGCAGCTCGTTGCCGACGATCGTGATGTCCGGCCGCTTCTTGCCGAGCATGGCCACGGCCGCCTCGGCCACCGCCTTCCCGAACGAGTAGTCCTGGCCGATGATGTACATCTTCTTGATGCCCTTGTTGGTCGCGATCACGTCGGTCAGCGCGGCCATCTTCATGTCGGCGTGGGCGTCGAAGCGGAAGTGCCAGTAGTGGCACTTCTCGTTCGTCAGCGCCGGGTCCACCGCCGAGTAATTCAGGTAGAGGACGCGGTTGCCGGCGTTGCGCTCGTTGTGCTTCTGCACGGCGTCGGAGATCGCGTGGGCGACGCCGGAGCTGTTGCCCTGGAACACGAACGGGATCCCGTCGCCGATGACCTTCTTGAGCTGGATCAGGCTCTCTTGCGGGCTCACCTTGTTGTCGAGCGGCACGATCTCGAGCTGGCGTCCGAGCACGCCTCCCGCCTTGTTGATGGCGTCGGTGGCGTACTTGAACTGGTTGAGCCCGTTCTCGCCGGTGGCCGCGAAGGGCCCCGACAGCGGGTCGACGTAGGCGATGCGGATGGGATCGGCGGGCGTCGCGCTGGACGCGAGCCCGGCCAGCAGTGTCACGATCACGGCAAGCACGAGAACGCTCTTGGGCTTGGACATCGTTGGCCTCCCTGGGGTGGCGGCTACGGTGCCATGGCCGACCGGCGTTGACAAGCCGGGAGATGCGGCAGATCGTAGCGCCCATGTCGCGAGCCTTGTACTCGGCGACCGCGCTGGTCGGTCTCGCCGCGTTGTTGGCCGCATGGCCGGTGACGCGACCGTCCGCGCAGCACGCCTCACCCGTCGCGGTGCAGATCGATGGCGACGACATCGGCGGCGTGGTCACCAGCAAGCATGGACCGGAAGCCGGGGTCTGGGTGATCGCGGAAACGACCGAGCTCGGCACCCGATTCGCCAGGATCGCGGTCACGGATGATCACGGGCGCTACGTGATCCCCGACCTGCCGCAGGCCACGTACAGCGTGTGGGTGCGCGGCTACGGGCTGGTCGACTCGCCGAAGGTCAAGAGCGCGCGCGGCCGGATCCTGAACCTGACCGCGGTGCCGGCGCCGAATGCGGCGGCCGCGGCGGAATACTACCCGGCGATCTACTGGTTCTCGATGCTGAAGATTCCCGACAGGAGCCTGTTCCCCGGCACCGGCCCCGACGGCAACGGCATGCCGGTCGCCTACAAGACCCAGGAGCAGTGGCTCAACGCCGTCCAGCTGAATGGCTGCGGCAACTGTCACCAGCTCGGCGACAAGGCCACGCGCGAGATGCCCGCGGCCCTGGACGTCGCGAAGGCCTCCTCGGTCGAGGCGTGGACGCGGCGCCTTCAGTCCGGACCGGGCGGCGGCTCGATGGTGAGATTCATCGGCCTGATGAACACGAACGACGGGGGCCACCTCCGGCGCCTGGCGGAGTGGACCGATCGCATCCGCGCCGGCGAGCTTCCGGCGTCGGCGCCGCCGCGGCCGCACGGCGTCGAGCGCAATCTCGTGGTGACCGTGTACGACTGGTTGAGCCCGAAGTACTACATCCACGACCTGATCGTCACCGACAGGCGGAAGCCCACCGTCAACCCCTACGGCCTGATCTACGGCGCCGCCGAGCTGAGCACCGATCACCTGCCGGTGCTGGATCCGATCAAGATCACCAAGACGACCATGAAGGTGCCGATCCGCGATCAGGACGCGCCCAGCTCGGCGCTGGCGAACCCGGTGGTGGCGCCCTCGCCGTACTTCGGCACCGAGCAGGTCTGGGATTCGCGGGTCAACGCGCACAACCCGATGATGGATCAGGACGGGCGCGTCTACTGGACCGCGCAGATCCGCTCGCCCAGGAATCCGCCGGCGTATTGCGCGGCGGCTTCCGGCCATCCGTCGGCCAGGATCTATCCGCTCGCGCACGTCCGGGACGGCTTCGTGCAGAACTCCCGTCAGGTCACGGTGTACGACCCGAAGACGAAGCAGTTCACGTTCATCGATACGTGCTTCGGCACGCATCATCTGAATTTTGCCGAGGACCCGAGCCACACCCTGTGGCTGAGCAACAACCTCCAGAACGAGTTCGCCATCGTCGGCTGGGTCAACACGAAGATGTTCTGGGAGACGCGCGACGCGGCGAAGTCGCAGGGCTGGACGCCGTTGATCGTCGACACCAATGGCAACGGCAAGCGGGACGCCTGGGTCGAGCCGAATGCGCCGGACGATCCGACGAAGGACAGGCGGATCGGGCTCGGTCTCTACGGGATCGCCTACAGTCCCGCCGACGGCTCCATCTGGGGCTCGAACATCGGCCATCCGGGTTGGGTCATTCGCATTCAGCTCGGATCGAATCCGTCCGAGACCGCGCTCGCCGAGGTGTACAAGGTCCCGCCGCCGGGCTACGGCATGCGCGGGTTCGACGTCGACCGCCAGGGAAGGGCATGGGTGACGCTGGCGAGCGGTCACATCGCGAGCTTCGACCGGCGAACGTGCAAGGGACGCCTCAATGGCCCGGGCGCGGCGGAGGGGAACCTCTGTCCCGAAGGCTGGACCTTCTATCCGATCTCGGGCCCGGCGTTCGCCGGCAGGGACGGCGCCGCCGAGGGGCCGTATTACACCTGGGTCGATCAGCACGACATCCTCGGCCTGGGCGCAGACACGCCGATCGGCACCGGCAATTTCTCGGATTCGCTCCACGCGCTGACGTACGGGAAGGTCGTCCAGCTGCGCGTTCCGTATCCCATGGGCTTCTTCGCCAAAGGCGTGGACGGCCGCATCGACGATCCGAAGACCGGCTGGAAGGGCCGAGGATTGTGGGTAACCTCTGGCAACCGAACGCCGATGCACATCGAGGGCATCGACGCGCCGAGTCCCGGCGCGCCCGGCAAGACTCTGTCCAGCCCGCTCGTCGTGCATTTCCAGCTGCGTCCGGATCCACTCGCCCACTGAGGGCCGCCGCGGGCGCTTCGCCGCGGACTTTGATCCCGCCGGCTTACCTCCCCTCGTCGAACACGCTCACAACTTTCCGTAGGTCCGGCTGCGGGGGCCGCGTGTAGACCGTCCACACGCGGTGATCGGCCATCCTGTTTCTCTCGGCATCCGCCGTGTGCCCGCCAGTGAAGTAACCGCGAAGAACAGAGTGCTGAACAGCGCCGATCTCCCGGATTCGCCCACATCGTGGTGCGGCGCTTGGCAATTGTCGCGAATGGAACCAATCGTCGGTCACGGCGTTCGGATAGTAGCGTCCGCTGGCGGCCTTGTCGTGAACGGCATCTCGATGTGACGCGCGCCCGACACAACAAACAGCATGGAACGCGTGCGCCACGCGGTCGTTACGCTCATTGAGAGAAGGCGATCATCAAGAGGAGGGAAGGATGGATCGTGACCGTCAACTGGTGAACGGGCTTTCCTCGAGAGAGCCGGGAGCGCCTGAAGAACTTTTCGGCACCTACGGCGATCGGGCTTATCGCCTGGCCTTGCGGATCACGCGAAGCGCCGGAGACGCCGAGGAAGTCGTGGTGCTCCGGGGCGCGATCGACGGCCTTCCTCCGGCTTGCCGTGCGGCGTTTGTTCTCCGCGACGTCGACGGACTGTCAAACGTCAAGGTCAGCGAGGTCCTCGGGCTCAGCGTTCCAAGCGTGAAGTCGCGGGTCCACCGCGCCCGGCTGTCGCTTCGCGCGCGACTCGCTGATTACATGCGCGATCCGTTCGGAGGCACGCGTTTCATTGCGTCGCATGACCGCACCGACGACAGGCGAGGACGTCGGGCTGGGCCGGTATGTGCGGGCATTCGCCCTCCAGCGGCCCGAGAGTCATTTGACATCGGCGCTCTTTGAGCAGATTCTCGCGCATCGAGCGACTCGGCGGCATCCGACGTGATGGAGCGAACGGTCTCGTTCGCAGAAAGCGGGGTGACGAGGACGGGAACGCCGACGAAGTGGATCGCTGCGGGCCGCAGGAACGCCGGCCACTTCGCCAGCCATCGAACAGAAAAAGAGTCGAAGTAGAAGTGGAGGACACATGAAAGGGCAGATGGAAACGCGCGCATCCAGGCTTCGCGCTTCGCTCGTCGTACTTCTCGCGGTCGCCGCCGTCGTGGCGGCCGTGCCGGCGTTTGCAGAGCCGGACAACAGCTACACTGTCCACCCGCTCGTCTCGAACGTTCCCGGCGCGGCGGTGCACTTGGATCCAAACCTCGTCAACGCTTGGGGCCTGACCGCCGGACCGACGTCGCCCTGGTGGGTCGCAGACAACGGCACCGACCTGTCCACACTGTACGGGGCCGACGGGACGCCGAGATCGCTCGTCGTGCAGGTCCCCGGCGGTCCGACCGGCGCCGTCTTCTGGTCCGCCACCGCGCGGGCGATCTTCGTCTTCGCCACCGAGGCCGGGCAGATTCGCGGCTGGCATCCGTCGCAGGGGAACCAGACCGTCGTCCTCGCCGATCGCTCGGGGTTCGGCGCGATCTACAAGGGGCTCGCGTTCGCGTCGACGCCAGCCGGCAACCTGTTCTACGCCGCCGACTTCCACAACGCGCACGTCGACGTCTTCGACAGCACCTTCACCCTCGTCTCGCATCCCGGGGAGTTTGTCGACTCGCAGCTTCCGGACGGCTACGCGCCGTTCGGGATCCAGACGATCGGCTCTCGCATCTTCGTCACGTACGCGAAGCAGGACGAGGCTGCGCATGACGAAGTCGCCGGACAGAGCCTTGGCTTCGTCGACGCCTATGACACGGCCGGCAATCTGCTCGTGCGTGTGGCGCAGCACGGTCAGCTGAACGCGCCATGGGGACTCGCCCTCGCTCCGTCGGACTTCGGAAGCTTCAGCGGCGATCTCCTCGTCGGAAACTTCGGTGACGGGCAGATCAACGCGTACGAGGAGCTGGCAAACGGGCACTTCGAGCACCGCGGAGAGTTGCGTACTGCCGACGGAAAGTCGCTCACGATCGACGGCCTCTGGGCCCTGCAGTTCGGCCGCGGCGCGCCTAACAACGGCCCGACCAACACGTTGTTCTTCACGGCCGGCCCGAACGAAGAATCGGACGGCCTCTTCGGCTCGATCACGTCTCCCTGATTCGAGCTCGAGAGCGTCATCCGCGACGCGAGATGACGTAGCTCGCCGTTATCGCCGTGCGAGGTCTCGTGGCTCAGGCTGAGCCACGAGACGTCGCGCGCGTCGACGCAGAGTAAGCGCCCCACGTGTCTAGATGCCGAGCGCGAGACGGGTCGGCGAGGGCGCGCCCTCGATCCCGAACGAAATCTCCCCGACGCCCTCGGGGTCGACGTAGGTCCCGAAGAGGCGGTCCCAGATCGTCAGGCGGGAACCCAGATTCGCCCCGTGGTGCTCGGAGTCCTTGCAGCCCGGGAGAGCCATGTGACGCTTGCAGCGGCTCTGCGGTGCGCATAGAGTGCCGGCGGTGATGTCACGCTTCGAGCGCCGCGGGAGCACGCTGCGCTTCACCGGCGAGAGCGGGCCGGTCGTCATCAGCGTCTGCCGCGCGGGCCTCGTCCGCGTCGCGCTCGGGGGTGATGGGCGGCCGGAGGCGCCGTCGTTCGTCGAGCCGCGTGACTGGCCCGAGACGCCGTTCGAGGTCGTCGACGAGGAGCCGGTCCGCCTGACGACCGAGGCCCTCCGACTCGAGGTGGCCACGGCTCCGCTACGACTGTCGTTCGCGGACGCCGCCGGCTCCTGGCTCTTGCGCGAGCCGGCGGACAGCGGGATGGCCGCGGAGCCGGGCCCCGACGGCGGCGGGCGCGTCCGCGCGAGCTTCACCTTCTCGGGCGAGCAGCACTTCTACGGGCTCGGCCACGGCGGCGGGCGCCTCGATCGCCTCGGGCAGACGCGCCAGCTCTGGAACTCTCACCTCGGCCACGGACCGGGCTCGGACATCGGGCTGCCGCTGCTGGTCTCGAGCCGCGGCTACGGCCTGTTCTTCGACAATACGAGCGATGCGGTTCTCGCCGTGGGTCGCTCGGACAACGGCGTGCGGATCGAGTACACGTCCGACAACGGACCCCTGACGTGGTACTTCCTGATCGCGCGAGATCTGAAAGCCCTCATGAGCGTGGTGGCGGAGCTGCTCGGGCGACCGCCGCTGCCGCCACGCTGGGCGCTCGGCTTCCTCCAATCCACGCGCCACTTCGAGAACACCGCCGAGCTCAGGCAGCTGCCGCGCACGATCCGCGAGAGGCGGATTCCCTGCGACGCGCTCATCTTTCTGTCGACGTACGGCGAAGCGATGGGATGGAACCGCGGCGTCGGGCACCTCGAGTTCCAGCCCACGCTGTGGCCGGACCCGGAGGCGCTGCTCGCGGAGATGCGTCAACAGCACTTCGAGGTCATGACGCACGAGTACCCGGTGCTCCACGAGGAGTCGCCGCTGTTCGCCGAGGCCGAGGCGCGCGGATATCTATTGGCGACCGGATACGAGCGCGCCGACGGCGGCGTCGCGAGCTACCGCCAGGGGCAGCGTCACCTCGACTTCTCCAACCCGGCGGCGCGGGACTGGTGGTGGTCGGCGCACCGCGGGCTCGTCTCGCTCGGCGTCGGCGGCTGGTGGCTCGACGGCGGCGAGGGACCGCCGGCGTCGGCCAAGCTGGCCGCGGGCGACGGCCGGCGGCTGCACAACATCTACGATCGCTTCCGTCACCAGGCGTTCGCCGAGGGCGAGGCGGCCGCGCGGCCGGATCACCGCGTGTTCCTGCTCTGCCGCTCGGGCGCCGCCGGGATGCAGCGGTTCGGCGCCTCGTGCTGGTCGGGCGACGTGAACAACGACTTTCCGACGCTGGAGGCGCAGATCCCGCTCGGACTGAGCACCGGGCTGTCGGGCGTGCCGTACTGGGGGACCGACGTGGGCGGCTTCTTTCATCCGGTGCCGGAGACCGGTGAGCTGTACGCGCGCTGGTTCCAGCTCGGCGCCTTCAGCCCGATCTTTCGCTCGCACGGCTGGGTCTGGCGCGAGCACGTGCCGTGGGCTCACGGTCCCGAGGTGGAGGCAATCTGCCGGCGCTTCGCGGAGCTGCGCTACCGGCTGCTGCCATACACGTACACGCTGGCCTGGCAGGCGCACACGCTGGGACTGCCGCTGATGCGTCCGCTCGTGCTGAACTACCCGAACGATCCGCGGACGTGGGCGCTCGACCACGAGTACCTGTGGGGCGACGACCTGCTGGTGGCGCCGGTGACGCGCGAGGGCGCCAGCGCGTGGCCCGTCTATCTACCAAGCGGTCGCTGGTTCGATTTCTGGACGGGCTCGCGCTACGAGGGACCCGGCGGCGTCACGCTCGCCGCCCCGCTCGAGCGCCTGCCGCTGCTCGTCCGCGGTGGCGCGATCCTGCCGCTGGGGCCGGTCGTGCAACACACGGGCGAGCGGCCGCTGGACGAGCTGACGTTGCAGATCTATCCAGAGGGGACGTCGCGCTTCGAGCTCTACGAGGACGACGGGCGCTCGAACGCCTATCGCCGGGGTCACTACGCGCTGACCGGCATCGAGTCCGTCGCGCAGGCCGATCGGGTCACCGTCGGCGTCGAGGCGCCGACGGGCGACCGCTCGCTGGTGCCGGCGAACCGCCGCTACCTGATCCGCCTCCGCCTCGATCGCCGCCCGCGCGCGGTCGCGCTAGAAGGCGTCGGCGATCTTCCGGAGACGCGCGGCGAAGCCGACCGCGCCGGCTGGTGGATGGACGACGCCGGCTTCCTCTGCGTCCGTCCGCCCGTTCAGCCCGCCGCGACCATCGTAATCAGCTCGGCGCACTCCTAGCTGGGGTGTGTCGAAACACCGCGTTCGAGCGCGGGCTTTGCCCGCGCAATCCTGTCGTTGGGGGAGGCAGCGAGGAGCGCGCCTCAAGCGCGCGACGAGCGTCGGAAGGGGGGCGAAGCCCCCCTCCGAGTCAAGTCTTGAAGTACCAGGTCTCCGTGTGGGCGATGTGCGGGTTGTCGCTCACGGCGCTGTTCCAGAGCCGCTCGGGCACGTTGCCCATGGTGTTCTTGATCACGCGCACGCCCTGCGAGGCGGGCGAGTTCGAGACGACGGGGATGAGCCACAGCTCGTCCAGCGCGATCTTCCACACTTCCTTGGCCAGGCGCGTGCGCTCGGCGTCGGGGACGCCGAAGGAGCGGCGGTAGATGGCCATCAGCTCGCGCATGCGCGGCGGCGGCTGCTTGCCCTTGGCGCCCGCGCTGGAGAACCAGACGCCGTAGAGCGGTCCCAGCGGGCTCTGGTCCTGAGCGGGGAACATCAGGGGAAAGTGGCCGTAGATGTTGTCGGCTCCCCACTGGGTCTCGAAGTAGATCTGGTGCTCGTTGGCCCGTAACCGCGCGGTGGCCAGGCCGCGCTCCATCTCCTGCACCTCGCCGCGGATGCCGATCTGCTTCCACTGCTCGACGAGCATCTCCGCGATGCGCGTGAAGGGCAGAAAGCCGAGGTAGGTGGTCAGCGCCAGCCGGAGGCGGCCGCCGCCGTCGTTGCGCAGGCGGTACCCCTCGGCGTCCCGCTTCGTCAGGCCGAGCGCGTCGAGCATCTCGTTGGCCTTCTTCACGTCGTACGCGGTGTGCAGCGTCTTGTACTCCGGCCCCGGGAAGTATGGCGTGCGCTCGCCCGGCGCCGCCGAGCCGGTCTGGCCGAGGCCGAGCACGAACACCTCGTTGATCTGCTGACGATCGATGCCGTGGGAGAGCGCGATCCGGAAGTTGCGCGTGCTCAGCCATTTCGCGATCTCGGCGTCCTTGTCGTAGCTCTGATTGCAGAAGAGCCCGACGTCGGCGCCCTGATCCGACGGGTCCAGGTGCACGCGGTAGTTGCCCCGCTGCTGGTTTTCCAGCAGCACCGGCAGCTTGCTGATGTCGATGTGGCGAGCCTGCGAGTCGTACTCGCCGGCGATCGCGCGCAGGTTGATGAGCTCCAGGTTCTCCCCGAGGGTCATCCGGATGCGGTCGATGTAGGGGAGCTGGTTGCCGTCCGTGTCCACCCAGACGCTGTAGGGGTTGCGCTCCAGGATCCACGTCGGCGTGTTGATCGGCGACACGGTCTTCCAGGGCGTCACCACCGGCAGGTCGGGGTTGCGGCAGGCGTCGTTGCGGCCCTTGAGGAGCAGGACCCAGTTCTCGAACTTCGCGTCGGCCAGCTTCTTTGCGAGGTCGTCTTTCGAGGCGTACTTCGGATGGAACTGCTTGAGGTAATGGGCGGGGGCGAAGCCGCCCAGCGCGTCCCGCCCGAAGCGGGCGTGGTGGCCGATGCCCCAGACCGAGGCGAGCACCGTGGGCAGCGCGTAGTAGGGATCCGGCGCGACGAACTGCACGGTGCTGGCGTCGACCTTCTTCACGGCGATCGGCTTGCCGTTGATGCTCATCACCGACAGCGGCGTGGGCACGATCTCCTTGTTCGAGTAGACGTCCTCGAACCAGAACACGAAGTCGTCGGCGGTGAACGGGGCGCCGTCGCTCCACTTCATGCCGCGGCGCAGGTGCACCGTGGTGACTTTGCCGTCGGGGCTGACCTCCCAGCCGCGGGCGATGTTGGGCACGAGTCGGGTGCCCGTGTAGTCGAAGAAGAGCAGCTTGTCGTTCTGGGCGGCGCGGTGGCCGTTGGAGGTGTCGAACGGCCCCGTGAAGCCGCGCCGCCAGGTCCCGCCGTACTTGCCGATCTCGCGCAGCGGCTTGACGACGAGCGGGTCCTGGCCGATGCGCTCCTGTACGGGCGGGAGCTTGCCGGCTTTCACCAGCTCGGCGAGCTGCGGGGCCTCCTTGAACGTCTTGGGATAGCGGGCGGGGTCGGTGACGACTTCGGCGCCCTCCAGCTTGCCGATGAGATTGGCGCCGGGCTTGGCGCCCTGCGCGAGCGCCCGCGACACGAGGCCGTCGGGTAGCTGCGCGGCCGTGAGCGCGACCAGCCCGGCGCGCAGCACGCCGCGGCGTGAGACCTGATGGCTCGATGTCTCCGGGACCGGCTCCACTCCATCGTGGTCGCTCATGGATGTGTCCTTTCACCGCTCGAGCAGTGTGGAGGAACGCGCGCGAGGCTCTTGTGAGGGGCCACACGCTAACAGTAGGATCTGCGCAGTGTCAATGAGCGCCCGCATCGCCACGGCGACCGTGCGCGTGGACTGCGGCGCGCCGCGGGGCCCCGTGCGCCGCATCTGGACCAGTCTCGGCTTCGACGAGATCAACTGGACGTCGAGGCCCGCCGGCAAACGACACCTCCGGACCATCGGGGCCTTCGCCGAGCGCCCCTACCACGTCCGCTCGCACTACATTTTCAACAGCGGCATCGGCTGGTCGCTGCCGCACTGGGGAGCCGGTAACGTCTATCACGAGGACGCGGCCGGCCGTCCCTTCTACGACTTCAGCATCGCCGACGAGGTCTACGACGCGGTCGTCGGGGCGGGACACCGGCCGCTGGTGGAGCTCGCGTTCACGCCGCGGGCCCTCGTTGCCGAGGACGCGGAGAAGCGCTTCGCCTTCGAGCCGAGCCCGACCCAGTGGAGTCCCTACGAGGCCGGGCTGTGGGCGACGCCGCCCAGGGACTACGGCAAGTGGGGCGGCCTCGTGCGCGCGCTGGTCGAGCACTGCGTGGCGCGCTACGGCGCCGAGCACGTGCGCGGCTGGCTCTGGGAGCTGTGGAACGAGCCCGACATCTATTACTGGCGCGGCACGCCCGAGCAGTTCCACGCGCTGTACGACGTCACGGCGGCCGCCGTGAAGGCTGCGCTCCCCGACGGCGCGGTCGGCGGTCCCGCCACCACGGGCGACCTCGGCGCCGGCCGACGGGGCAACGAATTCCTCCGCGGCTTCCTCGCTCACTGCGCCCGGACCGGAGCCCCGCTGGACTTCGTGTCCTTCCACACCAAGGGCGCGCGATTCACACCCTGGCGGGTGTACGGTCCGCTCGGCGGTCCGGCGCCCACGCGGCAGTCCCCCTCCAGCCTCAAGATGCTGCGCGAGGTTCGCGCGGCGCTGGATGCCGTGGCCGCGCACCCGCAGTATCGCGATCTTCCCTGCATCGTGGACGAGTGCGACGCGTCGGTGCCCGCGCACTGGGGCGTCTACGACAACGCCAACTTCGCGTACCGCAACACCGAGTACTTCGCCGTCTTCCAGTGCAAGCTGATGAAGAAGCTGCTCGACCTCAACGACCGCAGCGGTGCCCACGTCCATCAGGCGACGACGTGGAGCTTCTACTTCGAGGGCGAGCGCTTCTTCGAAGGGACCCGCAGCCTCTTCACCGCCGAGGCCGTCGAGAAGCCCGTGCTGAACGCCTACCGGATGCTGGCTCGCCTTGGCGACGCGCGCCTGGCCGTCGAGTCGAGCCACGCGTGGTCGCTCGACCGGCTCGACGACGCCGCGGAGGGGATGTCGGAGGAGGTCGACGCGCTCGCCACCGCCGATGGCCGCGGCGGCGTGAGCGTGCTCGTGTGGAGGCACGCCGACGACCAGTACGCGACGGCTACGCGTGAGGCCGACGTCACGCTCCAGATCGCCCGGCTGCCGTTCGCCGGCGATGTCTGCGTGCACCACACCCGCATCGACGCGAGCCACAGCAACAGTCACGCTGCATGGCGGGCCCTTGGCGCCCCACGAGATCCGTCCGAGTCGGAGCTGCGCACGATCAGGGAGCGCCAGGGACTCCAGCAGCTCGAGCCGGATCGGACCGAATCGGCCCGCGACGGGGCGCTGACCCTTCGGCTCGCTCTCCCGTTGCCGAGCGTGTCGCTGATCGAGGTCCGGTCGATCTCGTGACGCGACGTCTCTGATCGATTCCTTGCCGCGGTGCACCCGCAGAGTGAGTGACAATGGTCCACATCCACGCGGCCGCCGATACGACCCGCGGTCCTCGCGACGTGTCTTTTCACCCTTTTAGGTTAGACCTCGCCGCTTTGGCACCGTTGTTGCTCCACAGACCCATGGCAGAGCCTTTCCCGGCCAAGGCTTGACCAACTCCAGGGCCGGCGCAACCCTCCTGGGAGCCACGATGACGTCCCCGCAGCCAGGGTCTCGCAGCCTGAGCGTGGATGACGAGCCCGAGATCCTGATGAGCGCTCTCACCGAAGCGCTCGGCGGGCGGTGCGCATGACCCCGCAGATCGCGATCGTCGGCTTCCGCGAGCTCGACAACCCGGACGCCTGGCGCGTCGAGGTCGTGGTCGACGGGGTGGTCTCCGGCCATATCTATCGCGGCGGCGGCGCGTATCGTTACTTCGAAGGCCCGCGCAACGACGTCACCTGGTCGTTCGCCGGCCTCGACCTCGCGCGCCTCGAGGCGCGCATCCGGGCTACCGTGATCGCAGAAATATCACCGGATCAGCCGGCTGCTGTTCAGTCAGGTTGAGGTTGTCGACGTAGGGCGAGCGCCGGCGCACGACCGCCCCGGCGTTTGACAAGGCCCGGCTCTGCCCGTATAAGCGCGGGCGTGTCCGCGTCGCGGCAGCCGATTCTCGCCGTCCGTGATCTCACCGTCCGCTTCGGGGGCATCGTCGCGCTCGACGGCGTCTCCTTCGACGTGGCCGAGGGCCAGGTCGTCGGGCTCATCGGCCCCAACGGCGCCGGCAAGACGACGCTGTTCAACTGCCTGAGCCGGCTCTACACGCCACAGCGGGGGGACGTCCGCTTCCGCGACCGCTCGTTGCTGGCGCTGCCGCCGCACCGCATCGCCGACCTCGGCATCGGCCGCACCTTCCAGAACCTCGCGCTGTTCCCGACGCTCACCGTGCTCCAGAACGTGATGATCGGCGTCCACAGTCGCACGCGCAGCGACTTCCTCAGCAACGCGCTGCGCCTGCCGTGGGTGGGGCGCGAGGAGGCGGAGATCCGCGAGCGCGCGCGCGAGCTGCTCGCGTTCCTCGACCTGACGGCCGTCGCCGCGCACCCCGCCGCCGGGCTGCCGTTCGGCACGCTCAAGCGCGTCGAGCTGGCGCGCGCCCTCGCCGGCGCGCCCGCGCTGCTCCTGGTCGACGAGCCGGCGGGCGGCCTGAACCACGAGGAGGTCGCCGTGCTGGCGGCGCTGCTGCGCACGATCCGCGAGCGACGCGGCGTCACCATCCTGCTCGTCGAGCACCACATGGGGCTCGTCATGCCGATCTCCGACAACGTCGTCGTTCTCGACTTCGGACGCAAGATCGCCGAGGGCCGGCCCGCCCAGGTGCAGCGTGACCCCGAGGTCATCCGCGCCTATCTCGGCGTCGACGAGCCGGTGCAGGCGCGCTGATGGCGCTGCTCGAGGCGCGCGGGCTCCAGGCGCAGTATGGCTGGACGAAGGTGCTGCACGGCATCGACTTCGCCGTCGAGGAGGGCGGCATCACCACGATTCTGGGCGCCAACGGCGCGGGCAAGACGACGACGCTGCGCGCGGTGTGCGGCATGGTCCGCACGGCGGGCGAGATCCGCTTCGCGGGGCAGCGCATCAACGGGCGCGCGACGGAAGACCTGGTGCGGCTCGGCATCGGCCACGCGCCCGAGGGGCGCGGCACGTTCGTGAACCTCACCGTCGAGGAGAACCTGCGCCTGGGCGCCTACGCGCGGCGCGGGGGCGGCAGTGTCGCGCAGGACCTCGAGCGCGTGTACGGCTACTTCCCCGTGCTCGCCGAGCGCAAGAAGCAGGCGGGCGGCACGCTCTCCGGCGGCGAGCAGCAGATGCTGGCCGTCGCGCGCGCGCTCATGCTGCGGCCACGGCTGCTCCTGCTCGACGAGCCGTCGCTGGGGCTGGCGCCGCTCGTCGTGCGCGAGATCCTCCGCATCGTGCGCACCATCAACCGGGAGGAGCGCGTGAGTGTGCTGCTCGTCGAGCAGAACGCCGCGGTGGCGCTGGGCCTCGCCGACCGCGCGTACCTCATGGAGACCGGCCGCGTCGTGATGTCCGGGCCGGCCAGCGAGCTGCGGCAGAACGACGCCATCCGCCGCGCCTATCTCGGCTACTGACGATGGAGATCTTCTTCCAGCAGGTCGTGTCGGGGCTGGCCACGGGCGGCATCTACGGCAGCGTGGCCCTGGCCCTCGTGATGATCTACCAGGCCACCGACGTCGTGAACTACGCGCAGGGCGAGATGGCGATGTTCAGCACGTACATCGCGTGGACGCTGATCAACGCGGGCGTCCCGTACTGGTGGGCGTTCTTCGGAACGCTGGTGATCTCGTTCGTGGGCGGCGTGCTGCTCGAGCGGGTGATCATCCGGCCCGTCGAGAGCGCGCCGATCCTGACCATCGTGATCGTCTGTATCGGGCTCCTCGTCATCCTCAACAGCGTGGCGGGCTGGATCTACTCCTATATCCAGAAGCCCTTTCCGAGCCCGTTCCCTCCGAAGCCGATCATGCTGGGCACCGTGGTGTTCGGCGCCCACGACCTCGGCGCCATCGGCGTCACCCTCGTCGTGCTGGCGCTCCTCTACGCGTTCTTCCGCTTCACGACGCTCGGCCTCGCCATGCGCGCGGCCGCCCAGAACCCCGTCTCGAGCCGGCTGTGCGGCATCCGCGTCGGCTGGATGCTGGCCATCGGCTGGGGCCTGGCCGCGATGGTCGGCGCCGTCGCCGGCATGATGGTGGCGCCCATCGTCTTCCTCGATCCCAACATGATGGCCGGCATCCTCATCTACGCCTTCGCCTCCGCCACCCTCGGCGGCTTCACGAGCCCGGGCGGCGCCGTCGTCGGCGGCCTCATCGTGGGGGTGATCGAGAACCTCGTCGGCACCTACGTGCATTTCATCGGCACCGAGCTGAAGCTGACCGTCGCCCTCGCGATGATCCTGATCGTGCTCGTGTTCAAGCCCAGCGGGCTGTTCGGCCGCGCCGCCGTCCACCGGGTGTGAGCGCGCGCGCTCGCGCGAGCGTCGTGGCGGTCGTCCTGGCGGCGGCGCTGGCGCTGCCGTTCTTCGTCTCGAACTTCCGCGTCTTCCAGTTCACGCAGGTGGCCGTCTACGCGATCGCGCTGCTCGGGCTGAACATGCTCACCGGGTACAACGGCCAGATCTCGCTCGGCCACGGCGCCTTCTACGCGCTCGGCGCCTACACGACGGCGATCATGATCGACCACTGGAACGTGCCGTACCCGCTCACCATCGTCGCCGCCGGCCTCCTGTGCCTCGTCGCCGGCTTCCTCTTCGGCATTCCGGCGCTGCGCCTGGAGGGACTCTACCTGGCCCTGGCCACCTTCGCGCTCGCGCTCGCCATCCCACAGATCCTGAAATACTTCGAGCACTGGACGGGCGGCTCGCAGGGCATCGTGCTGTCCAAGCCGGATGCTCCGTGGGGGTTGAAGCTCTCGGCCGACCAGTGGCTCTACTTCTTCACGCTCGCGGTTCTCGTCGTCCTCTTCGTGCTCGCGCGCAATCTGCTGGCCGGCCGGACCGGACGCGCCATCGTCGCCATTCGCGACAATCCGATCGCCGCGCAGGCCATGGGCGTGAACACCGCGCTCTACAAGTCGCTCACGTTCGGGGTGAGCGCCGCCTACACGGGGGTGGCCGGCGCCCTCAGCGCGATCGTCATCGCCTTCGTGGCGCCCGACGCCTTCAACGTGTTCCTGTCGATCACGTTCCTCACGGGCATCGTGATCGGCGGCCTCGCGTCGATCTCGGGCGCGATCTTCGGCGCGCTCTTCATCCAGTTCGTGCCCAACTGGGCGCAGGACATCTCGAAGGCGGCGCCGTGGGCCATCTACGGCATCTTTCTGATCGGCTTCATGTACGTCATGCCGTTCGGCATCGCGGGAGCCATCCGGCTGGTGGCCGCCCGCGCCGCGCGCCGCGGAACCGCCGCGCGTGCCTGAGCGTTGCCCCGGAGTAAGATTGGTCCCCATCCGGCCGATGCGCCGGCAGCCCTACAGGAGGACATGACAACCATGCTGAGCAGAACGGTACTGAGCGCGCTGGTCGCGGTGCTGGCCCTGGTGGTCCCCGCGCCGGCGGCGGACACGCCGGGTGTGACGGCGACCGAGGTCAAGATCGGCAACACCAACCCGTACAGCGGTCCCGCCTCCGCCTACGGCACCATCGGCAAGGTCATCGGCGCCTACTTCAAGAAGGTCAACGACGAGGGCGGCGTCAACGGGCGGAAGATCAACTACATCACCTACGACGACGCCTACAGCCCGCCGAAAACCGTGGAGATGGTGCGCAAGCTGGTCGAGCAGGACCAGGTCGCCGCGCTCTTCCAGACGCTGGGCACGCCGACGAACAGCGCGATCCACAAATACATGAACCAGCAGAAAGTGCCGCACCTGTTCGTGGCGACCGGCGCCACCAAGTGGAACGATCCGAAGAACTTCCCGTGGACGATGGGCTGGCAGCCGAACTATCAGACCGAGGGCCGGATCTACGCGCAGTACATCATGAAGAATTTCCCGGACGCGAAGATCGGCATTCTCTACCAGAACGACGACTACGGCAAGGACTACCGCAAGGGCCTGCACGACGGGCTCGGCGAGCACGCCAAGAAGATGATCGTGATGGAGCAGACGTACGAGGTGACCGATCCGACCATCGACTCCCAGATCGTCAACCTCAAGAACAGCGGCGCCAACGTGTTCTTCGACGTGACGATTCCGAAGTTCGCCGTGCAGGCGATCAAGAAGGCGCACGACATCGGCTGGAAGCCGGCGCATTTCCTCAACAACGTGTCGTCGTCGCTGGCCACCGTGCTGAAGCCGGCCGGGCTCGAGGCCTCCAAGGGCCTGATCACGGCGCTCTACATGAAAGAGATCACCGACCCGCAGTGGAAGAACGACAAGGGCTACCAGGACTGGGTCGCGTTCATGAAGAAGTACTACCCGGACGGCGCGCTCGACGACCAGGGCAACGCCTTCGGCTACACGGTCGCGCAGGCAATGGTGCAGGTGCTCAAGCAGTGCGGCAACGATTTGAGCCGCGAGAACATCCTCAAGCAGGCCGAGAATCTCAAGAACGCCGAGTTCCCACTGCTGCTGCCCGGCATCAAGGTGAACACGGGTCCGAACGACCACGCCCCGATCGAGCAGGAGCAGCTGGCGAAGTTCGACGGCGAGCGTTGGGCGACGTTCGGCGAGCTCTACGACGCCTCCAAGAAATAGCGGTAACCAGAGGAGCGGCACGGCTACGCCGGGCCGCTCCGAACGTTGGGGGGTTTGGGGGGCCCTTCGAGGCCCCCCAACACATGGCCAGCAAGAGCGGCCGCCAATAGCGGCCGCCCTTGAAGGGCCCCGGCGGTCGCCCCCCGCTTCCACCGAGGCCTTTTCTGCGAATCCGTCCGGTCAGCCCGCCCGCGCCGTTTCCTGATGCGCGCCCGCGCCGCGCGGCGCGGCCCCGCCGAGAAGAGCGCCACCGCCGTCCCGCAGAGCGCGGCGAGCACGAGCGGCACGACGACGTCGGCGAGCGCCGGTGGGGTCAACACCTCAGCGCCTCCCTCCGAAGCGGGAGGGTGCGCTGCGATCGGCTCCACGACGACCGGCGTCGGCTCGGCCGGGACCGCGGCGCTCGCCGTCGCCCACAACCCGAGCCCGACGACGCGACCAATGAGCAAAGCCCGCGCCGTATGCGTCATACGTCATCTCCATCGCTCCTCCGTCACCTCGAAATTCCAACGACGCGACGCAACAGCATCATCGGTGCCAGGCCCGCCGGTGGACGTCGCGCCTGTGAAATGTCGCGAAGTTAGCTGACGCGCGCGGCGCCCGGATCGCGCGCGTGGCCGCGGAGCAGGGCATGCCCGCCTGAAGCAGCGCGCAGCGGCCCGGTCACACTGCCCGGAGGCGCCTCGAACGAGATCGCTTTGTCGCTGCGTGGCGTGCCTGTTACCGTGGGACAACGCGTCAGGTGAAGCGCGTCCTTCACAACTACGAAAGGATGGCCATGAACAAGCTCCGTCGGCTCACGTTGGCGGTCCTCTCTGCCGGCTTCCTCACCGGATGCACCATCGGGCACGCACCGGTGACGGCGCTCATCACCCTGGAGGAACGAGGCCCCGTCGCGATGGGGACCGCGGCCGGTCAATCCAAGGTCGGCCGCGCCGAGGCCTGGGGCATTCTCGTGTTCGCCACCGGCGACGCGAGTATCAGGGCAGCCATGAAGAACGGTGGGATCACGCGGGTCCACCACGTGGACCACGAGACCACGAGCTGGTTCGGTGTCTACTCGACGTACACCACCATCGTCTACGGCGAGTAGCGCCCTGCTCGGCTTCGCCTGATCTCAGCGCCGGTGCGCGCGGCGTCGTCCGCGCGCGCCGGCGTCGCAGCGCGCCAGGAAGTCCAGCGCCGCGCGGTTCCACGCCTCGGGCTGGTCGCGGTTGGCGAAGTGGCTGGCCGGTGACAGCACCACCAGCTCCGAGCCGCGGATCTTCGCGTGCATCACCTTCATCGGACCGAGCGAGGGATCGCGATCACCGCCGATCAGGAGCACGGGCACGCGGACGCGCGGGAGCCGGTCGGTGATGTGATCCATGGCCAGCAGTGCGCGCAGCGCGTTGGCGTAGCCGATCGGCGTGAGACGGCGGTAGTAGGCGTAGAACTCGTCCTTCGAGGACGGGTCGAGCGCCAGCCGCGCGGTGACATTCGGGTTCGAGGCCATCGCGAACTCCGCCATCGCGTCCATCCCCCGCTCGAGCGTCACCTTGATGGACTGCGCGCGCATCACGAGGTTGTCGGGGGACAGCGGGAGACCCGCGGCGGACGACGAGTTGGTCACGAGCAGCGAGCGCACCCGGGCGGGAAACGCCAGGGCGAAGCGCGTGGCGATGCCGCCGCCGAGGGAAAGCCCGCCGACGTGCGCCCTCGCGAGGCGCAGGCGGTCCAGCACGGCCTCGAGATCCCGCGCCCAGCGCGCGAACGAGTAGCGCGCCGGATCCTCGGGGCTGTCGGAGCGCGCGTGACCGCGCGGCTCCCACAACACGAGCCGGTGGCGCGCCGCGAGCGCAGGGACGTTGACGTCCCACAAGTCGGCGTTGCCGCCGATGCCGTAGGCGAGCACGAGCGGTGAGCCCACTGCTCGAGCATCGGTAGGACCATGCTGCTCGTAATAGATGCGGACTCCGTCGTCTGTGCGGACGTATGGCATGGACGCGATCTTATGCCAGAACGTCAGCGAGCAGACGTTAGTGGCTGGACAAAATGAGAAACAGCACGATGAGGCTGATCGGAGGACCCAGCAACCACGCGATGATGTGCAACACTCACGCACCTCCGTCGCGACCGCGGTTGGAGGGGTGCAAGACCCCCGCCACGCCCCCGGCCCCCTTGACGGGCGTTCGGCGATTCAGTATTTTTGAAGTCGTTTTCACTGTCGATTAACCAGTCCCTGGCTCGTTGGTGAGAAAGACGGGCGGGAGCCCATGAACATTCGCCTCAGCCTCAGAGTCAACGGCGAGTCGCGCGAGCTGCTCGTCCCCGTGCACAAAACGCTCCTCGAGGTGCTGCGCGAGGACCTCGATCTCATGGGCACCAAGCACGGCTGCGAGCTGGGCGAGTGCGGGACGTGCACGGTCCTCGTCGACGACGCGCCGGTGCTGTCGTGTCTGGCGCTTCCCGCCGACCTGCAGGACTGCGACATCACCACCGTCGAGGGCATGGCCGACGGCGGCCGGCTGCACCCGCTGCAGCAGGCATTCGCCGAGCTGGGCGCCGCGCAGTGCGGCTACTGCACGCCGGGCATTCTGCTCTCGGCCAAGGCGCTGCTCGCCGACGATCCCGCCCCGACGCGGCAGCGGATCCGCGAGGCATTGGCGGGCAACCTCTGCCGCTGCACGGGGTATACAAAGATCCTCGATGCCGTCGAGCTGGCCGCACTACGTATGACCAAGGATTCGCCGTATGACCAAAGACTCGCCGACCGACTCGCCGACCGTCGGGCGCCGGAGCCCTGCGGAGGCGCCCCGACGGCAAATATACAAGCCGCAATGAAACTCGCAGGTCCGCAGTGAGCAAGCGCTTCACCGTCGTCGGCCAGCCGCTGCCGAAGATCGACGCCTGGGGCAAGGTCATCGGCGACACGCGCTACGCCGACGACCTCGTCCTGCCGCGCATGGCGTTCGGCAAGCTCTTGCGCAGTCCGCACGCGCATGCACGGATCACCCGCATCGACACCGCGCGCGCGAAGGCGGTGTCGGGCGTGTACGCCGTCATCACCGGCGCCGACCTGCCGCGCGTGAAGTTCGGCATCCTGCCGGTGTCCCAGGACGAAGAGGCGCTCTGCACCGACAAGGTGAGGATGGTCGGGGACGCGGTGGCGGCGGTGGCGGCGGTGGACGAGGAAACGGCCGACCGCGGGTGCCGGCTCATCGAGGTCGACTACGAGCCGCTGCCGGCGCTGATGTCGATCCAGGAGTCGCTCGCGCATCCCGAGGTGCGCATCCACGAGTATGGCGACGGGCCCAACGTGCACAAGAACGTCGCGCTGCAGTTCGGCGACGTGGACGCGGCCTTCGCCGCCGCCGATCTCGTGCGCGAGGACGTCTTCTTCTACGAGGGCAACACGCACCTGCCGATGGAGCAGCACGCGGCGGTGGCGCACGCCACGCCCGACGGCAAGCTCACGCTGTGGTCGTCCACGCAGACGCCGCACTACGTGCACCGCCTGCTCGCGAAGATCCTCGACATGCCGGCCGCGCACATCCGCGTGATCGCCGCGCCGGTCGGCGGCGGCTTCGGCGGCAAGCTCGATCCGTTCGCGCACGAGATCGCGGCGTGTCGGCTCTCGCAGCTGCTCGGCCGGCCCGTGAAGATCGCGTGCACGCGCGAAGAGGTGTTCTACATCCACCGTGGCCGCCACCCCGTGCTCATGTGGATCAAGACCGGCTTCACGAGGGCGGGCGACATCACCGGCTGCCATCTCAAGACCTGGCTCGACGGCGGCGCGTACGGCTCGTACGGCGTGGCCTCGACGTTCTACACCGGCGTGATCAACCCCGTCACCTACAAGATGCCGGTCTACAAGTTCGAGGGCGCGCGCGTCTTCACCAACAAGCCGCCGTGCGGCCCCAAGCGCGGCCACGGCACCCCGCAGCCGCGATTCGCGCTCGAGGTGCAGCTCGACAAGGCGGCCGAGCAGCTCGGGCTCGATCCCGCGGACATGCGCCGCCGCATCCTGGTCGAGCCGTTCACGAAGACGGCGAACCATCTCACGGTGACCACCATCGGGCTCGGCGAGTGCATCGACAAGGTCGTCGAGGCCTCCGGCTGGCGCGACAAGGCGCCGCGCTATCGCGCCGCCGCGCAGGTGGAGGCGCCCAAGCCGCTCTGGCAGCCGCGCCGCCGCCGCGGCGTCGGCATCGCGTGCTCGTCGTACATGACGGGGGCGGGCACCGCGATCTACTGGAACAGCATGCCGCACTCGGGGGTCGTGCTCCGCGCGGACCGGAGCGGCGGCGTGACCGTGCTCTGCGGCGCCACGGACATCGGCCAGGGCTCCGACTCGATCCTCGCGTATCTCGTGGCCGAGGTGCTGGGGCTCGATCCCAAGGACGTGCACGTCCATCCGGCCGACACGAGCCTGACGCCGGTCGATCTCGGCTCCTACTCCTCGCGCGTGACGCTGATGTGCGGCCAGGCGGTGATCCAGGCCGCCGAGCGGCTGCGCGCGGTGATCTTCAAGGCCGTCGCCGCCAAGCTCGAGGTGGACGCCGCCGCGCTGGCGGCGCGCGAGCGCAAGGTCGGCGTGCCGGACGACTGGGACAAGGCGGTGGACTTCGCGCGGGCCGTCGAGCTCGCCGAGGCGATGCACGGCGTGCTCGCCTTCGCCGGCTCCTACGCGCCGCCCAGGCGCGCAGGTAAGTACAAGGGCGGCGGCGTCGGCCCGTCGCCGTGCTATTCGTACTCGGCGTGCGTCGTGGAGCTGTCGGTCGACGAGGACACGGGCGAGGTCGAGCTGCACGACGTGTGGATCGCTCACGACATTGGACGCGCGCTCAATCCGCTGCTCGTCGAGGGCCAGGTCGAGGGATCCGTCTACATGGGCATCGGCGAGGCGGTCATGGAGGCGCAGGTCTTCCGCAAGAACGTCCACAAGGCGCCCTCGATGCTCGAGTACAAGAGCCCGACGACGCTGGAGACGCCCGAGATCCACACGATGCTCGTGGAGACCGACGATCCCGAAGGGCCGTTCGGGGCCAAGGAAGCGGGGCAGGGACCGCTGCTGCCCGTGATGCCGGCCATCGCCAACGCGATCTACCAGGCCGTCGGCGTGCGCGTCGACGAGATTCCCATCACGCCGGAAAAGGTGCTGAAGGGACTCGAGCTCAGGCGTCGGGGCAAGCCGGCCCGCGTCGGCCCCGACCGCGTGCCGCGGTTCACGTTCAAGGAGCCGCTCGTGGTCGAATCCGCGTTCGGCGCCCCAGCCGAGGCCATCGCCGTCCGTCCATTTGCAGACGAGCAAACATGAGAACGCGTAGAAGCGTACGGGGCCACCATCCTTCTATGGCAGGCCACCCACGGCCCGCGCCGACCTCGCGGCACCCGATACAGTGATCAGGCTGCCCGCGTTCGAATATCTGGCGCCCCGGACGGTGGGCGACGCGGTGAAATATCTCGCCGACCGCGGCGCCGACGCGATGCTCGTGGCCGGCGGCACCGATCTGTTTCCCAACATGAAGCGCGGCCAGTTCGAGCCCAAGACGCTGATCGGGCTGCGCGGCATTCGCGAGCTGTCCGGCGTGAGCGGTGATTCGGGGCGTGGCGTGACGATCGGCGCGGGCAGCACGCTCAGCGCCGTGGCCGCCCATTCGGAGATCGCGCGGCGCTATCACGCGCTCGCGACGGCCGCCGGCCTCGTGTCCTCGCCGCAGCTGCGCAACGCCGGCACGCTGGGCGGCAACGTCTGCGTCGACACCCGCTGCAACTATTACAACCAGTCCTACGAGTGGCGGAAGGCCGTCGGCTTTTGCATGAAGAAGGACGGCGACATCTGTCTCGTCGCGCCGGGCAGTGACCGCTGCTGGGCGGTTTCGTCCTCGGATACCGCGCCGGCGCTCTGGGCCCTCGGCGCCACCGCGCGCCTCGCCGGCCCGGCGGGCGAGCGCACGGTGCCGATGTCGGCGCTCTACCGCGACGACGGCATCCAGTACCTCGCGAAGCGGCCCGACGAGATCCTCACGCACGTGACGCTGCCGCCGGCCGACGGCTGGGACTCCGTCTATCTGAAGCTGCGGCGCCGCGGCTCGTTCGACTTTCCGGTGCTGGGCGTGGCCGTGGCGGTGCGCCGCGAGCGCGACGTCGTGCGCGAGGCGCGCGTCGTCCTGGGCGCGGTCGCCTCCACGCCGCGCGAGGCGCCGGCAGCGGCGGCGGCGCTCGTCGGCGAGCGGCTCACCTCCGAAACGATCACCCGCGCGGCCGAGGCCGCGGCGGGACCGGCGAAGCCGCTCGACAACACGGACTTCACGCATCCGTACCGCAAGCGGCTCGTGCGCGTGTACGTGGCCCGCGCGCTGGCGCGGCTGGCCGGCCTGGAGGATCTCGAGGGGCGCCCCGGGTTTCCCGGGGAGCCCCGAGCGTTGGGGGGTGTGGGGGCCATTTCGGGGCCCCCACCTTCAAAATGATGACGTTGGGCGCACGGATCAAGGCGTTGCGGCTCGAGCGCGACCTGCAGCAGCGACAGCTGGCGGAGAAGGCCGATCTCACGCCGAGCATGGTGTCGCAGATCGAGTCGGGGCGGCTGACACCCTCGCTGCACACGCTCGGCCGTATCGCGGCGGCGCTCGGCGTGCCGATCGCCACGCTGTTCGACGGCCAGCCGGCGGGCCGCATGCAGGTGAGCCGCAAGAAGGACTACCCGGTCGTGACCTTCGACGGCTCGTCCGAGCGCTGGAGCGTGCTCGGCGCCGGGCTCTTCGAGGGCAAGATCCGCGCGGTGGTGTCCACGCTCGACGCGCGGTCCAAGGGCGTGACGACGGAGAGCGTCGTCATCAAGCCGGGCCAGATGAAGCTGTTCTACGTCCTCGACGGCACGGTGGCGCTGCACTACAACGATGACCGGCAGACGCTGGAGAGCGGCGACAGCGCGCTGCTCGACGGCGGCGCGCCGCACGGCTGGGAAAACCTCGGAACGAGGAAGGCCCGGGTCCTCTGGGTCATCCTGGGATAGATCATGGCTGAGACGACGACGAACCAGCCCCCGGTGGACTTCCGCACCGAGCCCGCGCGCTACAAGCACTGGAGGCTCGCCTTCGACGGGTCCGTGGCGACGCTCACGATGGACGTGCAGGAGGATGGCGGGCTGCGCCCGGGCTACGAGCTGAAGCTCAACTCGTACGACCTGGGCGTGGACATCGAGCTCTACGACGCCCTCCAGCGGCTGCGCTTCGAGCACCCCGAGGTGAGCGCGGTGATCCTCACCTCGGGTAAGGAGCGCGTGTTCTGCGCCGGCGCCAACATCCGCATGCTCGGCCAGTCCGCGCACGCGTGGAAGGTCAACTTCTGCAAGTTCACCAACGAGACCCGCAACGCGATCGAAGAGGCGTCGAATGAGTCCCGGCAGGTCTGGCTCACCGCGGTCAACGGCCCGTGCGCCGGCGGCGGCTACGAGCTCGCGCTGGCCACCGAATGGATCGTGATGGCCGACGACGCCAACACCGCGGTGTCGCTGCCCGAGGTGCCGCTGCTCGCCGTGCTGCCCGGCACCGGCGGCCTCACGCGGCTGGTCGACAAGCGCAAGGTCCGCCGCGACCGCGCCGATTTCTTCTGCACGACCGAGGAAGGCGTCAAGGGCAGGCGCGCGGTGGAGTGGGGCCTCGTGGACGAGGTCGTGCCGCGCTCGCGGCTCGCCGAGACCGTGCAGTCGCGCGCCCGCGCGCTCGCGGCGAAGACCGATCGGCCGCGCGACGCGCGCGGGGTCGCGCTGACGCCGCTCACCCGCACGCTCGCGGACGACCGCGTCGCCTACGCGCACGTGGCGTGCGCGATCGACCGGCGCCGCGGCCTCGCCGAGATCACGGTCGCCGCGCCGGCGACGCCGCCGCCGGCCGACGCCGCCGCGGCCGTCGCGCAGGGCGCCGCGTTCTGGCCGCTGGCCGTCGCCCGCGAGCTGGACGATCTGATCCTGCATCTGAGAACCAACGAGGAGGCCCTCGGGCTCTGGGTCTTCAAAACGCAGGGTGCGGCCGACACGATGGAGGCCTACGACCGCCTGCTGCTCGGCCACCAGGGCGACTGGTTCCTGCGCGAGGTCCGTCTCTACCTCAGACGGGTGCTCAAGCGTATCGACGTCTCGTCGCGCTCGGTGTTCGCGTTGATCGAGCCGGGCTCGTGCTTCACCGGCACGCTGCTCGAGCTGGCGCTGGCCGCCGACCGCTCCTACATGCTGGACGACGCCGGCGCCGATGCGGCCCGGCGTGTGACGGTGAGGCTCACCGCCGCGAACTTCGGCGCCTATCCGATGATCAACGGCCTGTCGCGGCTGGCCGGCCGCTTTCTGGCCGAGCCCGGCCGCGTCGACGATCTCAAGGGCCGCGTGGGCCAGGATCTCGACGCCGCCGCGGCGGCCGAGGCCGGGCTCGTCACGTTCACGCCCGACGACATCGACTGGGAGGACGAGGTGCGGCTGGCGCTCGAGTCGCGCGCGGCGTTTTCTCCCGACGCGCTGACCGGCATGGAGGCCTCGCTGCGCTTCGGCGGGCCCGAGACGCTGGAGAGCAAGATCTTTGGCCGGCTCTCCGCGTGGCAGAACTGGATCTTCCAGCGGCCGAACGCCGTGGGCCCCAAGGGCGCGCTACAGGTCTACGGCACCGGCGAGCGCAGCGATTTCGACCGCAGGAGAGTGTGATGGCTGGCATCGATTATCTCGAGCGCATCCCCAACAACGTCGACCTCGCGGGCAACCGGCGGCTGCAGCGCGCGCTCGAGGAATGGCAGCCGCGCTTTCTCGAGTGGTGGCGGGACATGGGGCCGGAGGGCTTCCAGGCGCGCGACGTCTACCTGCGCACCGCCATCAGCGTGGACGCCAGGGGTTGGGCGCAGTTCGGCTACGTCAAGATGCCGGAGTACCGCTGGGGCATCTTCCTCGCCGAGCCGGAGCCCGGTCGCACCATCCCATTCGGCGATCACAAGGGCCAACCGGTGTGGCAGGAGGTGCCGGGCGAGTATCGCGGGACGCTGCGCCGCCTCATCGTCACGCAGGGCGATACCGAGCCCGCGTCGGTCGAGCAGCAGCGCCACCTCGGGCGCACCTGCCCGTCGGTCTACGATCTTCGCAACATCTTCCAGGTGAACGTCGAAGAAGGCCGGCACCTGTGGGCGATGGTCTATCTCCTGCAGGCCTTCTTCGGGCGCGACGGCCGCGAGGAGGCGGAGGCGCTGCTGCAGCGCCGCTCGGGCGATCGCGACAAGCCGCGCATCCTCGGCGCGTTCAACGAGCGCACGCCGCACTGGCTGTCGTACCTGATGTTCACGTTCTTCACGGACCGCGACGGCAAGTATCAGCTGGCGAGCCTGGCCGAGAGCGGCTTCGACGCGCTCTCGCGCACCTGCCGCTTCATGCTCACGGAGGAGGCGCATCACCTCTTCATCGGCGAGACGGGCGTGAGCCGCGTGGTGCAGCGCACGTGCGAGCTGATGCGCCAGCACCGGACCGACGACGTGCGCAAGCACGGCGCCATCGACCTGGCGACGATCCAGCGTTACCTCAACTTCCACTATTCGGTCTCCCTCGACCTCTTCGGCTCCGAGGTGTCCACCAACGCGGCGAACTTCTACACGATGAGCCTCAAGGGCCGGTTCGAGGAGACGAAGAAGGACGACGACCACCTGCTCAAGAGCGCCACCTACCGCGTGGCGATGGTGCAGGGCGATCGCATCGTCGAGGCCGACGAGCCGGCGCTGCCGTCGCTGAACGAGCGGCTGCGCGACGACTACATCGCGGACTGCCAGCGCGGCGTGGACCGCTGGAACCGCATCATCCGCGAGCACGGCATCGCGGTCGAGCTGCGCCTGCCGCACCGTGCGTTCCACCGCGCGATCGGTGCGTTCTCGGAGGTGCGCGTGTCGCCCGAGGGCCACGTGCTGAGCCAGGCCGAGTGGGACGCGGGCAAACCCGGCTGGTTGCCGACGGAAGACGACGAGGCGTTCGTGCAGAGCCTGATGAAGCCCGTGACCGAGCCGGGGAAGTTCGCCGGCTGGATCGCGCCGCCCGCGCGTGGGATCAACGGCCAGCCCGTCGACTTCCAGTACGTCCGACCCGCGTAGGAGACGCCCATTGCCAGGACGATCACGCCCAGAGGATTTCCGCCGCCGCTCGGGATGTACTCGCATGGCATGATCGCCGACGGCGGCGA
>WNEW01000136.1_pt1 | contig 31926 bp, 26 predicted proteins | sample 5399891 | NCBI WGS metagenome assembly WNEW01 (sample SAMN13153336, study PRJNA577476) | soil metagenome | isolation source: 40 cm grassland meadow soil pre-rain plot 5 | place: USA:California | collected 2015-09-08 | reverse complement strand
CCAACACCTTATACTCGATCTGCCGCATCCGCTGCGCGACGAGCCAACGACTATGCCCTTCCTTGTCCTTCTGGCAGGTCTCGTTCTCGTCGCAAATGGCGCAGGCCCACAGATAGGTGCAGGCATCCCCGCTTCCGGACCCCGGATGCTGGATCACATTCAGTTGCCCCGGCATTTCTTCTCCTCGTAAAACGCGAGGGGTGAGGCGTTAGGGGGTTCGATTCCGCTTACCCCTTGCGCCTCACGCTTTACGCCTCACGTCTTTTTGAGTTTCTCCACCGTGTGCTCCAGCACCGGCAGGATGACCGCAAGGTTTTCCCGGGCCCCCTTCGGACTTCCCGGCAGATTGACGATCAAGGTGGTGCCCAGGATACCCGCTGTTCCGCGCGACAGCATTGCGGTCCGCACCTTCTTCAGACTTTCCTGACGCATCGCTTCTCCGATCCCGGGGACTTCCTTCTCGATGACGTCGCGGGTGGCCTCCGGCGCCCAGTCGGTGGGTCGCACGCCGGTCCCACCCATGGTCAGGATCACGTCCGGGTTGTCGGTCCCACACAGGGTACGCAGTCGGTCGCGGATCGCGTTCCGATCATCAGGCACCGGCGCATAGGCGACCACCGTGCCGGGCAGCTCGCTGACCATCCGCTCCACCGCGTCCCGTCCCTTGTCAGGCTCCTCTCCCGACTCGATTGTGCTGCTGATCACCAGGATCGCGACTCTCAACATCGCGGACAAGCTTCAGCGCTTGTGGCCGGCATGGGGAACGCCCACATACTCGCTTTCGGCCGTCATGGCCGGCTGCGCCGGTCTCGGCGTCAGGCCGCCGTTGCCGCCGGCAGGCGCCACGGCCGCCGCCGTTTCTGGTGTCAGCCCGACCCCTCTGCCTCGTTTCCCGAAGACCCCTGCGCTGATGATGCCGACCTCGTAGAACACATACATCGGCAGGGCCATCAAGCACTGATTAAACGGGTCGGGTGTCGGGGTCAGAATCGCCGCGAACACGAACGCGCCCAGGAACGCCCATTTCCGGTACCGCTTCAGGACCGGGGCATCCACCCACCCCAGCTTGGCCATCAGCGTGAGGGCGAGCGGCACCTCGAAGATCAGGCCGAACACCAGCAGGAACCAGAGCGCGAAGCCCACGTATTGCGCGATGGAGAGCTGGGGGATGAACCCGGCGTTGACACCGTACGAGACGAGGAAATTCAGGGCGAACGGTAACACGAAGAAGAACGAAAACAGAATCCCGGCGTAGAACGCCACACTGCTGACCAGGACAAACGGGCCGACGAAGCGCCGTTCCTGGACATGCAGGCCCGGCACCACGAACTGCCACAGCTCCCACATCGCGTACGGGGTGGCGAGCACGAGCGCGAACAGGCCGGCCACCTTGACGTTCTGCCAGAGCGCTTCGGCCGGTGCCAGAAAGACGAACGGGATCAGCGGGAGATCGGTGGGAACCCATGCGAGCTTCCCGGGGATAAACATGTTCTGAAGCGGAACGCGCAGCCATTGCACCAAGGTATCGGCATAAAAGAAAGTCCCGACGAACACGACGCCGATGATGATGACCGCTCGGGTCAGCCGGACCTGGAGCTCGATCAGGTGCTCCATGACCGGCATCTTTTTGTCTTCCAGCGGCGCGAAGACCGAGTCCTGCAGCCACCTCCGGAACTTCGATCCGTCAGCCATCAGCGCCCCGCTGCTACAGCAGGCTCAGGCTGAGGTTCAGCGGGAGGACCAGCCTCGCCATCGCACTCGTCGCTTACCGACCTCCTCCGCCTTGACCTTAACCTCAACCTCTCTTACTTCGGGTTCACCGCCACGAACAGGTTGTTGCCCTGACGACTCAACAGCAACACCACCATTTCTTCCTTCTTAATCTTGGCCGACGCCTTCTGATAGTCCTCCAGGCTCTTGATGACTTCTCTGTTGACCTCCTGGATCACATCTCCCCGCTGGAGGCCGGCCGCTTCCGCGGGACTGCCACCTTCGACGTGGTTGATGACGACGCCGGTGGTCTTGCTGGGCAGGTTGAGTTGGCTCATCGTCGCCGTATCCAGCGCCTGCACGCGGAGGGACGCCAGCACGTTGTCCGGCGGCTTCACGCCCTCCGGAGCCGGCACGGCTGCAGGCGGCTCACGGCGAGCCAGCATCTCATCCGCCGGCCGCTCGCCGATCTTGACGGCGACGAGCTGCTCTTTGCCGTCCCGCAGCACCTTCACCCTGGCGCTGCGCCCTACCAGCGTGCGCGCGACCATATTCCGAAGCTGGCTGACGTTCTGGATCTCTTTGTCATCAAACCCGACGATCACGTCACCCCGCTTGAGGCCCGCCTTCGCCGACGGACCTTCTTCGTTGACATCGCTGATCAGCACGCCGGTCTTGCGGTGCTCCGGGAGCTTGAACGACTTGGCCAGCGCCGGCGTGATCTCCTGGATCGCGATCCCCATCCATCCTCGCACGACCTTGCCCGTCTTCACCAGGCTGTCCACGATGTCCAGCGCGATGCTGCTGGGAATCGCGAACCCGATGCCTTCCGACCCTCCGGTTCTGGAGAAGATAGCGGTGTTGATGCCGATCAGTTCGCCGTTCAGGTTCACCAGCGCCCCACCCGAGTTGCCCGGGTTGATCGCGGCGTCGGTCTGGATGAAGTCCTCATAGTCGGCGATCCCCACATTCCCGCGGCCCAGCGCGCTGATAATCCCGAGCGTGACGGTCGAGCTCAAGCCGAATGGACTGCCGACCGCCAGCACCACATCGCCCACCTGCAGCTTGTCATAATCGGCCCATTTGAGCGAGGGCAGATTCTCCGCCTCGATCTTGACGACCGCCAGGTCCGACTTCGGGTCAGTCCCCACTACTTTCGCCGGAAACTCACGTTTATCGCTCAGCGTGACGGTGATCTGGGTGGCGTTTTCGACCACGTGGTTGTTGGTCACGATGAAGCCGTTGGAATCCAGAATGACACCAGACCCCGCGCTCTGATCCGGACGGCCTGGAGGCCCTGGCAGGGGGGGTGGCTCCATCCCGGGGGGTTCTTCGCCTGGCGGCCCTTCGGGAGGCCCTCCGAACGGGCCTGGTGGAAGCGGGGGTCGCCGCGGCCCTCCCGGCCTGCGGGTACTTTCGCCCCCGGTGACGGCGATATTGACGACCGCCGGGGTCACTTTCTTGACGATGTCCGCAAACCCCTGCGCCAGTTGTGCCGGCATTGCGGCCTCAACGACGGGCGACGTGAACCAGCCGGAACGACCGACCGGGGCCGTGACTCCGACCGCCGTCACGGAGAGCAACACCGCTCCCCATCCGCACAGGTGACGTCTGAACGATCCTTGGCTGCTCATCAGCATACGTATGACCTCAATTCTTCGTTAGGTTCATCGGCTCGGTCGTTTCCGCTTACCGCCGCTCGCCTCTTGATCCGCCAGGCGCAGAACGGCTCATTCTACACCAACCACTCTCCCGCCTTCAAAGACAAAAAACCTCCCTCCCGGCTCCGGAATAGCTGGTCTGCCAGGGAGAAGATCGAACGGGACACGCCGAGTTGGGAGGACGACCGGGAGGGACCGCGAACTTACCCACTCGCGGCGGTCAGTTCGGCCTGGCGTTTCTGGATCCAGGCGTCCTGCAGGTGCATCAGCAGGCGTTTTGCCGCTTCATTCATCGCGATGACTCGCAGCGTATTGGGCGCGCCGGCGTAGGTCGGCGGCCACCAGCGCCAGTTCGGATCCTGCGGACGCCGCCAAATGACCGGATACCACTGGTTAATGCCGGGCGCCATCGGACGATCCAGCGTGGCCCAGCCTCGCCCCTCGGCGCGGAGCAAGGACCGCCCGCTCTTCACATCCACCAAGGCGACTTCCATGAGCGACCAGTTGTCGCGCCGCAAGCCAGGCTGGCTGTGAGACACCCATCCCAGGAAAAGGGTCATGGGGTATTCCTGCTCGGTGCTGGACGCCACCACAACCGCCACGTAGTCCAATCCATGCTTCTTCCCGAGCTCGCTGAACTGAGAGATATCGCCCCCGGGCCGGATACCCTCGGCAGGCAGGATGCGCTCGATCCTGAGAGATGGAAGAAATTCGTTGATCTGCCGCTGCAATGACTCGGCCAGCCGGTTCAGCGCCTCGTCAGGAAGGGCGGGCGCGGCATCGGAGGCCGTGGTGTCTGAGACCAGCACGAGACCGGCCCGAAGAGGACCTTGCGGCAGCGGTGAGGCCGAAAGCGGCTCGTTCACCGCCTGGGGCCCGACGTATTCGGCCATACGGCTCGGCGGAACCATGGAGGCGCAGGCGAACAGGGAGGCCGCTCCCAGCAACAGACCGACAGGCTTTCCCACGAGTCCCAACAAGCGCATGGCACACCTCCTCTTCTAGCTGGTAGCTCGCAGCGAGCAGCCAATGGCTCCAGGCTCTGAGCTACCGGCTATTCGCTATTTGCTACTTGCTATCATCTATACGTTCGCGCGAGCGAGGCCGATCTGTCAAGCCCATCCCCTGTCTTGCAATCTAGGCCGGCCTCAGCTAGGCTGTCGCCCACCTAGCCCGCATTATTCATGACGGTTCGTGGCGAAATCGCGCAGTCGCGTCGCTAGACGGGTGCGCGGAGGCGCGAGGGAGGGAGGCGTATTCCCTGGAATACGTTGACCGACTGAGCGGCGAGCCCGCCCGCCTGCATGCCGCGGAAGCCTCATGCAGGCTTGTCGTAGCAGCGAATCCGCGATTACAGCAGAAGCGTTCATGAATAATGCGGGCTAAAACCCAGGGAGCCCCTGTGACGACTCTCTACGAGAGCGAAACCGTTCATCTTTCCGTCATTATCCCCGCCTACAACGAGCGCGAGCGTCTCGTTCCCTATATGACTGAGATCACCGGCTACTTAGGACGGCGTGGCAAGCCTTACGAAGTCCTGGTCGTGGACGATGGAAGTCATGACGGAACCGCCGCACTGGTCGAGCAGTTCCGAACAAAAGAACCGGCGGTCCGACTTCTTCGGCTGGCCCAGAACACCGGCAAGGGGTGCGCCGTCCGCACCGGCATGCAGGTGGCGCGGGGTGAATTCCAGCTCATGGCGGACGCGGATGGGGCGACCCCTATTCAGGAACTGGAGCGCTTGGAAGCTGCCATCGGCACTGGCGCGGACATCGCGATCGGCTCCCGTTTCCTGGCATCGCGAGATCGCCGGTACACCGTCAAAGCCCGGTGGCACCGAAGCGTGCTCGGGAATACGTTCAATTGGATCGTGCAGCGGCTGGGGATTCCCGGGATTAGCGACACGCAATGTGGCTTTAAGCTGTTTCGAAAGACCGTCGCCCGGGATCTTTTTGGGGCGGCGCTCGTCACCGGCTACGGGTTGGATCTGGAACTTCTCTACGTAGCCCAACGTCGCGGGTACCGTATTGCCGAGGTGCCGGTCAACTGGGCGGACCAGCCGGGCTCGAAGGTTCGGGTGCTGCAGGACGGCCTGCGCATGTTGCTGGATCTGTTCGCGGTCAGGCGCAACTACGCGAACGGGCGGTATGAGGCATCGTCAACCGAGGCGGTGACTCATGTTCCACGCTTGACGTAGATACTGACTTTGGTGTCTGCGTAGACCTCTCGCCACTCATCCAGGCTTGCTAAGGCTTGGGCAAGGGGACTGCCGCGTTCCACCAGAGCCCAATCCACGCCGTACTTCTGGAGCACCCCGAGCGCGGGTGGGTCCCAGTTGGTCAAGGCGAGGTAATCGTAGTAGATCCGCCGATTCCCGATTCTCCAGGCCGGCATACGGCCGTCAATGAAAATCTTCTCGCCCGGCAGCCACCAGAGCAGAAATCCGCCTAGGCCGTAATCGTTGTACAGCCGCGTGCCGAGTTTGTCCCGATGCTCGTGAATCCACTGCACCGCTTCAATCGGATACTCGGTCCCTCGGAAGAATTCCGCCGGTGCGAGGCCTGAGCGGGCCACCCGCTCCAGGTGGCCCGGTCCCAAGATGCCGACCCCCAGGCCCGCTGCCAGCGTGGCGGCCAACAGCCACCGTTTGGCATGCTGCCTGACAACCGGGAAGCGCGTTGTCATCCGTGCCGTCAGCTCGGCCAGCAGTTCAGCCCACAGCGGGACGCTCACCAGCAGAAAGAACGGGACATTGCGCCAGTGCCGCAACGAAAGGCCCAGGAACACCGCCAGGACTGTCCATCGAACCGGCTCGATCCGGCGATAGAGGAGCAGGAGGGCGAAGCCCAGCGCGGCCAGGTACCCTAGATAGCTGACGCCGGCCCGGCTTTGGAGCGAGACCGGCTGCCACTCGTGCAGCGTCGCGATCATAAACCGATCCGACAATGACGTGACAATCTCGCCGTAAAGACGCCAGCCATAAGGGTTGAGCAGCGTCACGAGGACGCACAGGCCGATCACCAATGCGAGGTGTCCGATGTGTGGCCAGGCCAGCGTTGGCTCATCGAGACGATCGGCCAGGGAGGCCCACCTGCTCACGGCCAGGCGCGTGGCGATCGTGACGAGCAAGACCAGGGTCAGCGCGAATAACCCCGCCGTGAAGCCACCGTGCAGATTCGCCCAGAGGAGAAACAGCGGCGGAAGCAGCCAGAGGTGAGCCACCCGCCTTGCGAGATACCGGTCGCACGCCCAGAGCACCGTGGCCAGTCCAAGAAGCGTGACCAGTTGGGTCCGCGCGCCAAGGAACGGCAGCGCGGTCCAGAGAGCGCCCGAGATGGCCAACAGTTTGTGCGTCCGGCCCGCCCGCCCCGGGCCGGCCGCCACGAAAAACGCGCCCGCCGTCACCGCCGCAAAGAACAGGATGACACCCAGCGGGCCCATGCCTGTATAGAAAAGGCCGATCAAGGCATCCGTCAGCCAGGCATGCTCCACCCACGGCCAGTCGGGCATGGTGTGGGAATAGGGGTCGGTCTCCGGCAGCCGCCATCCGTTCCTCAGCAGATCGAGTCCCGTCCGGAGGTGCCACCCGAAGTCCGGCTCCACGAGAGGCTGGAGGACGAGGTTCAGGAGAAAAAACAGCAGGAGAGCTTCGAAGGCGGGGTATCGGACGTTATTCGTTATTCGTGAATCGTTATTCGCCAAAAAACTTGCTCCCCCACGTTTAACAATTCACGTTTAACGATTCACTGCGGCCTCTTCACCAGCAGGTTTCCGAGCACCAGCCAATCAACCTGGCTCCCCAGGAAACATCGAACCGCTTCATCGGGATGGCAGACAATCGGCTCGTCCACGTTAAAGGAGGTATTCAAGAGTACCGGGACACCGGTCTCCCGCTCGAACGATTCGATCAGCTGCCTGAACCGCGGATTGGCATGCCGATCCACGGTCTGGATGCGCGACGTGCCGTCCACATGGACCACGGCCGGAATCACCCCTTTGGCCGACGGCAGCGCGGCGAATGTGAACAGCATGAAGGGCGACGGAAAAGGGCCGTCGAAGTAATCTCCAGCGCGCTCCTCCAGCACCGCCGGCGCGAACGGTCTGAACGGCTCCCTCAATTTGACCTTGGCATTGATCAACTCCCGCATGTCTTCCCGCCGCGGATCGGCCAGGAGGCTTCGATTGCCCAGCGCCCGCGGCCCCCATTCCATGCGCCCCTGAAACCAGAATACCAGCCGGCCATGTGCCAGCTCCGCCGCCAGTCGGTTACACAAGGCATCGTCCGTCAGTACGTCATAGTGAAGCCCGACGCGGTCCAGGGAACGCCGGCAGTCCGCCTCGGTGAACTGCGGCCCCAGGAACACATCCCGCATGACCTCCCGGTGCGGCAGCCCGCCGCGCCGGTTCGTGAGCCAGAGCGCGGCGCCCAGGGCGGTGCCCGCATCCCCCGCTGCCGGCTGGACAAAGACCTGCCGGTAATCAAGTTCGCGACGGATACGACTGTTGGCGACACAGTTGTAGGCCACGCCCCCGGCCATGCAGAGATTCTGCTCCCCGGTCAGGCGGTGCAGGTGACGGGCCATGTGCACGAGCGCCTCTTCCAGGACGAGCTGGGCGCTGGCGGCAACATCACGGTGGCGCTGTACTAGTTCGTCGCCGGGCCGCCGATTTATGCCCAGCAGACGCAACAGCTCAGGCACGAAGATGCCGACCCGTGCCAGATGGAAGTCCAGCAGCCGTGTATTCAGGTGAAACACGCCATCAGGCAGCAGCCCTAACACCTGCTTCCGCAAGACATCGGCGAACCTGGGCTCCCCGTGGGCTGCCAGGCCCATCACGATGTATTCGTCCTGGTCAGGGCGAAACCCGAGATAGGCGGTGATCGCGGCGTAGTATTGTCCGAGCGAATGCGGCAGGGCGATCCGTTTGAGGACCCTGATAGCGTTCCCTTCTCCCGCCGCCAGCATCGCCGTGTGGGCTTCCGAGGCTCCGTCGACGACCAGGATGGCCGCTCGTTCAAACGGGGAAACGAGGAAACTGCTCGCGGCATGACAGAGATGATGGTCGAGAAAGACCGGCCGGTACCGGCCCGCTCCGAACCGCTTCCGCAGTGTAGGGGCCAGGAGCGCGAGCTCCGTCCACTCGTGACCCAGCCGTTCCAGACCTCGTCGTCCTTTCACTCGAAAGAGCGTCGGGGACCGGACCATGGCGCCAAGCGCCAGTGCGGCTCGGCGGCCAAGCACCCAATATTTCCAGGGCACCGCGATCCCGTCCACATCAGCCAGCCGGACCCCGCCTTCTCCGAGACAATACCGGATGGCGTTCACCGGCAAGGCGGTTACATGCTTGATCCGGACAAACCGCTCCTCTTCGGCCGCGGCCAGGATGCGGCCGTCCCGGACGAGTGCCGCCGCCGCATCACGCATGTTCGAGAGGCCCAGGACCAGCATGGAGCGCTAGGATAAACGAGCCACCCGCGGCTGGCAAGTTCCTGTCGCAGGGCGGAGTTGCATTTCAACGTCGATTTCGGTACCGTGGCGCCAGATTAATCTGGGTGAGCCGTCATGAGACGCAACTCTGTGCCATGGAAATACCTGCAAGGCGGGGTCTTGCTCCTCTGCTTGCCGGCGCTCTCAGTGGGGTGTGAGAAGATCACGGGAGCCTTCGGCAGGGCAACGCTCCCGGACTTCGGCCCCCCCATTCCCGTCTCGGTCAGGATGGAATTCGACTCCTCCCTGTCCGATGCGAGTGCCCCGTATCTGGATTCCTGCAACCATCCTCGGGAGGTCAGGATCGGACCCGTTCTCGAAGACACGTTGCTCCAGGCTGCTTACCAGACATTCAAGACCGTCTCCTTCGCCGGCTCCGGTCCTACTACGCAGGCCAAGCCTGACGTGGACGTGCGCATCACTCTGCTGAAGCCGCGCTTCAACATTAAAAACGATAATGTCTACGACCGTGAGCCTGCCCTGCTCGCACTGGACGCGGTCGCGACGTTCCGGGACTCGACAGGAAAGCTCCTCCGTGAGCAGCCGCTCCAGGTCTCACGACAAGAACGACTACTGCTCGAACCGACCCAGGAGCGGTGCGCCTACGCGAGCCTTGACAAATTCGTATCTGATACCGCCGTGGTCCTTTCTTCCAAGTTCATTCGAGAGGCTCGCGCTTTACTGGCTCCCGAACCCATGACCGCATCGGCCGGCCAGGCCCCGGCTGGCCAAGCCCCGGCCCCCCAGGCCCCCCCGTCCGTGTCCGCAGGACAGGTCCTTTCGTTCAAAGCCACGATCCTGGATGAGAACGGGAACCTGATCCTGGAAGGCGGCGAGCGTGTCAGACTGCGGGTGGACCTGGTGAACTCGGGGACCGCCCCGGCTCAAGGCGTCTCGGTGACCCTGGCCGGGACGCCCGCGGTCGTCACCCAGTTCCCCGCCACCACCTTGACGGTGGGGGCCCTCCAGCCTGGAGAATCCCGGTCGGTGGAGTTCGCGGCCACGCTGCCCCAATCGGTTCCAGCGCAGCGAGCCGAGCTTCTGGTCTCGATCGCGGAGGCTTCCGGCGGAGCCGCTCCGGCGGCGCAGACGATCGTGGTTGCGATGCGGCCAGGGGGACTGGCTGCAGGCGGGGGCTTCGTGGCCGGACGTTACGACGATGTTGACCAGGTGCCCGCCGCATCGGCGGAGTTCCAGCGGCCCCAGGCGTTCCTCATCGCGGTTGGGATCGGGGCCCATCGCGACGAGCGGAACCACACGCGCAAATACGCGGCACGGGACGCCGAATTGGTGGCCGCCCACTTTCAAACCCTGGGCGGCGTGCCGCCCGCCAACGCGCTGGTCCTGCAAGACCGGAAGGCATTGCGGCCCGGCATCGAGGAGGCGCTCCTCGATTGGCTCCCGCCGCGAGTGAAGAGCGAGTCCGTCGTGATCGTCTACTTCGCCGGACAGGCGGTGGTGTCCCCATCGGGCGAGACCTATCTGGTCCCTTACGAGGGAAGCAGGAACTCCGTGTCAAGGCTCTATCCGCTCAACGACCTTCATGCGGCGCTCTCCAAGCTACATGCCCAACTGACGCTGCTGATCTTTGATGGCTCGGTGTCGCAGGTGGGCAGGGACGCCCGAGCCAAAGCGAAGCTGCCTCGATGGGACGTGGGTGGGGGAGGGGCTGGAAGAGGGGGAACGATTGTCCATCTGATCGGAACCACAGGCCTTCACAACGCCCTTGAATCGGACAAGCTCCGTCACGGGCTTTTTACCTACTACCTGCTCCGGGGGCTCCGGGGTGAGGCCGACGTCAACCACGATGGGGAGGTCACGCTGGGGGAGCTGACCGCCTTTCTTGGGACATCAGTACCGGCTGCGGCCAGGAGCGACTTCAGGCAGGAGCAGCATCCGCTGGTGTTCCCGGCCATGCCTTCTACGAGCAAGCTCGCCGGCTTCACGCTGACGAAGCCGCGAGCCAGCTACACGTCTCAGAACCGCTAACAGAATGAGGGCATAAAAAAAGCAGAGGGGGGGTCCCCTCTGCTTTTTTCCTCGCGCCCTTGCGGGTATTACTCTGAATCCTTCTTACAGAAGCTCCGCTCGTAGTTGATGATCGTCCAGGCCTCTTCCTCGTTGATCGCGGCCGGAATCAGCGGCACCATCCCGGTTCCTGCGCTTCCGTTTTTGATGACCCAGAAGAACTCGCCGTCCTTGCGCTTCTTGTGGAACTTGCAGTTGGTGAAGTTCCGAGGGCTCGGGTTCAGTATCTGGCCGGCCGGACCATCCCCCTTGCCCTCCTTGCCGTGGCAGTTAAAGCAGGTGCCCTTTCCCTCAAATAACGCCTTCCCCTTTGCGACGTTTTCGGGTGTGTTCGCAATGGGGTTCTTGAGCGCCTTTGCATCTGCGATCTGGTCAGGGGGGACTCTCGGCTTCAGCGGATCCCGCTCTTCGGCCACGACCGCCGTGGCCGCAACGAACATGAGTGCAGTCAATAAACCGGCGAATCTCAATACGTACCGCATCAGGGCTCCTCCTTCTCGTTAGATCAACCTGACGGATTATGATTCCTGTATGCTCTACCCAGGGACCTGGTCGGTCGGGCGCTTCAAAACGGCCCGCACTATAGCAACGCTTTTCAAGGTTTGTCAAGCCACTGGATGGGCCGCTCAGTTGAGCTAATTCAGGTCTCGAATGGAACGGATGCCTTTCCCGACCAGGTGCGGTAGGACCTAGAGCGACTTCACCGGAGCGGCGGGGTCCCGCCCGGCATCCGGAGAAGGAAAGCTGGAACTGACTAAGGCACCGCGATGAGGACCCGTTGCTCTTCGTTGCAACGGGTAGTGATCGCGGCCGCGGGAATTCCAGAAGGCTTCCACTCCGGACTGCCGTGGTGGGGTGCCGCGAGAGGTGCGGAAGCGGCAGGTCCTACCGCGCCTACCCTCCCCGCTTCAGCACAATGTCCCGTGCGACTTTTCCGACCGGACCGAACGGGCCTAGCGGCTTTCCGTTGAATACCACGCGTACTCCGCCTGCGTTGCCAAGGGTGAGGGTGAACCGGTCTTTGCCCTTCCAACTGATCCTTTCGCCCGCCCGAAGCAGCGCCTCGTGTGGACTGGCGCCATCGACCTGTACCACGACCCAACTGAGTTCCAGCGCCTCGAGATCCAAGACAAGGGGCGGCTGCTCGGCAGAAACACCTTCGAGGGGGAGTTCTGCCAGGGGTTCAATCGCAACGTTCTTCGGCGGCACGGATTCCTCTCGGTCGGCCGGCGATGGAGGTGTGCCGGTCTTGGCAGCATGAGGAAGAGCTCCGGGCTCGGCGCCCGGTGCCTGACCGCTCTCAACTCGCTCACCCTCTCGACCAGCCGACGAGTCTCCCCGTGGCTGGCTCGCCACCGAACCTCCTGAGCTTTTGGCCGCCGGGAGCGGGGCTGTAGCCTTGGAAGACGCGGTTTCCGTCGTCGGGCGGGGGCTGAAGACAGCGGACTGTTCTCGGCTCACGAGCAGTACCAGCCCGAGGAGGGCGACCCCGACTGCTGCAACCGTAATCTTGCGGTTCGCTCTTTTCCGTCGCTCATCCTCAGCCTGCTGCAGCCGGAGACGCTCCAGTTCCCCCTGCCTGCCATAGAAGGCCCCCGCGGACTCCCCAAACCGTCGAATGGTCTCATCTTCATCCATCCCCAGGGATCGGGCATAGGCCCGGACAAACCCCTTGGCGAAGACCTGATCGGGAAGCTTCGCGAAATTCCCTTCTTCCAGGGCCTTCAAGAACTCAGGGTGGATGCGGGTCTTTGAGGCGACCTCCTCCAGCGTCAGCCCCTTGGCCTCCCGAACCTGTTTAAAATACTCACCCACGGAATTCATGATCGTGTGCTACCGCCTCAGTCTGTCGATTAATTTTGCGGCCGCGGCGGCGTACTCCCCTCCCTTATCCAGACTCGACACACGAGTCAGCTCCTCGCGCGCCTTGGTGTCATAGCCGAGCTTGTAATACGCCCGCCCGAGCTCAAGATGAATCGCTGCTGGTTGGACGTTGGGCGGATTGATGCGCAGCGCATCCTCAAAGGCTTGAGTGGCTTTCTCCATGTCCCCCTCGTGCGCCAAGGCGAGTCCCAAGTTAAACCAAGCGATGTCAGGCGTCGCATACAAAGGGTTGCTGAGCGCCCGACGGTAGGACTCGATCGCGTCCGTCCAGCGGTCCTGCAGGGCGAGCATGGCGCCCAGGTAGTTATGGGCTTCAGAATAATCCGGATCGATCCGAATGGCCTCGCGGAACTCCTCTTCAGCCTGTCGGTATTTCCTTTGCAGGGCGTAGAGACGTCCCAAGGAATAGTGCGCTTCTTTGTGCCGTGGATCGGCCTGGATCGCTTTCTGGAATGACACGAAGGCTTGCTGGGGATCAGCGTCCAGGTTTGCGATTCCTTCCTGGTAATGTCCCTTCGCCTTCTTGATCTTATCCTCAGTGACGGTCACGCAGCCTCCGAGCACGAGCATTACGCCAAGGCACAGCGCCACGGCGCATGGGATGCGAACGAGCCGCGCGGAGGATGACCGACCATGGACGCGGCGGCGCGGTGAGACAGGCAGGGCGTGAGTTCGACAAAGCCACACATCATGCATGGCAGCGAGTCCCCTGGTCACGAGAGGTCCTCAAAATGCGTCAGGCGCTTGAATTCCCGAAAACGCGCCTCGATCTCTTTGTAGTCGAGTACACGCAAGCGGTCAAGGCTGAACGCTTCCACGGTAAAGGACGCCATGACACTTCCGAAGATAATCGCCTGGCGGAGCGACGCCTCGGAAAGATTGCCGGTGGCCGCGAGGTAGCCCATGAATCCTCCCGCAAACGTGTCGCCCGCCCCGGTCGGATCCCGCACCTGCTCCAGCGGAAAGGCCGGGGCCCCGAACGTCTGCTTGTGGTTGAACAGCAGCACACCGTGTTCACCCCGTTTGATGATGAGGTGCTTCGGTCCTTTCGTCAAGATGTCCCGGGCCACCTGGACCAGATTCGGCTGACCGCCGAGCGCTCTGGCTTCGCCGTCATTGATGATCAGCGCATCAACCTGCTCCAACACCCGCCAGAGCGCCTCTCGCTTGCGATCGATCCAGTAATTCATGGTATCGCAGGCCACCAGGAGGGGGCGTCGAACCTGGCGGAGCACGTCGAGTTGAAGCTCCGGATCGATGTTGCCAAGGAAGAGCATGGCGGGCGATCGGTACCGATCCGGAATAGAGGGCCGGAAGGTCTCGAACACGTTCGGGCGAGTGTCCAGAGTCCTGGCCTCGTTCAATTGATACGAATATTCCCCCTTCCAGCGGAACGTGTCGCCTTTCCGCCGCTCGAGGCCCGTCAAATCAATCCCCCGGCTCTTGAGAAACTTGAGATGCTGATCTGGAAAATCCTCCCCTACCACCGCGATCAGGTCCACGGTGGTGAAGTAACTGGCCGCCGTCGCGAAATACGCGGCCGAGCCCCCCAGCACCTCGCTGGCCTCCCCGAACGGGGTCCGGACCGTATCCAGCGCCACGGATCCGACCACTAAGAGCTTACCCACTCAGTCCCTCCAGAGCGTATGGCTTATGGCGTATGGCCAGACCTCTTACCATTGGCTGTAAGCCATTAGCCATCAGCTCTTCGGCGGGCTCCCAGGTACCGGCCGATCAGGAGTCCCAGCCGCTTGCGCGTTGACGCACCAATCTGGTCCGGCGCCGTGACGATCGCGTTGGCCAGCGCGTGCCCGCAGCCGCACCGGCGCGGCTCTGCCGCGACGGGCACCACTGCGCGCAGGATCCGCTTGGCCAACGCCACGTTCTTCCGGAGCGTGTCCAGAATCATCCCGACCGTCACGGATTCCTCGCTGCCATGCCAGCAATCGTAGTCGGTCACCAGCGACATCGTGGCATAGCAAAGCTCCGCCTCGCGGGCCAGCTTCGCCTCCGGCAGATTGGTCATTCCGATCACATCCACTCCCCATTGCCGATACAGAAATGATTCCGCGCGGGACGAAAACTGCGGGCCGTCGATACACAGATACGTGCCCCCCTGATGCACCACGGCGCCTTCACCGGTCGCGGCCTTGAATAGGGCTCCGGAGAGGGCGGCGCAGACCGGATCGGCAAACGCCACGTGCGCGACGATGCCCTCGTCAAAAAACGTGCTGGCGCGCCGTCTGGTCTGGTCCACAAACTGATCCGGCAGCACGACCTGGCCCGGCCGCAGCGCTTCCTTCATGCTCCCGACGGCGCTCACGGAGATGACCCTGGTCACCCCGACCGATTTCAACGCGTAGATATTGGCGCGGTAATTGATCTCGCTCGGCCCGATCCGGTGGCCGCGGCCGTGCCGGGCCAGGAACGCGACCCGGACACCATCGATCACCCCAAGGATCAGGGCATCCGACGGACGGCCAAACGGCGTGCTGGGCCGGATCTCGTGGATCCGTTCCAGGCCCTCCATGGCGTACAGACCGCTCCCGCCGATGATCCCGATCTCGGCCTGAGGCTTTCGTCTTGCCATCGTCACCGGCACCTTTCTCACACCAACACCGCAACGCTACCCGCCTGCCGAAGCCGCTGCCGCCAGCTTGCCGACCACCGTTTCGGGCGCCGACTGCGCCGCCAGATGCGACAGAAACCGAGTGACGCGCTCCAGAATCCTGGCGGCCACCTCTTCCGAGGATTCGCGCTCACCGATGGACAGCCAGGCGACCTCAGGCTCTTTCCGAAACCACGTGAGCTGGCGCTTCGCGAAATGGCGGGTATCGCGCTTCAGCCGCCGGACCGCCTCGACGTGATCGTAGTCCCCTGCGAGATACCCGGCCATCTGCCGATAGCCCAGCCCTTTCATGGCGCCCAGATGACGGCCATACCCATTTTCCAAGAGATGCTGCGTCTCCCGGACCAACCCCTTGGCCAGTTGCGCCTCCACGCGCGCTTCGATCCGCCTGTAGAGCGCCTCGCGTTCCCTGATCAGACCGATCAGCAGGGGCGAATACGACGCCTCGGCAGACGCGTGTCGCCGGTGCGCGTCGGACAGCGGGCGACCCAGCAGATGATGCACCTCCAGCGCCCGGATGATCTTCACGTGATCATGCGGATGCAGCCGGTCGGCCGATTCGGGGTCCACGCGCGCCAGTGCTTGGTGGAGATAGCCTGCGTCCTTCTCGCGCGCTTCCCCCACCAGTCTCTCGCGAAAGTTCCAGTCCGCGGACGGTCCCGCCCACAGTCCCCGGATCAGCGCCCGCACGTACAGTCCCGTTCCCCCCACCACCAGGGGAATCCGTCCTGTGCGGTGCAATCGCTCGATCTCGGCGAGCGCCTGCCTGCGGTAGACACCAACATTGAACGGCTGATCCGGCTCCACCAGATCGATCAGCCGGTGCGGGACGCCTTGCCGCTCCTCAGGTCCCGGTTTGTCCGTTCCGATATCCATGCCCCGATAGACCTGACGGGAGTCAGCCGTGAGCACGTCAGTTCCCAGCGCTTTTGCGACGAGGACCCCCACCTGACTCTTCCCGACCGCCGTCGGACCGACGATGACGACCAGCGGCTTCAGCCGCTGAGTGAGAAGTGAGGAGTGAGGAGTGAGGGGAGCGTAGGTCATGGGGATTTCTTCCAAACTTTGGCGGATCGAGACATTCTCCTTACTCCTTACTCCTTACTCCTTACGCCTCACGCTCTCCCGAAAATGCGCGCCAGTTCCTCCGCCGGCAAACGCAGGGCGACGCGTCGCCCGTGGGGGCACGTCATCGGCAGGCTCTCCTCCACCCAGTCTTCGATCAGCCGCTTGCTTTCCGACGGATCCAGCGCGCGACCGGCCCGCACCGCCCCGTGACAGGCCAGGGACGCCAACACCGGCCGGACGCGTGTTTCAAGCGACGACGCCGCGTTCCACTGGGCGAGGTCTTCGACGAGATCCTGTACAAGGGTGGAGTAATCGAACTGCCCCAGCAGCGCCGGGACGGCCCGGATCACGAATGAGTTGGCCCCGAACGACTCCAACTCCAGACCGAGTGTGGCCAGATCCGCCAGATGCTCCTCCAGGATTGTCGCGCCATGGGGTGGCAGATCAACCGGCTCCGGAATGAGCAAAGGCTGCGACTGCACACCGCGCGCCTGCCAGGCCCGCCACAAGCGTTCGTACAGCACCCGTTCGTGCGCGGTGTGCTGGTCGATCACGTGCAGCTCCGATCCCACCTGCGCGACCAGGAACGTCCGACCGATCTGCCCCATCGGAATCACCTCGCAGCCCGGACCGATCAGATAGGTCTGCGTGGGCTCCCCGGCGGCCATCGCCGTCGGCCTGTCGTCCCGACCGGTGTCATGCGCCATCGTCTGCTGTGCGGCCGGTCGCATCGAGTCATGAGGCGGCTCTCCCGCAGCCGTACTTCCGGGCCGGGGCCATTCGCCCCGGCTGTCAGCGGGGATGGGCATCCCCAACTCCTCAGAACGACCCCGTAACGCCCCTCGGATCACCTGACGAACTGACTGGTGGATCATGTCCTGGTCGGCAAACCGGACTTCCCGTTTCGTGGGGTGTACATTCACATCCACCCGGTCCGGGTCCACCGCGAGGAACAGCACGAACACCGGATGCTGTCCTTTCGAGAGATGTCCCCCATACCCGTCGTAGACAGCATGCGCGACGGTTGCGTTCTTGACCGGCCGGCGGTTGACAAAGAGATCCTGAGGACTCCGGCCCGCCCGTGTCCGAACCGGATTGACCGTAAAACCTTCCAGCAGAAACCCCGGTCGCTCCTCCCGCACCGCGATGATGTCTTTCAGAAATCGCGCCCCATAGATTTGCAGGACACGATCTCGGAGGGAAGAGACGGGAGAGTATTCCAGCACATCCTGCCCGTTGTGCCTGAGCCGAAACTGCGTGCGCGGCCACGCCAGCGCGGCCTGCTGGACGATCTGGCAGAGATGAGAAAACTCGGTCGTGCTCGCTTTGAGAAACTTCCTCCGGGCAGGAGTGTTGAAGAACAGATCCGTGACCTCGATCTGGGTCCCTGGAGCCGCGGCAGCCTCTTCCGTTTTGGTGATGGTGCCGCCGGTCACCAGCATCCGGGTTCCTACGGGCTCATGCCGGCATGCGGTGACCATCCGCACCTTCGACACCGAAGCGATGCTCGGCAACGCCTCGCCACGAAAGCCCAGGGTCCTGATCCCCAAGAGGTCTTCCTCAGACCGCAGCTTGCTCGTCGCATGGCGTTGAAACGCCAGCAAGGCATCGGCCTGCCCCATCCCCTCGCCGTCATCGGTCACCTTGATCATCCTGCGCCCACCGTCCGTGACCTCGATGGTGATCCGTGTACTCCCAGCGTCGAGGCTGTTGTCGATGAGCTCCTTCACCACGGCCGCTGGACGCTCCACGACCTCGCCGGCGGCGATCCGGCTGACCACCTCTCCCGGCAGGACCTGGATTTTGCCGACGCCGGCGACGCTCATCACTCCGCTCTCCCTAGCCCCAGGCAGCCCTCCGGCCGTGCCCCGTCTCAGGACGCCTGGTCCCCGGTTCCACAAGTGATGAGTCGGTGGGTCGAGGGAGCAGGACGAAGGGCAGGTCTTCACGCCACGGCCGGCGAGCTAGCGACGGGTCGCACGTCATCGGATCTCGGTCAACTTATTTTTGGCCAGCTTGGCCTCATCGGAGTGTGAAAACTCCTCGATCACTCGTTTCAGGAGTCCGCGCGCTCTCTGCGTGTCACCGACTTCGGCAGCGGCCAGCCCCAGCTTAAACAATGCCGGAGCGACCTTCTCGCTGCGCGGATACTCATCCACGACCCGTTCAAATGCCTGCATCGCATGCACATAGTCTCGCATGCCGTAATAAGACTCCCCAAGCCAGTAATGAGCGCTCGGAACCAGCGAGGCCGTGGGAAAGTCCTTCAAAAATCGCTGAAACCCGGTCACCGCCAGTTCGAACCGGCCGTCCAGGTAATCATTGTAGGCCAGGTTAAAGGCTGAGGTTGGCGTGATAGTCGGTGTGCCAGGCATCGTGATCCCCGGCCTGGGAGAGTCTGGAAGCCTGGCCGGCTTGGATTGACGCGAGGGCTCACGCGACGGGCCGTCCGGCTTCGCAAGGCCGGCATGTTGAGTGTCCTCGAGATAAGCCAGCCGTCTTTCCAGATCCGCCAGCCGTGCCTTGAGTTCCTCGAGCCGCTGCTCTTCGCCGGCGGATTCCTTCCCCCCTTCGGCGGCCGATGCCGGTTTTGCTGCCGGTTTGGCTTCCTGCTTCGTCTCCAGGGACTGGAGCCGGCGCTGCAACGCCTCCTGTTGTTTGGCGGCTTGATTCTGAGCCCTAACGACCGCATGAAGTTCTTCCCGCATTTCCAGAAAGTCTGCGTGCTTGGCGCAGCCGGTCGCGAGCCACGCCAGGACGAACAGCCCGGCCAGGGTCGCGAGAGCAGTGAAGATTGTTTTTGCCATCGCGCTTAGCGTGTTTGGTTGAGCTGGGACAACTTGCCCGAGGCCTTGTCGGCCTCCGGCGTCTTGGGAAAGCCATTCACCACCTGCTTGAGCGCCGACACGGCTCGACTTCGGTCATTGAGCGCCAGGTAGGCGAACCCCTTTTTTAGCAGAGCGGCGGGGACCTTCTCGCTGGCCGGATAGGCCAGCTTCACACGGTCGAACGCCTCGATCGCCTGCTCAAACTGCTTTTTCCCGTAGTAGCACTCACCGAGCCAGTATTGAGCATTGGGGGCGAGCGTTGACGTGGGATAGCGCACCAGGAATTCTGAAAAGCCTTGCATGGCCGTATCCAGTTCACCCTGTTGAAATTTCTCCATGGTTCGCTGGTAGGTCTCCTTGACACTGTCCTGAGGTGGCGGGGCGGCCCGGTCTGTCTCCGATTTTGTAGAGCCGACGGCCGGCTCGGTGTGCTGCTCCGGTCGCTGATCAAGCCGTTGCTGCTCCACCTTCCCGGCCGGTTTCATACCCTTCGTGGCGCCGGCGCGTGATTCTCGGATCTGCGCTACCGTCTGGGTCAACGCGTTGATCTGACTGCTCACCGCTTGCAAGGATTTGGCCATGTCGTCGAGACGACGATCCCGCTCCTCAACCCGGGCCATGACTCTGCCCGCGACGGTTTCGAGCGCCTTGGCGACCGACCCCACGCTCTTGTTGACTTCGTTCAGATGGGTGGTCGTGGCACTGGCATCCGATTCGACCTTGGCCGTCAGCGCATCCACCCGCTGCCCTTCTTGCACGAGCTTCTCGCCCAACCCGGTCAACGCGTTCTTGAAGTCCGAGAGCGCTTGACTGAGTTGAGTCAACTGTTCGGACAGGGCGCGGTTCTGAGAATCCAGCTGCTGGGCCAGCTTGCCCGTCCTCGCCTCCCCGGCACCGATCGCGACCTGATGTTCTTCCAGACGCATCTCGCTGGATTTCGTCACCGACCCGACCGTGGCGCTGATCGTGTCCAGCCGTGCGACGATACGATCCAACTGCTCCTTCATGAGTTGCTGGCCTGCCGCCCGATGGTCCAGATCGTCCAGGCGGCTTCCCAGTGCGGCGATCTGATGCGCGTTCTCATCCAACCTGCCCTGGACCCGGGACAAATCCGCTTCCCGAAGTTCGGTAATCTCGCTGCGGAGTTTGGCGCTGGTCTCGCTCACCCGCTGGTTAACCTGTTTCACGTCCGCCTGTTGGGCGAGACAGCCGGACAGAAGCACCCCGCCCAGCGCACACGTGACCGCGACCCGAACCGCCCGCGTCCCGCCCTGTGTGACCAACCGACCCTCCCTCGACGTACCCGTTAGAGCACCCTCCACTTACCTCACACGGAGGGTCATATGGCCGCGCCGATTCTGTTGATAGCATGTCTCGTCGTGCCCCTCACAGAATGGCCGCTCCTTCCCGTATGAGGTCACGGTCAGCCCCCCCGTGCCGACGCCAAGCTCGGTGAGATAGTTGCGCACGGCCTTGGCCCGCTTCTCACCCAGCACCAGGTTATAGGCCTGCGTGCCGCGCTCATCACAGTGTCCCTCAATCGTGACCATCTTCTCCGGATTGGACTTTAGCCATTGGGCGTCCACTTCAAGCGCGTGCTTGCCTTCATCAGAGATGTTCCAACTGTCGAATCCGAAAAAGACGTCCTCGATCCCTGCGATGGCCGTGGCAACCCGCTCCCGCCGTATGTCTTCGGCATGGCGACGGGCAGCATCGGACGGCTCAACCTTCGCGACCGCGATGTCCTTGGACTGGCGCCCCTGCCCTGGCGCAGAGGGGGATTTTCCCAGGAGGTCTTGCTCCGAGACGCGAGGCTCCTTCGAAACGCCCGGTTCAGTCGACGAATCCGAGGCCGTCTGAATCGCCTTCGAGCTGCAACCCAGTGCAAGCACGAGCAGCAACCCGACTGCCGCCGCCAGACCCGCCATTCGAGAGTGTGTGTCCATCTGCTCTGCTCCTTGTTGAGGTTGTGGCACCGACTTGCCTCCTGCAGGCGCCGACGTGCCCTTAGGGTATCACGTTAGGGTATCACGCCGGAGACCAGGACGGAGAGCTGTGATGCGTTCCGCCGGAAGTCAGACGCTCCTGCTCAGTCCCGTCCCTGTTGATCATGAAGATATGACTCTGGCCATTGACCATCGAGCTGAAAACTAAGTGACGGCCATCCGGCGACCAGGACGGGGAGTCGTCAATCCCAGGACCTGTGGTAATTTGGAGGCGTTTCTGCCCGTCCGGTGTGATCAAGCACAGCTTGAACTGCCCCTCTTGGGACCGGCAGACGAACGCGATCCAGTCTCCACGGGGCGACCAAGCCGGAGCCGCATTGTAGTCGCCCTCGAACGTCAGGCGACGCACGTTCGAGCCGTCTGCGTTCATGAGATAGATCTGAGGGCCGCCTCCGCGATCCGAGGTGAAGACGAGTTCCCGGCCCGAGGGCGACCAGAATGGAGAGAGGTCTCCTGCAGCCTGAAACGTCAGCCGTTGCAGCTCATTGGTCCGCGTGTCAAGCGTGTAGATCTCCGAGTTGCCGTCCTGGCTGGTGGCGAACGCCAGGTAGCGGCCATCTGGGGACAGGGAGGGTGTGATGTTCAACCCCGCCAGGGCGACAAGCGTCCGGCGTTTGCCCGTTGCCAGCTCAATCAAATCGATGGTCTGGTTTCTGCGGTTGCGATAGGCCGTGAAGACCAGGGAGCGCCGGTCCCGAGACCATTCCGGCGTCAGGTTGAGAAAGCCATCCGCGGTGACCTGGCGAGGCGCATATCCGTCGTAATCCATGACAAACACCTCTCGACCACCCCTCTGATCCGAGGCATAGGCGATCTTGGTTCTCGCGATGCCGGGTTCCCCGGTGTAACGAGAGACCAACTCATCTGCCAGTCGGTGCGCCATTACGCGCAAGGTAGAAGGTGCTCCCACGTAACGTTTTCCGATTAGCAACTCGGCGGTTCCGCCATCATAGACATATCCGTCCAAGACGAGGTTAGCGTCGCGGGTCGCCATCTTTCCCCAGACCAGCGCCGCGACCCCGTTGTCAGCAGCCTGCTTGAACAGCGGCAGCTGGGCACCGTCCAGCAGCTCCAGCTTCTCGTCCACCTTGATCCCCAGCTTGACCAGATCGGCGACCGAGAAGATCTGCGACCGCCGGAGATCGGCCTTCAGGACCTCGGCGACGCGTTCTGCCGCATTGGCAGGCGCCATCACGCTCTGAAACTCCAGCACCCCGACCGGGATCTTCTGAAAATCAGGACGCGTGGCCTCCAGGAATACATCCGCTGCCCCCGACTCCATGATCCCCACAAAGCCGGCGCCAAGAACGAGGTACGCAATGACGGGTACGATGCTGTTCTGCCTCACCCGGCTTGGTCTCCCACGGTGAAACTGAAATGCGCGTCCACAGCCGTGTCCGACATATCCTGCGGGAACGGGGGCAACGGATTGGCCGAGAGAACCGCTCGCGTGCCGGCCATGTCGTAATACTCGTTTCCTGATGGCTTTTCGACCGCCACGTGACTCACGACGCCGGCTCGGTCCAGCCGGAACTTGATGACCACCTGGAGCGATCGGCCCGTGAGGTCAACCTGTGGCGCCACCCACTGGCTGCTGATCTTGCTCTGGACGAGAGCCAAGTAACGGTTCAACCCCGGAACGATCCCCGGCACCTGGATCGCGGTCGTTGGCTGGTTGAGACTTGCCGGCTTGGCAGCCACGATTGGTTCGGTCGCGGCTTGCTCCGTCGGCTGCTGCAAGGAGTGGCGGGAAGGCACCTGTGGCGGGACCTCTATTGACGCGACGGACAACTCGATCGGAGGCGGCGGCAGCGCCTGCACCTCCGGCACTTTCAATGGGTCCAAGAGCTTCGCAATGTCTTGTCTGGACGTCTCGACCCGGTCGAGCGGCGACACCGGGCTGAGTTTGCCCAGCTTGGGTGCCTCGGGTGGCAGCTCGATCGAGCGCAGCAGGTCCTGCATCTCGGTCTTCGGCTGGCGCTTGATGTCCATCCCCATGCGGAGAGGCGACACGGTGATGGCAGGAGCAACCTTCGGCGCGCTCGGCCTTACCGGAGGCGTCGTGGCCGGCTTGGACGCGCGCAAGGGAGGAGGCTCGGCCGGTTCCCGGATCCGGTCCGGCTCCGTGGAACGCACGGCTGGCGGCGGCGTGGACCGAACCGGCCGTGGCATGGAGACCAGCGAGACCTGGTATGAAGTCAGCGGCCGCTCACCCGCCGGCGACAAGCGTAAGCCGCTGACCAGCGCCAGGAGGCACAGATGCAGCGCCAGTGAAACGGCCAGCATCCTTCCGACCAGCCCGGGCGGGTCTTCCAACAAGGCTTCGAGACTGCGATACGATTCAGCCACCGTCACGGTCCCACCATCCCCCATCCTTCACGGAGGCGACCCCACGGCTGTTCAGCGGGCCCCTGGTACTTGGATCTTGATGAGGTCTTCCATCACACGCTCCGGCCCTTCCGGGTCCGTCACCATCCCCAGCTTTTCGATCCCCGACCGCTTGACCCCGTCCATGACCTGCACCACCGTCCCGTACGGGACATCCCGGTCAGCACGGAGGTACACCGCGATGTCGGCGTTCCGTTGTTTCGCCGACCTGAGCTTGAACTCCATCTGGCCCGTAGTCACCGGATCTTTATCCAGATACAGCTTCTGGTCTCGCTCGATCGTCAGGACGATGCGCTCTTCCGGCGTGATGGTGTTACTCGTGGAGGTGGGAAGCTTGATGTCCATTCCACGGTACAGCATCGGTGCCGTTACCATGAAGATCACCAGCAGGACGAGCACCACATCCACCAACGGGATCACGTTGATCTCGGCCAGAAACCGGCGACGTCGACTTTCGAAGATCACGCGCGCACACCCACCTGTTTGACCCAGGAGTCGAGTGAATTCAGAAACTCGAGGCTAAACGATTCCACCCGGAAGGCCGTCCGCCGGATCCGGGTTAAGTAATAGTTATAGGCGATCACCGCCGGAATCGCCGCGAACAGCCCGGCCGCAGTGGCGACGAGGGCTTCTGCGACGCCGGGCGCGACCGCCGCGATGTTGGCGGTTCCCTGTTTGCCGATCTCTTGAAATGCATTAATGATGCCTATCACCGTCCCGAACAGGCCGATAAAGGGCGTGATGTTCCCGGCCGTAGCCAGGAAGTGCAAGTAGGCTTCCTGTTTGGATATTTGCCCCTGCAGAATGAGTGTCACGACGCGATCCAGGTACGGCCGGTCGGCTGCGGCGCGCTCGCCCGGCTGTTCAAGATGTGCCCCTCTGGCACCCTGCTCGCGCCCTGAGCCCTCGTCTTCAGGGGTGATTCGGTCCATGACCCCCACGAACACCGCCGCGCTCGGACTGGCCGCGAGGCGTCGCGCGCGGCGGCGCAGGTCGTCGCCGTCCCGAGCCCGCGAATAGGCGCTCAGGAAGCGCTGATCCTCCTGGTCACTCAAACGGAACGCGCGCCACTTGTACAGGATGATGGCCCAAGAAATGACGGAGAAGAGGAAGAGAATCAGAAGAACAATCTTTGACACCGCCCCGAGCGAACCGAAGAGCCCCATGGGACCGGATTGAAACATCATCACCCTTGCGCATCGATAGACCGGCGCTGCACAGAGAGCACCGCAACCGACCGGGGAAAGTGGCGGGGCCGACGGGATTTGAACCACGCTCCGTCGCCAACTCGGCGCTGAAGCGTGCCTCGCCGGCTCCTACTGAGGGGGCCAGCCCCCTCGTATGCTCCCCACGAAGGGGGCACACCCCCTTCGCAACCCCCGGTCGCGGGTTCACATCCCACGACATCGTACCGGGGAAAATGGCGGGGCCGACGGGATTTGAACCCGCGACCTCCAGATTGACAATCTGGCGTCCTAAACCAGGCTGAACGACGGCCCCATACCGGATAGGCTTGTACGAGAACATGGATGCCGCCCGGATTCCGAATGGCATCCACGATGAAAGCAGTCCCCCGTCTCACGCGGTTTGGTAGGCGGAACAGGGATCGAACCTGTGACCTCTGCCTTGTAAGGGCAGCGCTCTCCCGGCTGAGCTATCCGCCCGAATTCTCAAGTTGGCCAAATGGTTGCGGATGGTGGCGAATGGTATCAAGTCCGCCGGGTCTTGTCAACCGCGCAGCCTCCGAGAACGCGCTCCACCCTCATGCTTCACGTCTTGGGAGACGGCGCTGCTTCCTCGGAAACAGCGCCGAATGAAGGCGCTTCAGCCGCTCGCGCTCGACATGCGTGTAGATTTGGGTGGTGGAGATCCTGGCATGGCCCAGCATCGCCTGGACGGATCGAAGGTCTGCTCCGTGGTCCAACAGATGGGTGGCGAACGAGTGCCTGAGCATGTGCGGCGTGATCGGCTTGGAGATGCCGGCTTTCCGCGCGCGGACACGGAGCAACTTCCAGAACCCCTGCCGTGTGAGCTTGCCCCCACGCCGCGTCACGAACACGTGGGGCGATTGCCTGGTCTTCATCAGCCTGCTCCGGGCCGTTTCCAAATAGGCCGCCACCTTCCGCCGCGCCAGGTCTCCGATCGGCACCACCCGCTGCTTCGCGCCCTTGCCGAAGGCCAGCACATACCCCACCGCGAGGTTCAGTTGGGAGAGCTCCAGATTCACCAGCTCGGAGACCCGGAGGCCGGTCGCGTAGAGCAGCTCGATCATCGCCGCGTCGCGCTGGCCCTCAGGCCGCGATCCACCGGCACGCTCCAGCAGCATGGTCACTTCGCTCTGGGTCAGGATCCTGGGAAGCTTGACCCACGGGCGTGGCGGGCCCAGGTGCATCATCGGGTTCTCGCGCACGAGACGCTCCTTGCACAGAAACCGATAGAACCCCCGGAGTGCCGCCATGCAGCGCGCAGACGAGGCCGGGGAGGGACTCGACCGTTTCACCTGCCCGAAGAACCCCGACATCGTCTGCCGCGTGGCGCCGGCGGGGTCATGCATGCCCGTCGCTGCAAGATACGCCTGCAGCTTGCGCAGGTCCCTGCGGTAGGCCTCCAGCGTGTTCACCGCCAAGCCGCTTTCCACGCGAAGACTGTTCAAATATCTGTCAACGAGTCTGTCCATCAGTGAGCGAGCAGCATCGACCGGGTCTGCCGGACAAGGATTCATCGGAGGTGTCCATCACTATAACCAAGTCGACCATCGAGGACAAGCAGAGGCCAGGGCGTGGCGCCTTGACACCCTCAAGTTGGTCTCCTATAGTGAAAGACTGGATCGGCTCGAGCGTCCGATATGTCCGGAGCCAATGCTCATTCCTCCTTCATCACGACGACGCGCGAGGCGAGGCATCCACCTCTCGTGCGCCTTGCTGCTCGCGTTTCTATTCGCCACGGCCTTCCCGCACGGTCTCTCACTCTGGGACCATTCGCCGGCCAAGGCTGAGGTCCCCCAGACGGATCAAAGCGGTCCAGCCGCCGAGGCCTCTCCTCAGTCTGTCATCGAGCGTGCCAAGACCCTGATCGATGCCCACGAGGTGGATGAGGCAGTGGACTTGCTCAACAAGTTCATCGCGTCATCCCCCACGGAGTATCTGGACCACGCCTATCTTCTCATGGCCGCCGCGCTCAGCGGCAGAAATGAGCACGCGGAGGCCATCAGCTACCTGGACCAACTCCTGAACGAGTTTCCGACCTCCGACCTGGTCGGCCGCGCCCGCCTCAAGCTGGGCGCCGAGTATGCTCAATTGGGCAACTTGGACGCGGCGTTACCCGTGCTCGCGGAGGCACGCAGCCTCTCGCCGGACGGTGAGACCCAGCGCGAAGCGCTCACGCTGATCGGGGACATCCACACACGCAAGGGGGACTTTGTGCGAGCGATCCAGGCCTGGCTGGATGAAGTGACGCTCGCCCCGAAGGAGCAGCGCGCCGAAATCCACGAGCGCATCCAGAGCCTGGTGCAGGTCAAGATGGACAAGAAGGACTTGCTTCGGCTCCGGGATATCTATCCAACCGTGTTCCCCGGCGATGTGGCCTTGATCCGACTGATCGAGCTGCACACCGCCCGCGGGGAGGAGCATCTGGCGGAGCGGAACATCCGCATTTTCCTGAACCGCTTTCCGACCCACGCGTATGCGCCGACCGCGACGGACACGCTCCGTTCCTTCAAAGAGAGACTCAAAGCCAGCCAGCACGTGATCGCGGCGGTGCTTCCCCTGTCCGGACGAATGGCCCCCTTCGGGACCGACTCCTTGAACGGGATCCGACTCGCCCTCGAGAGAGCGAAAGAGACGCTGGGCCCGAACTCGGTCGGCCTCCTGGTCAAAGACAGCGTGACCGACAGGACCCTGCTCCGATCCCAGCTTGCAGACATCGTGAGCGAGTACCAGCCTCTGGCCGTCGTCGGGCCGCTCCTCTCGCGCGATCTCCAAGCGGTGGCGGGATTTGCAGAGCAGGCGGAAATCCCGTTTATCACCCCCGCAGCCACCCTCCCCGACGTCCGACGGTACGGATCATTTCTCTTCAGCACCGCCCTCACCTATCCGCTGCAGATTCACCGCATCGCGGATTTTGCGGTGACGCAGGGGGGCCACCACCGTTTCTGCGTGCTGTATCCCGACACCGCCTACGGTCAGGACCTCGCCCGTCTGTTCATTGCAGAGGTCCGGCTGCTCGGTGGAGAGGTCATCGCCGTGGAGTCCTACAAAGAAACCGACACTGACTACGGCCCCCAGATCAAAAGGCTGAAGGCGGAGGATCTCAAACGCCATGGGAGAACGCATGCGGTGAAGATCGGCAAGGGCGTGACGCGGGTCCTGTACAGGCCGGGGTTCGACGCGATATTCCTGCCCGGCGACTACACGCAGATTGCGCTGATTTCCGCCCAACTGGCGTTTTACGACGTCAACGTTCCCCTCTTGGGAAGCAACGGCTGGAATTCTCCCGAGTTGCTTCGTTTGGCGGACCGCTGGGTTGAAGGGGGCGTCTTCGTGGACGGATTCTTCCTGGACAGCCGTGACGCCAACGTTCAGGATTTTGTCGAGCGCTACCGGCGGCGCTACCAGTCTAATCCGTCTTTGTTCTCGGCGCTGGCCTACGATGCCGCGTGGCTGGTTCTGGATGCGATTGTGAAGGGCGCGACATCCGGCAAAGAGATCCGCGATCACCTGCTGAAGCTGCAAGAGGTGCCCACGTTGGGGGGGCCGGCCGAGTTCGGCCCTGGAGGCGTCCTCCGCCGGCCCGTGTTCCTCATCCAGGTGAAACACGGCCAATTCGTCCAGCTCGACTAGCCGATCGTTGAGGGAGTCGATTCATCCGATGAGCCCACCCGCGCGGAAACGCGTCCTCAGCGGGATGCAGCCCAGCGGTTTGCTCCACCTGGGGAACCTGCTGGGTGCCCTGGACAATTGGAAAGCCCTTCAAGAAAAGTACGAGTGTTTCTTCTTCGTGGCGGATTGGCACGCCATCTCCACGAATTATGCCGACACCAGCCGGATCAAGGAATTTACTCGGGAGTTACTGATTGACTGGCTGGCAGCCGGGATTGACCCACAGCGGGCAGCGGTCTTTATCCAGTCGCGCAACCCGGACCACGCCATCCTGCATCTGCTGCTCTCGATGATCGTGCCGGTGCCCTGGCTGGAGCGAAACCCCACCTACAAGGAGAAGCAGGAGGAGATCAAAGATCGGGATCTTTCCACCTACGGGTTCCTGGGCTACCCGGTTCTCCAAGCGGCCGACATCCTGCTCTACAAGCCGGACTATGTGCCGGTCGGCAAGGACCAACTCCCCCACCTGGAACTGACGCGGGAGCTGGCCCGCCGCTTCAACAGCCTCTACCGGCCGGTCTTTCCAGAGCCCCGGGAACACCTGACGCAGTTTCCCAAGGTGCTCGGAACGGACGGGCGGAAAATGAGCAAGAGCTACGGGAACACCATCAACTTGTCCGATGCGGAGCCGGTCGTGCGCCAGAAGCTCAAGACGATGGTCACGGATCCTGCACGGGTCAAGCGCACCGATCCCGGCAACCCGGATGTCTGCCCGGTCTATGACTTCCACAAGATCTTCTCGCCGGCGGCGGTGATCGAACGCGTGAACCGCGAATGCCGGACCGCCGAGATCGGCTGCATCGACTGCAAGAAGCTGGTCGCGGACGCGATGGTGGAACGGCTGACGCCGATCTGGGACGAACGAAATAAATTAACGGCGAAGCCGGATCGGGTCGAGGAAATTGTCCGCGAGGGCGGCAAGCGCGCCCAGGCGGTGTCGCACGGGACGCTGGAAGAAGTAAAAGCGGCGATGAGCATTTAGCGGGCTAGGTGGCCAGGTGGCCTCACGTGCTCGCGCGTCGCGCACTCAAGAGGCGGGCTTGAGGGGGTCTGGCGGTCTCATGTGCTCGCGGAGCGCGCACACGGGATCTATAGTTGCGGCCACAGATGGATAGTGTGGTCGCTCGACGCGCGCAGTTTGAGCCCACCAGACCACCTCAAGCTGAAGAGGATCGAGAAACGAGGAGTGCTCGCCGGACGCGCGCAGTCTGAGGCCACCTGGCCACCCGCCCGTCAGATAACCCCTTCCATCCGAGGCAATATCCTGCTTAAGTGTCCCTCGCCCCTCGGGGAGAGGGATGCGATGAAGGGGCAGCACCTCGGCGGGCGGCCAGGCTCCCCGGTCGGCGCCACCCGCTGAGCCATCTCTTCAATACTTCATGCGCCTGCGAGTGTGAACGAAGTATGGCTCTCCGGTGAAGTCGCTTTGGGCCGCCTCACACCCCCAGCCACCACCTCGCCACTCGGGGAGAGGGATGAGGGGACACACCTCAGCGGGCGGCTGGTGTGCTCGCGGGAGAAACCCTACCCCGGCATCCCCCAATTGCTTGACATCCGGTACAGGCCTGGGTACGATGCCGTGATGTGTGCCGGTCGCTGTTCGGCCGGCATTTTTGTCTTTGGGAGTGAGCTGGCTGAGACATGGCCGTACGTATCGGAATCAACGGGTTCGGGCGGATCGGGCGCAACGTGTTGCGGGCGTCGTTGGGCGATCCCGAGCTGAATTTTCTCGCGATCAATGACCTCACGGACGCCAAGACGCTGGCCTATCTCCTGAAGTATGACTCGATTCACGGGACCCTGAAAGCAACCGTCGAAGCTCACGATGACCACCTCGTCGTGGACGGCAAGTCGATCCAGGTTCTCGCCAAGAAAGACCCGAAGGAACTGCCCTGGAAAGACCTTGGCGTGGACCTGGTGATCGAGTCCACCGGGCGGTTCACGGATCGGGAGGGGGCCAGCCGTCACCTGTCGGCCGGCGCCAAGCGGGTGATCATCACGGCCCCGGCCAAGGATCCGGATGTGACGCTCGTGCTGGGCGTCAATGAACAGACCTACGATCCCCGCTCGCATCAGGTCATCTCGAACGCGTCCTGCACGACCAACTGCCTGGCCCCGGTGGCCAAGGTTCTCTTGGAGAACTTCGGGATTCGCCACGGCGTGATGACCACGATCCACTCCTATACGAATGACCAGCAGCTCCTGGACCTCCCGCACAAGGACCTGCGCCGCGCGCGCGCCGCCGCGGTCTCCATGGTGCCGACCAGCACCGGTGCCGCCAAGGCGCTCCACCTGGTGCTCCCGCAGCTCAAGGGCAAGCTGGACGGGATGGCGATCCGCGTGCCGACGCCCAACGTGTCGTTGGTCGACCTGACGGTGGAGACGGAGAAGGACTGCGACACCGCATCGGTCAACGCGGCTTTCCGCCGGGCGGCCCAGGGGCCCTTGAAGGGCATTCTGCAATATTCCGAGGCGCCGATCGTGTCGGTGGATCAGAACGGCGATCCCCACTCCGCCACGCTGGACGCGCCGCTGACCACGGTCATGGAACACCGCATGGTGAAGGTCATCGCCTGGTACGACAACGAGTGGGGCTATTCCTGTCGCGTCCGCGATCTCATCAAGTTTATCGCGGCGAAGCCCTGACCGCTTTTCACTCCAACACACTGACGAGTTTTCACGCACCAATCGTCCACGTAACCACAGGACATGAGCCCGGGCCCGGGAGCGCAGATGATCATTCGTAAGCGGACGATCGACGAGACCGATCTTCGCAATAAGCGCGTCATCATCCGGGCTGACTTCAATGTCCCTCTCGACCACGATCATCAGATCACCGACGATACCCGGATCCGCTCCACGTTGCCCACCATCAACCGCACCGTGGATGAGGGGGCCAAGGTCATCCTGTGCTCCCACCTGGGCCGCCCCAACGGCAAACCGGACCCGAGATACAGCCTGGCACCGATCGCCCGACGGCTCCAACGCCTTCTGGGCAAAGAAGTCCTCTTCGCGCCGGATTGTGTCGGGCCGGAGGTCGAGAAACTGGTCGCCCGGATGAAGCCGGGCGATGTGCTCCTCCTGGAAAACCTCCGTTTTCACCCCGGCGAGGAGAAAAACGACGACGCGTTTGCGCGGTCGCTCGCGTCGCTCGCCGATGTCTATATCAACGACGCCTTCGGCGCCGCCCATCGCGCGCATGCGTCAATCGTGGGCATCCCGAGATTCATCAAGACGGCCGCCGCCGGCTACCTCATGAAGAAGGAGATCGAATACCTGCAAGGGGCGGTCGCCGATCCCATCCGACCGTTCGTCGCGATCCTGGGCGGAGCCAAGGTCTCGGGGAAAATCGGGGTGA